>OHDG01000013.1_pt1 | contig 142211 bp, 137 predicted proteins | sample 1566961 | NCBI WGS metagenome assembly OHDG01 (sample SAMEA3879539, study PRJEB24766) | human gut metagenome | biome: human-associated habitat; feature: feces | place: USA | collected 1985/1987
AATCGTAACCGGCGGCGCCGCCGCAGTCGCCGACCCCGAGGAAACAGACGCCGGCAGTCTTATAAGAACGCGACATGTCGGCAAAGGAAGATGCAGGCTTCGGAACAGGTGTGTTTGTATGTGTGTATTTAAGCGTGAAGTCATTGTCAGAGAGTATCATAGTCGAATTCAGAGCCGCAGCAGGCGACACAAAAACAGAAGCCAGCAGAGCGGACAAATATAAACAACGAGAACAAGACATGGTACACCTCCGATAATAACTGAAACCAAAGCCTGCAAGAGGCAGGTGCACCAAAAGCAACGGATAGATATCCCGAAACGAGACAGAATCACCTTTTATGCACCACAGTTACAATATAACGCGGCGCGAGGGAAAAGTCAACTATTATTGAATCTGCCTTTATTTTTGGCAAAAAAATGCCCTCTCTTTTGAGAGGGCCGGATCAAATTATTCTTGGGTTATCTGGGATATTTTTTCGTTAACGACGGCCGGCGTATATTTCAGCACTTTGTTGTCGACGTTGCGGGAAGCCAGTTTTTCTCTGACTTTGCTTTTGTCGAGTTCGCCGGAATCGTCTTCCAGAATTAGGGCGTGATTCCACTGAAAAACGGCTTCGTTTTTGCGTCCGCCGAACCAATAGGCATCGCCCAGATGGTCGCTGATGAGTGCATTGGACGGTTCAAGTTCGGCCGCTTTTTCCAGATATTCAATCGCTTTGTCGTATTGTCCGAGACGATAGAAAGCCCAGCCAAGACTGTCGGTAATATGTCCGTCGTTGGGAATCTGGTTGTAGGCATCGACAATCATCCCAAAAGCTTCGTCGACGTTTTTACCGTGTTTCAGCAGACTGTAGCCCAGAAAATTGAGTACGAGGTAATGGTTTTGGCTTAATGCCAGCGATTTGCGGAAGTTTTTTTCCGCTTCTTTCCATTCGCCCAGACTCTCGTATGAAATTCCGAGGGCATAGAACAGGACCCAATGCTGATTTTCGATTTTGGGCAGCGATTTGATGGCGTCTTTATAATAGGAGACGGCTTCGTCCTGCTTGTTGCGAATACGCAGGACATCACCCAAATCGAGCAGCAGCTGATAGTTGCGCGGATTTTCCAGCGTCAGCGACTTCAACAAAAGTTCAGCGGCCGCGTAGTCCTGCATGGTAACCAGATTGCCGGCTTTTTTGACCTGAGCGGAATAGTAAGCTTCCGAATCTTCGTCGATTTCGTCGTAGATGCCGTTGGCTTCGGCATACATTTCGCGGCTTTCGAGAATGTCGGCAAGAAGAAGTTTGGCCAAGTCGTATTTGGGGTTTGCGTAAATCGACAGGCTGATGAATATATGTGCAAGGTCAATGCCGGCGGTTCCCTGACGGAGTGTTGCGGCAATGCTGAACAGCGCTTCGGACATGCCGATGTTCGGGTTGTCGACGATTTTGGCGGTTTTTTCGGGAACGGCGCGGCGGATGTTGCGGGCAAGCTTGTTCAGCATGTCGGCCAGGAGTTTTTCGTCGGTGTAACGCGTCGCCAGCTGAACCGCCTTGTCTTTTTCGCCGTTGCGGATGTAGAAATTGGTTATGACCTGCAAAGAACGGAAAGACATTTCCATGCTTTCGTCGTTGACTATGATTTCGTAATGACGACGGGCCTCGTCCGTGCGGTCAAAGTAATCGTTCAACATGCCGGCGTGGAAATGGTATAAGGCGCGGAAACTTGGTTCCTTGTCGAGGACTGCCAGCGTTTTAAGCGCTTTGTCCGGCTGGTTGAGACCGGCGTAAGCCCAGGCGGACATGAGCGGAATGATGAATTCCTTGTAGACGGGGCCGTCCAGATGGCCGACGGTTTCATTGACCTGTTCGTAGCGGCCTTTTTTCATTTCGTCGACGGCCATGATAATATAGGTAAAGTTGTTTTTGTCGCCTTTTTTGAGCGAGATTTCGGCGTATTTGGCAGCTTCGGAAATGCGGCCTTTGGAAGCGAGTATGACATAAACTCGGCCGAGAAGCTCTTTGTTTTCGGGATCTTCGTTAAGGGCTTCCATATAATAGTCGGCAGCGACGTTAAAGTTTTTGCGAAGGTGGGCGACCCTTCCGGCCAGATAGGCGCCGTAGGCTTTTTTCAGCTCCGGCTGCCGAATGATGAAGTTTTCGGACTGATGCGACGTAAACTCGGGCTGCTGCGTGCAGGAGTTGAAAACAATGACGCCGACGATGAAGGCGAATATGTAGCCGAATTTTGCCATAGCTGAATGTTTCCCGTTTATTGGCAGGAATCTGCCCAAAACCTTAAAATATTCTATATAAGTTTTAAAATCATACAATAACAATTTGAATTATTTTACATATAGTGTGTAAATAAATAATTTATATCATAAAGCAAGGATTATTCTTGAAAATATTTTGATTTGCTTTAATTTAACAGATTATGGAAAACAATTTAAGCATAAGGGAAATTCTGGAATGGTATGTTACCGCCGGCGTTGACGAAACGTTCGGCGAGGTTCCGTTCGGCTTGGAAGCGCCTAAGCCGAAAGCCGAACCGGCACCCAGACCGGTGCTGACAACACGCGCCGAAGACAGCGTGGCGCCGCGCGCGGCAACGACGGATTTGGCCCAGGCGACAATTTCGGCCTGCAAAAATGCCCGCGAACTCTGTGCGGAAGCGCAGACATTGGAAGAACTGCGGGAGATGGTTGAGAAATTTGAGGGCTGCGCTCTGAAACTGACCGCCAACAAAACCGTTTTCGGCGGCGGCAATCCCAATTCGAAAATTATGCTGGTGGGCGAAGCTCCAGGGGCGGACGAGGACAGAATCGGACTGCCGTTTGTCGGCCGCAGCGGGCAGCTTTTGGACAAGATGCTGAAAGCGGTCAACGTTGACCGGACGTCGTGCTATATTACCAACGTTCTACCCTGGCGTCCGCCGGGGAACCGGACGCCGACGGACGGCGAAATTGCCGTCTGCCTGCCGTTTTTGAAACGGCAAATCGAGCTGATTAATCCCGAGGTCATCGTCGTTTTGGGCGGCAGTGCCGCAAATGCCCTGCTGGACAACGAGGAACCGATTTCGCGGCTGCGCGGCAAATGGCTGGAATATCGAAAGAGCGACGGCAAAACCGTACCGGTTCTGGCCAGTTTCCATCCGGCATACCTGTTGCGCAATGCGGCGCAGAAAGCCAAAGCCTGGACGGATCTTTTGCGGATGCAGCAGAAAATTATGCAATGATATTATCCTTTTGTTCATAAATTGTTGGTAAATTAAAATAAAGTGGATTATTATTCGAAAAAAGTTACAGTTTATACGCGTAAACAGCTAAGGGAATGACAATGAAGATTCAGAACACGTTTTTATCAGGAATTGCCGGTTTGATGCTGGCTGCCGGTGCGGCCAACGCTCAGACGGCCGATGCGAAAACGCCGCCGGCGCATGAGGAAGAAGACGAGGCCATTCTGTTTAAGGTTCATGACGTCAAGCCCATCAAAAACTCCAAGGGCGACGAAGTTAACGCCTGCGATTTTTACGTTACGTTTTACAATCGTTCCAACAAGGACATTAACGGCGCGCAGCTGGATTTGACCTGGGTGGACAATTCGCTGATTGACGTTGTCAACGCCGAAAAGGAAGAAAGTGCCGAAAAACACAAGAACGGCGAAGATATTGATGCCGATTTTTCCTATACGCAGAACGGCAATCCCCTGCAGCTGACGGCATCGATTAACATGCCTGCAATCAAAGCTTATAAGCAGATTACAGTTCGACAGTCGCTGAAAACCGACCGTTGCTACATTCTGCTGGACGATTTGTCGATTAACGTCAAATCCTGCGCGATTAAGCAGACCGGCAATGCTTCATTCAGTTCGGGCGATACCTGCAACGGGCTGTTTCGTTTTATCTCTCAGGAAAATCCGGAGTATTATACCGATTTCAAACCGATTTCCTATACGACGCAGAGAAATTCGGACATAAAAGAACGCGCCAGTCAGGAAAAAGAAATGGAGGAGCAGTATAAAAAGGCCGTAAAAAGCATGGATGCTCTGACACAGACACTGGCGGAAATCAAGTAACTGCAGACGGGAGCGGAAGATGGCGAAAAATCTGTGGCTTAAAGGTTGTGCGGCGGCGGCAGTCATGATATTTGCCGGTGCGGTTCCTTTGTCGGCGCAGATGTTTGAAGACGCCGCGGTTCCGACGGCGGAAGAAAATCAGCCGGCTGCGCCGCGGTTTAACAACAGCTGGGCTAACCCTCGTCGGTCGCCGGCTGCCCAACCTGCAGCAAAAAGTATGGAAATGCCGGATTTGAGCGTCGATAAAACCGGAGCTCAGGCGGCGCAGGACGCACGCAAAAACGCAGCCGAGGCACTCAGCAAGTCGCTGGCCGGCAAGCGCGGCACGAGCGCTATTCGGAGGGTTTATGCCAAAGGGGAGAAGCTTTCCGCTGAAGAAGAGAGCCTGATTTTCCTGTTTTACAAAGATTTCAAAATTAACCGGACCATGGGCGGTCTGGTAATGTGCGACGTTCGTTTTATCGTTCTGCATACGCTGAAAAATAAAATCAATAATCTCAGTTTCCGTCTGAAGTGGCCGGAAATGGAGACAACCCTGAGCTACAACGAGGTTATGCCGAATACGGAAACGTATTTTGACTATACGCTGGTCGGCGACGGCTGCTATTCGATGGACAAGATTCCGAATGTCATCGTCAATCGCTGCCGGGTCAAGGGGCTGTCTCAAAGCGCTTGTGCAAATAAAATCCGCTGGCTGAAGAAATAACCGTCTTTGGCCGGTATCTTTCGGGTTTGTAAAATTGTTGAAGAAAATTCTGCTTACGGGCTTTGCAGTCCTGTTTCTGTTTGGAAAAACTGCCGATGCGGCGGCTGCACCGTTTGCGGTTATCGACCGGGTTTGTTATAATCAGATTTTGGACAGTCTGACGATTGATCCCGATGATATTACGCTCTACAAAAAAATTTTCCGTGCAATTAAGGCCGAAGACATCGACAAGGCCGAAGAACTGAGCGAAGACGTTGAAAATCCGATTTTGATGGGGCATGTGCTGGCAGAGAAATATTTGTCGCGAACCTATAAGTCGGATTATGCCGAGCTTAAATTCTGGCTGGAAAAGTACAGCGATCATCCGCAGGCGGCACGCATTTACGCATTGGCACTGCGCAAGGGTGCGAAAGAGCAGTTGCCGCGACCTGACAGCCTTTCCAAAGTCAACCGTACGCCTTACAGCTGGTATAACAACGATTATGAAGAATTACCGCCGGCCAAGCGGCAACTGGTGCGCCGCAGCGTGAACAGTTTCCTGAAGTACATTAATCAGGGCAAGACCCTGAGAGCCCGTGCCATTTTGGAAAACAGAGCCTTCCGCATGGCGGTTCCCGACCGGGAGTGGGACGCGATGGCGGCCACGCTGACAACGGTTTATTTTTTGGACGGCGAGGATAAGCTGGCGCTGAAATGGTCGGCAAAACCAGCGCGGCGCAGTCAGGATGCTACCGGCCTGTGGTTTAGGGGGCTGGCTTTCTGGCGGCAGGGAAAGTATAAGGAGGCCGGCATTAATTTCGGAAAGCTCGGCGCCAAAAGCGACAATGACGAGTGGCTGATTGCTGCCGGCGCTTATTGGGCATATCGCGCTTATGATAAAATCGGCGATGTCAAGCAGGCTAAAAAGTACTTAAATATGGCTTCCAAATATCGTCGGACGTTTTACGGCATCTTGGCCAATTATCAGTTGGGCAACCCTTTGAAATACAATTGGGACAGTCTGGCTTATCTTAACGATTTCAGCAATTACAACTATGTCAGCGAGCTGGTGGCATCCCCGTCAATCCGGCGGGCGATTATCCTGATACATGCCAAGCAGCCGGAATTGGCCGAGAAGGAACTGCGCGGCGACTTGGATGCGATGAACGAGCGCCAGCGCGAGGCGGCTTTGTTTATCGCCCAACAGTATAACATGCATTCTCTGGGGATAGTTATTTCCAATCTGATTAAAGACAATGACAGGGAGATATATTATGACTGCATTGCCTATCCGGATCCGGACTGGCAACCGAAAAGCGGCTGGCGTGTCGACCGGGCGCTGGTGTGGGCTCTGGTGCGGCAGGAATCGGGTTTTAATGCCAAAGCGCAGAGCGGCGCAGGGGCAAAAGGGCTGATGCAGCTGATGTCCAGCACGGCAATTTACGTGACCAAGGATCGTCGTCTGCGCCGCGATACCAGTCCGTTATTTGAGACCGAATATAATCTGGAAACGGGACAGCGTTATGTCAGTTATCTGATGGAAAAAGATTTTATCGGCAATAATCTGTTCTTTCTGGCGACGGCTTATAATGCCGGGCCGGGCAATCTTTACAAATGGCAGAAAAAGGTCAAATACGGCAACGATCCGCTGATGTTTATCGAGGCGATACCCTCGCGCCAGACACGGATTTATATTGAGCGGGTTTTGGCCAATTTCTGGGTTTATAATGCCCGTTTCGGGCAGCCGAGCGAGAGCCTTGAGGCGTTGATACATTCTCGCTGGCCGACTCTTTAAAACCTTGTATAATGGGTGTCTAGTACGGATTTTGCGGATAAAATAAATACTTACGTAGGTTTATGTACCAATTTCGATTAAGCCGCCTGTCATTGTCGGGCTTGACCCGACAATCTCTAAAAGAAGATCCCCGGGCGAGTTTTGCTGCGCCCGAGGATGACGATGAGAGGAGGATGTTTTCCTTTGCTATTTTCTGAATTTTTTATAACGCTGTCATAAAAGTTTAAAATTCCACCGGTTCAGGGACTGTTGTCAAAGGTTGTTTTTTATGCTATAATTCTTATTACAAATATAAGGATTATAGATGATATTGTGTGGTTGAGAGATAAAAAATAAGAATAATAACAAATAAAAAAATATTATGGAAAGAGGTCAATCTTTGCTTTTTTGTTTAGTCAAACTGGGCAAAAAGGTGTTCTGGTTTATATCTGGCTGGATGCTGATGGGTCTGGTGTTTATTTGTGCCGGTTTCATCATGTATTTGGTTTGGGGTGGTGTTTCATCGCTTTTGCCAAATGTATCTGGCGTCGTCAGGAGTATTGCAAGTACTTTGACAATTGTGAGTATATTTGCCGGAATTTGGAAGATAGCCGGTCTAGTGTTAAAAATAATAAAATTATAATTATGGGATTTGAATTTAGCTGCGATTCAACCTTTATATGGGTTGCCGCAATAATAAGTATTTTTGTCTTCTGTGCTCTTTTTCTTGATGGTATAGGAGATTTTTTTGGTAAATTAATCGGTCTGGTTACGTTAGGCGGTGTGTTTGGCATTGTTTTCGGAGCTTTCGGCTGGTTAGCCGCTACATTAATCTTCTCATGGGGAGTTGGCGGTTTTGTAATTGGTTTTATTGTCGGCATCATTTATTATATTTGTAAATGGTGGTAAGACCAAAAATAACGAAAAAGGATTTTGACATTTATGTCAAAGTCCTTTTTTGTTGGGGCGAATTGAAATATGCCGGTTTTTGATTATATTTTCGGTCAGGGTATAAGAGGAAAGGAAATGGTTATGGAATTATATTTGTTTCTGGCAATGTTTCTGATTTATGTACTGACGGCTTTTATGGTTAAGCCTCATGTCCTGAATCGCATCTGGTCGCTGGCTTTTGTGGTTTGTTTTGCCGTAACCGCGGTAGCTATTGCCTTTATCCGTATTTCCGGCCAGGATGTGATGATGAGCGCCAATGAACTGAACTGGTATTATCTGCTGTATTTGTTCGGTTCGCTGTCGGTGGTTTTGGGCGTGATAAATCTGTGGATGTATCGCGGGCCGATTTTTCGTATTTTCTTTTCATCGCCCGACGAAGACGTCGGTACGGAGAAAAATTCCCAGCCTAAAAAGAAGGGATTATTCTGATTTTTTGTTTTTTGCCGCCGATTTTCAACCGGAAGAGGTTTTTGCCGAACCAACATTTTTTTGCGTTGAGCAGGCGTCCGGTAAAGTTGGGGTTCGGGGTTTGCAAAATCCAAACGCGGTCGGAACTGTCCAAGCGGCAGCCGGGAATTTTATTTAAGATTGTGCGGATTTCATCCTCGCCCTTCCAGAAAACGGCGCCGGTAATGTCGCCGATGGTTTGAGCGGTTGCCGGGGCGTTGGCTGCGAATTCGGCAATATCTTGTCCGCTGAGCAGCAGGAAGTTTTCAAAGGCTTCGGTTTGATTGTCGCTGGCATGAACCATATAACCGCCGCCAAACAGTTTGCGATATTGATATTTGCTGTCGCTCATATTGATGTTTTTGCCGTCATAATATTGCGGCGCCGGGTCGCGGACAACGATGACAAGAAAAGGTCCGGTTCCGCATTCTCTGATTTTTTTTGCGCCTTTGCGCAGGTTCTTTCCATAGAAACGCGCCAGATTGCGGGCGAAGTGTCTGGGCGGCCAGAAGACTTCGCAGATGCCTGCGATTTCGTAACGGCTGCCGATGTCGGCGAGAATCTGTTTCTCAAGCCGTCGGCCGTTGTTCCAGAGCATAAAAAGCTGTAAGTCCCCAGTCATGTTTTTTTCCGTTTTAAATTAGGCTTAACTTTTAGCGCAATTTGTGTATATTGGCAAGAGAATTAGCCAATCAACCGACAAAAGGCGGAAAAATGATACGGATTAATAATATTAAGGCCAATCTGGACGTAGATGCAGCCGGGCTGAAAGAAATCGTTTCCATGAAGACGGGGCTTGAACCTGAACGCATTAAAAGCCTGAAAATAGCCAAAAAATCTGTCGATGCGCGAAATAAAAGCAATGTACAGTTTGTTTATGCGCTGGATATGGAGGTTTTCGGCGACGAGGATTACATTGCCTCGATTTTGGCCTGGAAAGACATTGTGCAGATTAAGGAAACCGCTTCGTTGTCCTTTGCGCCAAAAACGTTTGCCGGGGGACTGCGTCCGGTGGTTGCCGGAACCGGTCCGGCAGGAATGTTTGCCGGTTTGGCGCTGGCAGAAGCAGGGTTGCGGCCGATTTTGCTGGAGCGGGGCAAAGCAGTGTCCGAGCGTCGGAAAGACGTTGAGTTTTTTTGGCAGACCGGGCATTTGAATCCGGAATCCAACGTACAGTTCGGAGAGGGCGGCGCCGGTACTTTTTCGGACGGCAAGCTGATGACTGGCATCAAAAAGGACGCTTTTACCGCCCGGGTTTTGCAGGAACTGGCGGCGGCCGGGGCGCCGGAGGAAATTTTGTATCTTGCCAAACCGCATATCGGAACGGATAAGCTGGCGGTGGTGGTTCGCCGTATCAGAGAGAAGATAGTTTCTCTGGGCGGAGAGTACCGTTTTGAAAACCGTCTGGAGGATTTGATTGTCCGCGACGGCAAACTGACAGGTTTAAAAATTGCCGCGCCGGGCGGCAAAATTTACGAACAGCCGACGGACAGGTTGATATTGGCGGTGGGACACAGTGCGCGCGACACTTTTGAAATGCTGCACAAAAACGGTGTGTATATTGAACAGAAGCCGTTTTCGGTCGGGGTAAGAATTGAACATGTCCAAAAATCGGTTGATGCGGCGCAATACGGCAGGTTTGCAGGACATCCGGCATTGGGAGCGGCTGATTACAAGCTGGCGGCTCATTTTGACAACGGACGTTCGGCCTACACTTTCTGTATGTGTCCGGGCGGCATGGTCGTCGCGGCGGCATCCGAGCCGGGACGGGTGGTTACCAATGGCATGAGTGAGTTTGCCCGTGACGGGAAAAACGCCAACGCGGCTTTGCTGGTCGGGGTTGAGCCTCGGGATTTTGGCAGTGCGCATCCGTTGGCAGGAATGTATTTTCAACGCCGTCTGGAAGAGGCCGCGTTCAGAGCCGGCGGCGGCGATTATCGGGCGCCGGCGCAGTTGGTCGGCGATTTTCTGAAAAAACAGGTTTCGACGGCTGTCGGAAACGTTAATCCGTCTTATCGCCCCGGCGTCAGGTTTGCCGACCTTTCCGCAGTGCTGCCGGATTTTGTGACGGAAACGATGCGTCGCGCCATTGTCGAAATGGACGGGAAACTGCGCGGTTTTGCCGCGGCTGATGCCGTGCTTACCGGCGTGGAAACCCGCAGTTCGTCGCCGATACGTATAATGCGCGACGAACATTTTGAGGCAAATATTAAAGGGCTTTATCCCTGTGGCGAAGGCGCCGGGTATGCCGGGGGTATCGTGTCGTCCGCCGTCGACGGATTAAAAACCTGTTTGGCGGTCATCTAATACAGATTTTGCGAATAAAATAATTTTCTGTGGTGGACAGGCGGGATAATTCCGTTGCTTTTCGGACTGTGGTTGTTAAAATGTCGCTATCTTTTGACTGAACTAAGGACTGAAAATGAAAGTTGCGATTATTGGAACCGGTTATGTGGGCCTGCCGACGGGCATAGGGCTTGCCGAGTTGGGAAATACGGTTGTCTGCGTTGACAAGATTGCCGAAAAAGTGGAAGCTTTGTCGGCCGGAAAAGCCACGATTTATGAAGACGGAATGGAGGAGCTGTTTCAGAAGCATCTGAAAAGCGGCGCATTGTCTTTTACGCTGGATATGGCGAAGGCGGTCGGCGGTGCGGACGTGGTTATGCTTGCGGTCGGCACGCCGCCGCATCCGGTTACCAAAGAAGCCGATTTGAAGTATATTTATGCCGCGGCCGAGGAATTGGCCGGTTGTCTGGACGGTTATACGGTTGTGGCAACCAAGTCGACGGTTCCGGTCGGTACCGGCGACGAGGTCGAGGCGATTATCCGCAGGGTTAATCCGTCGGCCGATTTTGACGTGGTTTCGCTGCCGGAGTTTTTGCGCGAGGGCTTTGCCGTGCATGACTTTTTCCATCCGGACCGGATTGTCATCGGTGCCGACAGCGGCAGAGCAAAGGACGTTCTGCTGAAACTGTATGCCCCGTTTGCGGGAAAGACCGAATTTCTGCTGGTTAACCGCAAGTCTTCGGAAACCATTAAGTATGCTTCCAATGCCTTTTTGGCAATGAAAATTCATTATATTAACGAAATGGCCGACTTTTGTGAAAAAGCCGGTGCGGATATTCGTGAAGTAGCACGGGGTATGGGACTTGATTCGCGTATCGGCCGGAAGTTTTTGAATCCGGGACCGGGGTACGGCGGTTCCTGTTTTCCGAAAGACACCAACGCCATGGCGCAAATGGGCCGCAAATACGGCGCGCATTTGAATCTGATTGAGACGACGATTGCCAAAAATGATGAGCGGAAAATCAGCATGGGCAAGCGGGTTATCGCTGCGCTGAACGGCAGCAGCGACGGCCGAATCGCCGTGTGGGGGCTGGCTTTCAAAGGCGGTACCGACGACTGTCGCGAATCGCCGGCGATGGAAATTTTGAACGAAATTCTCAGACATTCGAAAAACGTGACGGTTTATGATCCGAAGGCGATGGATAACGCCCGTAAGCAGCTTGGCGACGAAGTGGCATATGCGCAGGACGAATATGAGGCCTGTCGGGGCGCTGATGTTTTGGTTATTTTAACCGAGTGGGAAGATTTCAAAACCGCGGATCTGAATAAAATTCGCAGCATGATGAAAACCCACAGGATTTTGGATTTGCGCAATATGCTGGATGCGGATGCGGTTCGGGCGGCCGGTTTTGACTATTCCTGCATCGGCATGAAATGAGGAGACGCTGATGGTTAAGGTTTTGGTCGTCGGCGGCGCCGGATATATCGGCAGCCATGTCGTTAAGGCGCTGTTGCAAAGCGGGCACAGTGTTACGGTTTATGATAATCTTTCCAGCGGACAGAAAATCAATCTGTTTTCCGAAGCGGCTTTTGTCGAAGCCGATATCCTTGACTTTGCGGCGCTGGACAAAGCAATGGCCGGACAGGAAGCGGTGGTGCATCTGGCAGCCAAAAAAGCCGTCGGCGAATCGATGGAAAAACCGGAACTCTATGCCGAAAACAATATTACCGGTTCACTGAACATTATGAAGGCGATGCTGAAAAACGGTGTGGAAAATATGGTTTTTTCTTCGTCGGCGGCGGTTTACGGAATGCCGGAATATCTGCCGATTGACGAAAAACATCCGCTCCGGCCGATTAATTTTTACGGTTTTACCAAATATGACATTGAAAAGTACATGGAGTGGTACGGCCGGCTGAAAAATTTCCGTTATCTGGCACTGCGTTATTTTAATGCGGTCGGTTATGATGCGGAAGGGAGCATCAGAGGCCGGGAAGTCGGTTCGCAGAATCTGCTGCCGATTATTATGGATACCGCTGCCGGCCGGAGGGAGAAGCTTATGGTGTTCGGTACGGATTATGATACCCGTGACGGTACCTGCATCCGCGATTATATTCATGTGACCGATTTGGCGCGGGCGCATGTCCTGGCTGTTGAACACCTGCATGAAGGCGGTTGTTCCGCCTGTCTGAATCTGGGTACGGGCAGGGGGACGACGGTTAAAGAGATAATTGCCGCGGCCGAAAAGGTAACCGGCAGGAAGCTGAATGTCGAATATGCCGGTCGCAGAGCCGGTGATCCGGGGATGTTGACGGCGTCTTCCGCCGAGGCGGAAAAGCTGCTCGGCTGGCGTCCGGAATATACGGATATTGAAGAGATTATCCGAACCATGTGGCAGTTGGAGCGGTAAGCAGAGCGGCCGGCCGTCGGTAGCAACGGCCGGTTCCCTTTTATTCTTTGGGATATTTTTGTTTTATTTCCAGACACAGGCGGCAATAGGTCTGCAGTTGCGTTTTTCCTGCCGCGGCCATGGTTTCGTCTTCCGAACTGATTTTTACGACAGCATCAAGATATTCTCTGAAGTCGGGATATTCGGCGGCTCGTTTGCTCCGGTAATCCGGTTCGACGTAGGTTTCGACATAGACTGCCGTTATCCTGTTTTCGTTTTCGACATAGTATTTTTTCGGTTTTTTCATTTCGTCCGGTGCCGGCATTTCCGCAACCGGTTTGTAACCGTCGGCCAGCAGCATGGCGGCGTTGCTTTCCAGATTGTAGTTCTGGTAAACGGTGCCGTCTTTGCAAAGGTTTGCAGGTGCCGGGGTCAGTTTGCCGTTTATGAGTTTTGCATACATGATATTATCCTTTGTCTATGGTTTGGGTTTCAGGTATTGGATTTTCAGTTCGCCGTATTTGCCGTAGCCGCCGTTGCCGTCCCACTGTCGTCCGCCGGCTCCTCCGGCTCCGGGTGCGGTGGCGCAGCGTTCGGCAAAAGCGGCGTTGGCGATACCTGCGCCGGAATTGGTAAGTACGGAGTTGGCGCCGCCTTTGGTGCCGTTGCTGCCGGTGGTCTGGTTGCCGGGATTGCCGTCGGAGCTTACCCGACAGGAAATTACCAGAATGTTTCCGGATATTGTCAATGTGCCGCCGGTGCCGGCGACACCGTTGTCCGAACCGCCGATATGGCCGCCGCCCATGTTCATCAACCCGCCGATATAGCTGGCTTCGCCGTCTTTGCGGTTGGCTTCTTCGGCGATGCCCGCATAACAGTTTACGTCGTTTTGGTTGTCGGCGATATAGACGTTTCCTTCAAAACCGGCACCGGAACCGCCTCCGCCGCCGGTTCCGTAAAGGCCGCAGTTGCCGCCGCCGGCTCCGGCACCCTGACCACGAATGAAGTAAAATCCCTTTTTCATCTGCAGCGTGGCCGAATCGCCGTTGCTGCCGTCAAACAGGATGGTTCCGGGCGTATAAGCGCAGACGGCTCCGCCCAGAGGATTGGATTTTCCCATCAGGGTCATGACGCTATCACTCCGTTGGCAACCCCCAGAACGCGGCCGTCGGGGTAGCGCCGGAAGGTCATCAGATAGCTGCCGGACGGCGAGGCGGACAATCCGTCGAGCCACTGAAATGACGAGGTTTCCGGAAAAGTATAGGAATAGGTGTAGTTTCCGGCGTTTTGGTTGAGCAGCAGCGAAAAGCTGATAATCATGCCGGTATCGCAATTGTCAAAATTGAAGCTGAAATCGGTGTTTCCCTCGGGAGTGGCCTTATATTCAAAAATGCCCGGTTCGACGGCGACGCTGCAGGCTCCGGAAGTGCTGCCCAGGTCTTTCTGCGCCGTATAAATCGTTTCGGCGCGTTTTTGCAGGAGACCGGCACAGCTGACAGCGGTTTGGGCGGCGCTTTCGGCTTTTTGACAGGCGGAGGCGGCCGCCGCGGCGTTGTTACATACCTCTTGGGCTTTTTTCAGCACGTCGTCGTAGCATGCGGTCAGTTTTTCTATTTCAATCGTGGAATTCTGCAGGCTGTTGCCTTCGGCGTTCCAGATAATCGCTTTGCCGGGTACCGGCATCGGCAGAGCGACGTTTAACTGGGTGGGCGCATAGGGCGGGAAGGTTACTGTACGGCTGATGGTATCCTGAAGTTGTTCCATGCAGGCGAGCTGATAGTCGAACTCAAGGTTGACTTTCGAGGTTCGGAAAGGCCCTACTTCCTGAAAGTTTGTGGTTCGCTTGAGTTCCAGACTGCGGTATAGCGTGATTATAGTGCCGGCTTCCGGTGCTTTGTCGAAGATGACGCGGCCGCCTTGTGTTTCGCGGCTGACCGAGTATCCTTCCGTAAGCAGCGCGTCGTCGGCATAGACGTCAACGTCCGTTTCGTCGAAGATTGTGAACGCAAAGCTGAATTCGGTCGTCGTACCGTCGCCTTCATAGCGTATGCGCGGTTTTACGCTGCCTATTTCTAAAGTTTCAGACATATATGTTTCTCCAAGAATTTGTTTTAAAATAAAAAATCCGGCTCGCGGGAAACGGCCGGATCTTTGTTTCTGAAAAAAAACAGCTTTCGGGACGGAAAGCTGTTTTGCAGATACACTTATGGCAAGTGATGTTTTTCAGATAACACAAATTTTTTTGCTTGTCAAGGATAAAAATCCTAATAAATGTTTGCGGCGGCGGTTGACTTAATTCCGCGGCGTGATTACTATCAATTATATTGATTAACCAGGGAGATTGAAAATGGCTGAAAATGTTAATGACTGCGGCGGAAAAGGCTGCAAAAGACTGTGGGCGTTTGTTATTTTGGCCGCCGGCGTGGCTTTGGGCGGTTTTTTTCCGGGGTATTATTACTATCAGGCCCGGCTGCGTGACAATTTCGTGACGGTCAAAGGGCTGGCCGAAATGGACGTCAAGGCCGATTTGGGCATTTGGAACATTAAGTTTGTGGCGACGGGAAACGATTTGCAAACCGTGCAGAAAAACATGTCGGCCAATCTGGCCATTGTTGAGGATTATCTGAAAGGCAGGGGTTTTGCGGCGGAGGAAATCAGCGAAGGAAGAATTGAAACCAACGATTTGATGACCAATCCGTATCGTGACAACAATTATGCCGCACGTTTTATTCTCAGCCAGACGGTTACGGTCAGGAGCGGCAAAGTCGATTTAATCGAGCAGGCTTTGCGTTCCAGCGGCGAACTGGTGTCGAAAGGCGTGGTCTTTGACAGCCAGAGCTATGGTTCGCCGGTTTCCTACATCTTTACCAGGCTGAACGACATTAAGCCGCAAATGCTTGAGGAGGCAACCCGCAACGCCCGGCAGGCAGCTTTGGAATTTGCCAAGAGTTCCGGCAGCGAAGTCGGCAAAATCCGCAGAGCTTCGCAGGGCGTTTTCTCCATTCAGCCGCTTTTAGCCGCACCCGGCGAAGTTGAGAGTTATCAGATAAACAAAAGGGTTAGGGTTGTTTCGACGATAGAATTCTGGCTTGAATAGGAAAACCCCGTATAACGGGCGTCAGCCACAGAAAAAAGAGAAATTTTCAGCCGCATATTTGTATGCTTCAAAAATTTCTCTTTTTTTCTTATTGGTTGTCTTGTCCTTCGAAGTTTTTAAACCGCTTACCGGAATTTGAAACGTAAAAAGTTTCCGGGCATTTGCTTTATTTGACGTTTATGAAATTGCTTTGTTCAATGTCTTTGAAGTATTTGACCGTGTCGGCTTTCAGCTCTTTGGTTGCTTCGTCGTCGCAAACGATGACGGCATGCTGGTGCATTTGCAGAATGCTGATGGTCCACATGTGGTTGATGCTGCCTTCAATGGCATGGTGCAGTGCTCTGGCCTTGTTGGCACCGGTTGCCAGAATCATTACTTCGTCCGCGTCGCAGATGGTGCCGACGCCGACGGTAAGCGCCGTGCGGGGAACCTGATTGACGTCATTGTCAAAAAAACGCGAATTGGCCTGCACTGTTTCGGTGGTAAGGGTTTTGACGCGGGTGCGCGAGCTTAGCGACGAGCCGGGTTCGTTGAAAGCGATATGGCCGTCGGAACCGACGCCGCCGAGAAACAGCCGGATACCGCCGCAGGCTTTGATTTTTTCTTCGTAACGGCGGCATTCGCCGGCGTAGTCCTTGGTCATGCCGTCGAGCATGTTGATATTTTCTTTTTTGATGTTGATGTGCTTGAAGAAATTTTCCCACATGAAGTAGTGATAGCTCTGCGGATGTTTTTCATCAAGTCCGATGTATTCGTCCATATTAAAGGTAATGACGTTTTCAAAGGAAAGTTTGCCGGCCTGATACAGTTTTATCAGCTCGCGATAGGTGCCGAGAGGCGTGGAACCGGTTGGCAGCCCCAAGACGAACGGGCGTTCGGCTGTCGGACGAAAACCGTTGATTTTGTAAGCGATGTAGTTGGCTGCCCAAACGGAGCATTTGTCATAGTCGGGTCTGATTATAACGCGCATAACTTTTTTCCTTCCTTAAAAAATTCGCCTTTGACGATAGTATAGACCGGGGTTAAATTTTGGTCAAGAACGACCAGGTCGGCATCATAGCCGGGGGCTATCAGTCCGAGGTGTTCCTGCCGCATGATGTTGGCTGGGTTGGTGGAGGCCATTTGTACCGCCTGATCCAGACTGATGCCGAAAGAGACCAGATTGCGGACGCCGTCGCTCATGGTCAAAGCCGAACCGGCAATGACGTCGTCGGATTTGCGATAAAAGCACTTGTCCAAGTAAACTTCTTCGCCGTTGGCCATCAGCGGATGTTCGGTCTGTTTGGTCGGTTTCAGGGAATCGGTAACCAGAACCAGTTTGTCAATCGGTTTGCAACGGAGCAGAAACTTAATCAGGTTGGGGTTGATGTGAATGCCGTCGGCAATAATTTCACAGGACATTTCCGGATGAATGAAAACAGCGCCGACCGCATTCGGGTCGCGGTGGTGCATACGGCTCATGGCATTGAAAAGGTGGGTAACATGCAGAATACGAACCTGCATGCCTTCAACCATCTGTTCGTAAGTGGCATTGGTGTGTCCCGCCTGCAGGACGATGCCTTTGCCGATGCAGTAGAGGGAAAGTTCGCGCATGCCTTTGAGTTCCGGCGCTACCGTCATGTTGATGATTTTTCCTTCCGCGGCGTCCCAGAGTTCCTGCATGAGCTTCAGATCGACCGGGCTGAGCGAATCCGGCGTCTGTACGCCGAGACGTTCCGGCGAGATGAACGGTCCCTCCAGATGAATGCCGAGAATTTTGGCGCCTTTTTCTTTGCCCATGGCCGCGGTAATGGATTTGATGTCTTTTATCATTTTGTCGCGCGGGGCGGAATAGAGAGTCGGAATAAATGAGGTAACGCCGTATTTGGTAAGGGATTCTGACATTTTGAGAATAGAATCGGGAGACTGGTCGTCGGTGCCGTGCCCTTCTATGCCGTGAATGTGCGTGTCAATGAAGCCGGGCGCGATGCAGGCGCCCTGCAGGTCGATGAATTTGACGTCGTCTTTAAATTTTTTGGAGGCAAAGCGCGCCTCGTTGAAAACATCGATGATTTTGTAGTTTTTGATGAGGACCGCGCAATTCTTCATAACCGAATAGCCGGTAAGAACAGTGGCGTTGTGCAGGCAGATTTCCGAACTCATGAACATACCTAAATTCTGGTTGACTTAATAAGGCCATATTATGCGGCAAAGGTAAATATTCGGCAAACAAAATATGTTTATGGCAAAAAATGATAACTCTCAACGGAGGTTGACTAATTTTCCGACAAATTTATAATTCTGATTATTGTTGTTATGATTTAGGACTGCTTGTCATGCGTTTTTGGGAAAGATTTTTGAAACCGAAAAAAGTCAGGAGCGTTGTTTATACCTGTTTAACCGGGGGATATGATTCTCTTAAGGAACACAGGTATGTTGACGATGACTGGGATTATGTCTGTTTTACCGATAATAAAGAACTTTTGGCTCAGAAAAAATGCGGTATTTGGGAAATCCGTCCGTTGGCTTATGTTGGGGCTGACAGTACCCGAAGCAGCCGTTATCATAAAATAAATCCGCATAAATTGTTTCCTGATTATGAGCAGAGCATCTGGTGTGACGGTAATGTCTGCATTTGCAGTCCTTATCTGTTTCGACAGATACGACGGCGAAAAAAGAGTTTGCTGGTGCCGGTACATTTTGTAAGAAACTGCATTTATGAAGAATTTGCGGAAGTGGAAAAGCTGGGATATGAGACGGTAGACGTTTTACGAAAACAGCGTGAGCTTATTGAACAGTCCGGTTTTCCCGAGCATTTTGGTTTGGCAGAAACAAATGTTCTGTATCGACGGCATAACGAGCCGGAAATTATCAAATTGATGGAAAACTGGTGGTATTTTATTGCCAATTACAGCAAGCGTGATCAGTTGAGCTTCAGCTATGTGCTTTGGAAGAAAGGATATAAAATCAAAGATTTTTTCATTAAGAATGCACGTCGTCCGTCAAAGGATTTTGCCTTGTTTCCACATGATATCCAGCGTTAGTTAGGTTATCGGCGGCAATCAGTTAATGGTAATTTTTGTTTTGTATTCGGTTTAAACATCGGGAATTAACGGAGTAAAATTTATGGCAACGCCTTTTTGGATTAAGCTGATACCGGTTAAGTCCTTTCGCAAAATGCTCAAACAGAAACAGAGAGAAAAGGAGTTTCGGGAACGTTTTAGAGCTAAAGTGGCATTTAGCTGTGATATCGGTAATTTTGATGCTCTGCAGGCTAATGGCTGTATATTTCCGCATCCGGTCGGAATTGTAATTTCACGTTATGTAAAGGTCGGAAGAGGCTGTGTCTTTTATCAAAATGTTACCGTCGGCGTGCGAAGATATCCATGCGACGGCAAAACTGAGCCTGAAGAATATCCGCAAATCGGCAACAATGTTATTGTTTATTCTGGGGCGGTAATTGTCGGTCCGGTTAAAATCGGGGATAATGCCGTTATCGGCGCTAATGCCGTTGTTACGCAGGATGTTCCTGCCGGAGCGATTGCTGTTGGAATTCCGGCAAAAATCATTAGACAATCTGAAATCAGCGGTTAGAATAATCTTTAAATTTAACCTTTGGGGGTAAACGTATGAATTTAAAGAAAATCTGGCGGCAGATGATGGCGCCGAAAATTTTTAACCGCGGTTATCTGCCGGAAGCCGGCGGGCATCAGGTTTATTTTGTCGAGATGGGAAATCCGCGCGGAGTTCCGGTGCTGGTGTTTCACGGAGGGCCGGGCGGCGGCATGAATCTGCGTTATGCGCAGCCGTTTGACCGGCGAAAGTACCGGGTCATTTTGTTTGATCAGCGCGGTTGCGGCAGGTCGCTGCCGCTGGGCGAGATGAAAAACAACAATACCGGGGCGCTGCTGGAGGACGCGGCGCGGTTGCTCAGGTATTTGGGCATTGAAGACAAGGTTATTATCCGGGGCGCTTCCTGGGGGTCGACGCTGGCCTTGCTGTTTGCGGAAAAATATCCGGAAAAAGTCAGCAAGCTTTTGATTTCGCAAATTTATCTGGCTGATGAAACCGGGCAGAAGTGGAATCTGGAAACCAGCAGGCTGTTTTATCCCGACATTTGGGAGAGAATCGAACAGGAGGCTGAAACCGGCGAGCCGGTTTTGGATTATTATGCCGATCTGATTAATTCCGACGACGTGATGAAGCAGATTAGGGCGGCGAATCTGGCCGGCAGTTACGAACGCTGTCTGGGGTCGGTCAATCCGCGGCTGGGGTACAAGGAACTGACGCCCGAAAATCTGGCGGAAATCCGCATTTCGCTGAATTATCTGCACGAGCGCTATTTTATGGCGGAAAACCAGATTTTGAAAAACGTCGATAAACTTGCCGATATTCCGACACTGATGGTGCATAACCGTCTGGATATGGTCTGTCCGCTGCTGTCGGCTTATAATCTGCATAAAAAACTGCCGAAATCCAAACTGGTTGTCGTACCGGGACGCGGGCATTTCGGGCCGCAGCTTAACGAGGCGGTTTATCGGGAAATAAAAGATTATCTCGGAGATAAGTAATGGATGGCAAACGGCTGATTTTGCCTGATAATCCGACTTTGCGCGATTTTCAGGACTATGTGGCGGAGATGAAGAAAATCCGCGGATTTAACGTGACGGACAAGTTTTATGAATGCTGCCTGTTGGCTGAGGAAACCGGCGAGCTGGTTGCGGCGGTGCGCAAAAACGCCAAAGGCGGTTCGGTCGGCAGCGGTTCAAAAATCGGCTGCGTGAAAGAGGAACTGGCCGACGTGTTCATTTATGTTCTGAGCCTGGCCAATATGCACGGCCTTGATTTGGAGGAGGCTTTCCGGGAAAAGGAAGAGATAAATAAACGGCGGGAGTGGAAACGCCTCTAGGCGGAAAGGTGCTGCCGGCGGGCTGTTTTTATTAATACTTTGTTGTTCACATGACGAAATCAGCGTGATTGACAAACCTGTTGTTTATATCTACCCTTTGGAACAAAAGTCAATTTATGGAATTTTTTGAATGCGACGCCTGATTATAAGTATTGTGCTGACGCTGTTGCTGACGGTTTGGGCACATCGTTTGTATCTGACCGAAGCCGGTTTTGACGGCAAGCTCTTTATCATCATCATCACGCTTGCCTACATGGTTTGTTATAAGCTGGTTCAATATCTGGTCCGGTTTAAGATTGTTGAAAACAATTCGCGGATTGACATTGTCTTCGTGGTTTGCGTGATTGCCTTTATGTTTGTGCCGGTTCTGCATATTAACCGCGACGAGATTTCGGTGCAGGAAAACCGGACGCTGGCCAAGTATGTTCCTTTGATTGACGACGACAGCGGCGCGATTAACTACAATTTCGGCAAGGATTTTGAAAGCTGGTTTAACGACCGTTTTTTCGGGCGTAAGCAATTTATTAAAACCAGCAAGAAAATTGATATGTACATTAATAACGAAATCAAGAATTTCGACGCCATGGCGGGCAAAGAAAACTGGCTGTTTACCAAACGCTGGAATTCCGAGGACATGTTCCGCAACAAATATCTTTTTGACGATGAAGATCTGTCAAAGCTGAAACATCGTCTGGAAAGCCTGCAGATGTGGCTGGCCAAGCGGGATATTAAGCTGTATCTGATGCTGGTGCCGGACAAGGAACGGGTTTACGGCGAATATTACCCCGACGGATATACGAAGGTCAACGAACAGGCCAAAATCGAACAGGTTTACGAGTTTGTCAGAAAATATACGGACATTCCGGTCGTTTATCCGATTAAGGCATTGGAAAAAGCCAAAAAGGATCATGTTCTGTTTTACAAAACCGGTACGCACTGGAACCATCGCGGCGCCTATGTCGCCTATCTGGAAATGATGAAAATGCTGAAGAAAGATTATCCGGAACTGCGGGTTTTGAAAGAAAGCGACTTCAACATTGCGCCGCAGTTCAGCGCCGATGAAGATGTCGCCAATGCGCTGGGGCTTGACGCCAAAAGCACTTTTCCGAAAGAAGACATGACCTATGACGTGTTTGAGCTTAAAAAACCGACGACGACCGTGGTGCATGAGTTTGTCAACAAGAAGCTGAAAATCGAAACTTTTGATTATGTCAGCAGCAATCCGGCCAATAAACTGAAAGCGATTTTCTATGCCGACAGCCAGTTTTTGCGCATGAGCTGGTATGTGGCGGAGAGCTTTAAGAAAATGCAGCACATTTATGTCGGTTACGGCCGCGATTTCGACATTCCCTATATGGCGGAAGACATTGAGGCCTTTGCTCCGGATATTCTGGTGGTCGAAACCGGGGAGCGTTTCCTCAACCGTCTGATGAAACTTGAAATGCCCGAGCAGCAATAAGGAAAAAAACAATGCTTTTTAGTTCTATGACGTTTGTTTTTGTGTTTATGCCTTTGGTTATGAGCATTTACCTGCTTTCTAAAAAGGAAATCCGCAATTATGTTCTGCTGGCGGCCAGCATCATTTTTTACGCCTGGGGCGAGCCTCGTTATCTGGCAATTATGATTATGACGATTTTCGTTACCTATGCCGGAGCCAGGCTGATTGACCGTTATGTGGAAACGGCCGGAAGAAAATGGGCGCTGGCGCTGACGATTTTGGTCGATTTGGGTTTTCTGATTTATTTCAAGTATTTTAACTTTATTGTCGATAACGTTAATGCCGCGTTGCAGCTTAACCTTGATTTTATTGACGTGGTTATGCCGATAGGCATTTCGTTTTATACCTTTCAGGCCATTTCGTATCTGATAGACGTTTACCGCCGCGAGGTTGAGGCGCAGAAAGACGTTAACAAGCTGGCTTTGTATATCGTATTGTTTCCGCAGTTGGTGGCGGGACCGATTGTCAAGTATCACGACGTCTGCGAACAGATTGACGAGCGTACGGTTACCTTTGCCGACGTTGTTATCGGTCTGAAGCGTTTTATCATCGGTCTGTCCAAAAAGGTTCTGATCGCCAATACGCTGGCCGTCGTGGTTGACCGTATTTTTGCCCAGCAGCCGGAAACGCTTGGTTTCGGTTATGCCTGGCTGGGAATTGTCGCTTATGCCGTTCAGTTGTATTTTGACTTTTCCGGTTACTCGGACATGGCTATCGGTTTGGGGCGGATGTTTGGTTTCCGTTTTCTGGAAAACTTTAATTATCCCTATATTTCCAAGTCTATTTCCGAATTTTGGCAGAGATGGCATATTTCACTGGCAACCTGGTTTAAGCAGTATCTGTATATTCCGCTCGGCGGCAATCGGGTCAGTCCGGTGCGAACCTATGTCAATCTGTTTGTCGTTTTTCTGGTTACGGGCATTTGGCACGGTGCCAGCTGGACATTCGTGATGTGGGGCGTATGGAACGGCGTTTTCATCTGTTGGGAAAAATATATGGGGTGGCATAAGGACAAACCCGGCGAAACAAGGCTGGCCGGCGCGGCCAAACATGTTTATGCCATGCTGGCCTTTTTGCTCGGTTTGGTTATTTTCCGTTCGGACAACATGGCTTATGCCTGGGGGTATCTGAAACAGATGTTCCTGATTGACCTGCCGGCGACGCTGCCTGAAGCTGACTTCGGTATCAATAACAAATTTATTCTGATGCTGGTTGTCGGTTTGGTTTGTTCGGTGCCGCTGTTTAAGAATATGATATATGTGAAATATGAACACAAGGTTTTGCGCAGTATCGTCAATATCTGGATTTCCCTGTTGTTTTACTGGTCGACGATTTCTCTGGCATCGTCGACGTATAATCCGTTTATTTATTTCCGTTTCTGAAAACCTTGTATAATGGACGTCCGGTATAGAAACACCGGCGCGTGATTTTTAATCTTTTGCCGTATCTTTTTCCGGGGTAAAGTTCATGGCGGCGGAATTGATGCAGAAACGGTCGCCGGTTTCGGTTGGTCCGTCTTCAAATACGTGTCCGAGGTGCGAACCGCAGCGGGCACAGGTTACCTCAATGCGTTCCATGCCATGGCTGAAGTCCGGGGTAAATTTTACGTGGCCGGGGATGGCTTTGTCAAAGCTTGGCCAGCCGCAGCCGGAATCGAATTTGTCCTGAGACATGAAAATCGGGTTGCCGCAGGCGGCGCAGCTGTAGGTTCCGTCTTCGTCAAAGCGGTAGTATCTGCCTGTGAATGGTCGTTCGGTGCCTTTGCGGCGCAGAACGTCATACTGAAGCGGCGTCAGTTTCTTTTTCCATTCCTGTTCATCGTCCGTCTCTTCTTCCTCTTCTTCTTCCATACGCATATCGTTTGAGCCGCAGGTTTTCAGCCCTTGTTTTTTCAAGTAGTCCTGATGATAGTCTTCGGCCGGGTAGAAAGTTTTGGCCGGAACGATTTCGGTAACGATTGGGGCCGGAAATTTTCCGGAACGGTTGAGTTCCAGTATTTTGGCAACGGCAGCCTCTTTTTGTCCGGCATTAAGGTAAAATATGGCGGATCGGTATTGATGTCCGATGTCAGGACCCTGACGATCCCGGGTGGTCGGATTGTGGATGCTGAAAAAAACGTCGAGCAACTCGTCATAACTTACCTGTTCCGGGTCATAAGCGATTTCGACGGCTTCGGCATGTCCGGTATTGCCCCGGCATACTTGTTCGTAAGACGGATTTACCGCAGAACCGCCGGTATAACCGACTCTGGTTGACCAGACGCCGGGAACGGCATCGAAGGCTGCCTGGACGCCCCAAAAACAGCCGGCGGCAAAAATCGCATGAGCCAGAGTCATTTTATTCTCCTTTGCAGTTGGTTGATTACAGAGAAATATAAGCGCGATTTCGGATAATTAAACAAGCCGGACGCAAAATCAGCCGCGGATTTCTTCCCAGGCTTCCGACAGCCACGGATGCATGACCTGCAGCGAATCTTTGTTGAGCATAAGGTTTTCAAAGTAGCATTTGACGGCGTTGTCCAGCGAAACCTCGGCCGCTTTGCGAACGAGAGGCATGTAGGCGGGGGTGCCTTTGCCCTCGCGGCTGAGTTTGTCGGCCAGAAAAAGTAGCTTGTCCAGCGGTGTGGCGCCTCGGCGAAGCGTGGTGTGGCAGTTAACGGCGTTCAGAACTTCCTTGTCGACCACGTTGAAGGTTTCGACGGCGACGATGCGCGAAATCCGCTGATGAAGAAGTGACGGAATTTCCCTTTCTGCGGGAAAAATTTCCAAATCAAGCGCTTCGGCGATAGAAAGGTAATTTTCAACAGGAATGAGGGTGCTGATGTCGTGGAGAAGTGCGGCGTTTTTGGCCTGTTCATAGTCGATGACGTATTTTCTGGCCAGAATCAGGGCATTGTCCCTGACTTTGAGCGTATGAGCCAGAACATCAAGTTTGTTGTTGGCCGTAAAGTTGCGAATGATGTTTTCTTCAAGGGAATAAAAATCGGTACAGGTAATCGTGTTTTCAGTCATTCTGCGCTCTCCTCCATACGAAGCTGACAATTCAGGCAGTTCAACCAAATATAATATATAATTGATTTTGTTGCAAAAATCCAGAATTTTTTTGCAGCGGCCGGCGGGCGGCGAAATTTTGGTCAAGGTAGTTGTTGACAAATATAAACTACTAGTAGTAAACACGAAAAGTTTATTGTATATATTAAATATAATTAATATAAGATATATGAACTGTATTGAACATGAATATAGATTACGGCCTGGAAGCCGCCAGTGACAAATTATCAAAACTGAAAGCCGGAGCGCTGTTCATGCGGATGGGCGCGCGTAAGACGAAAATGGCTTTGGACCTGATTAAGAACAAGCAGGACGATTTTGACACTGTCGTCTGGATTGCGCCGGCGTCGTTTTTAGGCTGGGACGGCTATACAAAGGCGATTGACGAGAATCTGGAGGGGCTGACGAAGGAAATCTGTTTTTTTTCGATTGAGAGCATTTCCTGTTCGGACATCCGTTATCTGCAGCTTTATGCGCTGGCTGAGCGTTACAGGGTCTTTTGCGTCGTTGACGAGAGCATTACGATTAAAAATACCGAAGCCGGACGAACCAAACGTCTTCTGCTGATGCGCAACATGTTTGACTACCGGCTGATTTTGAGCAGTCTGCCGCTGACGCAGGGGCTGGTTGACCTCTATTCGCAAATTGAGTTTATGCATCCCTCGGTGCTGAACATGTCGGAAACACAGTTTCTCAACACTTATCTCTCGCCATACGACGACGGTACGACGCGGAAGTGGTCGAAGCCCGAAAACGAAAAGATTCTGATTGAACAAATGCGGCCGTTTATTTTTCAGTGTGATTTGGAGGAACATAATAATTTGAACTATATTGACCTTTGCTTTGATTTGACGGAAAAAGAAGAGGCCAGTTATCAGGAAGAGAAAAACGAATTTCTTCAAGGTAAAAATCAGGTCGCTTTTATGGAAGTGGCGCAAAGGTTTCAACATATTTACACCATTGCCAAAAACAAGGTCGAAGGTTTGTTTGCGCTGATTGACGAAATTGCCGCCCGCGGGGAAAAGGTTATTATCTATATCAAGTATCTGGACGAGATACGCTTTTTCAAGGAGTGCGGAAAGCTCAAAAGAGGCAAGTATGTCGTGCTTTCGGGCCGCTGCAACAAGCGGAAGGCAGTAAAGCTGTTTGCACAGCGCATTGACATCATGTTTTCGACCTACGGAGTAGATTCTCAGGGGCTGGACCTGTGCAATTGCAATAATATTATTTATTTTTCGCAGACATTCGATTATAAAAGTAAACTGCAGTGTATGCATAATGTTTATCAGTCGCATACGGGGCGCAGCATCAATATTTATAATCTTTGGATTAATACCGGACTGGATAAGCTTATCAAACAGAATTTAAGCCGAAAGAAAAATGTTCTCTCCAATGTCTGCCGCATGATTTCTAGAGAGGAGGCCTTAGCGTTATGAAGAAATACTTGGAGAAAAATGTCTATGAAGCCCTGCAGGACAGGCTTAAATTTATTTTCGACAACTTCGACAACATTTATGTTTCGTTCTCCGGAGGCAAGGACAGCGGTCTGCTGCTGAACATGGTACTGAGTTACAAGCGCCGGAACAAAATTGCCAAAAAAATCGGGGTTTTTCATCAGGACTTTGAGGCTCAGTATCAGACGACCACGGATTTTGTTTCCAGAATGTTTGAAAACAATCTGCGCGACATTGAGCCTTACTGGGTCTGCCTGCCGATGGGGTCGCGCTGCGCGGTCAGCAATTATCAGATGTATTGGTATCCGTGGGATCCGGACAAGGAAGAGCTTTGGGTGCGTCCGATGCCTAAAATGCCATATATTATCAATATGGACAACAATCCGTTTGACTTTTACCGTTACAAAATGGTGCAGGAAGATTTGTATGCCGAATTCGGCGAATGGTATTCCCGTCAGAAAAAGGGCAAAACTATCTGCCTTTTGGGTATCAGGGCCGACGAATCGCTGAACCGTTACCGGGCTTATGCCAATGACCGGAAAACGATTATGCAGGGTAATCAGTGGACGACCAAAATGGGCGAAAACTGGTGGAATGCTTATCCGATTTATGACTGGACGACCAAAGACGTCTGGATTGCCAACGGCAAGTTCGACTATGACTATAACCGGATATATGACTTGTTCTGGAAGGCCGGGCTGTCCATCAGTCAGATGCGCGTTGCCAGTCCTTATCATGAAAGCGCCAAGGAAAGCCTGAATCTTTACCGCGTTTTGGAACCGGCAACCTGGGTGCGGGTGGTTTCCCGCGTGCAGGGAGCGAACTTCGGCGCCATTTACGGAAGCTCTCATGCGCTGGGCGCCCGTAAAATAGAACTGCCGCCGGGGCACACGTGGCGGAGTTATGTGAAGTTTCTGCTGGCGACGCTGCCGGAAGCGATGCGCCGCAATTATATCGAAAAGTTTAAAACCTCAATCCGTTTCTGGTGGAAGAAAGGCGGCGTGGTTGACGAAGAAGCCATTAAGGAGCTTGAAGCCTGCAATTATCCGATACGGCACAACGGAAAGAGCAATTATAAAAGCAACAAGGAGAAGATCGCGTTTCTGGGGACGCCGGACCATACCGACGACATCAAGTCGACCATCGACATTCCGTCGTGGAAACGTATGGCAGTTTGTATTCTGAAAAACGACCATTTATGCAAATATATGGGATTTTCGCAGACCCAGAAGCAGAATCAGCGTCAAAAAGAGTTAATGGAAAAGTACAAGAAATTGTGAGGTATGTCAAATGAGCGAATATGTAAGTCCTGTTTATAATGTGAAGGCAATTCCGGTTGAAAAGATCAGAGCCAACAACTATAACCCCAACAAAGTGGCGCCGCCGGAGATGAAACTGCTGGAAATTTCCATTTGGGAAGACGGTTTTACACAGCCGATCGTCTGCTATCATGACAAGGCAAATGACGAATATATCGTCGTTGACGGCTTTCACCGCTTTACGACGATGCTGACCAGCGAGCGAATCCGGCATCGCGAAAAAGGAATGATGCCGGTGGTGGTTATCGACAAGGAACTGGGCGAGCGCATGGCTTCGACCATCCGTCATAACCGCGCCCGCGGCAGCCACAGCGTCGACCTGATGAGCAATATCGTAGCCGAGCTTTTGGAAATGGGCAAAAGCGATTCCTGGATATGCCGCAATATCGGCATGTCGGCGGATGAGCTGCTGCGCCTGAAGCAGATTACCGGTCTGGCCAATCTGTTCAAAGACGAGGATTTTTCCAAAAGCTGGGAAGTGACAAAATAGAAAAAACAGTGGCATAACTGAAAAAAATACTTTTTATCCGAGGAAAATTGCTGTTTCGTAAATATCGGCACTGGAGAAACATCTGAGAGGTACAAATGGAAGTTTTCAGCAGTATGCCCCCGGTCTGGGGGATGAGTCCGCAGTTATTGGCAATAATCATTATGTCAATCTGCTATTTGATTATTTTCAGCGAAAAAGTCAACCGGGCGGTTATTGCCCTGCTGGGTGCTGGCTTGATGATTGTGTCGGGCATATTGACGCAGCCGGCCGCGCTGAAAGGCATTGACTTTAACACGCTGGCCTTGCTGACCGGAATGATGATTATTGTCGGCATTGCCGAAAAGTCCGGCATATTTCAGTTCGTGGCGGTTTGGGGGGCGAAAAGGGTTAAGGCTTCGCCGCGCGGGCTGCTGATTGTGCTGCCGGTGGTTACGGCGGTTTTTTCGGCTTTTCTTGACAATGTGACAACGGTACTGCTGATTGCGCCGGTAACGTTTCAGATTACCCGCACCCTGAAAATCAATCCGTATCCGTATCTGATTCTGGAAATTTTCGCTTCCAACATCGGCGGGACGGCAACGCTTATCGGCGATCCGCCGAACATCCTTATCGGCTCTTCCATCGGGTTGTCGTTTATGGACTTTGTTTATCATCTGACGCCGGTGGTTGCAGCGACCATGGTTGTTCTGCTGGTTATGTTTGACCTTATCTGGGGGCGGAGAATGACGACCAGCGACGAATACAAGGCCGCGGTTATGGAGATGAAGGCTGCCGACTGCATCGTCGACAGGGGGCTGTTGTACAAATCGCTGTTTGTTCTGGCCTGCGTGATTGCCGCTTTTGTTTCCGCCAAGCAGATTAAACTGGACAACGGTACGATTGCGCTGGTCGGCGCGGCCGTGCTTTTGCTGCTTTACAGCTGGAAGTTTAAAGGCGAAGACCGTGACGCCAAGGTGCAGGAAGTTTTCGGACTGGTTGACTGGACGACGATTTTCTTCTTTACCGGTTTGTTCGTAATTGTTTACGGACTTGAAGAGACCGGTGTGCTGCGGGCTCTCGGCAACTGGTTTTTGGAGCTTACCGGCGGCAGTCTGACGGCGATGACGTATTTGATTTTGTGGAGTTCGGCAATCCTTTCCAGCGTGATAGACAACATTCCGTTTGTAGCAACCATGATTCCGATGATTAAGTCAATGGAAGAATCGGTCGGCGGGCGCGAAGTTATGATGCCGGTGTGGTGGGCTTTGTCGCTCGGCGCCTGCTTCGGCGGAAACGGCACGTTAATCGGCGCTTCGGCCAATGTGGTCGTTGCCGGCATGGCCATGCGCGAGGGGCATCCCATCAAGTTTCTGGGCTTTCTCATCTGGTCGGTGCCGGTTATGCTGCTGAGCGTCGGCATTGCCACGGTGTTCCTGTATCTGGAATACCAGATGTAAGTCCGAAACCCTCCGTTTGTAAACCCCGTCCGCCGCGTCGGGGTTTTTCCTTCTTGTGAATATGATAGGGAAAGTGGTTGCTTTGCGGGCGGGGAAGTATAAAATACAGCCATTGAATTTTGTAATTTTTGAAGGATTTTGTAATGAAAGGTATCATTCTTGCGGGCGGCAGCGGTTCGCGGCTTTATCCGCTGACCAATACGACCAGCAAACAGCTTTTGCCGGTTTATGACAAACCGATGATTTATTATCCGTTGTCGACGCTTATGCTGTTCGGCATCAGGGAAATTCTGATTATTTCGACGCCGCAGGATACACCGAACATTGAGCGTCTGTTCGGCGACGGCAGCAATATCGGTCTCAATATCAGCTATAAGGTTCAGGCTGAACCGAAAGGCATTGCGCAGGCGTTTACCATCGGCGCCGACTTTATCGGCAACGATGACGTCTGTCTGATTTTGGGTGACAATATTTTCTATATGGGCGATCAGCTCAAGCTCTTCCGAGAGGAAGTTTCGAAAAACACCGGCGGAACCGTTTTCGGTTATCACGTTTCGGATCCGGAACGTTTCGGCGTGGTTGAATTTGACAGAAACCACAAGGCGATTTCAATTGAGGAGAAGCCGAAACAGCCGAAGTCGAACTATGCGGTCGTCGGTTTGTATTTTTACAAGTCTGACGTGGTCGAAAAGGCGCGCCGTCTGAAACCTTCGGCTCGCGGCGAGCTGGAGATTACCGACCTGAACCGCGAGTATCTGGAAGAGGGACGGCTGAACGTGGTAACCATGAAACGAGGCAATGCCTGGCTGGATGCGGGAACGCCGCAATCGCTTCTGGACGCTTCCAATTTTATCGGCATTATCGAAAAGCGGCAGGACCTTAAGATTGCCTGTATTGAAGAAATTGCCTATAAGCGCGGTTTTATTGACGACGCGCAGATGGAAAAAATCATCAATTCGCTGAAAGACGGCGTTGACTATAAGAACTATTTGAAACGCGTTTATGAGGACAGTCATGAAGATTATTAACACGGCGATTGAAGGGGTTTATATTATTGAACCTCAGGTTTTTGAAGATAACCGCGGTTATTTTTTCGAAAGCTACAACAAGCAGAAAATGGACGAGGCCGGTTTGAAATATGACTTTATTCAGGACAACCAGTCGATGTCCAAGTACGGCACCATTCGCGGCATTCATTTTCAGAAGGGCGATTTTGCCCAGGCCAAGCTGGTGCGGGTGCTGGAAGGGACGGTTCTTGACGTGGCCGTTGACCTGCGCAAAGGTTCAAAGACTTTCGGTAAGCATGTTGCGGTCGAGCTTTCGGCAGAAAATAAGCGCCAGCTGATGATTCCGCGCGGTTTCGGACACGGTTTTTCGGTATTGTCCGAAACGGCCGTCTTCACGTATAAGTGTGACAACGTTTATAACAAAGCTTCGGAAGGCGGCATTCGCTTTGACGATCCGGACATCAACATTGACTGGAAGGTCAGACCGGAAGACGCCATTCTTTCGGACAAGGATAAAAATGCACCGTTTTTGAAGGATGTCACATGTTTTTAGTCGTCGGAGCCAACGGACAGCTCGGCAATGAGCTGAAACTCATTCTCGGCGGCAACGCCGAATATGTTGACCGTGAGCAGTTGGATATTACCGATGCCGCGGCGGTAAAGGCCTTTGTGAAGCCGGAAAAATATGCGGCGGTTATCAACTGTGCCGCTTATACGGCGGTTGACAAGGCGGAAAGCGATGCGGTTCTGGCCGAAAAAATCAATGTGGATGGCCCGCGGCATTTGGCCGAGACGGGCGTGCCGCTGTTGCAGGTGTCGACGGATTACGTTTTTGACGGTACCGGCCATCGTCCGTATACGGAAAGCGACGAAGCCAATCCGCAGTCGGTGTACGGCGTGACCAAACTGGCCGGCGAGCGGGTTGCGCTGGAAAAGGCGTCGGGATGCTTTGTCGTCAGAACGGCCTGGCTGTATTCGACTTTCGGCAACAACTTCGTCAAAACCATGCGGAGGCTGGGAGCCGAGCGTGACAGCCTGAATGTGGTTTTTGACCAAATCGGCAGTCCGACCTATGCCCGCGATTTGGCTGAAGCCATTGTTGCCGCATTGCCTAAACTGAAGCCCGGCGTGAAGGAAATTTATCATTTTTCCGACGAAGGCGTTTGTTCATGGTATGATTTTGCGGTTGCGATAATGGCGCTTTCGGGGCTGAAGTGCGCTGTGAAGCCGATTGAGAGCAAGGATTATCCGACTCCGGCAAAACGTCCGTTTTATTCGGTGCTGAACAAGGGAAAGATAAAAAAGGATTTGGGAATTGAAATCAGGCATTGGTCCGAGAGCCTGAAGGACTGTGTGGAGAAACTGAATAATGGTCTTTAGTTCTTTGATATTTTTGTGGATTTTTCTTCCGGTCGTTTTCATTTTGTATTTTACGGCCAAAGAACAGTACCGAAACATTATACTGCTGATTGCCAGCCTGTTCTTCTATGCCTGGGGCGAGCCGGTTTATGTGTTTGTCATGATGCTGTCGATTGTGATAAACTATTTCTGCGGTCTGAAAATCGGCGTGGAAGACGAGCACAAGCGCAAACGGGCGCTGTTTTGGGGCGTGTTTGTCAATCTGGCGCTGCTCGGCGTGTTCAAATATACGGGCTTTTTTACCGAAAACGTCAATGCCGTTTTCGGATTGCAGGTTGAGGTTAAACATCTGCCGCTGCCTATCGGCATTTCGTTTTACACGTTTCAGTCGATTTCATATCTGGTCGATATATACCGCCGGGTTTGCGAACCGCAGAAGAACATTGTCAAAATGGGACTGTTTATTTCGTTTTTCCCGCAACTGATTGCCGGTCCTATTTTGAAGTATTACGACATTGCCAGCCAGATTGACAAACGTCAGGTAACCCTGCCGCTGTTTAACGAGGGGGCCGTCCGCTTTTTGCAGGGACTGGCAAAGAAGGTTATCATCGCGAACATCATGGCAAAGACGGCCGATGAAATTTTTGCGCTCGGCATCAGCGACATCAGCACGCCGACGGCCTGGATCGGCATTATTGCCTATACGTTTCAGATTTATTTCGATTTTTCGGGGTATTCGGATATGGCCATCGGTTTGGGAAAAATGTTCGGTTTTCATATTCATGAAAACTTCAATCATCCCTATACTGCAACTTCAATCAAGGACTTCTGGCGCCGCTGGCACATTTCGCTGTCGACCTGGTTTAAGGAATATTTGTATATTCCGCTGGGCGGCAACCGTGAAGGAACGCTTAAAACCTATCGCAATCTGATGATTGTGTTTTTCCTGACCGGCCTGTGGCACGGCGCGAGCTGGAACTTTGTCATCTGGGGGTTGTTTCACGGGACTTTTCTGGTTCTGGAACGGATTTTCCCGATTGAGAAAATTCTGCATTTCCGGTTGTTGAAGAGCATTTATACCCTGCTGGTGGTTATTGTGGCCTGGGTCTTTTTCCGGGCGGAGACGCTTGGTTCGGCATGGGCTTATCTGAACCGGATGTTTGTGCCGTATGACATGGAATCTTACAGCAAATATCTGTCCAACGAGTTTGTTTACGTTGCGGTTCTGGCTTTGGCGTCCTGCGGTTTCGGGGCCATGCTGTATCGCAGGCTCTTTGCTCTCATCGGGCGCGAAAACTGGGGTAATGCAGTCGTCAGGGCCGTTAATCCCGCTTTTTGCGCGGTTATTGCCTATTTCAGCGTCTTGCTGCTGGCCAGCAATACCTATAATCCGTTTATTTACTTCAGGTTCTGACCATGGCGAGGCTTGTCCGTACATATATGCTGCTTCCGGCGCTGCTGATGCTGTTTATCGTTTTTTATCCGTTTGCGGCGAATCTGTTCTATACAAATACGGAAATAATGGACAACCGTCCGCTGCACGAAAAGCCGGTTAAGTTTACCAGAAATTATGCGCGTGAATTTGAGGATTATTATAACGATACTTTTGCCGGGCGGAAAAAAATTATTTCCAAATACGTCAAGTTGCAGAAAAAGCTGAAAATTGACGCCGGGCAGTATTTTTACGGTCAGGACGGCTGGATTTTTTATGATTCGATCAAGGCCAACAACGGCAATACGCTGGTTGACTACTATGCCGAGGTTTATTTTGACGACGAAGAATTGGAAAAAATGGCGCAGGGTATCAACATGGCTTATGACTTTTACGCCAAACGCGGCATAAAATATGTTATTTTCGTTGCGCCGAACAAGGAAAATATTTATTCCGAATTTATGCCCGAAAGAATGCGGCGTATTCGGAAGTCAGACGTTTCGCGTATGGATAAGGCCGTCGAATATCTGAAAAAGCATACGAAGGCGGAAATCGTCAACGCCAAGCCGGCCATGGTTAAGGCGAAAAGTATGGTAGCACAGAACCTGTATTTTAAGAAGGATACGCATTGGAACAATGTCGGCGGCTATGTCGGTTTTGAACAACTGGCTGCGGCTTTGCGCCGGCAGGGCGCCAGAGTAAGCGCTCCGTCCGTAACCCGGCTCCATATCGGCAAGGGAACGCTTCGCGACATGGATATGGAAGCGGGGGCCAAAGAATGGACTTATGAAGTCGGGTACAGGGAAAAGCTGAACAGCGCCTGTGCCGCGGATGAAAGGAACGAGCTGATCAGCGTTTGCCGGACGCCGGGAACGGGTAATCCTCAAAAGCTGCTGGTCTGGACGGATTCTTTTGCCGCTGCGCTGCAGCCGTATCTGAACAAGTCTTTTGGCACGGTTTTCTATTCGACCGCAGGATTGAAAAAACTTTCGGAAATAGAAAAGATTGTTGACGAAACCAAGCCTGATTTGGTTGTGGACGAGCTGGTCGAAAGGTATTTCAGCCGTTTTGCCAATTATCCGCGGATTTTCGGGGGCGAATATGACTAAGCTTTGGCGCAGGGTTTTTTCATTATATATGCTGTTGCCGGCGGCGCTGATGCTGTACTGGGTGTTCGTGCCCTTTGCAGCCAATCTGTTTTCAAGCAATACGGCACTTTTGGACAACCGCCCTCTGAACCGTAAGCCGGAAAAGCTGAGTCTTGATTTTGCCCGGGAGTTTGAAGCCTATTACAATGATACTTTTGCCGGAAGGAAGAAGTTTCTGAAAAAACTGGCTAAATTTAAGATGAAGTGGGAACTGGACAACGGAACGACCATTAACGGTCGGGACGGTTGGTCTTTTTATGATTCGGGCAAGGTGCCGGACGGTTATACGCTGGTAGATTATTTCGGCAAAGTCCGTTTTACGGAAGCCGAAATGAAACGGATGGCAGAAGGAATTACAAAAGCCCGCGACTATTATGAAAAGCGCGGCATAAAGTATTATCTGATTATTGCGCCGAACAAGGAAGGACTTTACTCCGAATATATGCCTTCGCATTTGCAGGGCGACAGAGTTTCGGACAAATCGCGCATGGATTTGGCCGTTGAGTATCTGCAGAAACACACCGACGTGAACGTTATAAATTTTCGGGAAGTTCTGACTGCTTCCAAACATAAATACGGCGTTAACCTGTATTATCCCGGAGATTCACATTGGAACGAAGTGGGCGCTTATGTCGCCTTTGAAAAACTTTCCGAAACGCTTTCCCTCGACGGTATCAGAGGAATTCCGCGGAAACCGCTGCGTAAGGAAATGATTGGCCTGAAAGGGTTTTACTCTTCGGATCTGAACCGGCTGGGCGGAGACGAAGACATCAGTTACAGCGTAGATTTCCTTTCGGGAAAGGAAGGAAAGGCCGTCGTCAGCCTTGACAATCGTTTCTTTGAGGTCTGGGAGAATCCGAAAGCGCCGGTTAAGAAAACGGTGCTGATGATAAGAGATTCTTTCGGGCTTGCGCTTATGCCGTATCTGGACAAGACTTTTGCCAAAAACGTGTTTGCTCACAACCGTTACAACAAGCGCCACGAACTGGATCGTCTGGTTGACGAGTATAAACCGGATATTATGATAGAAGAAATGGTCGAAAGATATTTTGACCGACTGTTGAAATATAACGAACTCTATGGAGAATGACATGAAATCAATTTTAGTTACCGGCGGCGCCGGCTTTATCGGAGCCAATTTTGTTCCTTATTTTGCCAAGAAATATCCGGAATATAAGGTTATTAACCTCGATAAGCTGACTTATGCCGGCAATCCTGACAATCTGAGCGACTGTGCAGAGTGTGCCAATTATAAATTTGTTCAGGGCGACATCTGTGACCGGGCGCTGATTGAAAAGCTGTTTGCGGAAAACGATATCCGCGGCGTTATTCATTTTGCCGCCGAGAGCCATGTCGATAATTCGATTACCGGTCCGAAAGCCTTTATTGAGACGAATATTGTCGGTACGTTTACGCTGCTGGATGTTGCGCGCAATGCCTGGATGGAAGCGCCGCACAAGTTTAAGGCCGGTTATGAGGACTGCCGTTTTCATCATATTTCTACCGATGAAGTTTATGGCGCTCTGGGCGAAACCGGCTTTTTCAAGGAAACGACACCCTATGATCCGAGTTCTCCTTATTCCGCGTCCAAAGCCAGTTCGGATATGCTGGTCCGTGCGTATCACCGCACTTACGGCATGAACGTAACGGTTTCCAACTGTTCCAACAATTACGGTCCGAAACAGCATCCGGAAAAGCTGATTCCGAAGATTATCTCCAATGCGCTGAGCGAAAAGAACATACCGATTTACGGCGACGGCAAAAACGTTCGCGACTGGTTGTATGTTTTGGACCACTGTAAAGCCATTGACCTGATTTTCCATAAAGGCAAGTCCGGCGAAACTTATAATATCGGCGGACATAACGAGCGCAACAATCTGCAGATTGTCGATGCCATCTGTTCCATTCTGGACAAGAAGTGTCCGAAGAAATCCGGCGGCTCTTACAAGGATTTAATCGTCTTTGTTTCCGACCGTCCGGGACATGACCGCCGTTATGCCATTGATGCGACCAAACTGACGACCGAGCTGGGCTGGAAAGCCGATGAAAACTTTGACACGGGCATTGTCAAGACGGTCGACTGGTATTTGGAAAAACTTGCGTAGCGGGCAGACCGTATAGCGGGTATTTGATGTAATGAGGGGGAAGTTTCGTGTGAAATCAGCCCCCTTTTTGTAAATCTTTTTAGGTCATGGAGGGAAGAATGATTAAGCTGGGAATGAAACTGTTTTCGACCAATTGCCTGCAGACGCCGGATTTTGCCGCAAGCGTCATTGATTATGTCAATGCGCATGACGATATGTTTCTGGAACTGATGGCTGTTCCGGGAAGTTTTGAGGCAACGCACGCTTTTTTCGGCGAAAGGGTAAAAGCGTCCGACGTTGTGGTTCATAACGCTCACGAAGCGTATGATTTTAATGCCGCGGACAGAAACCGCCGCGAGACCAACCGGCAGATGCTTGACGAAAGCCGCCGCTTTGCCGACGAACTGAACGCGTCGGTTATCGTTGTTCATGCCGGCAACGGTTTCGGCAGAGCAGGGCAGGAGGAAACGGTTTATCAGTTTCGGCATTTTAACGACAGCCGGGTTGCGGTTGAAAACCTGCCGATGATTAATGACATAACCAATGAGATTATGCACGGGCTGACGCCGGAAATGATTGCGGAGATTAAGGATGCTTCCGGCTGCAAGTTCTGTTTCGATTTTGCGCATGCGATTTGTGCGGCAAACGGTTTGGGGCTGAGGCATGACGACGTTATGGCTGGTTTTGCGGCGCTTAAGCCCGACATGTATCATCTCTGCGACGGTGATATCAACGGCGAGAACGATGTTCATTGGCATTACGGCGAGGGCAGTTATGACCTGGACAAGTATCTGGCGCGCTATATTGCGCCCGATGCACTGGTAACGATGGAAACCGGCGGCAAACCGGCCGGGATTCAGCCTTGGATAAACGACCGGGAATATATCAGAAGACTGCAACGGCAGTTGTAAGAAAAAAAAGCCTTCCGTTCGGAAGGCTTTTTTTTATTCGGCAGTCGGCGCTTTCGTCTTTATCAGCGAAGCGATTATTCCGATAAAGAGAATGCCGAAGGTTATACTCAGTGAATGGGTGGCGTCGATGTCCACGCCGACGTAAGGCAAAAAGATTTTCGAACCGATGAAAATCAAAATGACGGCCAGCGCGGGTTTGAGGTAGATGAAGCGGTTGACGGCGGCAGCCAGGAGAAAATAGAGCGACCGCAGGCCGAGAATGGCAAAGATGTTGCTGGTGTAAACGATGAATACGTCCTGAGTAATCAGGAAAATTGCCGGAATGCTGTCAATGGCAAAAATGACGTCCATCGTTTCGATAATCAACAGGGCGAAGAACAGCGGCGTGATAAAATGCCTTCCGTTGCGGTGAATAAAGAAATGTTCGTTATGCAGCCGTTTGGTGACGCTGAATCTTTTTCTGATGAACTGGTAGAGTTTGGTTTCGGTCAGCGGAACGTCGTCTTTCTTTTCGGAAATCATTTTGATGCCCGTATAAAGCAGGAAGAAGGAAAAGATATAGAGAATCCAATGAAAACGACTGACCAGCTGGGCGCCGATGCCAATCATCAGCGCGCGCATGACAATGGCTCCCAATACGCCCCAGAACAAAACGCGGTGCTGATATTTGGTCGGAATGTTAAGACTTGAAAAGATGAGCGAAATGACGAAGATATTGTCCATGGACAGGCTTTTTTCGACCAGATAACCCGTATAATAAAGCATGCCGTCGGCCATGCCGTGTTCATAGATGATGAAAACGCCGAAGATCAGGGCAATGATAATGTAAAAGGCGCTGAGCCTGAATGTTTCGCCGATGGTCGGTTCTTCGTCCTTTTTATGAAAAACAAAGAGGTCGAGAAACAGAAGAACGGTAATGACGACGCCGAAAATAATCCACATCAGGTAGGTGGGGAGTATCATGTGATGGGTAAAGAGTTCCTGTAATCTTTCCATGGCAAAAAATAAATTCTCCGTAATTTAAAAATTGGTGTGCTTTTATTCGTAAATGAGGGTATGTTAAGTACGGTTTTTCGTCAATGATAATTTTTAATATTTTCTTGAAATTGTCAGGGCTTGATTTATCTTGATTGCAAGAACAACGGAATTTTCGGAAAAAGAGATGGACAGACGGTTGGCATTTTGGCGCAGTGTGAAATTTAAAAAGGCGGCTTTTTTAGCGGTCGGAGCGGGAGTGATTTTGTTTATGGCATTCGGCGGACAAGACTGGAGAACGGCCAGCCGGGCAAGTTCCGGACTGGCGCCGCGCCCGGAAGAAGAGCGGGAGGCGGTGGTGCAGGTTTATGCGGCGCGAACCTTTAACTGGCGCGGTTATTTTGCCGTTCATACCTGGATTGCCCTTAAGGAAAAAAACGCGCCGTCATATACCACTTATCAGGTCATCGGCTGGTATCTGGGCTGGAAGGGAACCGCCGTCGACATCCGTCAGGATATTCCCGACCGTTTCTGGTACGGCGCCGAACCGCAGCTGATTGAGGAACTGCGCGGCGAGGAAGCCGAAAAAGCCATTCCGCAGATTAAGAAGCTTGCCGCAACATATCCTTACGGCAAAACGTACAATGCCTGGCCGGGGCCGAACAGCAACACGTTCATTTCTTATATTGTCCGCAATGTGCCGGAACTTACGGTCGAACTGCCGCCGCATGCCATCGGCAAGGACTGGAGCCCGAAACTGATTGAGAAGTCGGAAAGCGGCAGCGGCTATCAACTGACTTTTTACGGATTGTTCGGCGTAACGGTCGGCAGAGCTGAGGGGATTGAAATCAATATACTCGGACTGAATTTCGGGGTCGACTTCTACCGTCCGGCTCTTAAGCTGCCGCTGTTTGGCCGAATCGGTCTGAAAGACGAGCCCCTGCAATAATTACATTTCAATATGAATGGCTATGCGGCGGTTTTTGACGCGATTTTCGGGAATCGGCGTGCCGTTGAGGTCGCGGTTGGGATATTTTGGCGCAATGTCCGCCATGCCGACGGCCTGAAAACGATCCGGAACCAGGCCGGCCTTGATAAATTCTTTAACGACGGCGGCGGCACGGGCTGCCGAAAGTTCCCATCCGGAAGGATAAAGCGGGGTGCTGACCGGAATGTCGTCGGTATGTCCTTCAACGACGATGCGGAAACGTTTGTAGCGCGTGGAACCAAGCAACGGCGCTATGCGTTTCAGCATGCGGACGCCCTCGGGGGTAATGCGGGCCTCGCCCTGTTCAAAAAGGTTGACGTCGGCAATGTCGAGAACCGCGCCTTTGGAATCGGAACCAAGTCCGACGCCTTCGCCCAAATCCAAGTCTTTGGCGTCGTCAAGAAAACTCAGAACGGTGCCGTTCATCTGTTCTGACGGTATGGCATTGAACGCGGCTGCCATGGCGTATTCCATCTGCGCGGCTTTGCCCTTGTCCAGACTTGACGAGGCAAACAGCACAATGAACAGCGCCAGCAGAAGAGTCAGCAGGTCAGAATAGGGAATCAGCCAGGTTTCGTCGGCATGTTCCTCATGGGGTTCGGAATGTTGTTTTCTGCGTGCCATTTTTAACCTTCGTCTCTGAGTGATTTACGCTGGCTCAGCGGAATGAACGACTGCAGCTTGGCTTCCATGGCAATGGAGGAAGCGCCGCTTTGCAGTGCCAAAGCCCCTTCAAGGACCATTTTTTTCATTTCGACCTCTTCGGCCGAGATGCGCTTGAGCTTGTTGGCAAACGGGTGCCACATGACGTATCCGGTAAAAATACCGAGCAGGGTCGCGACGAAAGCCGCGGCGATGGAGTGGCCGAGCATGTCAATATCGGAAAGGTTGCCCAGAGCGGCAATCAGGCCGATAACGGCACCGAGAACGCCCAGCGTCGGCGCATACATGCCTCCCTGCGCGAAAATGGCGGCGCCGGAACGATGACGTTCTTCCATCTGCTTGATTTCTGATTCGACCGTTTCGGCAATAAAATCGGCGGGAAAACCATCGGCAACCAGAATCAGCGTTGAACGGATGAAAGGATCTTCAACCTCGTTGGCTTTTTTCTCGATGCCCATAACGCCCTCCGATTTGGCCGATTTGGCGAGAGAAACGAAAAGTTCGAGAATTTCCTGTTTGGAGGTAATTTTTTTGCCGGTAAAAATGATTTTCAGCAGTTTGCCGAAACGTTTGATGTCTTTCATCGGAAAGGCGTTGAGCAGGGCGGCAAACGTGCCTGCAAAAATAATCAGAAAGGCGGCCGGGTTAATCAGGGCGTGCGGGTCGGCACCTTTAAGATACATGCCGTAGCCGACGGCAAACAAACCCAAAGTCATGCCCAGAGTTGTACTTTTTTCCATTGAAATTCGTTCCTTGATAAATTAATCATAATTAACATAATGTTATGGCAAATCATTTAATTTAGAGTTAATGTCTGCCGGCGCTTCAGGTTCGGTAAAAAAAACCGTTCCCGAAGGAACGGTTTGCCAGAGCATGAAAAATCAGTTTTTTAACGAAATGGTCACGCTGTCGACGTCAATGTCAGTCGGTTTGCGCCAGTGGGTATCGACTTCGCCGCGGATTTCGACGGTGTCTTCCGGTCCGACGGTAACGCCGTTCCAGTCTTCATCGTCGATTTCGACGACAATACTGCCGCTCTGGTCTTCAAACAGATATTTTTCCTTGCCGACCATTTGTTTGATTTTTCCGCGCAGGACGACAAAGGTTTCATCTTTCATTTGTTTGGCCTGTTCAACGGTAACAGAAGCCGAATCTGCCGTAGGACCGTAAAAGCCGCCGTTTTTGACACCGGCTTCGGCGGCAGCGGCGAAAAAGGCGCCCGCGGCGGCCAGAGAATAAAGCAGGGTTTTGTTCATGTTGCATCTCCTGAAATTGTTTATCAGTGAAAATGCTAGGCTAAAATATGCGACTTAGCAATATTTATTTTTACTGATTTACTTTGCTTATCCTGTCGACGTCAATTTCGAGGGTTGACCAGCCTTTGTCAACTTCGCCGCGGATTTCGACAACATCTTCGGGACCGACGTTAAGGCCGTTCCATTCGTCTTCGTCGATTTCGACATTGATGCTGCCGGTGCCGTCGGTAAAGACATAAATATCGTCGCCGACGTTTTGCTTAATGCTGCCGCGGAGAATGACAAATGCGTCGTCATTCATGTTTTTGGCCTGTTCGACGGTTATGACCTCAACGGAAGGGCCGGTAAAACCGCCCTGATTCTGAGCAGCCACAGTTTCGGTTTGCAATGCGATTCCGGAAACGGCCGCCAGAACGGCCAGAATTTTCTTGTTCATGTTCATCTCCCTTATATGTGATTTTCCGCCCTAAAGAAATAAGCGGAAAAATCGTTTTGACAAGGGGAGGTATGCTTAATCTTTCAGTTGTTGCCATATTCCGGGACGGAAACCGCTGAAAACGACGCCGTTGCCGACAAGAAGCGGGCGCTTGACCAGCATGCCGTCAGAAGCAAGCAGGCTGATTTGTTCGGCATCGCTCATGCCGGGAAGCTTTTCCTTAAGGTTGAGCGCCTTGTATCTGAGACCGCTGGCGTTGAAAAAGCTGCGCGGTTCGCGGCCGCTTTGCTCAATCCACTCTTTGAGTTCGGTCTCGGAGGGACGGTTATCGACAATATGTCTGGCTTCGAATTCAACGCCGTTGTCCAGCAGCCATTGTCTGGCCTTTTGGCAGGTTGAACATTTGGGATATTCCAAAAACAAATATTTCATCTTAAAAAAATCCTTTTTGTCGTTTGCTTTTGGACAATATAAACTATATATTTATAACAGACAACAGCAAAGCGTTGAAGGATATACCGATGAAGGAAAGAAAAAAGATTCTGGCATTTGACATCGGCGGCACAAAAATCGCCTATGCCCTGATTGACGAAAAAGGGAAAATCTGCGGCGAGATTACCAAAGTCAGCACTCCCCGCGACAGCAGGGAAATTTTGACGACGCTGAAAAGCGTGGTTTCGGGGTTTGAGGACGTGATTGATGCCGTGGCCGTGGCAACGGCGGGCGAGGTCAGCAAAAACAACGACCGGATTATCGCTTCGGTCGGCAATATGCCCAAAGATTATATGAATACGCCGTTCAAAGAACTGTCGGAAAAGCCTGTGGTTGTGGAAAACGACGCCAACGCGGCCATGTGGGCAGAATACAGACTTGGTGCGGCCAAGGGAATGAAAGATGCCATGCTGGTTGCCATCGGTACCGGCGTCGGCATCAGTTTTGTGGTTAACGGACAGCTGCTGAAAGGAAAATCCGGCGCGGCGGGCGAAGCGCATTTTAAGGTCGCGCGCGGCAATAAACGCCGCTGCGGCTGCGGCGCGTATGACTGTTATGAGATTTATGCTTCCGGCACGGCGCTGGGCATAGACGCCAAAGAAGCCTACGGCGACGATACGGTTACCAGTCATGACGTTATCCGAGGGCTGAAAGAAAACAACCCGCTGGCGGTTAAGGTTTTTGACGAATGGGAGCGCGATGTGGTCAACGGCATTATCGGGCTGGCCAACATTTTTGATCCGGAAATTGTCGTATTGTTCGGTTCTCTGACCGAATTCATGGATTATTGCAAGCTGGAAAAAATGGTTAACCGGGAAATCCTGACAATGCCGGTTAAGCTGTGCCGGGCAAAATTTGAAAATAATGCAGCGATGATCGGGGCCGCCCTGATTGCCGCAGATAAGCTGAAAAAGGGAAAAAAGTGATGCGCGGATTGAGTGCTTTGGTCGTATGGTTCGGTGTGGTGCTGTTTTCGGCGGCGGGATTGTTGCTGTTGTTTTATACCGCGGCGCTGCTGCTGCCGATTATCCTGGCGGTTTTTGCCGTTTCGCTGGTTGTGGGCTGGTATCGTCAGGCCAGAATCAAAAAGGCGTTTGAGAATCTGAAACCTTTTTTCGGCAGCGGAGAAACAACGGTCAGATCCGGCGGACGGAAGTCGAAAATTATTGACGCCGAATTTGAGGTCGTTGATGAAAAAGACCGGAAAAATTAGGCGTTTGGCGGTTTCGTACGGCAAAGTGGAAAAGTTGAAAAATAATTGTTGACAAGAAGCGGCAGAAAGTTTATTAAATACACGACTTTCCCAATGGCGGGGTAGCTCAGTTGGTTAGAGCAGCGGAATCATAATCCGCGTGTCGACGGTTCGAATCCGCCCCTCGCTACCAATAAAAAACCACTCTTCGGAGTGGTTTTTTATTGGTTATAAAGACAGGGATTCGAACCGGAGACGGCGCGAGCCGATAGAAAAGCTCCTGAGGAGCTTTTTGTTGCGAGCGGTGAAGTTTTGTTAATTTGCGAGAAGCGGCAGCGCAGCGAAGTAAATGGTACAAAACGAACTTGAGGAATCCGCCCCTCGCTACCAATAAAAAAACCACTCTTCGGAGTGGTTTTTTTATTGGTTATAAAGACAGGTATGCGAGTCATGAAAAAAGCCGTTGCAAAATAGCTTTTAGCCTTTATAATCATTTCTGCCGATGGAAAAAGGTTAATCCAACGGCGGAGTATGACAACTCCTCGTAAGAAACCAATTTTAACCTCCTTTATGGAGGATGACACGAGATAAGCCGTTTTGCGGACGAATAAGTGTACTGTTCTTGCGCAGTTGTCAACTCCTCCGCTCTCATTTTGAGAGCGGTTTTGTTTTTAACAAAACGTGAAGGAGTTGAACATTATGAATTTAATAGATTATGTTTCACAATCAAAACAGAAACAATCCGCTTTGCGGCGGACGCTGGGCGTACAGTTGTTTGCCTGCCGGCAACAGCTGCGACAGTCTCTGCGACACGTTCAGGACAAAACCGGCATTCCAATCCGAGTTATTGACCGGTTGGAAATCGGCAAAGGCGATGTCGGCTGGGGCTATCTTCTCTTGCTGCTGAATTATTATGAACGGACGATTGATTTTGCCAAACTACTTGAAGGCGAAAGCGGTTTTGACCAACAAAAAGACGCCTGAAACAAGCCCCGCAGCAGCGGGGCTGTCGCTATTTCAGGAAAGGTTTGATATAATTATGAAATTTCTGTTCATAACGGCGGCTCCAGCCGACGATATATTTGTCGCCGAGGCAGAAAAGCGGAATACCGACCTGCCGGCCGAGTTTGAACTTGCGGGCGCACTGTGACATCAGACGGGCGCCGTCTTTGTTGTCTACGCTGACTTTGATGATGTTCAGTCCGGGGTATTTCCGGTTCAGAAATTCCTGCGCTTCATGGCAGTGCGGGCAGCCGTCGGAATAGAACAGATAGGGTTTGTCAGGCATGAGTTCGGTCAGTTCGCGGGGCGTATTATCGCAGGCCGCAACGGCAAGAGCCAGAACAACGGTCAGCAGATATGATATTTTTTTCATGATTTTCTCCTTTGCCGGAAATGATTTTTAGTTTACATTGGCGGAACAAAAGACGAGAGTCAAGCAATATCATAGAGGGGCGTTGCAAATGGAAACGGATTATCTGAAACTGGCGGCGGAAAATCAGAAGCGGGCAAGGGAAGTTATTGCCGAGTCTCAGATTGAGCAAATTTGGCAGCGGCATGGCGCGACGGTCAACCTTGTCGGTTCGCTGGCAACCGGGCTGTTGATGAAACATCGCGATATAGATTTTCATGTTTATACGGCGGCGGTGCCCGAGGTTACCGTGAGTTTTGCCGCAATGGCCGAACTGGCGAAAAATCCGCGCATAAAAAGAGTTGAGTTTGCCAATCTGCTGGACGAGGAAGACGCCTGTCTGGAGTGGCATGCCTTTTATGAGGACAGGTGGGGCGAATTGTGGCAGCTTGACCTGATGCACATTCGGCACGGTTCTAAATATGACGGATATTTTGAAAAAGTTGCGGCGCAGATTGCCGGAATGCTTACCGATGAACGGCGGCAGGCGATTTTAAGGCTTAAGTTCGCAACGCCCGACGATGTCAAAATCGCCGGCGTCGAGTATTATAAGGCAGTTATCCGCGACGGCATACGAAATTATGCCGATTTTGAAAAATGGCGGGCAAAAAATCCCCTGACCGGGATTGACCCCTGGCCAACAGACATGGAAAGAGAAGTTTGCAGAGATTAAACTTTTTCGAGATACGAACTCATGATTTTTTTGCGGCCGTATTTGTCAAAGTTTACTTCCATGCAGTTTTCTTCGGCGGCGGTAATTTTGCCGTAGCCGAAAGTCTGATGGTATACCCGGGTGCCGATTAGCCGCCGGTCATCAGGTATATCGCCACAATCGCTGCCGGTACCGCTATAATCAGAAAAGCCATTGTCGTTTCCTTTCTTTGCTTTTTTCATATACTTTGAGGTATATGCGTTTTTGTAATGATAGTTGTTGGCATAGCCGTTATATCCGCCGCCGAAGCTCCTTCTGCCGCCGTCGTCGTTATAAGAGTCGTAACCGCCGCCGTAAAATTTAGCCGCATTATTGCAGATTTCAATATTGGCGGGCGGAAGTTCGTTGATGAATCTGGAAGGAATATTGTTCTGCCACTGGCCGTAGACGCGGCGGTTAAGCGCGGTCAGAATATAACACTGTCTGCGCGCGCGGGTAATGGCGACATAAGCCAGCCTGCGTTCTTCTTCCAGGGCTTCGGTGCCGCCTTCGTCCAATGCGCGCTGGTGCGGAAAAAGCCCTTCTTCCCATCCGGGCAGGAATACGACGTCAAATTCGAGGCCTTTGGCAGAATGCAGGGTAATGAGCATTACCTTGTTGGTATCAAGCGCGTCGTCGTTGTCCATAACCAGGCTGACATGTTCCAAAAAGTCGGCCAGGGTTGGATATTTTTCGGTGTCGCCCATGACCGAAATGAGTTCTTTAAGGTTTTCAATACGGCCGGGCGCTTCGACAGACTTGTCCATTTTGAGCATTTCAAAATAGCCGGAATCTTCCAGCACCTGGGTTGCCAGTTCGTCCGGCGTGACGGCGTTCATGGTTTTGCGCCACTGCTCAAAGTTGGCAATCAGGTCGGCAAGGTTGGTTTTGGCTTTGCCGCTGAACTGGTTTTCTGCCAGCATTTTTTCAACCGCCATGTACATGGAAATCTGGCCGAAACGGGCTTCCTGCTGTATCTTTTCAATGCTTTTGGCGCCGATGCCCCGGGCGGGTTTGTTGATAATCCGCTCGAAGGCCAAATCGTCGTGCGGTTGCAGAATGACGCGGAAATAGGCGAGGGCGTCGCGGATTTCCGCGCGTTCGTAGAACTTCGGGCCGCCGATGACCTGATAGGGAATGGCTTCGGCAATAAATTTTTCTTCAAATTCGCGGGTTTGAAAAGCGGTGCGCACCAGAACCGCCATGTCGGCGTACTGCGCGCCGTTGCGCAGATGATAGTCGATTTGGTCGACGACATAGCGGGCTTCGTCTTCGCCGTTGTAGTTGCTGACAACCTTGATTTTGGTGTTGTCGCAGTTTTGCGCCGGCGAGTTTTCGGCGACTTTGAGGGTTTTGCCCAGACGGCCGTCGTTGTGGCTGATGAGGCAGGAAGCTGCGGCAAGGATATTGGCCGTAGAGCGGTAATTGCGCTCAAGGCGGATGGTTTGGGCGTCGTTAAAGTCTTTTTCAAAACGCAGGATGTTTTCGATTTCGGCGCCGCGCCAGGAATAAATCGACTGGTCGTCGTCGCCGACGCAGCAGAGGTTGCGGCTTTTCTGGCTCAGCAGGCGCAGAAAAAGGTATTGGGTAACGTTGGTGTCCTGATACTCGTCGACCATGATGTATTTGAACTTGGACTGGTATTTGTCAAGCACGTCGGGATTGGAGAGCAGGATGTTCAGCGCATAGAGGAGAATGTCGCCGAAGTCGACGCAGTTTAGCTCGAGCAGGCGTTCCTGATATTTTTTGTAAAGGTGTGTCAGGACGTTTTCCTTATATTCGTTCTGGATTTTGTCGACGGTCAGTCCTTTGTCTTTCCAACGGCTGATTTTATCCAGCACGGCCTGCGGCGGGTATTTCTTGTCGTCGATGCCTTCGGCTTCAGAAATCTGTTTGATGACGCGCTTCTGGTCGTCTTCGGAGAGAATCGTGAAATTAGAGTGGAGGCCGACCAGTTCGGCGTGGTTGCGCAGAATTTTGACACAGACGCTGTGGAAAGTTCCCAGCCAGACGGAATTGGCAACGTCGCCGATCATTTTCTGCACGCGTTCTTTCATTTCGCGGGCGGCGCGGTTGGTAAAGGTAACGACCAGGCAGTTCCACGGCTGAGCCTTGCCGGTAGCCAGAATATAGGCCAGACGGGTGGTCAGCACTTTGGTTTTGCCGGTGCCGGCGCCGGACAGAACCAGCACCGGGCCTTCGGTGGTTTCGACGGCCTGTTTCTGTTCCGGGTTGAGCTGTTCAAGCCAGGCGTATCCGGGCATCAGCCCAGCAATGTTGTTATAGGTCGGAGCCGCCGTGGTTTCCCGTGCCGCGGCCTCTTCCAAATCGAATATATTGTCCATTTTGAATACTTCTTGTTTTTTTGGTCATTACGAAATATATATAATAATATTGGACGAATTAAAAGGAGTTTTTATTATGCCGAGAACAAGTCAGGGAAAATATGTCACTCAAGCGTCAAAAGTCTTTCAGGAAGGAGATGACAACTGGCATGCCGGCAGATATGACGAAGCCCGCAGCTGTTATGAAAAAGCCGCGGGGCTTTACAACGACAGCGGCGATACCGAAGGCGAGGCCTTTGCTTTGTCCCGGCTCGGCGAACTGGAGCTCAGCCTTGAAAACTACGAAGCGGCTTCCGCTGCGCTCAACGCTTCCGTTGAACTGGTAAAAAACTTTGTCGACGGACAAAACACCTACGGCGACGCGCTGATTAAGCTCTCCAAAGTGCAGGCGGCGGCCGGAAATACCGATGAGGCGATTGCCACGGTGCGCCGGGCGCAGGAAGTTCTGAGTGCCATTGGCAACCGTGATTTGCTCGGTGACGCTTATGATCATGAGGCTTATGTCTATCTGATGCTGAACAGGGAAGACGACGCGTCGGAGGCATACCGCAAAGCGGCGGATTTGTTCGAGCAGGACGGAAATTCGCTGAAGGAGGCCTCGACGCTGCGCGCGATTGCCCGAATCGAAATGAAAAATAAGAACTATGACGTGGCGCATGATTTGCTGGAAAAATGCCGCAACCTGTATCGCGAAAACGGCGACCTGCTCGGCGAAGCCAGCGCGCTGTCTGCCATCGGCTGCCTGCGCTATATTATCCGCGATATTGAAAACGCCCGCAAGGCGCTGATGAAATCGGTGTATCTGTACGGCAAGGTCGCGCATCATTTTGCCGAAGCCGAATCGCTGCTGTATCTGGCACGGGTGGAGGCCTATGACAAGGAACACGGCGATTTTGACCGGGCCAAGGCGCATTATAAGCGTTCAATAGAATTGTTCGGTTTTCTCGGCAATGACGACATGAAAAAAGCGGTTTTGGACGAGTATTACAATTTTTTGAACCGGATTATGGCTAATTAAAGAGGTGAAACAGATGTCAGAAATCAAAGCCAAGCTTATTTCGCTCAAGGACTATATGGAAACCCAAATCATCGGTCAGGAAGAGCTGGTTAAAAAGCTGCTGATTACGCTGCTGGCCGACGGGCATGCGCTGGTCGAAGGTGCGCCGGGCCTGGCCAAGACCAAGGCGATTAAAACCCTGTCGGGCTGCATTAACGCCAAATACAACCGTATTCAGTTTACGCCGGATTTGCTGCCGGCGGATATTACCGGCAGTGAAATCTATGTCGCAGCCAAGGGCGAGTTTGAGTTTCGCAAGGGGCCGGTTTTTGCCAATCTGGTTCTGGCCGACGAAATCAACCGCGCGCCGGCAAAGGTTCAGTCCGCTCTGCTCGAAGCCATGGCCGAGCGTCAGGTCAGCATGGGCGGCAGGCGTTATCAGCTGCCGGAGCTGTTCATGGTTATGGCGACGCAGAACCCGATTGAGCATGAGGGAACCTATAATTTGCCCGAAGCCCAACTGGACCGTTTTCTGATGTATATCAAAATTGACCAGCCGGACGCCGAATCGGAGAGGAAAATCTTGCATCTGGTGCGCGGCGAAGAAGGTGCCTGCGGCGAAGATATTTCCTGCTGGCAGGACAAAGGCAAAAAGTTTCAGGCGCTGGACATTGCCGATATTCTGGCGGCGCGGCAGGAAGTTCTGAAAGTCCATATGAGCGAGCCGATTGAAGAATATCTGGTACAGCTGATTATGGCAACCCGGCATCCGGAAAAATATGATGCCAAGCTGGCCGGCTTTGTTCAGTTCGGCGCCAGTCCGCGCGCAACCATTGCGCTGGACAAGTGCGCGAAAATCAATGCCTGGCTGGACAACCGCGATTTCGTGACGCCGGAAGATGTTCACGCGGTTGTTTACGATGTTCTCCGCCACCGCATTATCCTTACTTTTGAGGCGCAGGCGGAAGGCGTGACTGCGGATGAAGTTATAGGAACTCTGCTTAAAATCGTTCCCTTGCCGTAAAAGCTTGTCCGAAGAAAAACAGAGGGCAGAATATGGGAAAGCTGAAAAAATTAACCGAAAAGTTCTTCAAGCCTAAGCTTGAAAAGGCCGGGGGCAACGGGTTGTATGCGACTTTGGAAGAACTGACGGAGCAGAGGCGTTTTGTTCCTTATCTTAAGAACCGCCAGTTTAACCATATCGTTTCGTCTCGTGCCGGCGATGTGAAATCGGCATTTAAAGGAAGGGGCATGGAACTGGAGGAAATTCGCAGCTATGCTTTCGGCGACGACGTGCGCGACATTGACTGGCGGGTAACGGCCCGGCGGCAGACGCCTTATACCAAGCTGTTTGCCGAAGAGAAAGACCGTGAAATCTATGTCGTGCTCGACCTCTCGGCACATATGGTTTTTGGGACGCGGGTAGAACTGAAATCGGTGGCCGCGGCTAAAATTGCCGCGCTGTTCGGCTGGCTGAGCCTGGAAAACCGGGACCGTTTCGGCTGTCTGATATATGACGGAGAAGAAACCTATGTCTTCAAACCGCAGAACAGCCGCGCGGGTATGATGGCCGTTCTGAAAAAAATTTCGGAAGTCAGCGCCCGCATTCTGAAACAGTCATATGCAGGAAGTCTGGCAAAGCCGCTGCAGATTTTGCAGAAGACGGTCAAAAGCCGGGCGGCAGTTTTTGTGGTCAGCGATTTTAATGAGTTTGACGAAGCGGCACGCAAAATCATGGCGACTCTGGCGAAAAAAACGCAATTGTACTGCGTAAACGTTTATGACGTTTTGGAAGACAATGCGCCGAAACCCGGAGAATATATGGCCGCCAAGGGGAATGACCGTCTGGTTTTCGAAACGCGCACTAAGGCTTTTCGCAACGCCTATCATGCTTATTTTGCCGGAAAAAGAGAGGCTTTGCAGGCGTTTTGCCGCCGCTTTTCCTGCCGTTATATTCCGGTTCGTACCGATGAAGGGCCTGTTTACCGGCTGTTTTTGAGCCGGTAAGAGTTTTTTCGGGGGGAATCTTGACATATAAGGGCAAGAGTGATATGTTTTGAACTGAATTATTTTGTAACTATAATTTGAGAAGAGAAAGAATATGGTTAAATCAAACGAAAACAGTGCATATAAAAGAGGGCAAGAATTGCTCGATCAGGGTTTGTACAAAGAGGCTATCGAACAGTTCGACATTGCCATCGGCGAGCAGCCCAAATCATGGAAAGCTCTTAACAGCAAGGGCTTTGCTTATCAGAAGATGAGCCGGTATACGGATGCTGTAGAATGTTTTGATAAGGCCCTGCAGATTAATCCGCAGTCGGTCGAAGTCCTGAACAATAAGGGCGTTACGTTAAGTATGCGCGGCTTGTACAAAGACGCGATTGCATGCTTTAACGAAGCTGTGGCTATTGACCAGACCTCGCTGGAGGCTCTGAACGGCAAAGCCATTGCGCTTCAGCATATGTTCTCTTACAAAGAAGCTCTGGACGTTCTGGAGCAGGCAATGAAAATCGACAACAAGCATACGCAGACGCTGTTGAGCATTGCCGTTACGTTACAAAAACTCAAACAGTATGAACGGGCCATTTCGTTCTTTAAAAAGGTTTTATCCGGCGACAAGACCAATATCAAGGCCTGGAACGGCGTCGGCGTTACCTATCAGCTGATGGGCGACAACAATTCGGCGCTGAAATGTTTTACCAAGATTCTCAATATCGACAGCCATGAGATACAGGCGTGGATAAGCATCGGTTTTGTTTATCAGAAAATGCTCAAATTCAATGATGCCCTCAAGTGCTACAAGAAGGCGCAAATGATGATCAACAACCGTTATCATCATAAGCTTTATGACGGTTTGGCAAGTTGTCTGACCAAGCTGTCGGAATTTGATCAGGCGATTGAGGTTTACAAACAGATTTTTCAGCGCGAGGAGGGCAAAAAGAAATGGGATGCGCAGCGTTCCATCAAGTTTGTCAACAAACTGAAGCGCAAGAAAGCTCTCGGCGCTCTGAATGCGCCGGGCAGCGAGCCTAATCCGGTTGACGCCGTTGTCGGCGGCGACGGCGAATAGGCTGTTGAAATTTAAAACTGAATGAAGAAGCTCCCGGTTCAAACGGGAGCTTCTTTTTTGAGCGCAGAACTTGAAATACCGGTATGGCGGATTATTTGTATAGCAGTGTTAAACCCTTTGAGAAGGAGCCAAAAATGGGAACATTGCTGAAATACATTTTTTATATTATTTTGATTATTGTAATTTATCTGGTCGGGCGCGGCATTTACGAAGGGCAGATTAACGAAACGACCACGGTCGGCGAAGTTGTCAGCGACGTTGGGCAGGGGACTAAGGAAATTGTCAAAAAGGGCGTTGACGCGACCGTAAATGCGGCGGAAGACGCAACCGACGCCGCCAAGGCAAAAGCAGACGATTACAAAGCGGCGCCGAAGAGAGACATTGTCGTCGATTAAAAAAAATCCCGTTGGAAAACGGGATTTTTTGTTTATCAATGTCTCAGTCCTGCATCCGGATTAAAGCATTGCATGCACTGATAACCATTGGGATTTTGCGCCGCAGTACAACATTTTGTACAAAGGCTTCCGGCTTCCGTTCTGGTCGCCTTAAATCCGTAACTGCAGCTGCAGCCGTCAGACTTGCTGTAGCCGGCCGGACAGCTATCATTAAGCTTTAGACAAGAATTTCCTGACTTTTTATATCCTGAGTTACAAGACCAGGAGCTGATTTTCGAAGAACAGTCGGAGAAGTAAGAACAGCTTGCGTTGCTCGGACAACTGGAGATAACTGCCGTTCTGTTGTGGCAGTTGTCGGCATAGCAGGTCTGGCACTTGGAAGAACAGTTCGAATAATAGCTCTGGCAGCCATAAGAACAGCTTTGATTGGTTAAACCGTCACAAGGATCAGTCGGCTCAGGTTCCCGATTGCACTCTGTACATTGACCGCAGGATCCGTAGGAAGCACACCCCAGCGATCCGCAGCTGAGCCCGGTAACGCCGGCGCAAGGGTCATCTGGCTCCTGATTGCAGGAAGTGCAGACGGAAGAACAGCAGGACGTCGACGACGAATAACTCGCGCAGCCGAGGGAACCGCAGCTTACACCGCTCGGACAGCTGGTGCCGGCACACGGATCGGTTTCAATCTTGTCGCAGGAAACCGAACAGTAACCGTTGCGATAGTCGCCGTAACAGGGACCGTAATCGCTGCCGCAGGAATACGGAAAGTGGTCGCTTTCGCAGTATGTGCTGCAACGGGAACTGTCCGCCGAACAAACGCTTCCTTCACAATACTGCCAGCTGCCGCCGCAGTCATAATATCCCGGGCACGGATCACAGTCCTTGGCCTTGTAACAGGTGTTGCCGCATTCGTTCGTCGTGGTGTCATAACATTCGGATGTTGCCGATGAGGTATAGCCCGACGGACATGAACTGTCGCATTTTCTGCAGCTCTGGCCGCACTCGTTGGTGCCGACCGCCGTGCCGGAATAAGACGTGCTGCTGCCGCTCGGACAGGCACTGTTGCAGTTGTAACAGGTTGTGCCGCATTCCGTGGTTGAGGCAACGGAACCGGTATAGTTTTTAGAACCCGAAGGACACGTGTCGGAACAGCATTTTTTGCAGGTGTAGCCGCATCCGTCTTCGCCGACGTCCTCTCCCGTACAGTCGGGGGATGAGTTCGCAGGACAGGCGGATTGGCAGCAGGTTTTGTAATTGGGGTTATAGGGACAGTCGCCGCCGACCAAAGGGCGCCAACCGGAGGCACATGAGGAAACGAAACCTTCGTTTTGACACTGGCGGACGGTGTCCATGTCATAACTTTCGCCGCTGCCGCCGGTCGCATAGTTGCTTTCGCTGCCGCAGTCGCCGACCCCGAGGAAACAGACGCCGGCAGTCTTATAGGCCTTGTCAAGCTGTTCAAACTGAAAGGCGGGCTTTGGTTCGGGTGTGCTTGTGTGTGTCGGTAAAATGTCGGAGGCAATGGTTAGCTTAGGGAACATAAGAGCCGTTCCGGAAAGCAAAGAGAACAGTAAAACGGATTTCTTCATAGTATCACCTCACGACAAATGTTGACCAAAGCCCGCAGGGCGGACAGGTGAGGAGATATGGGAAAGACGGGCAAGACAAGACGAAACGGGGACAGCTAAAACGGAAGACGGCTAATCTCCGCGCTTATCCTTAAATATCTGCACATACCCGCAGGCGGTTCTCCGCCGCGGCATAACATCCACACCTGTAGATAATATAACGCGGATTAGAATAAAAGTCAACCATTCTTGAAACTTCTTTTATTTTTGGCAAAAAAAAGCCCCTCCTGTGAGGGGCTTTTTTCAAACCGAAAAAATTACTGCCGGAGTTCGGCGTTGCACTTTTTCTTCATTTCCTGAATAACCTTATTCATCAGATTTTCAATATCCTGATCGGTAAAGGTTTTGTCTTTAGGCTGGAAAGTCAACGCCAGAGCAATCGACTTTTTGCCTTCAGGCAGGTTTTCGCCTTCGTAAACGTCAAAGACGCGGACATCGGCAATAAACTCCCGGTCTGCGGTTTTGGCAGCCGTCATCAGGTTAACGGCCGGCACCGTCTTGTCGACGACAAAAGCCAAATCCTTGTCCACCGGCTGGAATGCCGACAGTTCAAGTTTTTTCTTGGCTTTGTCATTGCTTGACCGCGGCAGCGGAATATTGCTCAGAATAACCTCAAAAGCCATTACGCGCTGCTTAATGCCGAATTTTTTCAGCACGCCGGGATGTATCTCGCCGAAATAAGCCAGCACGTTTTTGCCCAGACGCAGCGTTCCCGAACGGCCGGGGTGATAATAGGCCGGCGCGTCAAGGGTAATCTGCGCGTTTTCAAACGGCCCGTTGGCTGCGGCAATCGCAGCCAGCGCATCGGCCTTGGCGTCAAATACGTCATAAGCGCGCGCCGAACCGTTCCAATCTTTTTTTGCCGTCATGCCGCAGCGAACGCCTGCCGCGACCTGATTCTGTTCGCCCGGCTTGCGTCCGTAAAATTCCGGTCCGACCTCAAACAAAGCAACATTGCCATATCCGCGCGCCGTATTATTCTTAACCGCCAGCAGCAAATTCGGCAAAACCGACGGACGCATCTCATCCAAATCTGCAGCAATCGGATTAAAAAGCAAAACCGGTTCTCTGCCCTTGCGAAAATCCTTGGCCAGATTTGAATCCGTAAAGCTCCAGGTTACCGTTTCATACATTCCGCGGGAGGCAAGCTCATGTTTAAGCGTTACCGCCCGGCGCTGCGCCGGGGACAGAACCTGCTTTGGAAACTTTCCGTGCGGCAGGGATTCCGCCGGAATTGAATCCAGCCCGATCATGCGCACGACTTCTTCGACCAAATCATGTTCGCCTTCAATGTCGCCGCGCCACGTCGGCGAAACCGCCTTGATTTTGCCGTCTTCTTCACTGGTTTTGAAACCGAGATTATTCAGAATTTCGACAATTTTTTCCCTGCTTACCTCAATCCCGATTAAATCTTTAATCCGGCCGGGACGAATATAGGCAACCCGCTCGTCCTCCGGCTCGCTGCCGGCAATGACAACCTCCGACGCCTCGCCGCCGCAGATGTCCAAAATCATCTGCGTTGCATAGTCGGAACCGAGAATATTCGACTTCGGATCAACCCAGCGCTCATAACGATAACGGGAGTCGGAATCAATGCCGAACTTTCGTCCGGTGCGGGCAATGCATTCCGGCGTAAACAGGGCGCATTCCAGAAAAACATTTTGGGTTTCGTCACAGCAGCCTTTTGCCGCGCCGCCCATAATACCGCCCAGACACTGCACGCCCTCTTCGTCACAAATGCCAAGAGACTTATCGTCCAGCATATATTCCTTGTCTTCCAGCGAAACGAACTTTTCGCCGTCTTTCGCCATCCTGACCGTAATGTCTCCTCTCAGTTTGTCAGCGTCAAACACATGCAGCGGCCGCGCCATGTCATAGTTGATATAGTTGGTAATATCAACCAACGGCGAAATCGGACGCAGCCCGATTGCCGTCAGACGGTCTTTCATCCACTTCGGCGTTTCGGCCTTGTTGTTGACGTTTTTGATATAACGGCCGACATATATCGGACAGGCGGTAAAATCTTCAACTTTTACATTAACAGGACTTTTGAACGTTCCGGCAGTCTTGAGAATTTTCAGAGGCTTAAGGGTTCCCAGCCCGGCAGCCGCCAAATCGCGAGCCACGCCGCGGACGCCCAGACATTCGGCGCGGTTCGGCGTTATGTTGATTTCAATTACCGGATCAATATCAAGCGCTTCCGCCGCCGGACGGCCAATCGGCGTATTCGCCGGCAGTTCAATAATGCCGTTGTGGTCTTCGCCGACGCCGAGCTCCTTTTCGGAACACATCATGCCAAAACTCTCCACGCCGCGGATTTTGCCGACTTTCAGTTCCTCGTTATAACACGGAATAACGACGCCGACCGGCGCAAAAATGCCTTTCAGCCCCTGCCGGCAGTTTGGCGCGCCACAAACGACCTGCAACTTTTCTTTACCGGTATTAACCGTCAACAATCCCAAATGATCCGAATCCGGATGGCGTTCATAAGTTTCAACTTCTGCCGTAACAAATCCGTCTAACCGGCTGGCTGGATTGAAAATTTCTTCAACCTCAAGGCCGATTTTAGTCAGGGTTTCGGCAATCTCGTCAACCGACGCCGTCGTATCCAGATGTTCTTTTAACCACGAAATAGAAAATTTCATCGAGCCAATCCTCCGTTATTGCTTAAGCCGCCGGTCATTGACGATTCGTCAAGCGGCAGAAATCCGTAATGCTTCAGCCAGCGCACGTCCGATTCAAAAAAGGTGCGCAAATCCGGTATGCCGTATTTCAGCATGGCCAGACGATCCAGCCCCATGCCGAAAGCAAAACCCTGATATTCGTCCGGATCAATGCCGCCGGCGCGCAGCACGTTCGGATGAACCATACCGCAGCCGAGAATTTCCAGCCAGTCGGTACCGGCGCCGATTTTCAGTTCGGTTTTGGTTTTCAGACAGCCGATATCCATTTCCGCCGAAGGTTCGGTAAACGGAAAATACGACGGACGATAGCGAACCGGAATCTCCTCCAATTCAAAAAACGCTTTTACAAAATCATACAGGCAGCCCTTAAGATGAGCCATGGTCGTTGTCTTGTCGATAACCAGCCCTTCGACCTGATGAAACATCGGGGTATGGGTGGCATCGTAATCAGAGCGGTAAGTCCGGCCCGGCGCAATAATGCGTATCGGCAGCGGATGGTTTTCCATCGTGCGTATCTGCACCGGCGACGTATGGGTTCTGACCACAAAGCTGTCGTCCTTGTCTTCACTGTCGGGATTCGGAATATAAAAGGTATCCTGCATCTGACGGGCAGGATGGTTGGCCGGCATATTCAGCGCATTGAAATTATGGAACTGGTCTTCAATATCCGGTCCTTCGGCAACTTCAAAACCCATTTCGCCGAAAATCGCCGCAACTTCTTCATAAATTTTGCTGACCGGATGAATGCGCCCCTGCTGTTCGGGACGAACCGGCAGCGTTACGTCAATTCTCTCGGCCGCAAGCTTGGCATCAAGTTCCTTGGCAGCCAGCTCTTCCTTTCTGGCGTCAAGCGCCTGCTCCACTTCCGACTTCAGAATATTGAGGTTCCGACCCTTCTCCTTTTTTTCCTCGATTGAAAGGCTGCCCAGACTTTTCATCAGTTCGGTAATTCTGCCTTTTTTGCCCAGAACGGACACTCTGACTTCTTCAAGGGACTTCATGTCCGCCGCGGCAGTTACCGCAGCCAGAAGCTCCTTTTTCAAATCATCCATGTTTTCCATATTTTCACCTAAATGTTAAACCTAAACTTTAATTTTGCAGGCCGGCGGCCTGAATTTAAAATGCAAAAGAGTCAACCCGAAAAACGAGGTTAACTCTTTTTTAATTTTGCTCTGACAAACAGACTACTTGCTTAAAGCACCTTTGGCAGCCTCAACCAGCTTGGCAAAGTTAGCGGGCTCTTTCAAAGCAATATCAGCAAGGACTTTTCGGTCGAGTTCAATGCCGGCTTTGTTAAGCCCGCTGATAAATCGAGAATAAGTCATGTCATGCAGACGGGTTGCGGCGTTGATGCGCTGAATCCACAGAGAACGGAAGTTTCTCTTTTTGGCTCTTCTGTCGCGGTAAGCATACTGCAATGCTTTCTCGACTTTTTCAACGGCAACTCTGAAAACGTTTTTATTGCGGCCCCTGTAACCTTTGGCCATGTTCAGAATTTTTTTGTGGCGTGCGTGAGCAATTACGCCTCTTTTAACGCGAGACATCTAACTATCCTCCTACAAATAAGGTAAAAACTGTTTAACAATCTTGGTATCGGACTCGGACAACAGAGTGGTACCGCGGGCTTGTCTTTTCATTTTCTGTGTTTTGCAGAAGAGGCAGTGTCTCTTTTTTGCAAAGTTTCTCTTCAATTTGCCGGTTCCGGTAGCGCTGAAGCGTTTTTTGGCGGAACTCTTAGTTTTCAACTTAGGCATTTTGCTTCCTTTCTATAAAGTTTATCGTTTGGATGCTTTACAAGCATTCAGGCATGCCATATCAGCTCTGAAATGCTCAAAACAAATGCTTTATACACTCAAGATTCTCATATTGCAAGGATTTTTTTCAATAATCCGCTCCTCTGGCCTTAATAATACAGCCCCTCGTGCGCATCGCGCTGTTTTCTGATAAACTCGGCCAGCTCGGAATCGGAAAGGAAACCGTCTTCGTCGGTATCCGCAGCCTTAAACTGTTGTTCCGGCGACATATAGATTCCCTCCTTTTTGGCACGGCGCACATTGCGGCGCTCGTCCCGGCCATAGTTCTCCGTCTTGCGCTTAAATTCGTCAAGGGAAAGCTTGCCGTCGCCGTCGGCATCAAGCTCGCCCAGCTGCCAGCTGGCGATTTTGTCCGAACGCGACACAATCCCTTCCGGCGCATTATACTTGGCTTCTGCAATTCCGGACATTCCCAGCAATAAAACAAACAATGCCAAAAACTTTTTCATTTTCCGTTTCCTCCGGTATTTAATAAAAATTTTCGCCCGGTGCAAAAACCTGCGCGCGCAAATCAATCAGCCTGCCGTCCTGCAGCTTGACCTTGCGGTCCATCTTGTCGGCCAGTTCGAAGTTATGCGTGGCAATCAGCGCCGACAGCCCCGTTTCCCGGACAATCGAAAGCAATTCGAGAAAAACGCTTTCCGACGTTTTCGGATCAAGATTTCCGGTCGGTTCGTCCGCCAGCAGCAGCTTCGGCGTATTGGCCAGCGCCCGGGCAATCGCCACACGTTGTTGTTCGCCGCCGGAAAGCTCCGCGGGACGATGTTTCAGGCGTTTTCCCAAGCCCAGACGTTCCAACAGCCAGCGCGATTTTTCGCGGGCGGTTCCTGCATTGACGCCGGCAATCATCTGCGGCAGCATCACGTTTTCGGTCGCATCAAAATCAGCAAGCAGATTATGATATTGATAAACGAAACCGAGATAATCGCGGCGCAGTGCCGTCCGCATCCCGTCGCCGAGTTTGCCGCATTTCATCTCGTCAAGCGTTATTTCGCCCTTGCTCGGCCTGTCCAGCAGCCCGGCAATTTGCAGCAGGGTCGACTTTCCCGAACCCGACGGACCGATCAGCGCCACAATCTCGCCCGGCATAATCTCAAGATCAACGCCTTTCAGCACCTCCAGATTCTGGCTTCCCTGCTTAAAGCTTTTACTGATTTTTTTCAGACACAAGGTCGGTTTGACATTATTCATAGCGCAAAGCCTCCACCGGATCAAACTTGGCCGCCCTGTAGGCCGGATAAATCGTTGCCAGGAACGAAAGCAGCAACGAAATTACCACCACGACCGAAACCTCGACATAATCAATTTCGGCCGGCAGCTGCGACAGAAAATAAATTTCGGCCGAAAACAGTTCCCGTCCCGAAATGTTCTGCAAAAACTGCCGGATAGCCTCAATATTGTTGCAGAACAGCACACCCAGCGCCAAACCGATGGCCGTGCCGACCACGCCGATAAAAGCCCCGTCCATAAAAAAGATGCGCATAATCATTCCCTTGGTCGCGCCCATCGTCCGCAGAACGGCAATGTCGCGCCCCTTGTCCTTAACCAACATAATCAGTCCGGTAATGATATTAAACGCCGCCACCAGAATTATCAGCGTCAGAATAATGAACATCACGTTGCGTTCGACCGCAATCGCATTAAAGAAAGCCGAATTGGTCTGTTTCCAGTCATAAATATACGCGCCGGCGCCGACGCTTTCCTCAATCGCCTTGCGCACCTCGCGCAGATGCGTGTCGCTGTCGAGCGTCACGTCAATATTGCTGACGGCGCCCTTCATGCCGAAATAGGTCTGCGCCGCCGCAAGCGGCATAAAGATAAAATTCGAATCATATTCATACATGCCGACTTCGAAAGTACCGATAATCTTATACGATTTCATCCGCGGCACCGTGCCGAAAGCCGTCACTTTGCCGTTTGGCGAAATCAGCGTGATTTCGTCCCCCGGAATCAGCCCCATCTTCTGTGCCAGACGCGCGCCGACAATAACGTTGTTTCCGGAAAAATCGTCAACATCGACATGAATCAGGCTGTCTTTCAAAATTTTTTTCTTCAAAAGGTCTTCTTTGGCGATACCGCGCACCATCGCGCCTTCCGCCGTCGTACCGGAAGAAACCAGCAGCTGGCGCTCAATCATCGGTATTACCGTCTGCACATGTTCAAAAGTGCCGATTTCCCTGACCGCCTCCGGATAATTGTTGAACGGCACGCCCGCCACCGCCATAATGCCGATATGGCCGTTAATGCCCAAAATACGCGACAAAAGCTCATGCCGGAAACCGTTCATTACCGACATTACGATAATCAGCGTCGCTACGCCGAGCGCAATTCCCGTAAAGGCAAAGCCGGTAATTACCGAAATAAAGCCCTCGCGGCGCTTGGCTTTCAGATACCGCCGCGCCACCAGTCTCTCAAACTTTGAAAAGAACATATTTTAATTCTCCTTGCTTACCTAAAGTTATAAGGACTAACACGCAAATTTGCAACCGCCCAGACTTCAATGTGTATAACCGGCTCATATAGCCAAAAAAATTTTATGTAGTTCCATTATTGGTAGACAGAAAAATTTGTAGTTTCATTAATGGTTGACTCTTTCCCCAAATTAGCTTATCCTGATACTTGATAGGTGTGGATTTTGAAGTTTGTCCTTGGCGGTCTTTCTCCGTCGCGGGCGGATATCCTTCTTCGTATCCTTTATTTAAGCTTATCCTCTTCTTCCTTCCTGTCTGCCCACTGCGGGCTTCGGTTCTAACTTTGTCGCGAGGTGATACTATGAAGAAATCTGTTTTAATGTTCTCTTTGCTTTCCGGAACGGCTCTTATGTTCCCCAGGCTAACCATTGCCTCCGGCTTACCTGCACATACACACACATACACACCCGAACCAAAGCCCGCCTTTCAGTTTGAACAACCCGACAAAGCCTATAAGACCGCCGCTGTCTGTTTCCTCGGCGTCGGCGACTGCGATCCCAACGTCGGTTTTGATTATTCGGGAAATACAAGCGGCGGCAATGATGATTATACCGTCAACACCACCAGCCAATGTCTGAACGAAGGTTTTTCCAAACAGAATTGTAATTCCGTGCAGACAATTGACGGCGTTTGCCCCTATAACTCTGCCTACGGGCTTGGCTGCAAGTGCGTTTCCAATCTAGTAAGCTGTCCCGCCGGACAGGTCGGCGTCGGTGAAAGCTGCGACGGACAATACGCTTCCTGTCAATGCGACCCCGCGCTCAAAACTTGTTCTTCAAAGGAAGTCGGACAAGGCGCTTCCTGCGGCGGCAGATACGAAAGCTGCGTCTGCAAAGATATGTATCTTTACAACTCTTCCAACTGTTCTTATCCGCGTTCGGTATCGGGGGACAGCTGCGGCGGCAAATATACCGACTGCGTCTGTCCGACCGGGGTTGACGAAGGGCAATACGGCTGCGCCGAATATTATCCTTCCCCATGTTCCTCGGTCTGCAAGGTGGCCTACTCCGACAACTGCCACATCCGCAGCGACGACCCCAACATTGCTCTGGGGTATGGCTGTATGAAATATTACGACGACTGCTCTTCCAAATGCGAACGTGCTTATACCGACATGTGCCGTGAACGTACCGCCGTATCGACGCCTTACGGCTGCGAAAGCTATTACAGCGACTGTTCTTCAAAATGCCAGACCGCCTATGTCGACAACTGTCGGAACAGAACGGCGGCAAACTGTTCTTACGGCTGTCAGTCCTATTGGGGCGATTGTTCTTCCAAGTGCCAAACCTGTTATGCTGACAATTGCCGGAACAGAACGGCGGTTATCGGGTCTTGTCCGGCAAACGCGACCTGCTCCTATTTCTCCGACTGCTCCTCCAAAATTCAGAGCTGGTCCTGCAACTCCGGGTATAAACAAGAAGGAAGCTCCTGCAAAAAAACACAAACCACCGACTGGTTGTCCGTCTGCCAGCAAAAATTTTACCAATGCGAAACAATTTGGGCTTCCGATCCGGAAAATGCCTTTCCGCCATATTACAACAGCTGTGGAGAATACGTCACGCGAGAATGTTGCGAACCCAACGGCGTCGAATGCGGTTATATGTAACGCGGCCCAAACACAAAAAATCCCCGGGTGTTTCATTCTCCGGGGATTTTTTAACTACCGTTCCTTTCAACAGGCAATTCTCTTGGTCATCAGACCTTCGGAAATCTGCAGATTGGTCATAATCATCGAATCAAGGGTTTTCTGATTGATGTCATCGACATTTTTGCCGATTTCCAGCGTCTTGCTGGAAACATAATCGGCCAGCTTAATCAGATTGTTTTTGGTTTCCGGCGGCAGCGGATTGTCATGTTTGGAAGCCAGGGTTTTAATGTAAACCCAAAGCTGCATGTTGTTGTCCAAAGCGCTGACCAGTTCTTTGGCGTCGCCGTTTTCGCGGGCCATCGACAGATCAATGGCACATTTCAGCAGCGAAAAGGCTTCTTCCGTCGCCAGATTGTTTTTAACCGCCTCAATCAAACCTTCCGAAATCTGCATATTGATATTAATCAGGCAGTCAAAATCGGATTTGCTCATTTTGCTGCCTTTGGACAGGGTCATGCGCTCAACGAAACGCGACAGTTTGATAAGGTTTGTTTTAATATCTTCGGGAAGCAAATTCTTTGCACTTTTAAGTGATGTTTCTATTTCCACCCAAAGTTTCAAATTGCTGTCCAAAACCGAAACAATCTCCAGTTCATCGCTGCTGGTCGAGGCTTTCGCCAGAGCCATTGCGTGATTCAGCAGAATAACGGCTTCGTTTTCAGCATTCTTAACTTGGTCTATTTTGTTGTTCATCTCAGCTTCCTTAAAACTTATAGGGTTATCACAAAAATATATAATCTATCCGATTATCTTTTTAAACAGTTAATTTCAGTTAATACCCTGAAAAAAGTCTGCCTTATAATAGGGGAAAAAAGACAGACTTTTCTTTCAGGAAAAATACAGAGCTTGGGGAAACTCTGCATATAAAGAAAAAATGGGGAGATTTTTTCTTTAAAAGCGTCAACATAATAATAGGGGAACTTGCAAAAAAACTTAGAACGGCGCGATAATGTCCAGCAGCTGGCGTCCGTATCGGGGCTGCTGCATGTCGGAAATCGTGCCCTGGCCGCCGTAGGAAACGCGAAGCTCGGCAATTTTGCTCGACTCAATCGAGTTGTCGGAAGAAATGTCCGCCCGGCGGATAATGCCTCTGACGGTCAGCTGGCGAAGCTCGTAGTTGACCCGGATTTCCTGCGTGCCTTCAATAACCAGATTGCCGTTCGGCAACACCTGCGTAACAATCGCCGCCATAGTCACGTCGATTTTCTCGCTGCGGTCGATTTTGCCTTCGCCGGAAACGTCATGATCTGACTGAACGTCAACCAGGTTGGCCGGAATAACGGAATCCGGCAGATAATCCTTGGCATATTCCTCATAACCGAACAATCTGCTCACGCCGACCGTATCCGAGTTGTTGTCGCGGGTCTGTTCGGTTTCGTTCTCCAGCTTGGCCGCATCTGAAGCCGAAACGTTAACCGTAATGATGTCGCCCACCTTGGAAGCCCGCTGGTCTTTGAAAAAGCCTGAAGAACCCGCGCGCCACAGCGAATTGGCGCCGGCATAATGTTCCGGTTGTTCGGGCATCGGCATCGACACCGGCTGATAGTTGGGCGCCGTCACCGGGTTTTCAATCGGGGTCAGCGGCGGCTCTGCGCCGATGTTTCTGATGCGGCTCCAGGCGTTGCAGCCGCTCAGGGCCGTTGCCATCAGCAAAACTGCCGTCATCTTCGCAAAACTTTGGTTGTTGTTCATGTCAATAGTCCCCTTCTATTGGATTTCCGCTTCTACGGTATCTTTGTCAATAACGCGGCCGAACAGCGTTTTCTTGCTTTTCGGATTAAGCATCTCGATTTTGTCGCCCTTGCCGCCGTCGCCCAAAGCCTCAACCTTGGCCGTAATCTGCATCTTGTCGGTTCGGTAAACCACGGTCACGACGTCACCTTTTTTAATCAGCACCTGATTGCCGATATCCCTGTCCATGACGATTTTGCCTTCCTTCAGCAGCTTTTTGGCTTCCTTGCCGGCCAGCCGCTCCTTATCGGTGACAAAACTCGGCTTGATCCGGTTCTGACGGACGGTAATCTGCTTCAGCATTTCGGGAGCAATGACTTCGCCTTTCTGAATATTCTGCGACGGAACCCAAATCTCGCTCAGCAGAAAATAGCGGCCGGTAATGTTCGTCCGGGCATAGGACTTGCCGTCGGCAAAAATTTCCGCATTGCACGAAAAACGGTTCTGCAATTCGTCCATTTTCAGACCAGAGACCAGAATTTTAGCTTTTTGAGCATTTTCGATATGAAAGACGGTTTGCCCACCAAAAAATTCCACATCCAGCGCCTGATTTTGTCCCTGCTCGACAAATTCCTCTTCAATTGCCTGTCTGATTTCATCTTCCCCCACAATCAGCAGATTCTCTGCATTTGCCATACTAATTCGGCATAACGTCAAAACTGCGGCTAAAAAGAATTTCATCATAACTCCCCCTGACATCCGTCCGTTATCTCAGCGACGTAATCGTGCTGAGCATCTGGTCAGAAGTCTGAATGATTTTCGAGTTCATCTCATAAGCGCGCTGCGCCGAGACCAGCTCGGTAATTTCGGCCACCGGATTGACGTTCGAAGTTTCCAGATAGCCCTGCAGAACCGAACCGAAAGATTCGGTGTCCGGATTGTCAATAATCGGCGCGCCGGAAGCTTCGGTCTCCAGAAACAGGTTCTGTCCCATGGCTTCCAGTCCGGCCTCGTTTGGAAACGTCGCCAGTTCCAGCTGTCCGACATTGGTTTCGTCGGTTTCGCCGTCCTGCTTAATCCAGACCTCGCCCGAATTGTTGACGTAAATCTCAACCGCATCGTCGGGAATGGTAATTTCCGGCTGAACCACATAACCGTCGTGCGTCACGATAACGCCGTCGCCGTTGCGCTGAAAGGCGCCGTCGCGGGTATAAGCCGTTCCCTTGCCTTCCGGCAGTTCAATCTGAAAGTAACCGCGGCCGCGAATGGCCAGGTCCAGCGTGTTGTTGGTATTGGTCAGGCTGGTGCCGTCGGTAATGCGGTAGACGGCGGCGGTTCTGACGCCGAGACCCAGCTGAATGCCGGACGGCACAATCGTGTCGGAAGACGTCGACGCCGAACCCGGACGGATAATGTTCTGATACAGAAGATCGTTAAATTCGGCTCTTCTTTTCGTATAGGCCGTAGTGTTCATGTTGGCGATGTTGTTGGAAATAACGTCCACGTTGGTCTGCTGTGCCAGCATTCCCGTTGCGCCGATTGCTAATGATCTCATTTTCTTTTCCCCTTGCTTAAGCTAATTGCGAATAAGTGCTGATAGTGTTCGAAATCCGGTCATGCTCCTCGTCAATCATCGACTGAACCATCTCATAGGAGCGTTGCAGTTTAATCATCTTGGTCATTTCCGTAATCGGATCGACGTTCGACTTTTCGACGGCGCCCTGAACCACTTTGGCATTTGCCGCCGGCTGCATCATGTTCCCGGCCGTATTCTCAAACATCGTGTCGGCAACTTTTAAAAGTTTCTGATTGTTGGCAAACGAAACCGTCTTAATCCGCCCGATAACGCCGTTTTCGGTAAAGACCTCGCCGTTTTCGGCAACCGAAATTTCGGTCTCGCCGGGCGCGATGAAGAAAGGCTCGTTGTTCTCAGACATAACGGCATACCCCTCGCTGGTTACCAGCTGTCCGTCGGCGTCAAGCTGAAACTGACCTTTACGCGTATATCTCTCGCCTTCCGGCGTTTCAATCGCAAAGAAAGCGTCCCCCTGCAAAGCCAGATCGAAAGTGTTTCCGGTATGGACAATGGCGCCTTCCTTGAAATCCTTATACATTCCGAAATCCTGCGTAAAATAGACGGGAACCCTGCCGAACCCCTCGGCGTTTTTGGTCTGCGTCAGATACGAAGCAAATATCGCGTCGTCCTGCTTGTAGCCGGAAGTGTTCATGTTGGCCATGTTGTTGGAAACAATGTCCATCTGCTTCCACAAAGCCATCTGATGCGACAAGGCTATGTATTTCGTATTATCCATTATATTCTCCCCAATCGTTTGGATAATTTTTTCTGTTGAATACACCTATGCAAATGTCGTGCCAAATTTTAAAACGCCGGTTATAAAAAAAATCCGCCCTTTTCCAAGGACGGATTTTACAATCGCGCGGCCGACGGTTAAGGAACTCGCGTAACGCCCTCAACAACGCCGTCAACGCTGCTTGACACCTGACCGGCCACAGAACACATATAGGTTACCGTTCCGTTCGTACCGTTATGAGACGTCGTATAATAACAGCTAGCAAAACGCGGATCGCAACAGTAATAAGTTCCGTTGCAGGATATCAGCGACTGCGAACCGCAATCCGGCTTCGTTACCGGCGCCTGATTGCAGGAAACGCAGACTCTCGGACAACCGTAAAGATCTGCCATATCTTCCGGCATGTTATATGCGGCGCAGCCGTTAGCACACAGTAAACCCAACTGACATACCTTACACTCGTCCGTATAGCAGAACTTTGACAGCTCGAATACCCATCTGCTTATACATTTCTCTCCCGAAGGCTCCGTTGAAGAATATCCGTAATCTTCACAAGTGCCTTTCTTTTCGACGACACATTCATTGCCGGACTTAACATACCCGTCGTTGCAAGACCATGAGCTGATTTTGGAAGAACAGTCGGAGAAGTAGGAACAGGTCGCGTTCGCCGGACAGGAACCGATAACCGCCATTTTGTTTCTGCAATTGTCCGGATAAGCCGTCTGACATTTCGATGAACAGTCGCTCCAGTAAGTTTGGCAGCCATACGGCGCATCAACCGCCGTACGATTGCCGCAGTTGTCGTTTTCACAGGACTGGCATTTGGACAAACAATCCCCAAAATACGAAGCACAGCCGAACTGGCAGGAAACTTCGGTCCGGTTCCGACAATTGTCGGCATTGGCGCTTTTGCAAACCGAAGAACAGGGCGACGGATAATATTCATCGCAGCCGTATTGCCCTTCAGCAACCCCGGACGGGCAGTCGCAGCCGGTATATTGTCCGCCGCAGGAAGCACCCGATACCGAACGCGGATAAGAACAGTTGGATGAAGTATATTTATATTCCGGCTTGCAGCCGCAGCTTTCATATCTGCCGCCGCAGGAAGCGCCTTGACCGACCTGATTTGAGGCGCAACTGACCAGTGCCGGATCGCATTGACAGGAAACGTACTTGCCGCCGCAGCTCTCTCCGACCCCGGTTTGCCCTGCCGGACAGCTTACCAGATTAGGAGCGCATTTGCATCCAAGCCCGTAGGCGGAATTATACGGACAAACACCGTCAACCGTCTGCACCGAATTGCAGTTCTGTTTGGTATATCCCTCATTCAGACATTGCTGAACCGTATCCATGCCATAATCGTCCCCGGTTCCGAACCCGGCATTGGGATCACAGTCGCCGACGCCGAGAAAACAGATTGAGGCGAGTTTAAGGGAAGAGGAAAGGTCGGATATGGGCTTCAACTCAATAGGTGTGTCTGTGTGTGTATATGTGATGAAACCGGGAGCGGCCATGGAAACGGCCGGTACCAGCAGTAGAGTTGCAGAAGATAGAAGCAGATTTCGCATGATCGTTCTCCCGAAAGTTCAGAATTGAAGTCCATATCTGAATATCAGGATACACTGATTTGTCGGAAGAGTCAACTATTAATGAAACTACATGTTTTTCTGTCTACCAATGATGGAACCACCTTTATTTTTGTCTTACCGACAGCTTTTAACTTTTTTCAGAATATAATAATCCGCCAAAGGCCCTTCCACAGGCTGCATATCCATATCAAGACGGCGCAGCTGCCCCCTCTCGAGCCGATAATAGGAAGGTTCTTCCCCGGAAAGCGTTACCGCGACAATACTGCCGTCCGCCGAAAAAGTTCCCCTGTCGGTAAAAATGCCGTCCTTTTTGCCGATGTACACCAGACGTTGCAACACCTGATTGTCTTCGCCGAAAGTCAGCGTGGTTTCGATTCCCGGTGCATCCGCCGCCGGCAGCGTCCCCTGATACACGCCGCAAACGCTTTCTGTTTTCGGAGTACAGGCGGCCAGCCATAAACCGGCCGTTAAAATCAGACCTTTTCTCATTTCATACCTCCTTCGGCAAAGATATAATTATCGCCACCCGAAAAAACGACACGAAAAGCAAACAAAAAATCTCAGGCGTTGAAATTAAGTCCCCAATCCGCATAGCGGGCCGGATCGTCGCCCCAGTTCTCGCGGACTTTTACAAACAGGAAAAGATGAATCCGCTCTTCCAGCAGCTCCTCAATTTCCCGGCGCGCCGCCTGACCGATGCGTTTAATCATTGCGCCGCCCTTGCCCAGAACAATTATCTTCTGGCTGTCACGCTCGACATAAATCGTGATTTCGGCCCGAACCGTACCGTCTTCTCGCCGCTCCCACAACTCGGGTTCAACCGTCAGCGCATACGGGAGTTCCTGCCGCAGAAACAAAAACAGCTTTTCGCGGACAATTTCCGCAGCCAAAAGTTTCAGCGGCATGTCCGAAATCTGATCTTCGGGATAATACCACGGACTGACCGGCAAATTGTCGGCCAGATATTTGTAAAATTCGTCAATCTGCCGGCCGGTCAGCGCCGAAACCATAAACGTTTCCCTGAATTTTCCGGCCGCATTGATTTTAGCACTCAGCTCCAACAGCTTTTCCTTTTGAACCAAATCAATTTTGTTCAAAACCAGTACCGCTTCAATTTTGTTCTTATTAAGCCTGGCGACAATCGACTGCGTTTCGTCGTCAAAACCGCGGCGAGCGTCAACGACCAGAACCGTTATGTCAGCGTCGCCCACCCCGCTCCAGGCCGAAGCGACCATCGCGCGGTCAAGCCGGCGCTTGGGCTTAAAGATTCCCGGCGTATCCAGAAAAATTATCTGCGTATTGTCATAAATGCCGATGCCTTTAACCAATGTGCGGGTCGTCTGCACTTTCGGCGACACAATCGACACCTTGGAGCCGACAAAATTATTGGTTATCGTCGACTTTCCGGCATTCGGCGCCCCGATGAGAGCCACAAAACCGCAGCGCGTCTGAGAAGAAAACGCATCAGCCATTTTTAATACCCAGCTTTGCCAGCATTTTGGCTGCCGCTTCCTGTTCGGCCAGCTTTTTGTTGCGGCCGCTCCCCGCTTCGGCCGTGCCTCCGGGAAAAACGACTTCCATATGAAACAAAGGCTCATGCTCGCTGCCTTCGCGGCTGACCAGCCTGTACTGAGGCACGCCCAATCCCAAATTATGCGCCGTTTCCTGCAACAGCGTCTTGGCGTCTTTCGGGGGCGCCACATTCTTGTCTATCAGTTCTTTCCAATGTTCGTTGACAAATTCGACCGCCTGCTCGCAGCCGGCATCAATAAATATGGCGCCGATGACCGCTTCGCAGACATCGCAAAGCACGTTTTCGTTCTCGCGGATTTCCTCGTTGGCAACAATGACAAACCTGTCCAAACCAAGCCGCCGCGCCGTTTCGGAAACGCAGTCCTTGTTAACCAGACCGGTATGCCGCTGCGAGAGGCTGCCTTCCGGCTCATTGGGAAACATCCTATACAAAAGTGCCGCAATCGTCAGCCCCAGCACCCTGTCGCCCAAAAACTCCAGCCGTTCGTAATTTTCGCTCAGCCGCGACGAATAGCTGCTGTGAGTCAGCGCCTGTCGGAGCAGCTGTTTGTTCTTAAACTCATAACCGAGAATTTTTTCAAGTTTCTGCAAATTTTCCATTCCGCTTTCCTCTGTCAAGGTTCGCAGTAAAACTATTTGATTTTGTCAAACAGACGTTCCCAGCGGATTTTCTTCGGCCAGGTCCAGGGCTTGTACCATGCGCCCTCGTCATTATGTGAGAAAAACAGAAAACGCGCCTTGCCGACCAGATTTTCAAACGGCACGAAACCGACGTCAAAACGGCTGTCGTTAGACTTGTCGCGATTGTCGCCCATTACGAAGAAACTTCCCTGCGGCACTGTTACCTCAAGCGTATTGTCGGCATTTTCCTTATCGGAAATTTCAATAATCGTATGTTTAAATCCCTCCGGCAGCGTTTCGGTATACTGATGGAAACGCTCGGCATTGCCGCCTTCATCACGAATGACGAAATCTCCCGCATCTTCGCGGGAAACGGCCTTGCCGTTGATATACAGGCGGCCGCCGCTCATTTTTACCTTATCGCCGGGCAGGCCGATAATGCGTTTGATGAAATCGGTCTTGTTGTCCTGCGGAAACTTGAAGACCACGACATCGCCGCGCTGCGGCATGTCTTCCCATATGCGTCCGTTAAACAGCGGCAGCGAAAACGGCAGCGAATGTTTGGAATAACCGTAAGTATATTTGGAAACGAACAGATAATCGCCGACATACAAGGTCGGATACATCGAACCCGACGGAATTTTGAACGGTTCAAACAAAAACGTGCGAATTAAAATCGCGATGACAACCGCATAAAACACCGTTTTGACAGTATCGGCCAGGCTCTCTTCTTTCTCCATCTTTCTTCCTCATAATTCTTTGTTTTTATTCTTATTATTTTAGAGAAAAACATGAATGATGCCCTTTTCTAAAACAATGTCTTACATACTAGCGATTATTTTTATTATATCAACCCCAAAGTTTAAATAATCTCAATAATTACAAAGGCCTGTGCCCAAGGATAATCGTCGGTCATCGTCACATGGATTTTAAATGCGGCTCCGCCGCAGATTTCCTCCAGCCGCCGGCGGGCACCGTTCTGCAAATACAGCTCGGGCTTGCCGCTCGGCTGATGAACAATTTCAATGTCGCGCATAAATATCCCGTCGCGGAAACCGGTTCCCAGCGCCTTGGTACAGGCTTCCTTGGCGGCAAATCGTTTGGCCGCCGCACAGGCGTGTTCTTTCGGCGACAACCGTTCCCGCCGCGCCAGTTCCGCCTTTTCCCTTTCGGAAAAGGCCCGGTTGACAAAACGTCCGCCAAACTTCGCCAGCGCTTTCTCAAAACGATTTATATTTGCCAAATCGCAGCCGATACCGACAATCATCTTTTTCCCTCACAATCTAACCCTGTTTTTCCGACGGTGTTCCGAAACCTTGTCCAAAGCCTTCTTGACCAGATAATAAGACACGAGCCAAACCAGGACATAATACGGCACGCAGCCGGCAATCATCGGTTTGAGCACCGGCCAGACATCCTTTCCGAAAGAACTGAAATCCAGTGTCATCAGCGCATGAAAAGACTTTTCAAAAACATGCGCAAATTCAATTTTTCCGGCCCCGGTCTCTCCCAGCATCAGCCGCCCCGTATAAAGCACCGAAATCCATATAAACGGAAAAGTCCACGGATTTCCGACAACCGTTCCGACCGCGCTGGCAATAATGTTGCCGCGCAACAGAAACGCTGTCGCCGCGGCCAGAATCATATGGAAACCGACAAACGGTGTAAACGAAATGGCCGCGCCGCAGGCAAAACCGGCCGCAATTGACCGCGGCGTTCCGCCGAGCCGATGCAGTTTAAGCAGAATAAACCGCCCATAGCGCTTCCACCCGCCCTGCGGCCATAAATATCCCGACAGCCGCTTTTTCCAAGAAAGTTTTTCCCGGCGTTTGAACAATAAACCCAACTCCCGTAAAATTTTGTTTATTGCAATATATACATTTTATTTAAGAACAACAAGATTTTTTATAATTAGTTCCCTACTATACAGAGGATGTTCAAAACTTCGGAAAACGAAGAAAATAATAAGGATTTATTTTACCCACTAATCCTGTATTAGTTTCCCGTTATACAAGGTTTATTGGGCGGCGCGAGCCACGTAAGATATAACCTTTGACGCTTTGAGCGCGGCAATAATGTCCGTCAAATGTTTGAGATCCTTAACTTCCACGTCGACAAGAATTTCAAAGTAGCTGACCGTGCGGTTGACAATGTTAAGATTGGCAATGTTGCCGCTGTTGCGCGCAATCAGGTTTGAAAGTTCGGCCAAAGTTCCCGGTTCGTTGGCCAGCATAATTTTCAGACGGCCGGTATGCATTTCGTTTTCGGCCTCTTCGCCCCAGGCAATATCCAGCCAGCGCTCAGGCTCGTCGGCATATTTTTCCAGCGCCTTACAGTCAATGGTATGCACGGCTACGCCTTTGCCGGTTGTCACAATACCGACGATGCGGTCACCCGGCAACGGATGACAGCAGCCGGCAAAATGCACCGCCATCCCCGGAATCAGCCCCTTGATTTTCAAGGGTTCGCCCTTGCCTTTTTTCGGCTTGACGATTTTCTTGAAACTCGGCAGTTTGACCGACTTGACCACTTTTTCGAGCTTCGACTGCTTATATCCCGGATAAACCGCTTTCAAAACGTCCCAACCGGTAACAATCCCCTCGCCGACTTTGGCATAAATGTCGTCAATCGTTTCCGCCTCAAAATTCGGCAGTACGTTAACCAGTCCCTTTTCGGAAAACTCCAGGCTTTCACCCTTGAACAAACGTTCGAGAATTTCCTGTCCCAGCGTAATAAACTGTTCGCGTTTATAAGCGCGCACATAACGGCGGATGGCTGCTTTTGCCTTGCCGGTAACCACGAACCGCTCCCACTCCGTTGAGGGATGCTGCGCCTTGGACGTCAGAATTTCCACCTGGTCGCCGTTTTGCAGAACGGTCCGCAACGGACGGATTTCGCCGTTGATTTTCGCGCCGACGCAGGTATCGCCGACCGACGAATGCACCGCATAGGCAAAGTCGACCGGCGTTGAATTGACCGGCAGACCGATAAGATCGCCCTTCGGCGTAAAACAGAACACCTGGTCATTATACATTTCCAGTTTGGTGTTCTCCAAAAACTCTTCGGGATTCGACGCCTGTTCCAAAATCTCCAGCAGCTCGCGTATCCAGCGGAAATTCTTGCCTTCGGCTTTTTGCCCCTGTTTATAGGCCCAGTGCGCAGCCACGCCTTTTTCGCCGATTTCGTGCATTTCGTGCGTGCGTATCTGAATTTCAATACGCGTATTTTCCGGTCCGATGACGCCGGTGTGAATGGACTGATAGCCGTTCGGCTTCGGCGTCGAAATATAATCCTTAAAACGGCGCGGAACCATGTGATATTTGCTGTGCACAATACCCAATGCCTGATAGCAGGTCGCCACGTCGTCAACAATAATGCGGAAAGCCATAATATCTGACAGCTGTTCGAACGACGCGTTCTTCTGCTGCATTTTGCGCCAAATGGAATAAGGCGTTTTTTCTCGGCCGGAAACCACTGCTTTGATGCCGTTCTCCTCCATGTCTTTCTGCAGCTGCTCAATAATTTTCGGCACCAGATTGCTGTCTTTTTCGCGCAAAAAGTTCAGACGGGCAACTATTGAATCATGCGCTTCCTTGTGCAGTTCGGCAAAAGCGATTTCCTCCAGTTCGCTCTTAACTTCCTGCATGCCGATACGTTCGGCAAGCGGCGCATAAATATCCAGCGTCTCGCGGGCAATGCGGGCGCGCTTTTCCGGAGCGCAGAAATGCAGCGTGCGCATGTTGTGCAAACGATCCGCCAGCTTAATCAGCAGCACGCGGATATCTTCCGACATCGCCAGCAGCAGCTTGCGGAAATTTTCCGCCTGCTTGTTGTTGGCCGACTTCTGCTCGATTTTTGCCAGCTTGGTCAGACCGTCGACAATCTGCGCCACCTGGTCGCCGAACAGTTCGCGAACTTCTTCGACCGTCGTATCTGTGTCTTCAACCGTATCGTGCAGCAGTCCCGCAATAATAGACACCGAATCAAGCTTGAACTTGGTCAGGATACCGGCCACCTCGACCGGATGCGAATAATAAGGGTCGCCGGAAGTGCGAAGCTGGGCGCCGTGCTTCTTCATCGCGAAAACATACGCACGGTTCAGGGCGTCTTCATCGGCGTCGGGATCATAGGATTTAACCAAATCAACTAGTTCATACTGTCTTAACATCGCAACCTTATTATTCTAAATAAAATTCTTCTGAAATCGCGCTTTGAAAGCTATTTTATACTACAATTAAAAAATTAACAATTACTTTAAACAATCAAAAGCCCCGCTCGCAGAACGGGGCTTTTTACGTTAAACGACCTCAGAAAAGGCTATTCTTCGTCAAAATCTTCTCCGGCGTCATCGCCCAGGTCAAAACCGTCGTCCAGACCGCCTTCCTCGTCCAGAGAAAGATCGTCGTCGCTGCCGGCGTCCACGGCATCCAGATCCAGCGCATCGTCATCGTCGCCGTGAACCTGCATGCCGTCGTTCATTTCCGTATCCAGCAGCAGGCCGGAGAACTGCTCGTCCAAATCGGCCAGTTCTTTTTCGGCGGCCATAATTTCAAGCTCTTCTTCTTCCGGCTCCTCGACTTCAACATATTTCTGCAATCCCATAACCAGAGACTTCTGCAATTCTTCAATGCTGACCGTCTCGTCGGCAATCTCGCGCAAAGCGATAACCGGGTTTTTGTCATTGTCGCGGGCAACCGTAATCGGCGCACCGGCACTGATGTCTTTGGCTCTCTGAGCCGCAACCATCAGCAGTTCGTAGCGATTCGGAATTTTATCAACGCAGTCTTCAACAGTAACACGTGCCATTTTCTTTATACCTTTTGAAAGAGTTAAATCATTTTTTATGCTTTATACCCGCAAATAAATTCAGATTGCAAGAAAAAAATATTTTTTTGCCAGTCAAGCGGCTGATTTTACGGCATTTAATTTTGCATAAATTTTCGACGGCAGTTTATCGATGTCGCCGGCACCCATGGTTATCGCGATTCCTTTAAAACCGGGCGCCGCCTCGACAATCTCGCTTTCCGTCATCAGCCGTACCGGAACCGTAATCTTGTCCATGATGATGTTCGAGCTGACGTTCGGAATTGGCTTCTCGCGGGCCGGATAAATATTCATCAGCACCACTTCGTCGGCCAACGACAGGCTTTGAGCAAATTCCGGCGCAAAATCTTTGGTCCGCGAATACAAATGCGGCTGAAACACGACAGTCAGATAACGGTCCGGCCAAATCCGGCGCACGGATTTCAGAGTCGCCTCAATTTCCTTGGGGTGATGCGCATAATCGTCAATCAGAATCAAATCTTCGCTTGCTGAAATGATATTGAACCGGCGATGAACGCCTTTGAACCCAGGCAGCGCCGCCCGAATTTCGTCGGCCGTCACGCCGCAGTCCAGCGCCACGGTAATCGCCGCCGTAGCGTTTTCAACGTTGACCATGCCCGGCACTCCGAGCTTCAGATTGAGAATGTCGCCGTTGCGTCCATGATAGTCAAAACTGTACAAACCGTTTTCCAAACGCAGATTATCGGCATAAAAATCCGCCTTGTCGTTCAGGCTGTAAAAACCGTCAACCCTGCGCTTCCTGATTTCCAGTCCCTTTTTGATAAACAGCCCGCCTTCGGGAACCACCCGGCAGGCAAAATCCTCAAACGCGGCAATAATGCTGTCGCGGTTGCCATAGATGTCCATATGATCGGCATCCATTGAAGTAATAACCGCCTTTTCCGGATTAAGCGTCAGAAACGAGCGGTCAAATTCGTCCGCTTCGATGACAATGTAATCCGACGAAGTGTCTACCAGCAGATTGCTGCCGAAATTTTCGGAAATGCCGCCCAGAAAAGCGCTGCATTTGACATGTGAATTATGCAGCAGCCAGGCCAGCAGCGTCGAGGTTGTGGTTTTGCCGTGCGTGCCGGCAATGCACAGCGCCTTGCCCGCATGCGAAAGCAGTCCCAGAACTTCCGAACGCTTATGCGGTTTCATGCCGCGGTCGGTAAAGAAGTTAAGCTGACGGTTGTCGCGCGGAATGGCCGGCGTATAAACTACCAGCGTATTCTCCGCATTACGGTAGATTTCGGCAATTTCATTTTCATCGTCGGCATAGTTGACGGCAATTCCCTCTTCACGTGCCATCTTTTCCGTCAGCGGCGTCTGCGTGCGGTCATAGCCGGCCACATTGTAGCCTTTGAGCTTAAAATAACGGGCCAGAGCACTCATGCCGATACCGCCGATACCGACAAAATACACGTTTTTAATGTTGTCCAAAATCGTCATTGTTTTACTTTCTCACTTCCTGTTTAAACATTTCGCCGCGGTGCTCGTAGCTTCTGAACAGGTCAAAGCTCGCGCAGCAAGGCGAAAGCAGCACGACGTCGCCGGGTTCCGCACAGTTTCTGGCCGCCTTGACGGCATCTTCCAGATTATCGGTGTCAACCACTTTGCAAAACGGCGAAAAACTCTCAATCAGCTTCTCGTTATGCAGCCCCATGCAGACCAGCGCCTTAACCTTTTTCCGAACCAGCTCGTACAAAACGCTGTAGTCATTGCCCTTGTCCTTGCCGCCGGCAATCCAGACCACCGGAGCGGTCATGCTGTCCAGCGCATACCACGCGGAATCCACGTTTGTCGCTTTTGAATCGTTGATATAGGTAACGCCGTCTTTTACCAGCACCGTTTCCAGACGATGCTCCACCTGCGGAAAGCTTCTCAGCCCTTCGGCAATTTTTTCGTTGTCGACGCCAAGCCGCATACACGCCAGAACCGCGCACATCGCATTATAAATGTTATGACGGCCCTTTATGCTTATTTCGTTTTTGTCAATCGAGAAAACCCGTCCCGATTCTCTGGCCGTCAGCCGATTACCATCCATATACGCCGCACAGTCTTTTTTGTCAAGATACGTAAACGGCGCCTGCGCCGGCACAATATCAAGTTCCCGCACTTTTTCGCGCACGGCGTCGCTGTCATAACCGTAAACAAACAGGTCTTCCGATCGCATGTTCTGCAAAATCCGGAATTTCGAATTGATATAGTTTTCATATTTGAAGTCATAGCGGTCCAAATGGTCCGGCGTAATATTTGTCAGTACCGCCACGTCGGCCCTGAAATCAAACATGCCGTCCAGCTGAAAACTCGACAGCTCAATCACATACAGGGGATGCGCGTCCGCCGCAACCTGTGCCGCCAGCGAAAAACCGACATTGCCGGCCAGCCCGGCGTCAATTCCCGCCGTATCCAGAATATGCTTAATCAGCAGCGTTGTCGTAGTCTTGCCGTTGCTGCCAGTAATGCAGCACATTTTTGCCGAACTGTGCCGTCCGGCAAATTCAATCTCCGAAATGACCTCAATGCCCCGGCGCCGCAATTCCTCAACCACCGGATTGTCGTCGGGAATACCCGGGCTTTTGATAACCAGACCGGCATTATAGATTCTGTCGAGACTGTGACCGCCCTCTTCAAACTCAATTTGATTGTCGGTCAAAACTTTACGATACTTGTCGGAAAGGCTTCCCTTGTCCGACAGAAAAACTTCATGTCCGAGCTTTTTGGCCAGCAGGCACGCGCCCGTGCCGCTCTCTCCGCCGCCCAACACAACTGTTCTCATTGTTTTCGTCCCTGTTCGTTTCCGCATTAGTACAGCACTAAAATCGGAGCATTACCTATAAATCGGTTATTGTCAATAATCTTTCTGCCGAGTTCGCTCCGGTTTTTGCGCGTCTCCAGCACGTCGGCCGTCGGCGCCTCATACATTTCCAAAACCGCCTGTACCGTTTCCCGCTGCAGATTTCCGATACGTTCGCCAGCAATATCCCTGAACGCGTCATAAACGCCCTGCCGATACATCAGAATTCCCGCCACCACACTTCGCGTAAGCATGGAAACCCTATACGCCTTGACCGCCTTGTCACAGGTATAAGCCCAGCCTTCCGCATCAAACCCCTCCGTATTGACGATTCTGGAAAACTCACGTTCCAATCCGGCGTACCTGACTTTCTGAACCAGACGCTGGCACGGATTAACCAGATCTTTCAGCAGGCTGACCTGCGGTCCCCGTCCGTTTTCCTTTTCCCACACGTCAATAAGGATGCCCGCGGTATTAATCCGGTCATAGTTTTTCAGGTCTTTGGTAAAGGCGTTGACCTTGTCCAGCGTTCCGGTAAAAGCCTTCACGTCGGCGGCGGTCAGCGGCCCGTTTTTGGTCGGTTCCAGCGTCCGCAGGTCGCTTAGTGAAAGTTTGCTTTGTTTTTCCGCTCCCGGCAGAAAATCTTCGTCCGGCACCAGCGCTTTAACTTTTTCGAAAAATGCCGGATCATGTTCGACTTTCGCCCGGGTTGACGGCCGCGGCGCCTTTTCCATGGTCCGCCGGTAATCCGGCCAGCTTTCCGGCATCAGCACATAATACAGGTACGGCGAAACGAACTCAAGGTCCTCTATTCCCTCAAGCTCGCGGGCTATTCTTTTCGGAAACCGGTTTTTGGTTTCTTTGATGCCGGGCATGTTCAGAATCTTCTCCGGCATGTTCGGCACCGTATGCAGATACGGGCCGATGTACTGGTAATATTCGGGAGGAACGGACGAAAGCAGCGCCGTCAAATCGTCTTCGTGAACGTTTTTAATGCGCTTCTCGGTCTGCCCGTAATAGTCTATGGTCATTCGGAAAACGCTGTCAAAAATATTGCCGATATCCCAGTGAAAATCATATCCGCGATCGACAATCCGATTATCGGCAACATATTTTTTAAGCATTTCCTCATAAGGCGGCAGTTTCTGCCCGATGTCCATATCGACGTCAAAACTGACCGTCTTTTCCGGCGCTGCCTGTGCAGCAAAAGCAAAAGCCAGCGCGATTGCCGCAGCTAATATCCGTCCCGTTTTTCTCATAATGCCGTAATTCTGGCCTTAAAGGTAAGCACTTTTTCGCCGTTTGCCGGAACCTCAACTTTCCAGAGTCCCGTCGAAGCGTTCTTCTTCTCGCTTTTTACGCTTTCCGAAACAATCGTCCAGCTGCCGCCGAATTTCTGCTCAAAATTAACGACGGCCGATTCGCTCTTGGCATTTTTAAGCGTGATTTCAAAATCGCCTTCATAGCTGTCTTTGGCCAGCCTGGTCACGCCGGTAATTCTCCCCTTGGCCGAAACGTCAAAAGACTTGCCCAGCGGCAGCTCGGTCTTGTCGCCTTTGGCCAGCTGCCGAAATTCGCTCTCGCCGATAAACTGCATGTTTCCTTTGCTGTCGTTTTCATAAAAGCGCACCGTTCCCTGCGGCATCGGCAGCCCCAGGCCTTCAGCCTCGACGTTGTTCAGCTTGTACGTAACCTGAGGATTGGCATTTTCGAACTCGTTCTCGCGCATGTTAAGTCCCGCATACAGCGGCGAAACCAGCTTATATTCGCGGACGAAACGAACCTTCTCCTTTGTAAACAGGCTTACCTGCTTGGACTGGTTGTCCTTAATCGTCGTCCGTACCGGCAGCGTATAAAGGTAATAGTCGGCAAAGGCCTCGCTGCTCGCGCCGGCAGCGGCGCTTTCGGCCACAGCCATGTCATTTACGGCCGCTTTCATTGCCAAACCGTACATCCGCGGCATAACCGGCGGCTGTACCTCGTTGACACTCCCCGCAATCAGTTGCACGGCGGCATTTTCATATGTGGTGCCCGACTGGTTGTTGAGCGTAATCCAGCCGTTCAAAGCCAGCGTGTTGCTGCCGTTGACTTCCGCTACATAATCGGCCTTCCAGCTGATGCCGGAAGTCAGATAGGCAAGTTCCAGCTTTTTGGTACCGGCCGTCTTGTTGTTGAGCGAAATGTCCAACGTCGGCCTGGCAGTAAGGTTTTCCGGCAGTTTTTCATAAACGATGCGCCCCGGGAAATCGGTCTCGATACCGTAATCGAATTGCAAAATCGGCCGGCCGTTGTTGCTGTCGATGATTTTGGCGCTGTTAAAAACCGTCTGCCCGGTCTGTTCATTGTACAGGGCCGTTTTTACCGTCTGCCCGACGGATTCGTTAAGAATATTGTAAGGAGTCAGAAGATTATAGTTGTAATTCTGTTCGGTTACCGTAACGCCGCTGCCGGAAAGCATGGCGGTCTCGGGTTTAATCTGGTCGGCTACGCCGACGAAGGCGACCGAACTGCTGCCCTTTTCGAGCATAACCTCCCGGGTATCGCGAACAAAACCCAGACTGTTGTTGTAAATACTGATTGCCATATCCACGGATTTGTCTTTATCGAGTATAATTTCCTTGTCCGCGGCCAAAGAGCCGGAAGAAGGCAGCAGCAGGCCGAGAGCCAACAGAATTTTAACATAATTTTCGCGCATTTTATACTCCCTTAAAAAGATGATTTGCGAACAATATAATCTATAAATTTACAAAAAAAAAGTGATAAAATGCTAATATTGCTAGACTCGGTAACGATATTTTCATAATATCAGAATAGATTGGTTCAAAAGCTTAATTTAAGGAGAAAAAACATGGCATGGACTGAACAAATGGTTGAAGACCTCAAAAAAATGTGGCATGAAGGTTTAACCACCGGCGAAATCGGCAAACGCCTCGGCGTTTCCAAAAACTCCATCGTCGGCAAAGTTCACCGCCTGCAGCTCTCCGGACGGCCGTCCCCGATTAAGAAAAAAGACGAAATTTTCGAAGAAAAAGCCGTTCCGGCCAAACCGGCAAAAGAAGAAAAAGCGGCACCGGTCAAGGCCAAAGAAGAAAAGCGTCCCGAACCGGCAAAGGAAGAAAAGTTCGAACCGGTTGCCAAAATGCCGGTCAAAAGCAGCCATTCGCACTGCGGCAAAACTTCGCTGACCGATCTGGACAACCATACCTGCCGCTGGCCCGTCGGCGACCCCAAAGACGAAAACTTCCATTTCTGCGGCAAAAAAGTCAAAATCGGCCAGACCTACTGCGAAGAACATGCCAACATCGCCTACGTCAAAGCCGGAAAGAAATAATTATTAACGACCTGATAACAAAAGGACTTTAGAAATTATGTCAAAAGGAACACTGTTTGGTTTCATCGCCGCTGTCTGCGTCGTGCTCGGTTCCATCCTGTCGGCAACGGACAAGCCGTTGGCGTTCGTCGACGTCCCGAGTATGATTATCGTCATCGGCGGCACTTTCGTTGCTCTTTTCCTTTCGTACGAAACCGGTCTCGCGCTCAAGGCTATTCGTCTTATGGGCAAAGCCTTCGGCCGTCACAAGGATTCCGAAGCCTCGCTGAAAGACGAAGTCGGCCAGATTGTGCGCTGGGCATATATCATTCAGAAAAACGGCCTGCAGGGTCTGGAAAACGAAATTACCGATGACATCCGCGCCAACAATCCGTTTCTGGCCTACGGTGCCGATTTGGTCGTTACCGGCTATACCGGCGCTGAAATCAAAACCATTATGGAGCACATGATGGAATCTCAGGCTGAACGCGACCGCCGCGAAACCGACGCCCTTAAGAAAATGGGCGGCGACGCGCCGGCATTCGGTATGCTCGGAACCCTCATCGGCCTGATTATCATGCTCAGCAACATGGGCGGCGATCCTTCCGCCATCGGTCCCAGTATGGCCGTAGCCCTCATTACCACGTTCTACGGTATTATTCTCGCCCGCCTTATCTTCATTCCGCTGGCAACCAAAATGAGTGCCCGCAACGACGTTACCATGTTCAAAAACAATCTGCAGATGGAAGGCCTGGTTCTCCTTGCCGAACGCAAAAGCCCGCGTTACATTCAGGACAAAATCAACTCCTTTGTCGACCTCAGCGAGCAGTTTTCCATCGACCGTGACCTTAATTCGGGCAAATAGGATATTATCATGAAGAAGAAACCGGAAGAAAAAATTGACGAAGACTGGATGTCGACCTACGGCGACATGGTAACGCTGCTGCTGTGCTTCTTTGTCATGATGCTTTCCGTTTCCAAACCGGACGTCGCCAAATACGAGCAGATTTCCGCCGGCCTGAGCGAAGGACTGGGCAAAAAGATAATTCAGCGCCCGATTGAAATGCTGATGACCGAACTCAATGACGACATTCAATCGCTGGATTTGGAAAAGAAGGTCGCCATCGGCAGCGACACGCAGGGCATTGTTCTCGAGTTCGGCGGCGACATGCTGTTCAACCGCGGTTCTGCCGACATCAAGCCCGAAGCGCTTCCCGCGCTCAAAAGAATGGCCGCCACGCTTCAGTCGGATCGTTACAAAAACTTTGTCTTCAGCATTGAAGGACATACCAGCGACGAAAAAGTTGCCAGTGAAAAATATCCTTCCAACTGGGAACTTTCTTCGGCTCGCGCATCTGCCGTCGCCCGTTTTCTGGAAGAACGCGGCATTGCCCGTGTCCGCATGCGCGCAACCGGCATGAACGACGTCAGCCCCAAATATCCTAACCTCGACCCGTTCGGCGACCCGATACCGGAAAACCGCATTCGCAACCGCCGCGTCGTCATTCATATAGAACCGTCGTTCATGTAGGCTTAATCAAAGGCTTCCGCCCGCCAGCCGCCGTTTTCATAAACCAGATGAAAAATCGTTCCATTGGCAATCCGGCCCAAATCAACCCCAAATAAATGAGCAGATTGCGCAGCGCCGAACCATGCGTCGCTACGCCGAAAACGTCATAATCTTCGTCCAGCAGCGTATTCAGCGCGGCAAACATTCTTTCCTGAATCTGCCGTTTGGTTTCGCCGCCCGGATAACCGACGTCAAGCTCCTCGGGATTTTTCCAACGGCTGCTGATATCCGGCCACAGTTCGTCAAGCTCAGCCGTCGTAATTCCCTCCGCTTCGCCGAAACAGCCTTCCCGAAACTCTTCCCGGACTTTAACTGGCAGATTTAAAGCTTCGGCGACAATTTCGGCCGTCTCCAAAGCCCGCTTCAACGGCGAAGAAAAAATGCATTCCAAACCGGCGTTTCTCAGCTTTTCCAGAACCGAAAACGCCTGAACCCGCCCCTCCTCGTTCAAGGAAAGATTAATGCCGCACCCCTGCCAGCGGTGCTCCTTATTGGCATCGGTTTGCCCGTGCCGGAATAAATATACGTCTTTCCGCATTAAAAAATTCCCCCTTCGGCACGCCAGTTGCCGTCCTCATAAACCAAATGCAAAGCGGCACAATTGGGAATCTTGTCATAAGGGACATGATAATAATTAAGCAACTGCCCCATGGTTCCGCCGTGAATGGCAGCTCCGACAACCTGATACGGCTCAGCGGCCAAAGCATCAAGTTCTTTCAATACGCGGTCGCGAGCCTCTTTTTTGCTCTCGCCGCCCGGGAAACGGATGTCCAGATATTTTTCGGCGGAATTATACCAATTGTTCAATATTTCGGGACAGCTCTCCGCCAAATCGGCAATCGACCGCCCTTCGGCTTCGCCATAAAAACATTCGCGAAGATTCTCGCGTACGATTACCGGCAGCCCCAAACCGCCGGCAACCACCTCGGCCGTATGCCGGGCACGAATAAGCGGACTTGAGAAAATGACTTCAAGCTTTTTGCCGCGGAACTTTTCCAAAAGTTCTTCCGCCTGCCTGACCCCAGCCGCGTTCAAATCACAGTCCGTGCCGGAACCCTGCCAACGCTTCTGCCGGTTCAGTTCCGTTTCTCCGTGCCGGAAAACATAAAAGTCTTTTCTCATTATTCCTCACTCTGTTTGTATCTTCAGAAAAAACGGTTACTGCAAAGCCTGAAAACGCCTGAATGCAACAAAAACTGCCTGCGGCTTCAAGCTTTACCGCATTTTGCAACCGCAATCCAGTGTAGAATACTGCCCATAGAAAATCAATTAAATTAAACCGCTTGCATTTGTCCTGCGGACGAAAATATTCCCGTCCGTAATCACAACAAAACCCGCCTTCGATGGGCGGGCTTTGTTGTGGAGCGGGTAACGGGAATCGAACCCGCATTAAAAGCTTGGGAAGCTCTCATTCTACCATTGAATTATACCCGCGGCAGAAACATTCATACTATAAACGCATCTGCCAATTAATCAACATCTTTTTAACAAAAGCACCGCCATTTTGACAACACTTCCGCTTACTCATTGATTATACGAATTTATAATTGAGGTTGCATTGACAACCGACTGGCGGTACAAGCCGCTGTCCAGCATATCCAGACTGCGGATACAGTAATTGGCAACCTGATTGGCGGCAAGGTCAACGTTGCTGAAAGTTTCCGGATCCGCGGCCTTGGTCCTGGCCTGTTCCAAAATACAGGCGTTCAAACGCCCCTGCGGCGTCAGCGGCGTTTTGTCCTCTTCGGGAAAAGGAGCCATGCCGCTGCAGGCCGAAACGTTCAAAAACAGCATTGTCATCAGAAATATTTTCTTCATTTTTTTTACTTTGCAAACAGAGTGTCCAGAGCTTTTTTCTTTTCGTCGATTTTTTGCTGCTGTTCGGCTCTCTTTGCCTCTATCTCGGCTTTTTTGGCTTCATATTTGGCTTTCTGCTCGGCAGCTTTTGCCTCTCTTTCGGCTTTTTGTTCGGCAGCCTTGGCTTCGCGTTCGGCTTTTTGAGCCTCATATTTTCTGGCCGCCTCGGCTTTTGCGTCGGCAACTTTCTTGGTCAGTTCGTCCTGCTTGTTCTGAATCTTCTGCGCCTCTTCAACCAAATTAAAATCAGCGCCGGCACTATATGCGGTCAGAACGGCAGTCGATACGGCCAAAACGGCAAACAGTTTTCTCATGAACTTTCTCCTGAAATAAGTTTTAACTGATAAACAATATAAATTAAACCTTTAAAACTTCAAGCCTTTTAGGACTATTGCACAAAAAAGAGCGGGAAGTCCGCACGCCTTCCCGCTCTTTTAAATTTTCTTCACGGCTATGCCAGCAGACCGCTTAAAAGCGTCATGCCGATAAACAGCCCCAAAACGAAGAACACCAGACAAAACAGCCACGAACCATGACGCGGACGGCACAGGTTGACGAGTTCCATATCCGGCAGCGGCATCTCCTTCTTCACGGCGGCAAACAGCTCGTCGGCATTGCAGACGCCGAAATGCGCTTTGCACCAGTTTCTGACTTCGGGTTCGCCGATATGCAGATTGGCAAACCCGGCAATATAGGTTTCCCTGATTCCGCAAGCCTGCAAAACCGCAACCATGCCCTGGAAATAAACGCCCGGTTCCTGATACATATGACCGAGAAATTCCCGCAAATCGTCATTCATAAGCAGCATCGGCATATTTTCGGCAATAACCGCCAGAGCCGAGAAGAAACGGCCTTCTTCCCGCAGACAGCGTCGAAATCCGTCTTTCTCCCGCAAAACCGCGTATTCGATATAAGCTTCCTCGCAAAAATCCGAAAGCTCATGCCGCAAACGCATCAGATTTTCGTCACATACGAAACTGAAACTTCCCTTTTTCAGCGCATCGTTCGCCCAAAGAATTGTAGGATAATTTTTCATAACTGAATTTTTTTTGGTTAATTTATAATGATACATTCTCAAAGTCTTAGCTGATTGTGCGCAATATACCACATTCCCCTCCGGCTGTCTAGACAAAAAAAAGACAGCCGGGCTTTCAGGCAGCTGTCTTTTTTTTGAATGTCCCGCAAAATCAGCGGCGGCGGATAATGCCGCCCTGCTTCATCAGCGCCTCCATACGCAGGCCGATGATTTTTGCCGCCGGTTCGGAACGCTCATACCAGTCGGCGTATTTCCGAATGCCGGCATAAAGCTGCGGATGCTGTTTCTGATACCGCTTGCAGAGCGTCAGCGCCTGTTCGGGCGTCAAATGCCCCGCCGCAGCCGCAATTGCGTCTTTCGACAGACGATAATCGCCGGTTCTGGCAACCCACTGGTTCCACAAATCCGCCTCCGTAAGTACCCCGGATTGCTTTTCCCTTCCGCCTGCCGGCGCCGAAAGCTTCTCCGGAACAGGCTCCGCGGCAGAAGGTTCCGAAACGGAACGTTTTTCTTCCGCGGGCGCCGACGGCAATACAATCTCTTTCTCCGCGCGCTGCCGGTTAAGTTCTTCAACTTGCTCTCTTGTCAGGACAAAGTCTTTACCGCCGGGATCATCGTCAGCGGGTCTTCGGTTTTTCAGACGATGAAACAGCAGCCAGACGCCAAACACAGCCAACATTGCGGCCATAATAATCAAATCATTCATATACAACGAATTTAAGTTAAACAATAATATTTATTCTCTCAACCGCACAATAATCATCTACAGGCTTTTTGACATAACACGGCCAGCCGCTTTTGTCTATACAAAACAAATCAACAAAACCGGATATTTCCGACTTATCAAGACCCTGCCCGGATTGAGTCTTTTTTGCTGGCATTTAAAAAAATAAAGTGCTATAAAACGCGTACATAAGATTCTATTTAAAGTAACCCGAGGCCGGAAGATTAGGCATAAAATCGTCTTAATCCGAGGGCCTTTTCTATGTTAACCATACAAGGATAAAAATATATGTCTGACGTTAAGATGAAAATGATGGACGGTAACGAAGCCGCTGCTTCCGTTGCCCACCGCATGAATGAAGTCTGCGTAATTTACCCGATTACCCCGTCGTCTCCGATGGGCGAATGGGCCGATGCGTGGTCTGCTGCCAAACAGAAGAACCTCTGGGGCGTTGTTCCCGAAGTTCAGGAAATGCAGTCCGAAGCCGGTGCCGCCGGCGCCTGCCACGGTTCAATCCAGGCCGGTGCCCTGACCACCACCTTTACCGCTTCGCAGGGTCTGCTCCTGATGATTCCGAACATGTACAAAATCGCCGGCGAACTTTCGCCGTTCGTCATGCACGTTGCCGCCCGTTCTCTGGCTTACCATGCGCTGTCCATCTTCGGAGACCACACCGACGTCATGTCCTGCCGTCAGACCGGCTTTGCCATGCTGTGCTCCAACTCTGTTCAGGAAGCCCACGATTTCGCAGCCATTGCCCAGACTTCCACGCTGCGCTCCCGCGTTCCGTTTATGCACTTCTTTGACGGTTTCCGCACTTCGCACGAAATCAAGAAAATCAAACTTTTGTCCGACGACGACCTTCGCGCCATGCTTGAAGGCGTAAACTACCGGTTCAACGCCGAACACGCTCTGCGTCCGGAAGCGCCGGTCATCCGCGGTACCGCGCAGAACCCGGACGTCTTCTTCCAGGGCCGCGAAGCCTGCAACCCGTTCTATAACAAGGTTGAAGGCATTGTTCAGGAAGAAATGGACAAGTTTGCCAAAATCTCCGGCCGCAAATACAATGTTGTTGACTATGTCGGTGCTGCCGATGCCGAACAGGTCATCGTCATCATGGGTTCCGGTGCCGAAACGGTTGAAGAAACCATCAATTACCTCAATGCAAACGGCGGCAAATACGGCCTGGTTAAAGTCCGTCTGTACCGTCCGTTCCCGACCAAATCCTTCCTGAAGGCTCTGCCGAAGTCGGTTAAGGTCGTCAACGTTCTGGACCGTACCAAAGAATCCGGCTCCATCGGCGAACCGCTGTATCTGGACGTCGTCGCTACGCTGACTCAGGCTTTTGCCAACAATGAAATCGCTTCGATGCCGCGTATCTACGGCGGTCGCTACGGCCTGTCCTCCAAAGAATTTACGCCAGGCATGGTCAAGGCCGTTTATGACAACGGCGCTGCTGCCAAACCGCTCAACGGCTTCTCTGTCGGCATTACCGACGACGTCAGCAAAACCTCGCTGCCGTTCGACGATTCGATTGACACCGAGCCCAAAGACGTCGTCCGCGCCGTATTCTTCGGTCTGGGTGCTGACGGCACCGTCGGCGCCAACAAAAACTCGATTAAGATTATTGCCGAAGACGCCGGCAAGTACGGTCAGGGCTACTTCGTTTACGATTCCCGCAAATCCGGTTCGATGACGACGTCACACCTGCGTTTTTCGGATAATCCGATCAAGGCCGCTTATCTGATTAACAAGGCCGACTTTGTCGCCTGCCACCAGTTCCCGTTCATGAGCAAGGTTGACATTCTGAAAATTGCCAAACCGGGCGCAACCTTCCTGCTGAACGCGCCGTACAAGGCCGAGGAAGTATGGGATCATCTCCCGATCGAAGTTCAGGAAGAAATCATCAGCAAAAAGCTGAACTTCTACACCATCAACGCGGTCGAAGTTGCCCGCGAAACCGGCATGGGTCAGCGCATCAACACCGTTATGCAGACCTGCTTCTTCGCAATTTCCAACATCCTGCCCAAGGACGAGGCCATTGCCCAGATTAAGAACGCCATTAAGAAAACCTACAGCAAAAAAGGCGACGCCATTGTTCAGAAAAACTTCCAGGCTGTTGACGCTTCTCTGGAACATCTGCACAAGGTCGAATATCCGTCTTCCGTTACCTCCAAATTCCATCGTCAGCTTCCGGTTCCGGCCGATGCTCCGGAATTTGTCAGAAAGGTTACCGGCGAAATTATCGCCGACCGCGGCAACGAGCTTCCGGTTTCCGCTTTTGAACCGGTTGTCGACGGCACCTGGCCGACCGGCACGACCAAATACGAAAAGCGTTGCATTGCCACCGAAATTCCGGTTTGGGATCCCAACACCTGTATTCAGTGCGGCAAATGCTCGCTGGTCTGCCCGCATGGCGTTATCCGCATGAAAGTTGCCGACGAGGCCGAACTGAAAAACGCGCCGCAGGGCTTTAAGTCTGCGCCGTACAAAGGCAAGGAATTTGCCGGCAAACAGTTCATCTGGCAGATGTCTCCCGAAGACTGCACCGGCTGCGGCATCTGCGTCAGCGCCTGCCCGGCCAAAAACAAGGCCGATCCGACCAGAAAGGCAATCAATATGGATCATATTGAAAACCATCTGGAGGAACAGAAGGCCTGCTGGAAGTTCTTTGAAACCCTGCCGTACGTAAAGCGTACCGAAGTTGCCAAGAACCTGCCGAAAACCACGCAGATGATTCAGCCGCTGTTCGAATTCTCCGGCGCCTGCGCTGGCTGCGGCGAAACGCCGTACATCAAACTGCTGACCCAGCTGTTCGGCGACCGCATGGTCGTTGCCAATGCAACCGGCTGTTCTTCGATTTACTCCGGCAACCTGCCGACCACGCCTTACACCAAGGACGAAAAAGGCCACGGTCCGGCTTGGGCAAACTCGCTGTTTGAAGACAACGCCGAATTCGGCCTGGGCATGAGATTCTCCATTGACCAGCAGACCAAATTTGCCCGCACCCTGCTTGAAGGCTTAAAGGACAAAGTCGGCGAACTGGCAGACAAGATTCTGAGCAATCCGCAGTCTACCGACGTCGAAATCGACGACCAGCGCGCCAATGTCAAAGCTCTGCGCGACAAGCTGGCCGGCATCGGTACGGAAGAAGCCAAGTCCCTGTCCAAACTGGCCGACTACCTGATTAAGAAGTCGGTATGGATTCTGGGCGGCGACGGCTGGGCATACGACATCGGCTTCGGCGGTCTGGACCATGCCATCGCTTCCGGCAAAAACATCAATATCCTGGTTATGGATACGGGCGTTTACTCCAACACCGGCGGCCAGCAGTCCAAAGCGACCCCGATGGGCGCTTCCGCGAAATTCGCTACGGCCGGCAAGGCTCTGCCGAAGAAAGATCTGGGCATGATTGCCATGTCTTACGGCAACGTCTATGTCGCTCAGGTTGCTTTCGGCGCCAACGATACGCAGCTGATTAAGGCTTTGAACGAGGCCGAGGCTTATGACGGCCCGTCCATCGTCATCGCCTACTCGCACTGTATCGCTCAGGGCTTCAACCTTGCCGACGGTCTGGAACACCAGAAATCCGCCGTCGACACCGGTTCTTGGCCGCTGTACCGTTACAATCCGGAAAACATCGCTCAGGGCAAAGCGCCGTTAACTTTGGATTCCAAAGCGCCGAGCAAGCCGCTGTCCGATTATATGTCCAACGAAACGCGTTTCCAGGTCGTCAACAAGATGAACCCCGAGCGTTATGAGACCCTGCTGAACAAGGCTCAGGAAAACGTCAAGGAAAAGCGTTCTCTGTATGAACATATGGCCGAATTCGCCATTAAGGAAGGCGCTGAATAAGCTCCCTCCCCAAACCGAACAAAAACCCCTTAACCTCACGGTTAAGGGGTTTTTTCTGAAATGCGGAAACAAGTTTATACAAATATTTGACAAAATTTTCCAAATATGATATATTTACGCCATAATCAACTTTTCAAGGAGACAACATTATGACCCCGACCCAGTATAATAAACCTCTCCGCCGCGAACAGCCCCGCAAAATGTATTTCCAGCTTTCCAAAGAGCACAAGGAAGTCATCAGCCTGCTAGCCGAACTTTACATTCAGCGTGCCGAAGCAAAAGGCAGGCAGATTGGCCCGCACCAGCGTTTTGACTTATATAACAACTTTGCCAATCTCTATACGGAAGACACATTAGACAAGAAATATAAAGAGTTATATAAAAATCGCAGCCGCTTTACCGAACAACAAAGAAATGCCATTAACGCCAACCGTTATTATGACCCTTTTGCAAGAAATTAAATATTAAAGCCCTCCGCAAAGAGGGCTTTGTTTTTTTTAAGTTTCGTCAACCAGCGTAATTTTTATCTTCTTCTGATAATAGGCGCAAAGCCTGAAAAACTTATAAAGGTCTCGGCAGCAGCCTCTTTCCATTCGGTCAATCAGCCCTTGCGGAAGATTGGAACGCTGCGCGGCTTTTACCAGTTTTTGCCGCCGGCCGCGACGTTCCAGCCAAAGCGCAAAACCAAAATCTTTGTAAAACTCGTTTCTGACCTGAGCTTTCGTAATTTCTCTGTTCATTTCCAACTCCTTCATGTTTTGTTAAAAACAAAACCGCTCTCAAAATGAGAGCGGAGGAGTTACAAACTGTACGAGAACAGTGTGCTTATTCGTCCGCTGAAAGCGGCTTATATCGCACCATCCTCCACAAAGGAGGTTATCTTATTGGTTTCTCGTAAGGAGTTTGTATACTCCGCCGCTGGCATAACCATTTCCATCGGCAAAAATGATTATAAAGGCTAAAAGCTATTTTGCAACGGCTTTTTTTATGAATAGCCGAGAGATTGTCGGCTTGCCTCTTTCCCTCGTCATTGTCGGACTTGATCCGACAATCCAAGAGATCCCTTTTTATTACTGTCATGTTCAGGCGCAGCGTGGGGAGCAGCTCCGGTGAAGCTGCGAGCCGGCTGCGGTGTAGTCTTGTTGGCGAGCGGTCAAGCGACAGCGAAAGCCACGAGGCTTACAAGACAAACTCGGGAAACACGCTGAGCATGTGCCCCGGACATCCATGGCTCCTCGGGTCGTGCTGCGCTTGCCCGAGGATGACAAAGAAAATACAAGGCTCGGCCTCAGCAACAGCTTGCGCGCTTCAACAAAGGTTCGCGCCACAGCCAGCTTGCGCTCAAGGGCGTCCCCTTGTCAAGCCGGCAACAGCTTGCAAGGCAACGAAAAAAAAACGCGGTGCTTTTTCACAAAAGCCACCGCGTTTTCAAGGTTAACAAAGTTTATCAGACTTTCAGACCGTAGTGAGCCAGAATTTGACGCGTCCGTTCATAGTCGCGCTGTTGTTCGGGGCTGAGTTTTCCCTGCGTCAGCATCTGATTTTTCAGACGGTTAAACTCGGCTCTCAATTTCTTAAGTTCCTCACCGGAATAAGAAACATGTGAACTGGTCACGCGGGTAAACTTCTTGCCGGACGTCGCCTTTGCCGCCGAAACCGAACCGCTGCGAGCCGACATCAAATCGCATTTAACAACACGATTTCCACAGCCGCCGTCCCCGTCGCCGGATTGCCAAAAAGCCGGAACAAAAGCAGGGACAACGCTCTTCGCAGCCATAAGGCCGATTAAATACTCCGCAGCGCCGATAAAGGCAAAAGCCGCAACAATTAAACACACCAGGGTCTGTTGTTCGTTAAGACCGCTAATAATAAAATGTTCCATGATAAAAACATTTAAAAAGTTAATATATCTAAAAAACTAATCACAGGCCTGCTAATGTATCATCTTTTGCCGAATTGTAAACCACTTTTGTCAAAAAATGACGTTCTTCGCAAAATTTCATCTTTTTTTATTGCATTTTGACAAGGGACGCGCTATTTTGTTTGGACAAAATATTCTAAATTTATAGTCATTATTCTAAAATAACAGCCTATGGAAAAAAAGTATCTGCGCCCGACCGACGATTTCTGCATGCTCAAATCGTGGTCCGCCGCCAAAAAGGAATTCGCCCGAAACGGTTATTACGGTAAGATCGTTCTCGGATTAACCCTGCTGACTCGTACCGAACCGCTGCCCAAACTGTTCATTGGCTCCAAACCGCCCGAACAGCTGCGCGTCATTCAATGGGTCTGCTATGCCGGAACCTTTGGCATAATTACCATTCCGGCTTTTTATCACAAAGAAAGCTATGCGCCTTACAGGGACATCCGCCTGCTTTGCGAAATTCCCGCCGGCACGACTTTCGTCTGTGACGAGGAAATCTTCTGTTTCGAATACGAAACCGTTGAAATCGACGGACAGAAACTCGAAGACTGGACCATATTTTCCCTCGCGTATATCGACAACGAAGAAATGGCCAAGTTTGTCGCCATGGTCTGGGGAGAAAAACCGCTCAGCGCCACGCTGAACAAATGCACCATCATCAACGACGGCAGGCTCAACACTGAATTTTCCAAATGCGAAAACTACGTTATTCCGGTCTGGAAAATCAGATGCGAAGCCAACAAATTCCGCCTGCTGGCTGCCTTTACCGACGATTACGTGCTGTTTGACATGTATGACTTCAATACGCTCAACTGGCAGCCCGTCCCGCCCGGCAAAGGCTTTCTGCGCGACAAAAAGTATTATGTCGTTTCGGATTCGCCGGAAAAAGGCTACTGTTTTGCGGAAGGGCTGTCCGTTTCCGTCGGCAAAGAACCGCCTCCCTGACCGGGACGCGGTTCTTCGCTTTTCTATTTCAGATTTTCCGGATTCAAAGCTTCCAGTTCCGGCAGCACAAAACGCCCGTCTTTGCGGATTAACACGTCGTCAAACCAGATTTCGCCGCCGCCGTGTTTACCGTCCTGCATCTGGATTAAATCCCAGTGGTTGGCGGAACGGTTGCCGTTAAACGCGTGTTCATAGGCGTTGCCGATGGCCATATGAAAAGAGCCGCCGATTTTCTCGTCAAACAAAATGTCCAAAATCGGATGCGTTATGTACGGATTCACGCCCAGCGCAAACTCGCCCATATAACGCGACCCCTCATCCGTATCCAGGATTTTCTGAAACAGCTCGTCGTTAACCTGTGACGAAGCCCTTACAATCCGTCCGTCCTTAAATTCCAGCCTGATGCGCGAAAATACCGAACCGTGATAGGCGCTGTCGGTGTTAAACTGCACATAACCGTTAATCGAATCCTTAACCGGCGCCGTATAAACCTCGCCATCGGGAATATTGCGCTTTCCCTCGCTTTTGACGGCCGGAATTCCCTTAATCGAAAATTCCAGATGCGTATCCGGCGCAATGATTTTGACCCTGTCGGTCTTTTCCATCAGTTTCTGCAAACCGCTCATCGCCGCGCCCATTTTGCGATAATCAAGCAGACAGGCTTCAAAATAGAAGTCTTCAAATTCCTTCAGCGACATTTTCGACATTGCCGCCATCGTCACGTTCGGATAACGCATGACGCACCAGCGCTTGTTCAGCCGCACGCGGGTATGTACCGCCTCCCAGAAATATTTAGCCCAGAGCGCGTTCTTTTCCGCCGGCAGTTCGGAAAGCGCAAAAATATCGTCAAAACCGCGGATGCCGACATATCCGGCGCAGTCTTCCATCAGCCCCCGGTGCATTTCCGCATAGGCCTTAATCTGCGCCTCGTCCGCACAGCGCAGAAAATCGCGGATAAAGGCATTGTCGTTGCAGTAATAAAACGGCACGCCGCCGGCACGCGTTACCGCGGCAATCACTTCCTCAAACAACGGCTGCGCCGACGCGCCGAAGCATTCAACGTAAATCCGTTCGCCCTTCTGCACGCCGACCGAATAATTAACGACGTTTTCAGCCAGCCTGACAATTCTTTCGTCTCTCTTCATTTTACTTTTTCTCCGATTCCAGATTTCTAAGATACCGATTCAGCAGCTGCACGCCGAAACCGGTCGCCCCTTTCGGGCACAACGCCGTATCTTCGCCGGCAATCTCCATATCCGCCATGTCGATATGCGCCCAGCTGACGCCTTTCCGAATGTAGCGTTGCAGAAAAGCCGCCGCCTGCGAGCCGTCGCCAACGTCTTTGCCGACGTTTTTCATGTCTGCGACGTCCGAATCAATCCACTTGTCAAATTCATCGTTCAGCGGCAGTTCCCACAAAGGCTCGCCGCACTCGGCGCCGCTTTCGGTCAACGCGGCAATCAGCTTTTTGTCATTGCCGAAAATTCCGGCATATTGCCCGGCCAGCGCATAAGCGACGGTTCCGGTCAACGTGGCGATGTCGATTATCCGCGCCGGCTCAAAACGCTTTTGCGCATACCAGAGCAGATCGGCCAGCAACAGGCGCCCTTCGCCGTCCGTATTCGTCACTTCGACCGTTTGTCCCGACATTGACCGGATAACGTCAAACGGATGCAGCGCCCGGCCGGAAGGCATGTTTTCTACCAGCCCGACCACTGCCGCCACGTTTACCATTCGGCGCTCCAGCGCAATTGACTTCATTGTTGCCGCAACGGCGGCCGCACCGGCCATATCCGCATACATATTCGTCAGGTTCTTGCGGTCTTTCAGGTTAATTCCTCCGGCATCATAGGTTACGCCCTTGCCGACCAGCACCGCGTCCATTTCTTTGCGGCGCTTGTCGCCGTGCCATATCATCACGCCGACCCGGGGCCTGGCTTCCGAACCTTTGGCAACTTCCAGCAGCATGTTGAAATCCTGCTTGCGGAGTTCCCGTTCATCCAGAATTTCCACGTCCAATTTCAGATACCGCAGCCGTTCTACGTCCGAAGCAAAGGCTTCCGGCGTCAGAAAATTGGCCGGTTCGTTGACCAGGTCGCGCGCATAGCGCACCGCGTTGGCCAAAGAAGCCATATCCACAAAATCCCCCAGCGAGATTTTGTCTTTTTCGGCGCTGTCGAAATAAACCTTCTCCAGAACCGGATAGTCTTCCGCCGGTTTTCTGGTAAAATATTTGTCAAAACGATAGGACCCCAGCAGCATGCCGAAAGCAACATTATGCGCAATTTCCTCCTGGCTCAGGCGGCAGCCCTTGACGTCGCCGACCCAGAATTTCGCCACCCGGTTTTTTGAAAGCCGGCGCACAAGGCGTCCGCCGGTTTTTCGCAAATCAAGCTTCTGCGGCCGGCAGCCCAGACCTACGGCTATCAGTCGCCCTTTGGCGGAATAGCTGTCAACCCAGGTGCCGCTTTTGCCCGTAAAATTTTCGGCCTTAATCGCCTGATGCAGAATCCGGCACTCCTCTTTGTCCAAAAATTTCACAAAAGCCGAGTCGCAAAAACTCTGCTTTTCTGCCAGCCCGATGACTTTCACATCGCACTTTTCCGTGCATTTTCTATTGAAAATTATCTCGAGCATACGTCTTCCCCCTACAATGGTAAACTTTTTGCAGATTATACACAGAAATAAATAACAAAACCCTAATTTAAACTGGTAAAAATCAAAAAAATAATGTAAAATTTGGACAAAATAAATAATTTCTGACAAACGAGAAAAGTTTTGGCTAAGAAACGAGTGGAGAAATTAAACGATGCGTTTCCTGACTTCGTCGACGAAGCAGACCTTTCTCTTGACCGGATTCTCGACTCCATTACCGCTTCAAACCTTCCCATTCCCGACGAAAATGCCGCCGCCCCGCACAGCGACATCAACAGTTTTGACAGCTTCTATCAAAACAAGATATCCGAAACCTGTGACGATATTCTCATGCTGGAGAAAAACGCCGCAACCATCGTTCAGGCCGATATCGAAAACCTCTACAAGGGAAGCTTTGTCCGCGAGTTTGCCGCCCGCTCGCACATAACCGAGGACGATGCGCGCGAACAGCTCCGCCTTGATTTGGCCGGACAGCTCCACGCCTGGGGCATGAAATGTATCAACAAGCGCCACTACGCCCTGCCCCGCGAAATAAAACATATTATCCGCATGGATTTTTACGGCACGGTCGATAAAATCGACGAAAAGAAGGACGGCAAAAGTTCCAAAAAGCTCTCCGAAACCTATCGGCAGCGAAACCCTGAAAAAACCGCCGGCGTCAGACCCGCCGATTACGATTTGAGCCAGTCGCCGTCCTGGACGGTCTTCCGGCAGTTTCGCAGCTTCCGGCTGCTGGAACGCAACCTTCCCGAGCTGCTGATAAAGGAAGGCATTTCGCCTCAGGACTTCAAGCGCCTGAATGCCTACGACTTCTCTCAGATACTCTACAACCGCTATATTGCCAAAAGCAAGCCCGACGCCGAAAAGGATGAGCGGGCTAATTTGTTTTTGGGAGCCAAATACCGTTTTGTCAAAGCCTTTATCCGCCGCAACAAGACATCGCTGCGCCGCATCATGGAACTGCGCGGTTACGACCCGCGCTATACCGAAACGCTCATCCGCCACATGGAACAATACGGCGTAACCGGCGGTTTTGACGTCCTTGAAACGAATTATACGCAGGAAATGCTGGAACCGCTGAAAAAGCGCAAACTTATTCCCGAAGAAACCCGCGCCGGAGATCCGATAACCGACGGACAGGCGGCCGGCATCCGTGCCGCCGGGCTCGTCAGCGTCATTCTGGCCCGGGACGAAAACGGCAATCCGGTTACCGGACCCGAACTTACCGTACATCATAAGGTCGCCGTTCAGGACAGCGGCGAAAAGACCAATTTTGCCGAAGTAAACCAATTCAAAAACCTCTGCCTGATTATCGAGCCCTATCACTTCTTTGCCCACTCTCTTGACCGGACCGGCATGGTCAACGGCGCCGAATACTACGTTTCCCGCATCGAAATCGGCGAAAACCTTGCGTTCTACGGCGGTTTCAACAAACTTTTCCAAATAGAATGCGACTTCGGACAAACGCATTACAAACAGTACAACAAAGAAGCGTTGGACTCTTTCCGCAGCAAACAGCTCCTGCTCGAAAAAAGCGACGAATACTGGCAGCCCAAAGCCAAAATTTCGCGCCGCGAAAAGAAACAGCAGAAAAAACTGAAACAAAAACAGGAAAAACTCGGCAAAATTTTGCAGGAAATTACGGAAACGAAGACTCAAACCCAACCGGAAACCCGGCAGCCGCCAAAAAAAGAAGAAAAAGGACAAACCGCTGCCGCAGAAGCAGCGCTCCCCAAACAAAAAAGAAAAAAACCGAAAGGGCTGCTGAAACGCATTGAAAAAATCTCCCGCAAAAAAGACGAATACCTCAGCCTTCGCAACGAGCTGATTGAAAAACGCAAACAATATCTGGCACTGCGTGCCGCCAAGAAATCCGCCATTAAAACCATCAGCCAGTTTGAAGACGAACAGAAGTTCGAAAAACTCATCCAATACACGCTGCGTGCACAGAGAGGCAAAAGATGAACCGGCTTTTTGAACGCCTGCGCAAAATCCGTCCCGGATACCTCGGCAAGCCGGTAAATGTCCAAAAAATAATTCTGGCTCAAAAAGAACTGGCTCAAAACCGCAACGCCCCGCTTCCCGAAGGTTTTCTGGAGTTTTTACACCGTTGCAACGGCATTTCCTACGACGGTGCAGGCATTTTCGGCATTGCTCCCGAAGGGCGAATTTTCCTCGACATTGTCCCGGCCAACCAAATGAGTCCTTTTTCCGGCCGCCCCGAACTTGTTATACTCGGCCGCGACGAATTCGACTATCTGGCTTACAATGCCGAATGCCGGCGGTATCAAATCATTGACAAAGAAGATATGGAAGTGCTAGAAGAATATTCGGACATTGAACCGGCAATCCTGCACATTTTGAAGATTTAGGCCATGAACAACATTTTTCAACCCGACGAACATAATCTTGAACGGGCGGCGCTGGCCGTCAAAAGCGGCGGTCTCGTCGCCATGCCGACCGAAACCGTTTACGGTCTCGGCGCCAACGTTTATATCGCCGCGGCGGTTGCCAGAATTTTCGAAGCCAAACAGCGCCCGTTTTTCGACCCGCTGATTTCCCACATTGCCGAAACCGATTTTCTGAAAACCTATGCCCGGACCGACGAACGCATTATGGCTTTGGCCCGGAAATTCTGGCCCGGACCGCTGACCATGGTGCTCAAACGCAGCGACAATAACGCGGCTATCGACCTGGCCTGTTCCGGCCTGCCCAACATAGCCGTTCGCATGCCGGCGCATCCGGTCGCTCTGGGTCTCATCAAAAAAAGCGGCGTGCCGATTGTCGCGCCCTCTGCCAACAAATTCAAATCCATCAGCCCGACCACGGCACAGCATGTATTCGACAGTCTCGGCGACAAGGTCGACATGATTTTGGACGGCGGCCCCTGCGCGGTTGGCGTTGAATCAACCATCATCGACGTTACCGGCTCAAATGTGGTCATTTTGCGCGCCGGCGGCACATCAAAAGAAGACTTGGAAAAATTCCTCAACGAGAAAGTTCTGCTTTCGCAGGGCAATCCCAACCAGCCCAGCGCTCCCGGACAGCTGCTCAAACATTATGCCCCCAACCACCCGCTGCGCATAAACGCCGCGACCCGCCAACCCGGCGAGTTTTTCATCGGTTTCGGCAAAATCGCCGACTGCGACCTAAACCTCAGCCCTGCCGGAGATCTCCGCGAAGCGGCCGCCAATCTCTTTGCCTTTCTTCGTCGGGCCGATGCTGCTCCCGGTTATACGGGACTTGCCATGTCGCCCGTTCCCGAACACGGACTGGGACTGGCCATCAACGACCGCATCCGCCGCGCTTCATACAAGGCTTAAAAAAAGAGGTTCTGATAAAACAGAACCTCTTTTTCAAACGTCGGACAGATTATTTTCCGCCCAAATTTACAAACGGCACCGAATTGCCCAGCATATACTGCGGTAATCTTCCGTCCCATCTTTGCACAGCCTCATACTCCGTAAGGCCTTTGTTTTTAGACAAAGCTTCCGACTTAATTTCCATTGCTTCGGCCTCTGCCTTGGCGGAAATCAGCTTTTGCTCCGCCTCTTCCTTTATGCGTTTGGTGTTGTTTACTGCCTCCTGAGCCTTTTGCTCGGCAATAACCTTGTCTTCGATCGCTCCCTCAAACTTATCCGAATAATCTATATTGATAAACTGAAAAGTTATATTTTGAAAAAAACGTCTGTCCAAACGCTCCTGCAAACCGGCAACCACATCTACTCTGGCCTTGTCTCTGTTTGCCACCAGTTCCTGTGCCTGCCATTTGCCGATAACGTCCTTGAGAACGTCGTTCAAACTCGGAAGGATTGCCTTTGCTTCATAATCCAAACCCACTTTTTCATACAATATATGAATATTTTCGGGATTCAAGTCATACGTAAACGTATACTCCAAATCGGCCGTCTGAATATCCGAAGTGTATGTTGAGGTTTTATCCGTCATTTTCCGGGTTCGAACGTCCATTTTTATCATTGAAGAAACAAACGGCCACTTAAAACCGACACCGTTTATATACGAGTGCTGGCTGACCTTCCCCAACGTAATCAGAACGCCTCGGTATCCCGGGCTTATGGAGTAAACGGCCGAAATCAGGGCAATAAGCACCAAAAGGCTGCCGATACCGGCACCAACCCACTTCATAATTTTCTTAACAGACCAATTCTTACTTTCGCGATCTTCATATCCGTACATAAAAATAAAATTAAAACAATAAAACGTTCTTTCAAAAAACATTGCACATTTTAAATAACAGCTTTTGATTTTATATCCTGATCCCTGAAACACATGGTTCCATACTGAAAAACAGCCGGGCGGTTATCGCGTATAACTCTTTGACCAAAACCTGCTAAGTGAAAAATCGTCGCTGAAACGAATTTTTCAATGCCTTGTAAATTTAAAATCCGGTTTTATATCATTAACAATAGACAAAAAAACTTATATCACGGTTAATGATACTTTACTTTCAGACAAAAAACAACATTTTTTTACAATATCGTCTAATCAGGCAGACTTTCAAAATATTTCTTCGGCTTAACGTTCCATTCCGTGCAATGCCAGTTCTCTTCGTCGTCTTCGCGTTCAAACACACAGACGCCGCCGGTGGTCACTTTTATATCATGTTCTCCGGCAAAACCGTTAAAATCACCAGTCAGATACGGCGCAAAACGGATAACGCCGTTGCTGGATACCACCATAATGTTCTCGCCGTGAAAATTTTTGAAAACCTTTTCGCCGAACTTCATCCAGGCATGAATACAGTCTTCCGGCGAAACTTTCCAGCCGTCCGGCACTATCGCCTTTTCATTCCATAGGTCAATGACATGACGGCCGACATCCGTCAGCGCGTCTTCGCTCATCTCCGCCGGATTTTTGCCTTCTTTGGCCGCATAAACCTGCCCCAGACGCAGCATAACTTCGTCATCGGTTTTATTTTCGTCCGGACCGTAATCAACTTCGCGAAAAGAGTCGTCAATCTCCAGCGGCATGCCGCCGCCCATTTCCTCTATCGCCAGTTTGGCAGTATTGACGGTCCGTTTCAGAGGAGCGGCAAAAACCAACGCCGGAATCAGGCCTTTGGCTTTCAGATAACGCCCCACGTTCCGGCCGCGCTCTTCCTCGACCAAATCCAAATCCGTCCGTCCGCCGACGCGCCGCGGCGTTTCGTCTTTTGCAAAAGTGTTGCCGTGTCTGGCAATGATAATTCTCGTTGTCATTAAAACTCTCCCGTCTCAGCCAAAACCGCTTCCACTCTGGCAACGTCTTCCGGCGAATCAACCCCGGAGAGCGAAGACATTTTCTCAAAATTGCGATAATCGACTTTCACGCAGCGAACCTTAATACCGTTTTCAATCCAGCGCAGCTGTTCCAGCCCTTCCAGCTTTTCGTAAACACCCTCGGGAAGTTTGGCTATTTTGCGCAGAATGTCCATCCGGTAACCATACAGTCCGACCTGGCGGCAAACCGGCGACATCGGCATTGCCGCGCGAACCTTTTCTTCCTTGCGGACAGCCGGAATGATGTTTTTGGAAAAATAAAAGGCGTCGCCGTTCTTGTCAAATACGGCCGTCGTACCGCTGAACGGCGTGGCTTTCTTGTTCTCGCGCAGCTTGTCCAGCTGTTCCCAGCTCAGGTTAACCACCGGCGTAACCGTTTCCACCGCGTTGTTATTGTAGTATTCGGCAATGACCGCCTCAACAAACCATGGCGGACAAATCGGATTGTCACCCTGCAGGTTGACGACAAATTCCGGCCTGTCGGCAAAACTCTCGGCCGCCTCGACCACGCGGTCGGTTCCGGTCGGACAATCCGGCGAAGTCATCACGCAGGCGATGTTTTTGCTCTTGCAGAAATCGGCAATCCGCTCGTCGTCGGTCGCCACCACGGCATGGCAGTCTTCAAATTTTGCCGCCGTCTTCTGCGCGTTTTCCCAAACCCGGAGCAGCATCTCCTTGCCGGCGATTTTTGCCAGCGGCTTTCCTGGAAAGCGGGTCGAGCCGTAACGCGCCGGAATGGCAATCAAGGTCTTCATCTTTTTTCTTCCTTTCATAAATTTTATACGTTATGTTATATCAGCGTTTATGACAAAGCAACAGGAGAGTTTGGTTTATGCAGGAATATTCCGAGGATTATCTGCTTGACAAAAGGGTCAGAATTTTTCAGCCGCTGAACGGTTACCGCGCTTCGACCGACGCGGTTATTCTGTCATCCCTGATTGCCCGAATAAAAGACGGCGACGCCGTTCTCGACGTCGGTTCCGGCACCGGCGCCGTCGCCCTCTGCCTGGCCGAAAGGTTCAAAACGCTGCGGCCCAAAATTACGGGACTTGAACTGCAGGCTGAACTGGCCGAGTTGTCAAACATGAGCGCCGCCGCCAACGGGTTCGACGGGTTTCTGACTTTCGTCAACGCCGATATTGCCGACAAAAAAAACTGCCCGCCGCCCTGCGCTTTTTCACACGTCATTACCAATCCGCCATATTCCGAACATGACATGCCCTCGCCGAACCCCGGCAAGGCCTTTGCCCACAACGGCAAAAACTTCAGCCTTTCGGGCTGGATAAGCTTTTGTCTGAAAATGCTTCGTCCGCAGGGGTGTTTTTATATGATTAACCGCGCCGAAGCCATAACCGAAATTCTGGCCTGCCTGCATGGCCGAATGGGAGCCGTACGCATTGTTCCGCTGTTTTCCAAACCCGGTCAGGACGCCAAACGGGTTATTGTCGCGGCTCGCAAAGATTCCAAGGCTCCCGCCGTCATCTGCCCCGGCCTGACCGTGCATAATTCCGACGGCAGTTACACGCCAGCCGCGCACAAAATACTGCGCCTCGGCTTTTCGCTGGAAGAAGCGCTGAAACCTTAAGCTCCGAAAACGACGATGCGTTTGCCCCCGTCGCGCTGGGCCTTCTGGATGGAAAGAATAACCTGCTCGATAAGTTTTTTGGCCGAAGTTGCCGGCTCGGGAAAAATGCTTACGCCGATGCTGGCGTCAAGATGGTGTTCGGTAAAATTGTCGGCCACCGGCTCGTCAAAAGCCGCCTTAATGCGCTTGATTTCCACATCAAGGTTTTCCATGTTGTCAACATTCGGAATCAGAACCCAGAACTGATACTTTAATCCGCTGGCAACCGTAAAGGTCTTTCTAAGGCTGAGGACCAGCCTTTCCGAAAGCTTGCGCAGAATCAGGTCGTCAATGCCCATGTTCTTAAAAACCTTCATATTGTCTATGCTGATGCCTACCAGCGCAATCATGTTCTTCTTCTGGCGGATATCTTTGTAGTTTTCGGCGTTGACCGCCATCTGCACGCGGTCCTCCAGCAGATAAAAATTGGGCAGGCCGGTCAGGTCGTCGTAAAGCCCGGAAACCAGATTGGCCTTGGTCATAATCCTGCTGCCGATGAGAATAAACGTAAAATGCTGATTGTCCGGCAGATACACCGCTTCAAAGTTCATCCGCTGCACTTTGTTGTCCGCCAGACGCAGGCGTACCATCAGGTTTTTGTCGTTGGTCAGCATTTCGCCGATATTCTCGGCCAGCAGGTTCCAATCTTCCTTAACCACGAATTTGAGAAAATTTTTCTTTAACACATCGCTTTCGCCGGCCACGCCGAGAACTTTCAAAAACGTCTTGTTGGCATATTCGATTTTATCGTCGCGGACGATTACGAACGAACGTTCGGAATTACGGAAAACCTTGTTGATAATGTCTTTCAGATGAATGTCCGCCTCTTCGATGAAATCCTGAACAGCAATCTCCTCTTCGTCGTCCCGATCCGCTTTCCGGCTTTGCTTGATGGACTTCAGTTTCGGCGTGCCGTCCAAACTCTCCAGCGCGTTAAGATCAATATTCAGACTGCCGGCCGAACTGAGAATCCCCAGATCGACGCTTTTGCCGTGCGCTTTGTCGCTGACGCTTTCCAGAAAATTAATCGTTTCGGTGTCAAAAACCCGGCTGTGATTGGCGTTATCCATTGCAAAATTCCACAAACATTCTACCTATGAACCTCATCTTAAGGTTTTTATTTGCAAAAGACAATTAAATTATTGCGGATGTTCGCGCAAAATATTTGCTCTTTGTTAACCTTAATTGTTTAGGATAAACTAAACTGGTTTAAGCAAAACACGGACACGAACCATGGCAGAAGAAGAAAACGAAGCCCCGGAAACGGCTCCCGAAAACACCGCGGAACCTGCAGAAAGCAGCAGCGAAATCGGAGCCAACAGATTTCTGGTCAAGGAAAGATACGAAATAGACTACGCCCAGCCGCTACCTTGGCTTGACAGCAACGGCGCCAAAGCCTTTCGCGTCATAGACCGCATAGATACCAAGCGCGGCCTTTTTGCCCTGCTTTGCAGCAACGCCACCTGCCCGCGCTCGACCATTCTTCCTTATGTCAAATCCATCGAATGCCGCAGCCTGATGAAACTTGTCGAATTCGGCATCGTTACCTGGCTGCCCGAAAAGTCGCGCAATCTGGCTCTCATTTATAAAATCCCCTACGGCAAAGTTTTCGAGGGCGGCAAAACCGAACTGGACATCCGCAGCTCCGAAAAGTTTAAGAACACGCTCATCAGCCTGCTTTCCGCCGTTGAAGCTCTCAAAAACTACAACATTACCCATCGCGCCATCCGCGCCGACAACCTTTATTATGCCAACGCCGAAAAAACCGAAATCCTCATCGGCGACTGTGCCGCTTCTTTTCCGGCCTTCTACCAGCCGGCCGCTTACGAAACGATCGAAGACATGCTGTCCATACCGGAAGGCCGCGGCAACGGCAGCGAAAAAAACGACATTTATGCTATCGGCGCCGTCATGACCGCGCTTTACCTCGGACATGAACTCGGCGGCGACATCAGCACGCCCGAACTCCTGCGCATCAAGCAGAAAAAAGGCAGCTATCAGGCGCTGCTCGGCGACGACAAAATCCCCAACCAGATTTCGCCCGTTCTCCGCAGCCTGCTCAACGATAACGTCGATGCGCGCCTCAATTACGTCCAGGCCTATAATCTGCTGGACGGCAAATCAAACAATTACACCAGCAGCGGCACAACCGACCGCCCCAAACGCACCATCTCCTTCAACGGCGAAAAATTCTACGCGGCACGCGATTTTGCCATCGCCATCAGTGCGGCGCCGCAGGAAGCATACGAACTCGTACGCTCGGGAAAACTGCTCGACTGGATTAAAAACGGCCTTGAAAACGAAAAACTGGCCGGCAAAATCGAAAAAATGCTCACGGCTTCGCCGGAAGGCTCGACCAGCACCGACGTCATCATTGCTAAAATCAGCATCATGCTGGCGCCGGAGCTGCCTCTCCGTCTCCGCGACCTGTGCCTTTTTCCCGACGGCGCCCCGAAAGCCATTTTCTATGCCCTGCGCAAAGGCTCCGACACCAAGGTTTTTCATGAACTGTTTTCTTCCGAACTGATAAAGCTCTGGTATCTGGAACAGGAACACATGCGTTCGCCGGCCAATGCCGCCGAATTCCGCATATACATCAACCGTCAGGACATCGGTTACGGCCTTGATCGCATCATGTATGACTTCGACGATGACATTCCCTGTGTCAGTCCGCTGCTCGGCGACGAATTCGTCAATTCGCCGACCCGGATACTGCGCGCGCTGGACAACACCTACGCCCGGCAGATTGTCAAGAGCATGCCTTACGACCGCAACATCATTGCCTACCTGCGTTGCAAAATGGGCAAAAAAATCGACGGTATTCTTACCGACCTCGGTTCAGGTAAGGATTATCTGCAGGCCAGCGCCATTCTGCGCCTGTATACCAGCATGCAAAACAAATTCGGTCCGGCACAGCTGCCCCACCTTTCTCAATGGCTGGCCAGTTCTTCGGTTGCAATCATCAAAAGCTACCATAACCTGAAATACCAGAAGTTTTTGGAACGCGAACTTCTCAAAATCAACAAAAACGGCAAACTGCACGAACTTTGCGACATTCTCGAAAACGAAGAGGCTCGCAACAAGGACAAGGCCAACTACACAAAAGCCGTCAGCGACATCAACTTTCTGCTGGCCGAAAAAAACAAGCTGGTTAACAACAGTTATAAAATGGATGAAGAAGCCCGCAGTCTGGCCATCCGGTTCACGTCCATTCTGGCCATCATGGTCATGTTGGCTTCTTTCGTCTTCAACCTCATTCTGTGGGTAATCAAATGAAAAAAGAAAATACCAAAAAACCTTTGGCCAACCTCAAAAAATCATACCGCAAACTTTCGGTCGTCCAAAAGATGATTCTGTTCATCGGCCTGATGTTCATCGTCATCAGCACCCTGCCGGCGGTCATGGTTCTGCTTATCGGCCTGCTCCCGACTTTTACGATTTTGATTACCGACCCCAAAAACACCGACAAACTGGTAATTGTCGGCAGTTTTAACCTTGCCGGCGTCTTTATTTATCTGATGAGCATTATCAACACTTTTACGATACATAATGCCTTTTTCATCGTCGGCGACATTTTTAATCTGATTATCATGCTTGGTTCGGCGGGACTCGGACTGGTCGCTTATTATGAAATCCCCAATCTGTTTATATTCCTTTCCAAAGCCTCGGCACAGAAAAGGCTCAAGAATATCGACGCCAAACTGACGCATCTGGCCGAAGACTGGGGCACCGAACTCATTGACCGCCAAAAAGACTAAAAAAGGAAACAGTAAGGATTTAGGAATAGATCTTTAAGCATACAAAGAAGTACGCAAACATTCATTTTTCCAGCTAATCCCGGATAGTTCCCCTCTATACAAGGTTTTACCAAGACCTCGGAGAGTGAGGCAAATAGTAAGAAACAAGGGGAAAATTTTTTGAGCAACGGTTAAGTAAAAAAACAACCAACGTCGCTTTTTTATCTGCAACATCTCAGAAAACCTTATGCGAGCCAGGAGGCAACCGCGATCACAGCGAGCTTAGGTTCCTGAGCCAAGTGTAGTGCGTAACTAAAAATTTTTCCCCGACGTTTCTGTACTAGATGACCATTATACAAAGTTTTATTGAGCTATTGCCTTCCTTATCTTCTTAATCGAGTTCAGCTCAATCTGCCGGACACGTTCCTTGGAAATGCAATAGGCCTTGCTGAGGTCGTCAAGAGTTACCGCCTTGTCGGCCAAACGCCTTTTGAACAAAATGTCTTTTTCACGCTTATTCAGACAACCGAGCGCCTCGTTGAACAGACGGCGGCGGTATTGCATTGTCTCACTGTACGCAAGAACCTCTTCCTGATTGGGCTTTGAGTCGGAAATAAAATCAATCCACTCGGTACCGCTCTCGGACGAAGTGTCCAAAACCGCATTCAGCGAACCGTCATGCGACTTCAGGCGCATGTTCATATCGGTAACGTCCTGAACCGTAACGTCCAAAGAAGAGGCGATATTACCCAATATTTCGTGCGAAAGTTCGCGGTCATCCATCAAATTAAGCTTGTTCTTGATTTTGCGCAGATTGAAAAAGAGTTTTTTCTGCGCGGCCGTTGTACCGATTTTGACCAGCGACCACGAATTGAGAATATATTTCTGTATCGAGGCCTTAATCCACCACAGAGCATAGGTGGAAAAACGAAACCCCTTGGACGGCTCAAATTTGTCGACCGCATAAAGCAGACCGATATTGCCCTCCGAAATCATTTCGCCGAGCGGCAATCCGTATCCGCGGTATTTGGATACGACCTTAACCACCAGACGAAGGTGTGAAGTAACCAGTTTGTAAGCGATTTTTTCATCCTTGGTTTCCTTGTATCTGGTTGCCAGTTCGAATTCCTCGTCCTGTTCCAAAATCGGAAATTTGCGGATACTCTGTAAGTAGCGTGCCATGTTAATTTCTGGCGAGAAGTCAAGTCCATTAAGAGCGAAAGTATTATCCATAAGGATTCTCCTCTTGAAATGTTGACCGTTCCAATTTAGAGAAAACGCCCTTTAAAAGCAACCTATCCTTTAGTTCTATATCCGACTGCCGCGCAACTTGTCGAGCAAAAGCAGATAATCGTCCGGAAACCCGCAGGAAAACTGCAGTTTTTCGCCGCTGCGGGGATGAACGAACCCCAGCGACGCCGCATGCAGCGCCTGACGCGGAAAGGCGTTGACAAAGGCTTTCGTTTCCCCGTCAAGCCCCTTGAGCGAAGTTTTTTTGCTCTTAACATAAAGCTGATCGCCGACCAGATTGCAACCGATTGACGCCATATGCACGCGAATTTGATGCGTCCGCCCCGTCTCCAGGTTGCACTGAACCAAAGCCGCCGCACTGTTGAAGTTCTCCAGCGTTTTGTAGTTGGTTGCCGCCGCCTTGCCGCCCGTTTCCAGGACAGCCATCTTCTTGCGGTCGAAGCGGCTTCGGCCTATATTGGCTTCAATCCGGCCGTTGAGCGGATTTGGCAGACCGTAAACCACCGCGTAATAAGTACGCTCGATACTGTGCTCAAAAAACTGTGCACAAAGTCCCTGATGCGCCAAATCATTTTTGGCAACCACCAGCAAACCGCTCGTGTCTTTGTCGATTCGATGAACGATTCCCGGTCTCTTGACGCCGCCGATGCCCGACAGGTTGTCCCGGCAATGCCAGAGCAGCGCATTGACAAGCGTACCGCTGCGCGCACCGGGCGCCGGATGCACGGTCATACCCGCAGGCTTGTTAACCACCAGCAAATCGGCGTCTTCATAAACGATTTCCAGCGGAATATCCTCCGCTTCCGGCTCAGCGTCAGCCGCCTCGGGAACATAAAGCTGATAAACGTCGCCCGTCCGAACCTTAAACGAATTGTCGGCCACCGTATCGTCGTCACAGGTAACGCAGCCGGCCGCAATCAGCCGCTGCAGCTGCGAACGCGAAATCTCGGAAAAAGCCCGCGCCAAAAACTTGTCCAGCCTCATACCCTTGTCTTCGGGTTCTACCGGAGCGCTCAGAAAAATATTGTCGGAAGCTTCATTCATATTTGCGCAAACAAAAAATTTACGATATAGTTACCAATAGCTGCTAACATATATGGATAAAGGCAATTTGGCAAGGATAGATTCGCATGGACAAATTAAAGCTGGTTAAAACCGTCGTTTTCATACTTACTTTCCTGCTGGTCTTCGGCAGTCTCATGCTGCTCGGAACCTTATTTAAAAAAACGCATTCCGCGCCGCGTCTGCCGGAAGAAATCAGCCTCGGCGAACCGGCCGGCAGCACGTTGCAGAAAATCCAAATCAGGGACAACCTGTTGTATATCGGCATTTCCGACGGCGGCAAAGGCGACCGCATCATCATTCTTGATACGGCGTCCGGACGCAAAATTTCCACCATCCGCGTTGATTAGAGGTTAAAAATGAGCGAAAACAGCCCCAAGAAAATCAAAGTGTTCAAAAAGAAACCGCAAAACGCGCCGGTCAGCCCCGCCGTTGAAACGCCCGAAGAAGATATCGTCCTGCCGGCAGAAACAAAGTCTTATGACGACCAAGTTGCCGAAGACGACGAGTTTGAACGGCTGTTAAACCAATTCATCAGTTCCGAACTGGAAGACGTTGATACCGGCCTTGAAGAAAAAACGGAAGAACCGCCGGCACCTGCGCCCGCAGCCGCTCCGGCCGCGGCACCCAAAAACGCGGGACCGGTTCTTGACGAGGGCGAAAAAGCCCTGTTTGAAGCTTACAAAAACTTCAGCAACGCCATCGTTATGATGGCCGGAATGAATGACGCCGAAGCGCCCGACTTTCGCGTCGACGCTTCGCTTCTTTCGCCGCATTACAAATATCGGACAGGTTCGCAGATCGCCGATGACGCCGTCAAGGGCTGGGAAATTATGTTCAAGGTTCACGGCCCGGTACTGGCCGGCCTTAATCCCGAAGCCTCCGACGAAGAACTGCTCGACTTTGCCGAACACTGCGAAGATGAAATTCTCCAGCTGGCAGTCATCTCCTATGTGGAAATCCTGATTGAAATGGAAGGCTGCGAAATCGCTCTGGAAGAACGCCGTCTGAAGGCCAAACGCCGCAAAATAGAACGTGAAATTTACGAAGAGCACCAACGCCGCATTGAGCGCAAGCAGCGGTACATTGAGGCCATACGGAAGAAAAAGTTCCCCGTCGACGCCGAGCGGCTCGTCAACAACTATTTCAAAACGGCTCAGAAAGATCCTGACGGCGCCTATCAGGTGCTGATTAACAACCCCGCGGTCTACGCCCCGATTGACACGTCCAAGCTTCAGCCCCGTTTTTTCGGCCTGATAAAGCCGACGCCGCAGGACGGCATCCGCGTCAATCGTGAACTTGGCTGCTACCTTAAGAAAATAAAGGCATAAACCTTTTAGCGAAAATATAATAAATATAGACAAAAAAGAATTTTAGTGCTAGAATATAAACAATTAAAAGACTGACAGGACAAAAATAATGGCAGACAACCAGAACACCAACCCGACACCGCAGCAGACGCCCCGCACGGACGCGCCGCAACCTGCACCGGCTCCCCGTCCGGAACCGACCGCGATGGTTTCCGAAATCAAACCCGTTGCCCGGGAAAATGCCAATACCGCCGAACCAATCGCTCAGGTCAGTGAAAACAACGGTCCGGAAAACACGGCCAACGTTAACGAAACGCCGACTTACGATACGCTTTCCGTCAGCGAACAGCAGGATTACCTGAACATTCTGGAAGAAAAGAACAAACGCGGATTGCTCTCTGTCGACGAACAGGCCGTCTACAACAAAGCCAAAGAAGACCAGAATAAAAAAGGCGACAAAAAAATTGCCGACGCCGGTTCCAAGGACGGTGACGAAAACCAAGATCCCGATCCGGAGAAAAAAGGTCCGTTTAAGGAAAAAGACGTTATCAAATACATGTACGAGGACTGGCTGCTGGAAGGTGCCAACTGGCTCTGGACCAAAACTGCGGCCAAACTTGACAAAGGCTATTACTGGGCACAGCGCAAAATGCTGGAAAGAATGCGCGAAAAACAGATTGAAAAAGGCAAAACCTATGAAACCGAGACCCGCTACAACCAGATAGAAGACCATGCCCTTTCTTCCGGACAGGCCAATTCCGATTTGATCGACAAACATCAGGAAGAACAGCTCAAGAATCTGAAACTGATTAAGGAAGGCAAACTCAACGAAGCCAAAGTTTCGGATTCGACCAAAGTTCTGCTCGCTAATATGGATGAAAAAGAAAAACAACAGTTTTTCAAAGTTGCCGAACAGGGTATTAAAAACTTTTACGAAAACATGGCCATCGCCGAGCAATTTGCCTCCAACTATGCCCGCGCCGGCATGACGCTCGACTTAGCCAAAGACAAAGACTATTATCAGGGCAAAGACCTTAAGGCAGAGTTTGACAAACAAAAAGCCCACGCCATGCAGCTTTTTGCCCGCCGGATGGATATGGAGGCAGCCAACGGCGGCAATCCGGCAAAACTTGCCGCCAAACTGTTTAACAGTTCTCAGAGCGCCGTTAAAGAAGCGCAGAAAACCATGAGCAAACGCAAGTTTACCGAACGGGACAAAAAGCCGCGCGGCGATTTGGCCGTGGAAGTCGTAGCTCTGAGTGACGAACTGAAAAAGGTCGCGACGCCGGAACCCGGACAGAAACGCGGTCTCTACGAAGCCGCCGTTGCCGATATGGACTTTGACAAAGGCAGCAGCGCTTCCATGGAAGAAGTCAATCGCGCCTTTGCCGCAAACCTTGTTCAGAAAGACCAGAACAACGAGCGCCGCGACCGCGTCGCCCTGCTCAAACAGAAACTTGGCCTTACCGACGAAAACATTGATACCTTTACCAAAATATACAAAGACAAAAGGCATCAGGTTGAAAACATCGAACGCAATCAGCGCATGGCAGACTCGCTCTCCGGCGTCGCCGCTTTGGGGCGCATAGGAACTGAAGGCAGATGATAAGAAAATTATTTAAAATACTCAAAGCCGCAATCGTCGGAGCCGTCTGGACCGTCGTCTTCGTCTATGCAGCCCGGATAATAATGATTTCAATATGGAACTTTGATATTCTGAACATGCGCGACTGGCAGGTTATCAACACTTTCTGGGAAAGCGGCGGCAAAATCAAAACCGGCAGGGACTACCTTTTTGTCGGCATGCTGCTGGCGCTTATTCCGCTGTGGTTCTGGGGCTGGCGCTTTTTCTACCGTCTCAGCTTTGTCAAAATCCTGCTCTTTCCGATTACCTGGTATAACAACCGTATGATCAGAAAATACGGCGAAAACACGCCGCGTATCATTCTTAAAAACATGGGCGCAGCCAAAAGCAAACCCAATATGGAAGAAATTATTGAACAGCGTTTGAAAGAAAGCGCCAAACCCCGGGAAAAGGAAACCGGAAAAATCCGTCGTTCGATTCAGGAGAAAATATCCGCCTCCGAAAAGAAATAGCGGCAGAACAGAATGTTGCGTTAACAATTTACTAAACACTTTTTAACCAATTTCAGAGTATACTCTGTCATAAAGGTGAAGAATCCGCCCGCGGGACGGAAAAACAGGAAATGTGGAGAACAGTTTGAAACCCTTATTCATCTTAACAAGAATCATTTTTGTCGGATGCTTCTGGAGTATCTTTTTCCTGGAAGGCATAAGGGTTGTTATGCTCCGCAACTGGCGCTTTGACATTTTTAATGCCGCACATTGGAACTATGCCTGGGAAAAATGGAACGACGGATGGGTTATCGACGATCCGAAAGAATGGGCGTTTGTGCTCATCATTCTTACGTTCATTCCGCTGTGGCTGACCAGCTGGGCCGCTTTGAGCCTGATTCCGTGGGGAAAAATATTCTTAAACGTCATTCTTTTTCCCATGCGCGCCTTTCGCAGCCTTTTCTATAAACCGGTCAAGATTATTGCCAAAACCGCAGGCGTCCCCGTCGTCAAGAAGAAAAAATCCTATAAGGAAATCCGCCCGCGCGGAACCCGCGCTCCGATTACCGACTACAGCGATCCGGTTCGTCCCGGCGTACTGAGCGCTTCGGCCAAACCCGCAGCACCGGCCAAACCCGCCGCCAAAAAAGAAGAACCGGCCGTTTCCCCGACATTTGACCATTCGTTGTTTAAATTTGACGAAGATACGGATGACGATTTTGATTTCGACTTTGATTCGTTCGACAAAAAATTCAGCGACGCCAAACCCGCAGAAGCCCCCAAAGAGGAACCGAAAGAAACGCCCAAACCGGCTCCGGCCAAAAGCAAAAACAGCAAAGACAAAAAAAACAACGCCCAGCGCAATGACGCCCCGTCTCCCGCACAGCCCCGCCCGGCAGGAAACTCCACCCTCGACGTTCTGAAACAAAAAGGTTATGAAGTCATCACCGCCGCCACCGTCAAAAACAGCGTCATCGACTTTATCGGCGTCTCAGACAAACAGATAAACCTCTGTCTGCTCGATAAGGAACCCGGCGATTGGCTGGCCGACGAAGAACGTTTCAATGACGAAGAACCGCTGTGGTTTTCGGAAAGCAGCCACCGTATTTCGCCGGTACGTAAAGTTGACCTTGCCCGCAAGATTCTTTCCGAAAAACTGGCCGAGTCCGACATGAATTTTGAAATAAGGGCTTTCGTCGTTGTTCAAATAGGCAATATTATCAATGCCGAAGACATGTTTGAAACCTGGGACGAAATGAATATTTCAGTTACCAGGATTGACAGGGGCACGCCCAAGGAACTAAAATTGTTCTCCAAAACGCTGGAAGAGGCCGGCGGGCATATTGACAAAGACAAATTTGAAAAGGTCAAAAAACTCGTTCGCAGCATAGCATAACAACAATACAGGTGTAAAAGCAAAACAATGGCTCTGAAATCAAGAGGAGAAGAATGGGAAGAATACGACCACGCCGTCCAGTGGATGGTAATGACCGTCGTTATTACCCTTATCGTAACCATCATACTCGCGGTTGTTTCAATGCCGCTCGGCTATCTCATCGGTTCGGGCATTTCCAAAGATTCGCTGAATGACGTCGGCAAATTCGTCTCCACCGTTTTCGACAACCCGTCATATCTGTTTTCCCGCTACTGGAACTGGTTCCGTCAGCTTTCGGCATATCACGGCAGCTTTTCGGTCAGCCTCTGGCTTCCGATTCTGCCGATTGTCGCCCTGCCTGCCGGCCTGATCATCGGTGCGGTAACCAATCCTTACCGTTTCCAGTCCAACATTCACGGTTCGGCTCGCATCGCCGAATATAAAGACATCAAAAAAATGGGACTGTTTGACGGTTTCTGCATGGTTGTCGGCAAATACAAAGGACGGCTGCTGATGCTGAAGGAAACCCTCTCCACGCTTTGCTGCGCGCCTCCGGGCACCGGTAAAACCGTCGGCGTGGTCATTCCGACCATTTTCAACTCGCACGGCCTGAGCATCGTTGTCAACGACCCGAAACCGGAACTGTGCTATTCCACCACCGGCGCCCGCGCCAAAGACGGTCCCGTTTTTGTCATCAACTGGGGCGCGGAAGACAACCCGGCCGAGGGAATTTACTACCCGAGCTGGAATCCGCTGTCGCCAAACGCTCTGCCCGCCCCCGGCCCGGATCGCGACATGTATGTCGACTCAATGTGCAATATTCTGGTCGAAGACCCCAAAGGCGGCGCCGACCCGCACTGGTCAAAAACCGGCCGTGCCGCACTGACCGGATTCATTCACTTTATTGCTTCCAAATGCGAGCGCGCCCGCGCCAACGACTACTTCATCGGCCGCATTTACGAAGGCAAGCTTGACGAAGAGGACAAACGCGTCCTTGAAGGCTATTATCTGGACATGCGCGACCCGATGTCGGCGCGCGCCATTCAGAACCTGCGCAACAATAACATTACCATCGACAACTACCTGCCGATCGGCACCTGGCAGCTGCTCCCGGAAAAATGGATTGGCCATGAATCCTGTCTGGCGATGATTCTGGAATGGATTACCGAAGCTCAGATTAAGCAGGCGCAGGACATCAAACGCCGTATTGAAGAAGGCGACCAGATGGCCGCCATGTCCGACCCGATGCGCACCATGCTGGAAGAAGCCGTCGACGAAGCCCGCCGCTTCGGCTATTCGCCGCGCTGCATCACGGAGCTGAGCCAGCTTTCGTCCATGCCGGACAAAGAGCGTGGTTCGGTATTGTCCACCGGTTTTGCCGGCATCGGCATTTTCAAGAACTCGGCGGTTGTGTCCAGAACAAGCTTCTCCGATTTGCAATTTAAAGACCTGCGCGGCATGAAGGATCCGATTACCGGCGAATGGAAACCGATTTCGGTATATCTTTCGGTCAACCAGGTTGACGCGCGCGCTCTGGGTGTCATCAGCGGCACATTTATTGAACTTATGTCTTCTTATCTGATTGCCAACCCGCCGAAGTTCGTCAACAAAACCGACGGACAAATGGGGCCTTTCCCATGCCTGTTCGTCCTTGACGAGTTTCCGCAAATGCCGAAACTGAAAGCGATTATTGACGGCCCGGCGGTCGGCCGCGGACAAAAGGTTTCTTATCTGCTTATCGGACAGGACCTCGGTCAGATTTCGGGAAAATACGGCAAGGACGACCTTGAAACGGTTATTTCCACAACCGCATGCAAAATCATTCTGTCGCAGAACAACGAACAAACCGCCCAGCGTTTTTCCAAAATGATCGGCAACAAAACAGTGCAGACCACCTCCTATTCCAAAAACGAAGGCGGTCTGGGCAAAGGTTCCAACCCGTTCGCCAAAAACGTGTCTTATCAGCTGCAGGGTACTTCGGTCATCAGTACGACCCAGCTGCTGAGCCTGCCGATGCTGAAACAGGTTGTCCTGATGCAGGGTTTCATCGACCGGCCGATTATGGCCGATTCTCCACGCTGGTATCTTGACTCGACCATGAAAAAACTGGCGGCGCTTCCGCCGTCTCCGTACGTTCCTGATTGGATTGTCGCTCAGCGCGAAGACATCAACGAAGACATGCTGGCCAAACTAGGCATTGATTATGATCCTGAAGCCGACGACGGCGACGACGAGTTCGACGACGACGAAAGCGACAACGGATAAAACTGCAGCACGGGAGCAATGCGATGTGGGAATGGTCAAACCGGACAGTCAAAAAAAAGCCCCCGGAAAAAACGGACCGTAACGCCGCGTCCCTGCTCGCCGCATACAACGATCTCATCGGCAGCGGCTATTCGGCTTATCAGAGCCGCATTCGCGACATTCAAATTGCCGAAACGCCCGTTGACGAAAGAATAACCGCCCCCGACCCCGAAGCTTTGTACGAAACGGTAAGGCAAAAAATTGCCGAATTCGGCCTGCCCGCCTCTACCCGGATTATTGAAAAGGAATATGCGCCACAATCCTGGCAGGAAATGAACCGCTCTTTTGACCGTTATCATAACCTGCGCAGCCGCTTTTTCAAACTGATCGGCTATGCCGATGCCGAAGACTGCCGTTGCGCAGGCCTCAACGACAATGATATCGCCTGCCTGCGCGAAGGTTTCGCTCCGGAAAACTACAACATTCATCTCAAAGTTCCTGCCGACTTCGGCGGCAGTCTCGATTTCGACAATTTCAGCCTGATTCAGACCCGGCCGCATCATGCCGGCATTCATCGGATTATCGACATGCAGATTGAAAACAATTTTCTGCGCCTGCATAAAAAAATTTTCTTACCCTGGTTTGAAGGAAAGTTTTATTATGATTAGCCGTTATCTGAACCACTTCCGCCAATTGCCCGGCAGCGTCGTCTTCGAACCGGCCGTTGACGCCAATCTGACCAAGATTGACGCCGAGCTTACGGCCAGAAATTTTTCCGCCATTCCCGGCGAATATCGGAATTTTCTCAAACTAAACGACGGCCTCATCTTCAACGGCATCGAATTTTACGGCTCAATCCCTCATTACCGTGAAGAAAGGAACTACACTTTTCCGAACCTCATAACCGTTAACGAATATTATCTCAATTATGACTATTTCATCCGCAAACTGGTTATCGGCCGCATATCGGAAAACATCCTGCTTTACGACGGCGCCGAAAACGTTTATTCGGTTACCGACCGTATCAACCTGCGCCCGGTCATCGAAACCGAAAGCCTTGCGGCATTTCTCAAAATCTTTTATGACCACGCGGTCGCTGCAACACGTTGAATTATTGACAAGCAAAGCAATATCTTATATCTTGCTGTTTAGCTTTTTGATTATCTTTTTGACACGAAAGAAGGCACTATGCCGGAAAACAAACCGCATATCCGTACCGTTGGCGAACAGTTTCATGACCATGGCGGAAATCTGGAACAGCTCTTGGAACATATGCCGAACGAAGAAGCTTTTTACAAAGCCTCCGACATCTTTCAGCAGCTGTGCGACCCGACACGCCTGCGTATTCTGTGGCTGCTGGCTCACTGCGAAGCCTGCGTCCTGAACGTCGCGGTTGCCGTCGGCATGAGTACTTCCGCCGTTTCCCATCATCTGCGCATTCTGCGCCAGACCGGTCTCATTGTTAACAGACGCGCCGGCAAGGAAGTTTATTACAAACTCGCGGACACCCGCACCGCCCGACTCATCCATAAAATGATTGACGACGTTTTCGAAATGAGCTGTCCGCAAAACAAATTATAAAATTTAAGAAAAACCGCTGATACAGTATGCCTTGCGACATGTAAATTTTGCGAGACTGCACCGAATTGCTTTAGAAAACCGTTTTCTTCCCTCTTAAAGTCTGGATAACGGAATTTATAAAGTGATTCGGAAAGCGAGAAAAATTCCAGTGTACAACAAGGTACATGAATTTTTTGAGACTGCACCGAATCACTTTAGAAAACCGTTAGACAGACTTTAACGCACGCATGGAATTGATAATGGCAATAACCGACACACCGACATCGGCAAAAACAGCGTCCCACATGGTAGCCAGTCCTTCGGCACCCATCAACAGAACCAAAAACTTGACACCCAACGCAAAAACAATATTCTGCCGCACGATTCGCAAAGTTCGTTGTGAAATTTTAATCGCCTGCGCAATTTTAGACGGTTCGTCAGTCATAATCACAATGTCCGCCGCCTCAACCGCCGCGTCAGAACCAACGCCGCCCATGGCAATACCAATATCGGCCAGAGCCAGCACCGGCGCATCATTAATACCGTCGCCGGCAAAAATAAGTTTTCCGCCATCGCTTTTGTCTTTCATCAGCGCCTCAACCTTTTCGACCTTCTGTGCCGGCAGCAAATTGGCAAAAAACTTATCCAAACCCAGTGTTTGCGCAACATTTTCCGCAACCGCGGCATTGTCGCCGGTCAACATGACCGTCTCCCTGATACCCGCTTTTTTCAAAGCCGCAATCGCTGCCGGCGCATCGGGCTTTATCTCGTCCGCAATCAGGATAAAGCCTCTGAAAATTCCCCCTGCCGCAATATAGACAACCGTTCCGGCTCCGTTTACGGGATTAAATTTTATCCCATACTCGTCCAAAAGCTTTTTATTGCCGAGCAAAACCGTCTTACCGCCGATTGTGGCCTTAATACCGCGACCCGGCAGTTCTTCAAAATCAGCCACCCGCCTCAGGTCAATTTCCTTACCGTATGCCTTGCGGATTGACTGTGAAACCGGATGCGTTGAATTGCCGCCGGCAAGCGCAGCCGTTTCCAGCAACGTGTCATCGTCAATGCCCTCGCCCTGCACCCGGCTGACCTCAAAGCAGCCTTTTGTCAGAGTGCCGGTCTTGTCAAAAACCGCAATTTCGGTTGCCGCCAAAGCCTCAAGATAATTGCTCCCCTTAACCAGGATTCCGTTGCGCGAAGCGGCGCCGATACCGCCGAAAAAACCCAGCGGAACGGAAATAACCAACGCGCACGGACATGATATGACCAGAAAAGTCAGCGCCCGATACAGCCAGTCGCTGAAAGCCGCGCCATCAACCAGCAACGGCGGCAAAACCGCAATAGCCAAAGCCAGAAAGACCACCGCCGGCGTATAATAGCGTGCAAAACGGGTAATAAAGTTCTCAACAGAAGCCTTTTGGGAACTGGCATTTTCAACCAAATCCAAAATCTTAGCCACCGTCGATTGGCCAAAATCACGGGTAACCTTTATTTTCAGCCGGCCGTTCAAATTAATGCAGCCGCTGATAACCTCGTCGCCGACGGCCGCTTCCCGAGGCACCGATTCGCCGGTAATCGCCGCCGTGTCAATCAACGAATAACCCTCGACGATCCGGCCGTCCAGCGGAATTTTTTCTCCGGCAGTCACGATAATGTCTTCGCCCGGACGCACATCCTCGGGACTTACCCTGACAACCTTGCCGTCCCTTTCGATATTGGCATAATCGGGACGAATGTCCATCAACGCCGCAATTGACTTGCGCGACTTGTTGACAGCATAGGACTGAAACAGTTCGCCGATTTGATAAAACAGCATTACCGCCACGCCTTCGGAATATTCTCCCAAAGCAAAAGCGCCGGCCGTTGCCGCCGTCATCAGAAAATTCTCGTCAAAAACCTGTCCATGGCCGATATTTCTGAATGCCTTGCGCACAATCGGCAGCCCGACAATGAGATATGCGGCAGACCAGACAGCCAAACGCCAGTAACCGGAAACCGGCAGCATAAAAGCCACCGCAAACAAAACAGCTGCGGCGATAATTTTATAAAGCTGTCTTTTCTGCTTCATACCCAAACCTCCTGACTATCGAACCAGAGTAACGTCGCTGTCGACTTTGGCAATCAGTTTCTCCGCAGCATCAAGAATTTCTTCAAAACGTTCTTCTTCCGCTTCCAAGACCAGCTTTCCGCTCATAAAGGAAACCGAAGCCGAAATCACGCCTTCAATTTCCCGAACAGCGTTCTCTATTTTTGCCGCGCAGTTGGCGCAGTCCAAATCGTCCAATACAAAAGTCTTCTTCATTTCTTTCCTCCAATCCCGTCAATAATTAAATAATTGTTCAATTGTTTATATATTATAGATAACATGCCTTTTTCATATTGTCAACCGTCTTATGACAATGAAATCGCCGGCCTTAATTGACAAAAAAATTGACTTTTCGTCAATTTAATGCTATGGATAAAGAACTTATTTATAAAATTGTTTATTACGTTAAAATATCTTATTATGGAAAAATTTGAAAAACTGGAAAAAGTTCTTTCGGAACTGAACATCAGTGACAAAGAACTGATAAACTGGGTTAACAACCGCAGTAAAAATGTTGCAAACAAAGTTAACACGCCCAACAAGAATGTTACCAATCTGATACCAACGGAACTTCCCATAGTATATCGCCGCGGAACAAAACTCGACATTGCAAAGGGATTGGATCTGAACTACAAGGACGACGTATGGGGAATTCAGCTGTTGTCCGGCGTAATGATTTCTCTACGCGATGAGCACGTGTATCAGAAGAAAAGTGATATTATATGGACTATCTCAAAGATGCGTTTCCGTAACAGACGAGTATATCTGCCGTCTAAAAATGTCTTGGAAAAATATTGGGGCACTGAAGAAAAAGCAAAATTTGATGCAACTGCTAATGTTCTGAGAGAAAATGGCTATTGGCACGCCTCGTCCTACAGTGGAATGATTTTGTGCTCCAAGGAACCGGACAGTTATACGGCTTATTATTTCGACTTAGCTTCAGGCCAAACTATGAGAGGCTCCACAGAACAACCCTATGGTGACATCCGCGTAGCATTTACTGTGCTTCCATTTTGGAAAGAATGGATAACAGTTTTAACATTTCTTGGCATAATTATCTCTGCCATACTGCTCTCTTTATTCATTCTATGGTTGACATGATTAAGAGCAGTTAAACAAACATTACGCGCTTCGCACAAAAAAAGCACCTTTTAACAGGTGCTTTTTTTATCTGGGGCGAACTATGGGACTCGAACCCACGACAACCGGTACCACAAACCGGGGCTCTACCAACTGAGCTAAGTTCGCCATCGGACTTATGCGTTTTTACAAACAATCTTCCTTAAAGTCAAGACAAAAAGCGCAAAAAAATTATTTATTCTAAAACTAATTATCAACGGCAAAAATTAATAATTTATTTTCTTTTTCTTTATAAAATTAGTACAAATAACTCCAGAAAAAGAGAAAGAAAAAAGATGAAAAGCAGTTTTCACAGGCAATTACGGCGCGTTTTCGGGTATGCTTTGCTCATGCTCGGTTTTGCCGCATATTCTGCTTCCGAAGCCGGAGCCTCCGTTTCTTCAATTACCATCGACGCCGCGTCCGGCGAGGTTTTGTCCTCTTCCGCGGCCGACACGTTGCGCTATCCCGCCTCTCTGACCAAAGTCATGACGCTTTACATCACTTTCGACGCCTTGGAAAAAGGCATAATCAAACTTGACGACAAACTTCCCGTTTCCCGGCATGCGGCCAACCGTTCGCCGTCCAAGCTCGGCCTCCGCGCCGGTTCAAGCATTGACGTTAAAACCTGCATCATGGCCGTCATCGTCAAATCTGCCAACGACTGCGCTACGGTTTTGGCTGAAGGCCTCGGTTACAGCGAAGAAAATTTCGCCAAATCGATGACCCGCGTTTCCCGCGAACTCGGCATGAAAAACACCACTTTCAAAAACGCCTCCGGCCTGCCCAACAAACAGCAGAAAACCACCGCGCGCGACATGGCCTTGCTGGCCGCCGCCATGTACCACCATTTTCCGCAGTATTACAAATGGTTTTCCGCCAAAAAATTTACCTACGACGGCCGAACCATATACACACATAACCACATTCTCAAAAACTTTGAAGGCGCCGACGGTCTGAAAACCGGATTTACCAACGCTTCCGGCTACAACATTATCACTTCGGCGGAACGCGACGGTCACCGCGTCATTGCCGTAACCATGGGCCACAACACCGCCCGCGAGCGCGACAGAAAAGTCGCCCAGATGATGAACAAAGGGCTGAGCAAACTGGCCCTAAACGATAAAGTCAACACGTCCAGCATGTATGCCGAACTGGAAGAAAAAAACATCGGCTCCGAACCGGAACAAAAACTTGCTTCGCTGGAAGGAACCGCAGCAGATGCCAAGCTCTGGGACATTCAGGTCGGCGCTTTTTCAAATTACACCAAAGCGCGCAACTATGCGCTTGAGATAAAAAAGAAAGCGTCGCGCAAACTGGCTGACAAACCGATTGATATCGAACCCGTATCCACAGGCGCGGCCATCATCTACCGCTCCAAAATTACCGGCTTTGCAAAGAACGAAGCCGACGCCGCCTGTAAAAGTTTGAAAAAATCAAACAAATCCTGTATAGTGGTCGCACAACAGGAAAACAAACAGCTCATTTTGGCGCATAACCGTTATCAGCAGCAGTATTAAACCATGAACGACCCGATTCAGAAAAAAGCCCACGTTATTGTTATCAGCAACGAAAAAGGCGGCACCGGCAAATCCACCATTTCCATGCATCTGGCCATCAAACTGATGCAGGAAGGTTTTTCGGTCGCCACGGTCGACATGGACGGCCGTCAGGGAACGCTCTCCAAATATCTCGAAAACCGCGAAACTTTCTGCGCCCGGCATAAAATCTCACTGCCGATACCCGTTCATTACAAATTCTCGCCGCAGGAAGATTACGGCCTGATTCCGGCCGATCGCGCCAATATCCGCATGCAGATCTCCAAACTGCTCGACAATTACGACGCGGTCATCATCGACACCCCCGGCACCAAAAACTATCTTTTTGAAGAAGCGCACCGCTTCGCCGACACGCTGATTACGCCGATTTCCGACAGTCTGATTGACTTAAACGTTCTGGCCGACATCGACTTCGAAAACGAAAAAATCGGCCAGCCCGGTCATTACGCCAACTACATCTGGGAAGTGAAAAAATACCTGGCCTCGCTCGGCAAACCGTACCTGAACTGGATCGTCGTCGGCAATAAGCTGTCATCATACAACTCCCGCAACAAACAAACCGTTTTCAACTATCTTGAAAAAATGTCCAAACTTTACGGTTTCCGTCTGGCCGAAATTATTAAAGACCGCGTCATTTACCGCGAACTGTTTCTTGAAGGGCTGACGGTTCTGGACATGCAGCACCCCGACCTGCGTTTCAAAATGAGCGTTTCCCACATTGCCGCCAAACGCGAGATTCGCGCTTTGGCCGAATTCATCTGCCCCGAATAGGAACAAAAGATGAAAGAACTCAGCCTGCTGATGTTTGTCGTTGCCTGCGGTTACGTCCTCGGGCGCTTTCTCAACCGTTTTGCCGCCGGAAGCGTCCGGCAGCGCAACTTTTTTATTCCGTCGCAAGCCGACAGTAATCTGCTCTGGGGATTTGCCTTTTACTTCGGCTTTGCCGCCCTCATGTTCCATTCTCATCACAAAATCTGGCCCCTGACCGCAATCGCCGCCATTTTGGTTTTTCTGGCATATTACAAAGCACTGCGCAAAAATCTTGTCACGCCGGTTTCGCCTTTTATCGTTAACGACCTGCGCCGCCGGCTGAACTGGCAGCAGGAAAACGACCGGCGCCTCAACCGCCCCTATACCCGCGGCGAAGCCCTTCGCCTGCTCGGCCTGCCCGCGGGCATCGATGACGACAGCCCGCAAATTGCCGAACGTCTGAAACTGTTATCCGACTTTTCGACCCAAACCCCCGACCTTCCCTACCTGCCCGAACTCATCGACGAACTCCGCACCGCGCTCTCTCGAAAATAAACATTTGATAACTATGTTTAGACTTGAGTTTAATCCTTATAGTGATAAACTCCTGACATAAAATTATTAAACGTATTAAAAGGAGAGAGTATGATAAAAACAGTTGCTACTACCCCCTACACCGACCAGAAAATGGGTACCGGCGGCCTGCGCAAAAAAACCAAGGTCATGATGCAGCCCAACTATTTTGAAAACTTCATTCAAACCGTTTTCAATACCATCGGCGGCGTAGAAGGCAAAACCTATGTAGTAGGCGGCGACGGCCGTTATTACAACGACGTTGCCATTCAGAAATTTATCAAAATGGCCGCGGCCAACGGCGTAGCCAAACTCATCATCGGCCAGAACGGTTTCATGTCAACGCCGGCCGGTTCCAACGTTCTGCTCAAGAACAAAACCAACGGCGCCTTTATCTTCTCCGCTTCCCACAACCCGGGCGGCATCGACAACGATTTCGGCGTGAAGTATTCCGACGAAACCGGCGGTCAGGTTCCGACATCGATTACCGATGCCATCTACAGAAACTCTCAAACCATCAACGAATACAAGATTCTCGAAGCGCCCGACGTCGACCTTGGCAAAATCGGCGTTCAGAAACTGGAGAACATGACGATTGAAGTCATCGATCCGATTAAGGACTATGTCGAAATGCTCGAAGGGATTTTCGACTTCGAAGCACTGAAAAAGCTTTTCAAATCCGGCTTTACCATGAAGTTCGACGCCATGAACGCCGTTACCGGCCCTTATGGAAAGCGCATTTTTGAAGAAATCCTCGGCGCCGCGCCGGGATCGGTCATCAATGCGGTTCCCAAACCGGATTTCGGCGGCCTACACCCGGATCCGAACATGGTTTATGCTAAGGAACTCATCGGCATCATGTACGGCGACGGCGCACCCGACTTCGGTTCTGCCAATGACGGCGACGGCGACCGCAACATGATTCTGGGCAGAAAATTTTTCGTCTCGCCTTCCGACAGCCTGTCGATTATTACCGATAACTACAAACTGATTCCGGCTTACAGAAACGGCATTTACGGCGTGGCCAAATCTGCCGCGACGTCTACGGCCGTCTGCCGCACGGCCAAAGCGCTGGGCATGGACTGCTACGAGGTTCCGACCGGCTGGAAATACTTTGTCAACCTGATGGATTCCAACCGCATTACCTTCTGCGGCGAAGAAAGCTTTGGTACCGGTTCCAGCCATATCCGCGAAAAAGACGGCATTTGGGCCATTCTGTTCTGGCTGAGCATTATTGCCGCTACAGGCAAATCGGTTGAGGAAATTACCGTCGACCATTGGAAAAAATACGGCCGCAGCTATTATATCCGTTTCGACTTTGAAGGCATAGACAAAGACGTTGCCGACAAACTGATGGCCGATTTGGAAAACAGGCTTCCGGAACTGAACGGCAAAAAGTTCGGCAGCTTTGAAGTCAGCGAAGCCGCCCCGTTTGTTTACAACGACCCGGTCGACGGTTCTTCGACCAAAAACGGTCTGGTCGTCAAATTCGCCGACGGTTCGCGTATCGTTTACCGTCTCTCGGGAACCGGCACCAGCGGCGCCACGCTCCGCGTTTACATGGAAAAGTTCGAAAAAGACAAACTCCGCGAAGAGCCGTTGACAATGCTGAAAGACATTGCCAAAATTGCCGCGGACATTGCCGAAATCGAACCCCGTACAGGAAAACAGCAACCCGATGTCATTACATAGACCGTACATAACGTTAACCGGCTTTATTACCGCACTTGCCTTCTCGGCAAGTGCGTATGCCGGTTTGTACGGTTTTACGTCAGCCAACCCCTATACCTACGAAGAGCAGATTTTGGACATCAAGGTCGCGCCGAAAACTATCGTCAACTATCGCAAAGCCATGCGTGATAACGTTGTGGCTCTGGCCGAGTTTGCCAAAGCCGAAAACAAGGACTTTGAAATCATCGCCCACGAAGGAGAAGAGCTTCTGCACAAAAGCCTGTGGGAATACCATCTTGACGGTTACAACGAAGCGCGGCGCAAAGGCATTAATGCCGACGACCCAGTCTTTCTGGCGCATCGGAAACAAACCGAACCGGATTTGGCTTATTCCGCCTCTGCTGAAAACTACGGACGGCATCTCAGCGGTATTGCCGTCAACAATCGTTTCTGCGGCAGCCGCAAACTGAGTCCGCATATAAAGGAACACGGCCTGAAAATTATTTCCATCGACAGCTGTTCCTCGGAAACGGAACTGGACGAAGCAATCATGAACTCGGCAGGTTTCGGCAGCCTGCTCTATGCTTTCGTCAAACCGGAAACCGCCTTCCGCAAAATAAAAAAGCAGCCGATAATCAACGAAAATGCCCGCAACATCTATAAAGTTGCCGACGCGGCCAACATCTCGTTCTTCATTGACGACAGTCTTTATGATGACAAAGAACGTTTTTTGCAGGACATCAGGGATTCCAACTATGACATTGTCGTCATTGAGCCTTTTTTCCGCCATCGGGAACCGCTCTCAAGAGAAGATGTCGACAGCCTGAAGTTCAAGAAAAACGGTGCCAAACGGCTGATTTTTGCCAAAATGAACGTCAGCGAAGCCAACCGCCGCGACTATTATTGGAGGGACGGCTGGCAGATCGACAAGACCCCGTGGCTGGCTCGCGCATCCTTTACCGATTCTGACGCGGTCATTACCGAATACTGGGACGAAAACTGGAAAAAAGTCAGCGGCCTCTATTTCAAAGGCATTGTCGACAGCGGCTATGACGGCGCTTTTCTGACCGGCCTCGAAAACCATGTTTACTTTGAAAAACAAACCCCGTTAGAATAGGTTGACCGACATGAACGAAGTAGAAGTTTTGGACATTTCCCGCGAAGCGATTTTCACGCTGATAAAAGTCGTCAGCCCGGTACTGCTGGTTGCGCTGTTCATCGGTCTGATAATCGGTATTTTTCAGGCTCTGACCCAGATTCAGGAAATGACGCTGGCTTTTGTCCCGAAAATTCTCGGCGTCTTTTTCACGCTTATCCTGCTTTTTCCGTTTATGCTCAACCAAATGCGGATGCTTTCCGACACTTTGTTTGACAAGATAGTCAACGGCGGATGACGGCAATGACCCAGCTCCTGAATCTGGAAATTTATCAGTTTATCTTCGTCTTTCTGCGTATCGGCTCGGCAATACTGTTAATGCCGGGCTTCGCGGTTTCTTACGTTACCGAACGCCAGCGGCTTACGATTGCTCTGGCAATAACGGTAGTGCTGGTACCGTTTCTGAGCGGTTTTCTGCCGCCGGCACCGGCCGATTTTCTTGACTTTCTGCGACTGGCACTGTTCGAAATTACCTGCGGCGTGTTCATGGGACTGTTCATGCAGGCACTCTATGCCGCGCTCAGTCTCGTCGGCAACTTTGCCGGACAGGCCATCGGCTTTTCCAACGCCCAGATTTTCGACCCGACTTTCCAAACCCAAAGCATCGTTCTTGAAACTTTTTTAAGCATCATTGCCCTGACCGTCATATTCATCACCGACCTGCATCATCTGATGCTTTCCGCAGTCGTCGACAGTTACCGGCTGTTTCCGGTCGGTCTGCCCTTGCCGCTCGGCGACTTCTCCGACTTCATGAGCCAGACCGTCAACGCAAGTTTTGTCATCGGCTTCAAAATCGCCTCGCCGTTCATTGCTTTTTCAATCGTCTTTTATGTCGGCATGGGACTCGTTTCGCGCCTGATGCCGCAGTTGAACATCTTTTTCCTCTCCCTGCCTTTGCAGATTTATCTGGGACTGGGACTGCTTTTTATAACCACGCCGATAATGATTCTCTGGTTCGTCAAATATTATGAAGGCGGCCTGATGAAATTTGTTTCCGGGAGCTGAGCATGATTGCCGAAGATGATGACGAAGCCTCAAAAACGGAAGAACCGTCGGAACGAAAAATAAGCAAGGCCAAAGAAGAAGGCGACATTGCCATCTCTCAGGATGCCAAAAGCTTTATCATGCTGCTCGGCATGCTGTTCGTCATCTGGCTGGTGCTGCCGCTGATGTTCAAATGGTTCTATATGTTTTCGCTCAAGTTTGTCGAAAATCCGGACGCCATTCCCACCGACGGCCGCCACATCAGGCTCCTGCTTTACAATACGGTCATTGCCCTCATGAAAATTCTCGGCATTCCCTTTGCCATTTTCATGGTGCTCGGCATTTTTGCCAGCGTTGCCCAGACCGGTTTCGTCTACGCGCCGAAAAAACTGGAACCGAACTGGAACAAGCTGAACATCTTTGCGGCAATGACCCAGTTTATAAACATGAAAAAAATCGTCGAGAGCTTAAAAGGCATCATCAAAATTACCGTCATCGCATTTATCGGCGTTCTCGTCATCCGCCCTTATCTGGAAAAGGTCAACCTGATGCCGGGCATGGAAACCATGGCAATTTTATCTTTTATTCATAAAATTGTGGTACTGTTGATTTTTACGGTAGTTATCGCCGTTCTGGTCATCGCCGTTGCCGACTACGCCTATCAGAAATATCAGCATTTGAAGAAACTGCGCATGACCAAACAGGAAGTCAAAGACGAATACAAACAGATGGAAGGCGACCCGCTGGTCAAATCGCGTATCCGTCAGGTGCGCATGGAACGCGCCCGCCACCGCATGATGGATGCCGTCCCCCGCGCCGATGTGGTTATCGTCAACCCGACGCACTATGCCGTCGCCCTGGAATACAAAATGGAAAAAATGGACGCGCCGGTTGTCGTTGCCAAAGGTCTGGACAATCTGGCGCTGCGCATCAGGGAAATAGCCGAAGAACACGACATTCCCATTGTCGAGAACCCGCCGCTGGCGCGCGCGCTTTTCGCTTCCGTAGAACTGGATCAATCGATTCCGGCCGAACACTTCAAGGCCGTTGCCGAGGTAATTGGATATGTTATGCAGCTTAAAAACCCACAGGCCCGATAAACTGCTGCAAAAGCGTTTGCTGCAGCTTGCCTATTCGCTCATCGCCCTCGCCGCGGCGATAATCCTGTTTATGGTATACCCGGAATATTACCTTTATCTGATTCTGTCCATGCTGATACTGTGCATTTTATGCCTTGCGCTTACCATCAAAACCCTCCGCGCCGGCGAAGAAGCCATCAGCTACGGCGGTTTTGCCAACGAAATTATCAAAAACGACTTCAAAGCCCGCCGGATTGACAATGCTGCCGGAGAACCGGTCATTCAGAACGACGTCGCCAGAGAACTGCTCAAAAACGAACCGATTCTCGAATATCTGGAAAAACAGCTCAGCGAGAACCGCCTCAACAAAGCGGCTTTCTACCGCCTGCAAACCGCCTGCCGCGACCTTGCCGCCGAAAAAGTCACGCTGGCGTTAAACCTGCACCATGACCGGGACAGAATTTTTGCCGACGAAGAATGGTTCGAAATCACCGTCCGGCCGATATTCTTAAAAAAAACCGACATTTTCGAAGGCCCTTTTTCAATTAAAGCAATCAAAAAAGACACCTATTTATACTGGAACTTCCAGGACATTACCGCCGCCAAAAACATGGAGCACGTTTTTCAGGAAGAGCGTAAAAACCTTCACGATTTTCTTGACGATCTCCCGGTCGGGCTTTATACCTGCACCCGCGATTTTCAAATCGAATACGCCAACCACGCCTTTGCCCGCATTGTCGGCGTTGCCCGCGAAGACCTTATCGGCACCGATTTCCGCAAATATCTGGGCGAAAACGTCGAAACGCCGCAGAACACGACCTGGTCAGGGAGGTTGTTTTTTGTCAGCACCGCACATGAAACGATCGAATGTTTCGTCGCTCAGGAAAGTTTCCGCGGCAACCGGGAGTACAAGATTCGCGGCGCTGCCGTCGCCGGCATTCCGTCCGACCGCGACGTCAAAAAAGAACTCAGCGCTTCGCTGGATAAAATCAGCTGGCTTTTCAATTACGCGCCGGTCGGCATCGTCTTCATCAACCGCGACGGTCAAATAACCGATTGCAATGCCAAAGTCCGGAGTTTTCTTGGCGCCGCCAAGGAAAACATTTTGCTCAAAAGCATCTTTGACTATGTCAAAACCGAAGACGCCGCCGAACTCAAAAAACAGTTTTCCGCCATTTACGCTTCCGCCGATGCCTCGGCTTCGCTGGACGTCCACGTCAGTCTCGGCCGCGAAGAACGCATCATTCAGCTCTACATCAGTCCGATGCGCCGCTTCTATTCTTTCGACATCAGCGAAATCGACGGTTTGGTTCTGTATATGATTGACGCCACCAAACAAAAAACGCTGGAGATGCAGTTTGCCCAAGCTCAGAAAATGCAGGCCATGGGCCAGTTGGCAGGCGGCGTCGCCCATGACTTCAACAACCTGCTGACCGCCATGATCGGCTTCTGCGACCTGCTGCTTCAACGTCACGGCGTCGGCGATCCGTCCTTTACCGACCTGATCCAAATCAAGCAAAACGCCAATCGTGCCGCCGGGCTGGTTCGCCAGCTGCTGGCTTTCTCGCGCAAACAACCCCTGAAGCCGAAACTGATCGACGTTACCGAAAACTTCGTCGAACTCAGCCATATGCTCAAACGGATTCTCGGCGAACAGATTGTGCTTGAATTTTACCACGGCAGCGACCTGGGATATATCCGCGTCGACCCGGTTCAGTTTTCGCAGGTTATCATCAATTTGGCCGTCAACGCCAAAGACGCCATGAACGGCAGCGGCACGCTCAGCATTTCCACCCGCACCGAAACGCTCTCCGAACCTTACCGGTTCGGCGCCGACGTAATCAAACCCGGCGAATTTGTGGTTATCGATGTCAGAGACACCGGCTGCGGCATTCCGATTGAAAACCTTACCCGCATCTTTGAACCCTTCTTCTCCACCAAACAAAACGTCGTCGGCTCCGGTACCGGCCTCGGTCTGGCCATGGTCTACGGCATTGTCCGCCAGACCGAAGGCTTCATCAAAGTCGAAAGCATTGTCGGCAAAGGCACCACCTTCTCCATTCATCTGCCGCGTTTTGACGCCGCCGTCGACGATGAAGAGGAAAAACGCGGCAATGAACAGGACACTGTCAAAGCCAAAGACGGTTCGCCGGTTCTGACCGTTCAGGAGAAAATTACCTCTCCCGTCGCCGTCAGCCAGAAACTGATATTCGGCCTGAACGTTTCGGCCATTGACCGCAGCGTCCGGGAAAATCCGGACGCTGCCTCAACCCGCATTCTCTTCGTCGAAGATGAAGATTCGGTTCGGGCTTTCGGCGTCCGCGCCTTAAAGAAAAAAGGTTTTGACGTTGTCGCTTGCAATTCGGCCGAGAATGCGCTAGAACAATTGGAGCACGACAAAAACTTCGGCCTGCTGATAACTGATATGGTAATGCCCGGCATTAACGGCGCCGAACTGGCCGCCCGCGTCCGCGAACAGATTCCCGCCGTCAAAATTATTTTGGCCTCCGGCTATTCGGAAGAAATTGCCCGCCGCGAACTTGCCGGCTCGCAGGATTTTGACTTTCTGGCCAAACCATTCAGCCTCGGCGACCTGACCAAAAAGGTTTTTGACGTTTTGAGCAGAAACTGACGGACAAAAGATGAACAAAAACACCGACATCAGACAGCTGCCGCTGGCTTTCGAACACCAACCGTTTCTCGGCAAAGAGGACTTCATGGTCGCCTCCTGTAATGCCGAAGCCTTTGCTTATGTCGAAAACTGGCCCGACTGGCCGTTTTTCGCCGTCTGCCTGTATGGCCCGGCCGGCTGCGGCAAAAGTCATCTGGCTCACATGTTTTCCGACAACGTATCCGTCAAAACCCGTTATCCGTATAAAATTCCCCGCGTTCGCGCCTCGGAAGTCGGGACGGAAACCCTGCGGCTGTTCGAACAGCATCCCTGCCTGATTGTCGAAGATATGAACGACAATATCGACAACGAAGCGATGTTTCATCTTTACAATCAGTACCGCAACGAAAACGGCTATATCCTTTTTACCTCGGAAATCGCTCCTGCCCGCCTGCACATTGCGCTGCCGGATTTGCGCTCAAGACTGAATATCGTTCCCACGGTGGAAATCCGCGAACCGGACGACGAGTTGCTGCAGGCGTTGATCGTCAAGCTGTTCAACGACCGGCAGGTTGTCATTTCGCAGGAAGTGCTCAGCTACATCCTTGCCAATATGCAGCGCTCCTACGCTTTTGCCCGCAAACTCGTTGCCGAAACCGACAACATTTCGCTGGCCCGCAAACGCGCCGTAACCATTCCCATTGTCAAAGAAGCCCTGGCCGTATTAAATGACGACCATCAGGGAGAACTTTTCTAACTCTACGACCGAAAGAACTGAAATGTCCAAACATCTGCAGACGATTTTCTCAGCCAAGCCGTGGTTTTGCATCTCCGGCCTCCGTTTCAACCTGCTTTTCGCACTGTTTCTGCTTGCCGCCTATAACCTGCCTTTCGCCCGCAAACTGTGGAGCATTTCGCCGTCGGTTTCGTTTGTTGCCGGCGGACTTTTCTGTGCCTTTATGCTGCTTTGCGCGGCTGTTTCGCTTCTGTTCAACAAATACACCGCCAAACCGCTGGCAATCTTCTTTTGTATTCTGAACGCGCTGGTTTTTTATTTTATGAGCGCTTATAACACGCCGATTGACAAGATTATGCTTCTGAACGTCGTCCAAACCGACATCTATGAAGTTCAGGACCTTCTGGGACTGAAACTGCTGACATTCCTTACTCTGCTCGGCCTTTTGCCGTCTCTGATAATCATGAAAATCAGGATTGATTACGGGAACCTCAAACAGGGATTGCTTTCCACAGCAACCGTCACCGCCGCTTCGGCAACCCTTTGCGCCGCCGTCATGCTCGGCAATTACACCGCAACCGAACAATTCTTCCGCAACCACCGCGACGCCAAATATTATCTGGTCCCGGTCAATTATATCAGCGCCTCGCTTTCGGTTTGGAAAATGCGACGCAAGTCGAACCATCCGTTCGTAACGATAGCTGACGACGCCAAATTGAACCGTTACTGGAACAACGGCAAGAAAAACCTGTTTGTCCTCGTGGTCGGCGAAACCGCCCGCGCCGCCAACTTTTCGCTCGGCGGCTACGGTCGCCCGACCAACGCACCGCTGGACAAGCACCGCCGGGAAATCGTCTATTACGGCGATACGACCGCCTGCGGCACCTCTACCGCCGTCGCCGTTCCCTGTATGTTCTCGCGCAGCGGCCGCAAAAACTTTAAAGTCGGCTCCGAAGAATATACCGAGAATCTGCTCGACGTACTGCAGAAAGCCGGCTACAAGGTTCTCTGGCGCGAAAACAACACCGGCTGCAAAAACAACTGCGACCGGGTCGAAATCGAAGACTTCTGCACGAAAAAGTCCTGCCTCGACGAAATAATGCTTACCAACTTTTCCGCCAAAGTCCGCCAAACCGGCAAGGACATCCTCGTCGTCATGCACCAGACCGGCAGCCACGGTCCGGCTTATTTTGAACATTATCCTGCAGAGGCCGCCCGCTGGTCACCTGTCTGCAAAACCGAAAACCTCAGCCGCTGCTCGGCCGAAGAACTGGTCAACGTTTATGACAACACCGTCTATTACACAAGCATGTTTCTGAGCAAAGTCATGGACGAACTGACCGCCCTGTCCGGCGAATACAACGTCGCGCTCCTCTATGCTTCCGACCACGGCGAATCTTTGGGAGAGAACGGCATTTATCTCCACGCCCAGCCATATGAAACAGCACCGGCTTATCAAAAGGAAATCCCAATGCTGGTCTGGCTTCCCGACAGTTCGGCCCGAGCTTTCGGCATCAACCGCCATTGTCTGAAAAAAACCGCCGGACAGCCGCATTCGCACGACAACCTTTTCCACTCCGTTCTGGGACTGGCCGGTATCGAAACCATCGATTACGAACCCGCGCTCGACATATTCTCCGGCTGCCGGAAGCAATAAAAAATCTCTGTTTTCTTTGCAAAAAAAACTTGCAAATTAAAATGATTTTGTTATACATACCTACCGGCAAGTATATATAAAACAACAGCAAAACGGTAGAAATATGCCCAGAAGAACCAAGGAAGAGGCCGAGAAGACAAGACAGGAAATTCTGTTTTCCGCGCTTGATATATTTTATGAAAAAGGTTATTCCAAAACAACCTTTGACGAGATAGCCAAACGCATCAACCTTACCAAAGGAGCCGTGTATTGGCATTTTCGCAACAAGCCGGACATCATCGCCGCACTGATAAAAGAGTCGTTCAACCGCACCAACGAAGCGATTGCCCGCAAAGTGCCGGTTGTCAACACGCTGAGCGATTTGCGCGCCCATTTCAACTGTATCGCCGAACTGGTGCGCGATATTCCCAACTACAGGAAATTCATGTTTTTCATGCTTTTCCAGATGGAATGGTCCGAAACCCTGTTTACCCACATCGGGAGTTCAGTCAAGGAAATTCGCGATTTTCCTTTGAATATCATCAGACAGGCATTGACTAATTCGCAAAAAAGTGGAGAAATATCTGCAGACTTGAACATCAACGATACAGTTATAACCATCTTCAGTTTATGGCAGGGCATGCTTTCCTATGCCATAAGCAGTAATTCTTTGGTAAATTTTCCGCACTTGTTTTGCACAAGTTTCGATTTAATAGTAAAAGCTCTGAAGGACGAAAGGTCTGAAAATGAAATTAGGTAAGGTAAGTAATAGAAAAGTTCTCAAACAAACCGCTGTTCTGCTTTTATGCGTAGCCGCAGGCTGGTATCTGAAAAGCCGCCTGACCCCGCAGATGCCGATGATGGGAGCCGACGCCGGCGATCCCTATGTTCTGGTTCAGCAGGTTCAACAGCGCAACATTTCCCCCAAAAAGAGCTACATCGGCCATGTCGAAGCCATCAAGGCGGTTGACCTGCGCCCTCAGGTTACGGGATATGTCGAGAAAGTCCTGTTCCAGGAAGGCTCTCTGGTTAACGAAGGCGACATTTTGTTCGTTATTGAACAGAAACGTTATCTGGCAACCGTCGAACTCCGCAAAGCCGAACTGGACAGCGCCAAAGCCAATCTGGTTCGCGCCGAACGCGACTATAAACGACAGAAATCGCTGAGCAGCCAGAACTACGCTTCCAAAGCCACGCTGGACACTTCGGAGAGCAACTACCTGCAGGCCAAGGCGGCCGTTGCACAGGCCGAAGCCAACCTTGAACTGGCCAAAATCGACATGGACTATACCGAAATCAAGGCGCCGATTACCGGCTACATCGGTAAGGCTCTGGTTACCGAAGGAAACTACGTCAACTCCACCACCCAGAATTTGGCCCGCATTGTCCAAACCGACCCGATTCGCGTTGCTTTCTCCGTCTCGGACAAAGATTTTCTGAATATGCGCGAACAGCGGATTTCTCAGGGCAGCGCCTCAATCAAAACCGAACTGGTGCTTCCCAACGGCAAGGTCTTGGTCAACCACCTCAAATCGCGTTTCAACGACAACGAAATTAATTCCGACACCGCAACCATCGCCGTCTACGCCGAATACAACAACAAAGACAGCCTGCTTATTCCGGGCAACTATGTTGACATTCGTCTCGGCAACAAAGAAGACAAAATCGCCATTCTGGTTCCGCAGGCTGCCGTCGCTCAGGACGAACACGGCAACTACGTCATGGTCGTTAACGAAAACAACATCGCCGAAGAAAGACGCGTCGTCCTGGGCGATACGCTGGAAGACCGGCAGATTGTTCTCGATGGTCTGAAACCGGAAGACCGCGTCATCATTCAGGGCCTGCAGAAAGTCAGCAACGGCCGGAAAGTTCAGGTCGGCGAAATTCAGAACGGCTCAGAAAACGTTACCGTGGAGGATAAATAACCGATGTTTTCCCGCATTTTCATTGAACGCCCGCGTTTCGCGATGGTTATTTCCATCGTGTTGACGCTTGCCGGCATCATCTCCGTTTTCTCGTTGCCGATTGCGCTTTACCCTGAAATTACGCCGCCGGAAGTTGTCGTTTCGGCATCTTACCCGGGCGCCAGCGCCGAAGTTATCGCCAAAACCGTCGGTATCCCGCTGGAAGAGGAAATCAACGGCGTTGAAGACATGCTTTACATGAGTTCTTCCTCAGAAAACTCTTCCTATCAGCTGACCGTTACCTTCAAAGTCGGCGTTGACAGGGACATGGCACAGGTTAAGGTTCAAAACCGCATCCAGCAGGCGCAGTCGAAACTGCCGACGGACGTTACCCGTCAGGGTCTGACGGTTAAAAGCCGTTCGTCAAACATGCTGGGCATGATCAGCATTATCTCGCCCAACAACACCTACTCGCAGCTTGAACTTGCCGACTATGTTCAGAACAACGTCAAAGACAGCCTAAGCCGCGTTTCCGGCGTTGGCGAAGTCAACGTCTATTCTTCCCGCCTGAGCATGCGCGTCTGGCTCGACGCCGATAAGATTACGGCTCTGAATATTCCGATCAGTTCAATAAAATCGGCCATTGAAGGACAGAACTACCAGCCTTCGCTGGGCAGTATCGGTGCCATGCCGGGCGACGGTACCCAGCAGATGGTCTACACGTTGCAGACGCAAGGCCGTATTAACGAAGTGGAAGACTTCAAAAACATCATTATCCGCACGGCTGAACAAGGCGGCCTGGTCTACCTGAAGGATATTGCCCGCGTTGAAATCGGCGAAGAAGACTATCACGCCACGTCCAAATACAACGGCGCGCCGAACGTCGCCATCGCCATCAACCAGCTTGCCGGCGCCAACGCGTTGGACGCCATGGCCGGCGTTAAAGCCGAAATCGAACGTCTGTCTCAGCGTTTTCCGGACGACATCATTTATACGGTCGGCTATGATTCTACCGGATATATTAAGGCCTCCATTGAGGAAGTCATCTTCACGCTGGTTCTGACCTTTGCGTTGGTTATCTTCGTCTGCTACGTCTTCCTGCAGGATTGGCGCTCAACATTGGTTCCGACGCTGACTATCCCGGTATCCATTTTTGCCACCTTTGCCGTTATGCTGGCTTTGGGCTACAGCCTGAACATGATGACCCTGTTCGGTCTGGTGCTGGCCATCGGTCTGGTCGTGGACGACGCGATTGTTGTGGTTGAACGCGTTCTGTTCCTGATGGAAAGCGAAAAGCTCACGCCGAAAGAAGCTACCATCAAGGCCATGGAACAGGTTTCCAGCGCCATTGTCGCCACGACTCTGGTTCTGCTGGCAATTTTCGTGCCGGTCGGTTTTCTCGGCGGCATTACCGGACAGATTTACAAACAGTTCGCGATTGCCATTTCAACGTCGGTCGCTTTCTCGGCGCTTAACGCCCTGACGCTGTCGCCGGCGCTGTGCGCCACATTGCTGCACCCGTTCAAACCGGCACAGAGCGGTCCGCTGTTCTGGTTCAACAGAATTATCAACCGTTCCCGCGACCGTTATGCTTCGGTCGTCGGCCTCCTCGGCCGCAAAGTCAGCGTCATTTTTCTGCTGATGCTGATGCTGTTTGCCGGAGTCGGCGGTTTTCTGCACATCAGCCAGACGTCGTTCATTCCGTCCGAAGACCAAGGCGTTATCTTTATGAACGTTCAGCTGCCCGAAGGCGCAACCCGCAATCGCACTCAGGAATTTGCCGATAAAATCTATCCGCTGATTAAGGAAGAACCCGGCGTTGAAAACGTCATGGTCGTCGTCGGCGCCAGCATGATCGGCGGTTCCGGCGAAAACGTCGCGTTAGGTATTATTACCCTGCATCCGTGGAACGAACGCAAAGGCGACGAACTCTATTCCACCAACATCTTAAACCGTATTCGTGCCAAACTCATCGGTATGCCTGAAGCGGAAATCCAGCTTTTCGAACCGCCGGCGATTATGGGCCTGGGCATGAGCGGCGGCATGGACTATCGCTTGCAGGCGTTAAATTCCGACGATCCGCAACAGCTGGAAGCCGCGTTAAAAGGTTTCTTGGCCAAACTCAATCAGGATCCGAACATTTCCTATGCCTACACGACCTATACCGCTCAAACGCCGAACTATTATATCACGATTGACCGCGAAAAAGCCGAAGCCATGAAGGTAAGCATCGGCAGCATCTACGATGTTCTGCAAAACTACCTCGGCTCCAGCTATGTCAACGACGTAAACTTCGGTACTCAGGTTAACAAGGTTATGATTCAGGCCGACTGGAAATACCGCAAGGATTTGGACAGCCTGAAACAACTGCATGTTCAGAACCAAAACGGCGAAATGGTTCCGCTGGAAACGGTTATCTCGCTGAAAAAGGTTTTGGCACCGCGCGTTGTTACCCGATACAACCAGTATCCGAGCGCTTCGATTACGGCCGTCCAGAACCAGTCCTCCAGTACCGGCCAGGCCATGGGCGCCGTCGAAAACCTGTCCAAATCCCTGCCGAACGGTTTCAGCTACGATTGGTCGGGCATGAGCTATCAGGAAAAGTCAAGCAGCGGCCAGATTGGTTATTTGATTGTCCTTGCGATGACTTTCGCCTATCTGTTTCTGGTTGCCCAGTACGAAAGCTGGTCAACGCCGCTGCCGGTTCTGACCTCGGTCTCCGTCGCCATGCTCGGTGCGCTGGCCGGTCTGTTCATTACCGGACTTCCTTTGAGCATTTACGCCCAGCTGGGTCTGATTCTGCTCGTCGGTCTGGCCGCTAAGAACGCCATTCTGATTGTGGAATTCTCCAAGGAAGAACGCGAACGCGGTTCGTCAATCATCAAAGCGGCTACCGTCGGCACCAAAGAACGTTTCCGTGCCGTACTGATGACGGCATTCACGTTCATCCTCGGCGTGCTGCCGATGATTGTGGCCACCGGGGCCGGTGCCGCCAGCCGTATCGCCATCGGCGTTCCGGTATTTTACGGAATGCTTTTGGGTACCGCGGCCGGTTTGATTATTATTCCGCTGTTGTACATTCTCTTCCAAACCTGGCGGGAGAAAGCCTACAGCCGGAGCAGAAAAACCTCCGCTTAAAAAAAAGCCCTCTCTTTTGAGAGGGCTTTTTAGCATTTAATCTTTCAACGTCAGCCGGCCGTTGCCGAGTTTGGCCGTGCCGCCGATCGGAATAGTCAGCAGCGGCGTACTGTGGCCGAAGTCGACATTGCCGATAATCGGCAGGTTTTTCAATTCACGTTTGGTACTGACAATAAACTCCAGCTGCTCGCGGCTGATTTTGGAACCTTTCTGAAACCGCCCGAAAACCAGTCCCTTGACATTTGCAAAATCCGGCTGATAAATCAGCGCCTGCAAATTGCGTTCAAACTGCAGCAAATCCGAACCTTCGGTGTCTTCGGCAAACAAAATCGTATCTTTGACGAACGCCGGACGGTATTTGGTGCCGAGCAACAGGTCAAAAGTTCCGAGATTGCCGCCGACAATCGTTCCCTCGGCTTCGCCGTTATGGATATTCCAATAGCCCTCGTTTTTGATAAACTCGCGCTTCTCCTGATTGATAAACCACGGATCATCGCTCCACTCTTCGGAAGGCTCCACTTCATTGACACCGCTGCCCATCAGCATTTTGCGCATATTTTCCAGCGTATAGTCAAAACCGTGCTTCATGCCGAAAGAACTGTAATGCGGACCGGAATAGGTTTCCAGCCCGGTCATGGCATAAATGCCGTTCAGCAGCGCGGTAATATCCGAAAAGCCGCAAAAAATTTTCGGATTGGCCTTAATCAGCTCATAGTCCAGATACGGCAACAGCTGATTCGAATTTGCGCCGCCGATAATTGTAAACACCGCTTTCACGTTTTTGTCGGCAAACGCCTCATGAATATCGGCGATTCGGTCTTCAATCGGCGAAGAACCGGTCATATCCCAGTTTTCATCGGTCGTATTGCTGCCGAAACTGACTTTCAGCCCCAGCGCTGCAAAGCGCTGCGCCGCAATTTCGCGGGACTCCTGACCGATAATCCTGATGCCGCGCGCCGGCGCAACCACTCTGATTTCATCGCCGGCGGCTAATTTAGCCGGAACAATTTTCTGCATGTCAAAATCTCCTTATTTCAAACACTGCACCCAATATAATTCAAAAATTGCATTTTGCTAAGAAATTTTTGTTGCAATCTTAAAACGGCGCCGTAATATAAGAACAAAATAAGAACAAACATTTAGGAGTCTGCCATGTCTTTCGGTTCCCCCGCTTGCGATTACGTTGAAAACAGCCTTGACCTTAACCGCTTTCTGATCAGTCATCCCGTCGCCACCTATTTTATGAAAATGCAGGGCGACGCCCTCAAAAACGCCGGCATTTTCAACGGCGACATTCTGGTCGTCGACCGTTCTCTGCCCGCCGCCGACCGCCGCCTGATCGTCGCCGAACTCAACGGCGAACTTACCGCCCGGCGTTTTCGCTCACACGAAGGCAGCACTTTTCTGCTCGGCGAGGACGGCCGCACCCCGCCCTACCGTCTCAGCCGCAAAGACCGCTTTTCGGTTTGGGGCGTCGTAACTTCGGTAATCCGGAAAATCTGACCATGTATCTGCTCATCGACTGCGACAACTTTTTCGTCTCCTGCGAAAAAGCGTTCCAGCCACGGCTGAAAAATCGCCCGGTCGTCGTATTGTCCAACAACGACGGCTGCGTCGTCTCCCGTTCATATGAAGCCAAGGCACTCGGTATCCCGATGTGCGCACCCTATTTCAAAATCGAAAAAATGTTCAAAGCCGCCGGCGGCATAGCGCTGTCTTCCAACTACGAACTCTACGCCGACATGTCCAAACGCGTTATGCGGCTGATTGAAAGCTACTTCGGCAAAATTGAAATTTATTCGATTGACGAAGCTTTTACCGAAGTTGACGACCGGGAAAACCTGCAGCACATAACCCTGATGATTCGCAATGCCGTCATGAAACAGACCGGCATTTCGGTTTCTGTCGGCGCCGCAGCCACCAAAACCCTCTGCAAAATTGCCGGCGAAATCGCCAAAAAGCAAACTGCCGGCAAAATCTGCATTTTGACCGAACCGGGAGATATCGCCGCCGCGCTTCAGAAGCTTGACGTCGGCAATGTCTGGGGCATCGGCCGCAAACTGGTCAAAAAGCTCAATTTCATGGGCATTTTTACCGCAGCCGAACTGGCTGCCGCGCCGCGCGCGCTGATTCGCCAGAGTTTTGGTATTCTGACCGAAAAGACTCTGCAGGAGCTGAACGGCATTTCCTGCATTGAACTTGAAGATGCCAAAATTCAGAAAAGCATTCTCTGTTCCCGCAGTTTTGAAACCGAAATCAACAGTTTTGAAAACCTCAAAAAAATCATTTCCGAATTTGTTGACAGCGCCTGCCTGCGCCTCCGCGAACAAAACGGTCTGGCCAGAGGCATCGTCGTCTTCATCGCCACCAACCGCTTTCGCGAGCAACGCTACAGCAATTCAAGGCTGGTCAGCCTGAAAGAAGCCACCTGTCACACCGCCAAATTTACCAAAGCCATGATTGAAGGCCTTAAGAACATCTATCGCCCCGAATTTTACTATAAACGTGCCGGCATCATGCTGATAGAAATTGAAAGTGCCGACACGCCGCAGAAAGATTTTCTGGTTTCAGAAACCGAACGCGCCAAAGATACGAAACTGATGAAAGCCGTCGACGCCGTCAACCGTAAACTCGGCCGCAAGACCCTCTACTTCGGCACCCAAGACGCCGGCGTCAGACACTACATCAAACGCGAATTCAAAAGCGCTTCTTACACCACTTCATGGAACGGCCTGCCGCTTGTACACTAAACAGCAATAATAAAAAATCCCGTTGAAAAACGGGATTTTTTATTTACCATTATATCAGTCCTGCATCCGGATTCATCTGACATAAACATCTCCTTCCTGGACCGCTGCAACTTTCTCCGCTTCGACAACAGCACCTCATTCCGTTACAGGTCGTCCATGTTCCCGTACATGTTGTTCCACCAGTCGGAGGATTAATACTAAATTTATTACACTTGTACTTAGTCGTACCGCAGGCCGTACAAGAAGTGCTGCCATTTGAGCAAGAACTACCGCTGGATAATGTATATCCCGGACATTCGGTCGAGTAGCTGCAAATCTTACAGATCTGGCACTTGGACGGACAATCGCTCCAATAGGACAGGCAACCGTAAGAACAGCTGTTGTCGCTCCGGTTCCGGCAGTTGTCGGCATAACAGGTCTGGCACTTGGAAGAACAGTCACCCCAATAGGACTGGCAGCCGTAAGGACAGCTGTTGTTGTCCCGGTTCCGGCAGTTGTCGCCGTAAGCCGTCTGACATTTTGAAGAACAGTCGCTGTAATAGCTTTCACAGCCGTAAGGCGTCGATACGGCGGTACGGTTGATACAGTTGTCGGCAGCGGCAACTTCACATTTGGAAGGACAGTCGTCCCAGTATTTTTCGCAGTAATAGGGAACGTTCACGCTTTCCCGGATATGGCAGTTGTCGGAGTAGGCCACCTTGCAGACCGAGGAACATGGCGAAGGATAATATTCGGCGCAGCCGTACGGCCCTTCGTCAACCCCGGCCGGACAGACGCAGTCGGTATATTGTCCGC
>OHDG01000054.1_pt1 | contig 91829 bp, 78 predicted proteins | sample 1566961 | NCBI WGS metagenome assembly OHDG01 (sample SAMEA3879539, study PRJEB24766) | human gut metagenome | biome: human-associated habitat; feature: feces | place: USA | collected 1985/1987
TTTAAGCTTCTAAACTACAGGTAGGACAAATCAAGAACAAGGTTAGCTTTATATATCCCAATCAAAATTTGTCCTACCTAAATTTTAAACTCCAGATGCATCTAAAGTCTGATTATTTATGTTTGGCATTTCAGCCCTATAGTAACAGGTCAAATCCATAAGTTTTTAGACTTTAGAACTATCTCAACTCTTATAAACCATACTGGAGATAGCTGTTTGTAAATAGCCAAAGATATGTTGGGATAAAGACGAATAATGTTTGATAGCAGAAGATTTACTATTTATCCCTACATCGTATAGACTTATTTAAAACCTTTCGCTAAATTTGCAACAATTTCAGTGAGTTATAGTGTTAGCAAGCTGAAAGGACATAATTAACGAAAGGTGTTATTGAAATTATCTTCTATTCTCAAATTCTCGCAAAATTTGAAATGGCATGAAGATGATAGCAATAGCACCCACACTTGATATATACCTACCTTATGTTTGTAAGGTTTCTATATACCGTTTGGTGTGGGGCTATTGTTTTATCCATGCCAAGGCAATGCGAGAAGCCAGAGAATAGGGTAAAACAAATAGTGTTCCCACACCTTTTTATTTATCGCTTATTGTAGGGAGCAGGTGAGCATAATAGTGCAAAATATGAAAACCTACTTATTGGATATTCTTAATAGATATAGGAAATTTAGTGACAGTTTAGATGTAGAAGCTATTCTTTGCTCTAAATCATGGATTGTTTTTAATGACTCAGGTAACAAAGAAATATATTTATTTCAGCATGATGGTAGTCTGATAATTTCAGTTAATGGTGAAGTAACTAATGCTACCTGGAAATATATTCCCGTTAATCAATCTATTTTAATTAGCACAAAGAACGCTTCATATATGTTGCGCCCTGCATTTGTAGATGATATAATCTTTGCTTTGCAATTAGACGGAACAAATCAATTTTCTTTTATGATTGATGAATTGAAAAGAGATGCATTCGCTCCCAAAAGTTTATCAGATATTGAACAGTATTTAATCAAACGAAAACAGCTTGAACTTGAAAAAGAAAAGGAACTATTAGCACAACGTGCTCACGATAGCTTTGTTACACGTGAACGACAAGAACAACAAAGAAAGCAAGAGGTAGAAGAGGCTTTGATAGAAGAAGCTTTAAGAAAAAGTAAACTTTATCAAACAGTTCTTTCTATTGCATGGATACAAATGTTTCTTACCCCTATTGTTCTTATCGTCTGGTATTTGTTTTCTGATGAATTTAGTTATTCCAGTTGGAAGAAAAACATAGAACTGATTGCCGTTTTTGCTTGTACTGGAGTAATTTTATTCATCTTTATTGGCTTTTTTATTCTTAACCCGATTAAAGATGGAATCATAAAACATACTAAAGAAAACAATGCTCATAATTTTTAATTTAATAGCTAATTTGATAATGAAAACATTTAGATTAATAGTAACCATACTGTTGGTTATAATATTCGCAGGATTTAGTTCATGTGATAAAACAATTATAGTAGAAGAACCTGTTACAATATTTCCAGATGGTAGCGGTAAATCTGAATTAGAAAAAATATACTCTAAGCATATTGAAGATTATGAAAATATGACTCATACAAGTTTTAGCGTATATGGAAATGATAGCGTTAAATTTACTGGACTTACAGCAAAAGGGTATCTTATGATAGATTTATTCCAGAAAAGTAGTGAAACCAAGGTTTTTGAATGGATTGGTAACAGTAAAATTGATACAACTTACAGAGTTCATAAAGGTTATGGTGAATACGAGGAAGTCAAAATACATTCGATAGATATACCTCATATACAATTCTACAATAAATTAAGTAAAGACTTTTTTGCGATGATTCATCTTAGTGGAAAAGAACTTCTAAAAAGAGCCTTATTCGTAAAAGGAACACACTCTAAAATAACAGATTGTTTCCCTAATGGAATGTCAACTTTAATCCTCAATTGGTACAATAATGAATATTGTTTTATACACGACTGTTGCTATACTCTTGCTGGCGATACGGTTTACACCATCAAATATGGAGAATATGATTATAATATAGACCAATATGGAAGTAGAATTGCCACCAATGGTTATGGTTCTTTCCAATATCAATTTGAACGAGTGTCAGCAGAAGAAGCCGTAGGAATAGGAATTGATACAGATAATTTTAATGGTTCCTATCAACTAAGATTAGCACGAATCAACTATAAAACAGCCCAAAATATTTGGGGAAAAGAACAATATGTCGAATTGCCATTTGAATATGAAGCAAAAGCGAAATTATCGTCTTCAATCATTCAAAAATCTTCTGAAATCTGGACATATAATATTGATATAGTATATTATGATGGCACTGAAAAAGAAGCAAGCATTAATGTTAATATTAAAAATGGTTCGATTATAGAAGAAGAAATTCCTGTTACTTTAGCTAATCTTGAAGGAACTTGGGATATAGTAAAATGCTATGGTTGGGAATATAACGATAATTACGAAAAGGAAGATTGGGAAGAAGATGTTACAGGTGAATATATATTCTTTGAGGACGAAGATGGCAATGGTGGATATAACGATGGATATAATACCTATTACTTTGCAAGTTCAGTAGAAGGAAACAAACTTATTTTAAGAAGTTCAGAATGGTTGAGTGGCAAAGATATTACTATTACAAAACTTACAACAAATGAGCTACATCTTAAAGCTACAGATTTTGTGTCAGAAGAAAATTATGAAATGAAACGTAGATAGATAATTGCTATCGTAATTTACAAAGAACAGCATTTGAGCCTAAAAACTCTTATGCTGTTTCTTCTTTTATATTGTACATCAAATATATTAAATTGATTCCTATGTGGATATTAATCTATATATTTGTAGAGCAGCTTTAAAACTGCAAGAGATTATTAATTTATTGTTGAATTTCTTGGTATCTTTAACGGAGTTAAACTGTGAGTTAAACCAGACACTTATTACAATATATTTTAGATAGAATAAGGTTGCGTAAATGTCTGTTTTATTGCATAATAACAGAATATAAGGATGCTCGAATGGTGGAATTGGGCGAGGGACTTAAAATCCCTTGGCCATTGCGGCTGTGCGGGTTCAAGTCCCGCTTCGAGTACGAAGTAAAATCGCAATCATTTAGATGACAAATGGTTGCGATTTTTGTTTTATATATTTGCACCACATTTGCACCACTGAACTTATTCCTGGGGATTCAAGTATTATTTTTCTCCTTGCTGAAAAAGGACTTTACTTTAATGGACGTATATATGAGTACGGAAATAAAGTAAAGTTATTACAAAGGTATTTCTTTAAATGTTTTGAGAATTTATTTCATAATTAATTTTTCAGGATTTCAAGAACAATTCTTGTTATTAATATTGGATTTCTACCGTTTGCCAAAAGTCAGTAATTAAAATCATGTCTTGCCATGAAAAACCATATTTGTTTTTCATGAGACAAAATTCAGCATTAAAGTTTTTAGGGGATATACTATTGTTTTCTGGGTACGTAATAAGATTATGTTTACATGGTTGATGTCTGATTGGTAGTTCACTTTGTGGATTCTTCACATATTTATCTATCTCTACAGACAGACAAGTAAAACCCCACCATGGATCACGTGAACGGTCTTCCACACCGAGGAAATTCCATAAGTCTCGTTCATCTTCAGTAAATGCTCGTTCTTCAGAATCTTCTAAATTAGCTATTTCTAGGTGGATACAGATCATGCTGGCAGAGACTTCTCCCCTTTTTAGTTTTTTTGCTTCTTGGTCAGCCATACGCTTTAGAGTTCGTCTCATCCGTTCCATTGCTTCTAGGAATTGTTTTTCTATCGACTTTAATTTCTGATAGTTTTGTTCTGTCCAAGGAAATAAAGCATCCAAGTATTGCATCCGTTCCGTCTTATAGCAATCAAGTAAGTAGTCTTTATCTATTTCATTTAGATCCTTTTCCCAAAAAAGTGATAACATGGTATGTTCTAAGTCATTCAACGTAACTCCTTCTTTCGTTATCCTTATATCTATCGGATATGCTTTACAGTACTTCATCTTCTACTTTAATTACGATATTAAATTTCTTGATTTTTAAAATGTCAGTCATGGCAAAGCCACAAAATTCGAACAGATTATGAAATGGCCAGTTAAAACAGATGTCTTTTATCATTTTTTCATCCAATCCAGCCATACTCCATGGTGTAGGTTTTTCATTACCTTCACAGCCATAAACCACTTTGCGGATAATCATATTCAAGTCGTATTTTATATTTGTGGATGTAAGGAAAAAACCACAATCAGTCAGAATATCGTTAGATCGATACTTAGGGTTGTCACAAGAACAGAGTACATGCCAAATTCGTTCTTCCTTTTCTGTCAGTACTTTTTCTGGTATCATATTATATAAGTCATTTGGAACAAACAGTTGTGGTGATATACTTACATTGCGATAAATATTGGGATGAGCTGTTTTCTCGATTAATTCATCCTGATATATTCGCCAAGCCTTGTGTATAGCTTCCGTAGTTTGTATTTCTAACAGGTTATTCATCTCGGATATTCGTTGTAGATTCTTTTCAGCATAAGTAAAATGTCTGTCCAATATATGCTTCCGGAAGTATAAATAATCCCCCAATAAGTCCGCTTTCGTATCCAAACTTAAGTATTTGTCTTCATAAATCCTTAGTATGCTGTCCTCCAGCACCTCTAATGGAAGTTGATGGAGGGTATCTAAGTCGTTCAAATAACCGTCCTTGAATATCATAGTGTATTACTTATTATTTAGTTGTAAATCAATAGATTTATGGGAAAAACGAAGTGTGATTATTACTATTCAAATGAGTTAATCTAACTTCTTAAAATCAAAGTCGTTTACAGAGCAACATGCTTTTTTATAATCGAAGTTATATAAGCGCATATAAGCTTCTTGTACTTCTTTAGCTCCATTGTAAAATGGAGTCGATGTATGCATCTGAGTTGTTACTGTAACTACCATTTCTGGAGTGAGAACTGTTCCGTTTACACGTTTTGTACGTTTGGGAGTGATTTGAAATACTTTTGGCATAATATTATAATTTATTATTGGTGATATTGCCTGTTGTGGCATCTTTAAAACTGTTATCGGCAAATGCTTTTTTCATATTTTCAATCTGCTTCTGGCATGATTTGGATATGCTGACTGTTTTATGGGCTATATCTACTATTTGCTGGGTTTGAAGACCTTTTGCTCCTTCTAGGAAACTTTTTTCAATAGCTTCATTGACAACAGATTCAATATCGGCACCGTTAAATCCATTGGTACTTTTAGATAATGCGGTATAGTCTATAGAGGAATCTTTCACACAAGCTCTACGTTCTTTCTTTTCTAAATGAACTTTGAAAATAGCTTTTCGCTCCTCTTCATTAGGAAGGTTTACACAAAATATTTCGTCAAATCGCCCTTTGCGTTTCAATTCAGGTGGAAGTGCATCAGCATTATTGGCTGTTGCGATGACATATACACTACTTTTCTTGTCTTGCATCCACGAAAGGAAATAGCCGAACATGCGTGTCATAGTATCATTGTCTCCTCCTACACCAGAGAATCCTTTTTCTATTTCATCTATCCAAAGGATGCAGGGAGCTGCAGCCTCGGCAATACGTATAGCCTTTCGCAGATTCGCTTCGCTTTCGCCTACATATTTACCCATCATGCTACCCATATCAAGTTTCAAGAGTGGAGATTCAAATAGAGCGGCCGAAGCTTTGGCACATAAGGACTTTCCGCAGCCGGGCATACCTACAATAAATACACCTTTAGGTATGGCCACTCCATATCTTCGAGCTTCTGCTATCTGTTTGATAACTTGTGCTTTATTGGTAAGGTATTTTTTCAGTGCATCCATACCGCCTATGCTATTCAAGTTTTCGGGAGTGTCAATCAACTCTAACAGACCGGACTTTTTTACCATTTGTTTCTTTTGTCGGAGAATCATCTCTGTATCTTCTGCACTTAAAGAGCCATTGCTGCTCATAGCCATATCCAGCATACGGTCTATTTCGAAAGCTGTCATGCCCTTGAGTGAAGGCATCAGTTTTTCACGGTCTTCTTCTTTAAATTTGTTCTTGTCGTAGAAGTTTACCTCAATATGCTCGTCAATCAGGCGGTTTATTTCTTCTTCATCCGGATAGTCTATTTCTAGGAAGGAAACATATTTTTCTATTTCTTGTGGGACCTGTAATACAGAAGACACTATAATAATTGTTGTATCATATTCTCTGTCGTATAATCGCCTTTGGGACATTAATAGTAAAAGTGTCTTTATTTTAGGTTCGTCGATATAGTCTTGAATCTCTTTAAGCACTAGATATTTTTCTTTAACTGTTTCTCCATCTTCGTTGTATTTATTTTCTAAGAAACTTTCCAAAGACTGCATATTACCATGCCCTTGTGTAGCTTTGGTGTGAAAATTTGTGATTCCTGTAGCAGGATTCCATTCAAACACTTTTTTGTTGGCTACAACTTGACGAATCAGTTCGTCAATGCGTACAAAATCATAGTCATGTATATAAATGATAGGTGTGTTGACATCTATCATTCGCTGGAGAGAGGAAATAACAGAATCATTCATAATTATTATTAAGCATTTGATTTATTATATATGTAATTTTGATTTGAATAGGTTCATTCCTTAATGATGTTTGTATATCCGATATCAATTTAGATATAAAAGATGATTTACATTTAATTAAGTTTAAAAGCTTTCGTCCTTCTTTTTGACAGTCTGGACAATTTTTAATATCTAAGTAGATTATGCCTAATACAAGAGTGTTTTCAATATAATACCGGAATTTTTCATTGTATCTATTTATAAACATTACATAACTATGACGTTCTTCATCAAAATAATCATCATGCTCTATAATATCAAAACTTATGCATCCATTATTATCTATGTAATAGCTATCTATTTTATTATTTATTATTGATTTAAAAGTTTGGTACCATGTGTGCCAATTTGAAAATAGATGTATTAATTCTCTTTCTTTTTCAGTGTATTTTTCTGGATTTTTCAATTGTGGATCGCAATATTCAGAATTCCAGTTAGAATGGAACCATGTACGAATTTTTGATTTGTCTATATCATAATAATCTTTTTTTGTATCTTTATCGATATGATGATAAGTGTTGGATGAAATATTGCTATCTCTTGGTTTATTCATATTAATGAATTGTATAGCTTTCTCGAAATGCAATTGTGCTGCTTCTTGTATGTATCTATATCCTTTTTCTTTATTTTGTTCATTATTACTGAAATACAGTATAATACCTAAAAGAAATAAAACCTCAGCATCCTTATGTGGAATCAGTTTTGTAAAAAGCTCTATCCAGTCATCTGTAGTAAATTTTGTTGCTGCTCTAGAGTGATACATCTTTTTTATATATTCAATATCATTTATTAAAAAATCTTTTAGAGAAATAGCATTATTTATGAATACTTTATTTTCTAACCAATAATATGCTAATCCTTGTAGATTTTGAATATTATTTAAAGTAACCTCTTCTTGAAAGAAAATAGTAATAAAATCGAATATATTTTGAGTACAATTAAGTGATTTGCAATTGTAATTTTGCACTTTTATAGCTAATTCGTTTTCTCCTTGTTGCTTTAACCATCTAACCAAACGTCCATCTAATAACGGTTGAATGTCTGATATATTAAAGTTCCTCTTTAAAGAATCGAGTGAAGTATGTTCCTCTCCACCTGACTTGATTCGAATCTTTACCGGCTTTGCTTTCGCAATCAGTTTCATAACTCTATGCTTTTAAGAAGTTCATTACTTTTTTTGCTACAGATTTTGCTTTTGTTACAGCCTTTTGCACTACAGGTTTGGCAATCTTAGCTAAAGTGTTTATACCTTTTCTTACTGCAATTTTTGTTCCTATTGTAATATATCTTTCCGATGCTTTTATAATTGGAACCACCGCTGTAGCTGGAGGATAGATCTTTGTTAATGCGAAGCACAGCTTGTCAAGCACCACAGGTACTCCTTTTTCGATTATCTTATCGGCAACGGCTATCGCTCTTATGGCTGCACGGTCTATCAAAACATCTGCTGCTTCTATCGAATCCAATTCGCTTGTTGCAGTCTTATAAGCAACTTTTAGCTGCGTTAATCCTTCGTCTACAGCACTGGCTATTTCTATGGAAGTGCTTGGCAGCTCAAAGGGTAGTTGCCCTTTTTCTTTGGCAATAACAATTGATGCAGTGAACAGTTTCTTCAGTATTCCCTCTTTCTTGTCGTTCATCGGCAAGTCCAGAAACTCTTTAACGCATTTGAATTCGCGTATCATGGGCAGTTCTTCTACACTCAATTCATTACCTAATAGGAATGACTGCAAAGCTGTCATTTGTGTGATTTCTTTTTCGAATTGCATGCCGAACTCATTGCGTCCGTAGTCCTCATTATATTCTGTAAACTTCATACTTCGTTATTCTTTAGCAGTTGTTTCTTCTATTGCCTTTTCATTCGTATCCGAGATTGCCGATGCAATTTGTGCTTTCTCTTCTTCCGAACGTCCGTCAGTTATACGATCCATCTCGTTCAGTAGCCAGCGTTTACGTGACCATCCGTCAGCTTTGGCTTTTTCCAATGAGTTGGCGTGTTCATTAAAACTGTCAATCAATCCATTTGTTTCTTTCAGTAGATTGATTTGTTCTTCCGGCAAATTCCATTCTTGACACTTGTTCTCAATCAACACATCTATATCCTGTTCGGGGTTGTTTTCATAAGCTTCCAATAAAGAAGTGAGAATATTTTCAAAAGTTTGTTCCATAATAATTATTCATTAAAAAAATCTTTTAAATCTTCAGGTGTATATCCCAGTTCTCTTGCAATTTTTTTTAGATAGATTTTTTCTGCAAGACTAATTTTCCCATCTAACTGATATAGGTATATTATTTTCTTTAGAAGAGAAATAGAATAAGAATCATCGTCTTTAAGTAAATTAATATCAACCTGAAACAATTGTTCTGTATTGTATGAACTTGCAAGTAATAATTGTTCTTCTTCTGACAAAGATGAATTTTCAATCTCATTGTCTACAAAGTTTCTCTTCTTTTCTGTAAAATTATGGTCTATCTTGGCAGCATTTATAAGAATCATTAAAGATAGCATCTCCTTATTTGTAAATTGTTCTTCTTTTTTTATTGATTCATTTGATATATCCTCATAAGTACTATATTGTTCTTCATTATTATGGTTTTCCTGATAATTCTCATTTATCACAAACATTTCTTCTTGTAATTTATGTTGAAGTCTTTTGGCACTTGGTCGAAATGTTGCTAATGTGAGGCCTCCTGAAATTACACCACCTAAAATAGGTATAACTTTTCCAAGTCCTTTTGCGAAAGTGTCTTTAGTTAATTTTACTCCAATCCATTTTGCTATTTGCTTAATAATTGGATAATACATGGTCTTAGTTAAAGCTTTCTGTGGTAGTCTTTTAACAACTTGTTTGGCAAATTCTTTAGCAAGACCTTTGATTGCTTGGTTAGCGGCGGAGGCTCCCATCATAACCCCGACAAATAGTGTTAACATATCAGAAGCAGTGTCCGTTAAATTCCCATTTTCATCTCTCAAATCTGGAAATCCATATAGATACGCAAGCTTTTGAGCCAGGACGAAAACATGCCAATAATATTGGGCCATATCTGCAGGTATGGTTCCTGCCATTGCAAATCCTCCCGGAATGCCGGCTACAGCAGAAATAGTTGTTACCTTTGTAGTATGGCTATTTATACATGCGTTGGCAATTCTGTCTATTATCTCTTTGGATACCCCATTTATAGGTCTGCTTGATATTGCTAGATTTAGTTGTTCTGGTGAACAATAATTTTTAAGCTCTTTTTTCAAGAAATCGTCTCTATCAACTTTTACTCCGGGCATAGATAGAGCTGCTCCCATAACTTTATTCCAAATAGTTACTTCATTTGACATAATCTTATAGTTTATTTCTTTGTTATGATTTTGGTTAACAACTTAAGCCCTTGTTCTACAATAGTTGCATAATCAGGGTTATATGTGCCACAATAAGGACAGAGTGTACCTCCTTTTAATCTTGTAAATGTTTTGTGGCATTTTTTACATGTATAAACTTTCATATTCATAGTCTTATCTTTTTATATTATAGTATATTTTTGCTGGTTTGATTCTCATTTTATGAATATCATTCGCATTCTTTATTTGATATTTTTTCTTGGATGCTGATGATATACCAATATAAATTCATCTCTAATTATTCTTTTAGCACCTCCCTGAAATACCTGTCAAAATCAACCATTTTATTGTTCCAAGCAGGAGACGATGGATGATATGGATTGATTATAGCAATAGGATGGCTTACGCCAGGCACTTGCAGATGGCAGATATACCATTCTGTACGTTCTAATTCTGAGCGATCTATCAGATAAGCATTCTGTTCGCGCACTCTTGAATTGAATACACACCCCCAAATCACCACAATGTGTGGTTGCAATTCGCGGAGAGTTTCATTGAAGGCTTCAAAATCACGTTCTGAGAGATCAGATGGTCGTGTTTCACGGTAACGTCCAGGTTCAGCAGGCAGAAAGAACTGTACATAGTTTGTAAAAGCTACATAACTCCACACTTCGGCATATTCACGTTTGTTAACCTTTGAACTTAAGTAGGAGGCAAAGCGCTGATAGGTTGGCAGTCCATCGCTGATGGCATTGGATGGCTCATCGTGAAGAGTCCCTCCGCATGCCTGATAGGCCGGGCAGATACTGTCGAATTCCGATGAATCTTTACGTTCTACATCCGTACAACGTTTGAAGTAGGGGCATGCCTGTTGGTCACAGTAAAAACTGGCTCCTACTACAAGTACCCGTTTGTTCAGGATGCCTTTTGTGTAATTTGAACCCACAAAGGGGTTGAAAAATCTGTTTTTCATACTTACAGTCATTTATTTATGGAGTGTCAAGCCTTTTGCTTTTCACTCCGGTTATTAACTGCTGTAAAATTAGATGCTTGTTGTAGAATGTTTACTTTACGTAAAGTAGTTTTTCAGCTTTATTTCGGCGTATTGCTCATTTTCGTGTATTTTCTTCTTGTTTCCTGGGTTTTTCGTCGTACCACGTATCTGGCTGATAAGAGTTTTCAGATTTGCCTCGCCTATAAGTAAGCCGTCTTGATTGAGCAGGACGTTGCCGATAGCTTTCCAAGGGATAGATTTTTTTTTATAGGTTTTTCGTTTTATGAGCTCTCCAAAATAGGCCTCTATCAAAAAGGCGAATCTTGTAGGTGATTCGTTGATGATCCATGCCGTCTCATACAAGTCGTTACGACTAAGCAGGTGCTCTTTCTGACACCACTCAAAGAAGTGAAGCACTTCATCTTTGATATTTTCTGCTTTGCCATTCTCACCGATGTTCTCAAACGCTTTCTCTGTGCAGGGGAAATAAGGTTTCTTGACTGTTCCTTTCCTTGGTATGGGATTGTACCCGTCTATCTTATTGGCAAAATAAGTTTCGTAAATCCTACGGATAATTCTAACTGCACGGAAGGCAACTTCTACGATGTCTTCGTCTTCTCCCAATGATATCCAAAATGGCCAATAAGTATTGTCATTCACATTATCTGTTTGTCGGAAAAGCATGTTAAAGTATGGATTGTCGAACGTATTGCCAAGCACTTGTGCGGCTATGGGGCGAATAACAGCCCATTCACGGTCAAAACTTTCTTTGTGTTCGTCAATAGTACCTTGAAGTACTACTCCGAATGCTCCATAATAGATACCCTCAGAAGGTGTGTCTGTACAGTATTCAATGTTGAATGTATAAGCACGACACCCGTCTTCCGAAATGAGCGGTGCTCCGTATTTGTACATCATATGTACAGGCATTTGCTTGTTTCTTACCGTATCATCACGATGAAGCAATGGATTTCCTTCTTTATCTTCTGCAATATTATCCAAGCAGCAGAAGTCATCTAAGAAGTGCATCTTTCTAATATACTTTTTAGATGCGATATAATTCATATTATCGTTGGTAAATTGATTCATATTAATATTTTCTTTTAGGACTAAGTTAGTATAAATTTATGGTATATTGAATGATTTCATTAAGAAAATAGATAAGAAACAGGCACTTGTAAAAAGGTGAGATTATATTACTGGAATATTTAGCTAATAGATTATTATTTTAATTAAACTTCCATATTTCATCTTTCTAACTTCAACTAAGATAAGTTCTCTTAAAAAGCTATTATAAGCTTCTAGAAAGTGACATTTTATATTATTGTAGATAAATATATTCTCCTGAAAATGAGAGACTAACAAATCCTTCTAAAATAACGCCTTATTATGGATTATTTTTGTACAAATTTTTAGAAAAATTCTCGAAGATTTGGGCAAAAGATGCTGATGTTTTTTTAGAAATAAAGTTTATTAGGAATTTTCCCTTTCGCACCCTTCACAAAGTCTTGCAAACATGAGTCAGCAAATAATATTTTATGATATGTGAAGGGTGTGGAAAGATGCAGTTAGAATATTTCTTTTCCTTTATACACGAGCTCTGCTACATTCTTTGCTTCCAGTTTTTCCATCAGACGTTTCCGGTATGTTTGTATCGTATTTGTGCTGAGGCACAGCAGGTCTGATATCTCGGAAGTGCTGAGACCTTCGGAGAGATAGGTGAGCACCTCTTTTTCGCGTTTTGACAATTCTGGTATTTTATGTAAGTCAATATTTATCTGTTTTTTATGAAGAATGGAGAATACTTCGCTGAAATATTTATGCCCAAGTCTGATTTGATTGATAGCTTGCTTCAGTTCGCTTGTACTTGCATTTTTTGATACGGCTCCTGATATTTCTTCTTCTGCTAATTTAGCTATAACCCATGGCTCTTCATGCATGGTATAAATCAGAATCTTGCAGTCGGGCATTTGTTCCTGCAAAAGATGAATAAGCTGAAAGCCGTTTATTTCAGGAAGTTCCAGATCGATAATGCAGAGATCGAAACTTTCGGCGGATATTGTTGGCAGTAGATTCTCCATGCGGGTTATGCTTTTGCATAGTATGTTGCTTTGCTGTGAAGCGATGCTCACAATGCCTTCTGCTACAATCGGATGATCGTCGACAATCAGTAACTTGTATATATCTGGATTCATTTTACTTTAAATTGTAGTGTGAATGTATTGTTTTTCTCAGACGATTCTCTTTGGATAGTACCGTCGATTGCTTTGGCACGGTCGTTTACAGTCCGAAGTCCTATTCCTCTGCTGTTTGCTTTATGAGGGGTAGTTACAGTACCATCGTCGGTTATTTTCAATGTATATTGCTTTTCGTGCTCAGCATAAAGGCTGACGGAAATACAGTGTGCATTGGCGTGTTTGACAATATTCATGGTGATTTCCTGAACTATACGGTATAATTCGTATGCTGTTTCATTCGGTATCGGGTTGCACGAACCGGATGTATATGTGACTTGTATACCTGTATTTTCACTTAATTTGTCGGCATATTGGTATAATATTTCATCCAGACTTAAATGCTCAAATTCGGGAGGCATCAGCTCATGGGAAATATTACGTACATTGTTTCTTACCTCTTTGATGAGCGTACCTAGTTCCTGTACGTTGTCAGAATTTGTGGTATTCTCTATTTTCATTTGTAATCCTAACAGATCGTTGGCAATGCCGTCGTGCAACTCTTTGGCAAAATATTTGCATTCTTCTTCCAGGCCTTCTATGTAGCGTCGCGCTGCATTCAGCTCATTTTCCTGCTGGAGCAGTTTGATCTTTCTTTCTGCCATTCGTTTTTTGTAGTGCAATGTCAGTATAACTATCAATACGATAACCAGCAGGCATCCGACGCATACGGAGGCTTTGAGCAGGAAAGCTTGATGTGCCAGTTTCTCTTGTTCCAGTTTGCTGATTTGCAGCTCTTTTTCCTGAGTCTGGAACTTGACATTAAGTTCTGCCATTTTCTGAGTCAGATTATGCTGCGCTAGCGTGTCTGTCCACATACGTGCGCTGTCCATGTATATATATGCCAGTTGCTTGTTCCCTACTGCATCGTAACATTGGGCTATTTGTGTCAGTAGTGTTTTGGGTTCGCTGCCTGTGTTCCTTTTACGCAGCCACAACAGATCTTGAAGGGCTTTTGCATAGTTTCCCCTTTTCATCTCCATACTGGCACGTACCTGAATATAGCCAATGGCTGCGATTCCGGAAGATGGAATTTCTTTCAGAAGCTTGTCGCCAAGCTGAAGATACCAGTTTACCGAATCTGCTTGCTCTTTCTTTTCGAATATTCTTAATAATGAGGGCATACATCTTATTTCCCATGTCGTGGAGTTATTGCCGGCTTGACTGGCTATTTCCCAGGCTTTTCGGATTGAATATTCTGCTTCGTCCAGCTTGTTTACTTCAACTTTGATGCCGCTACGAAGCTGCCAGGTATGGAATGCTACAAATATGTCATTGCTGTCTTGTGCATGCTGGGCGGCCAGATCTGTATATTTTTCGGCTTCGTTTAACAGACGTATGTTGAAGTAAAATATAGAAACGTTGTTGTAAATATGTGTAATCCATCCTTCGTCTTTGTATTTTAGGGCAGCATCGAGGGCCTTATTGTAGTAGTAAATGGTTGAGTCGTTCATGTGCTGCCGGCGATAAAAGATAGCAAGGTCATTGTATACGCTGATGTGTTTTTCCAGATCTTTGATTTGTGGCAGATAAGGAAGAACACTTTTTTTCATGTTGAAGGCTTCGTCATCTTTTCCTACGTACGACATAAGGGTAGCTTGTTCGTTCAATAGGATGGGGTATACAGGAGATTGTTTTGCTTCGGGCATGGCAAAGGCACTGTCGAAAGTCTGCTGGGCTTGATCAAGTTCACCTTTTTCCATTAAGCTGGCTGCACGTTCATATAACCTCATCAGCAATGTGTCGGCTGGTATTGTTTCTGAATGGAGCGGACAGATTCCCGATAATAGCAGTATCAACAGTAAATAGCGGTATATTTTTTTCATAGTGTTTAGCCGTGAATGTTCTGAGAGCAAATATACGGCTTTTATTTCCATTATTTCTTTATCAGGAAGATTTTACTTATGATTTAAAAAAATAATCACCTTTTTAGGTGACAAATAGTAATCAGTTTTATTTGTTAATTTGCAAAAACAGCAATAAAGAGAAGTTTGCTTGCTCAATATGGAGCGGGTGAACCGGGGTGGGAAAGCTAATAACATAAAAATAAAGGCATATGTATATGAGAGTATTAGGAGCAACAGCATGTTCTATTGTTGCATTGATTTTATCTTCTTGTGGTGGAAGCACATCTTCTTCGGAAGGTATGTTGGGTGAAATTCCTGCATATTATGAAAAGCAGGGATTGGATTTTTGTGCTCAGGTATCAGAAATAGGTAAGGCAAGTGGGTATTCGCAAGATCAGGAAACAGTTGAGAAAGTGGTTAAACTGGCAATGGATCTTTCGGAGAAAAGCAAGGAAGAAGGAAAGACACTGGCTGATAAGTTGATTGGGAAGGTTGTAAGTTATCAGGAAACGGAGGGCTTGCCTTATAAAGTTGTATCGGATGTAACTATTACGGATATTGAATTACCTTCTTTTACTTTCAATTCGTTCATGTTCGACGAACTGAAAGTTGAGCTGAAATATCAGGTTGTTGCTACGGAAGACATATCAGAACGTTATCTTTTTACATATTGCTTTGTAACGGATACGGAAGGAAATAATCTGGATTGTGCCTCGTTTACCGGAAAGGCTGAAGGGAATCCTATAGCCGCAGGTGATACGGTAACGGTTGCTGATGATATTAAGATAGCAATGGTATCTGCTGATGTCTTGAATAAATTTCACACTTTGAAATTTGTTTCAGAAGCTACTTATGAAGAACAGCGTGAAACTATTAATAAGCAGATGGAACAATGGATTAAGGAGTATGAAACGAAAATGACTCCGGAAGAAAAACAGTAATGACTGATAGAAATATTGGGGCTTTGGAAGAAGCCTGAATGTCCTTTTTATTTAAAAATGGTTGTAAAAAATCCCTTCACATTAGCTTGACTTTGGAGTGTAAAGCTAAGTGAGGGGATTATTTTTTAAGTGTATCAGATATGAATTATATTAGAAAGTAGGTAATGTTACTTTAAAGAGGTCGCTGGGTTGGTGTTCACGCTGGATGACCTCTAACATTTTTTTTACTATTGACGGATTTTGACTGGCTACATCGTGATCTTCATGCAGATCTTCCTTCAAGTTGTATAGTGATGGGATTCCTTTCTTGATGATAAGTTTCCAGTCGCCCATACGTACTGCCATCTGATCGGTTTCATGGAACTCCCAGTATAGGAATTCATGTTCTTTCTGTTTTTTGTCGTTCCCTAGAAGGGTAGGGACAAAGGATATTCCGTCGAAATGATCTTTATTCTTACCTGGGAACTTTTTGTCACCTATCAGTTCGCAGAAAGTAGGCAGGATATCATAAAAAGCAAGTTGGTGGTCGTTGGTTGTTCCGCTTGCAATATGTCCTGGCCAGCGTACGATGAATGGAATACGGATGCCTCCTTCATGGCATTGGCGCTTCAGGCCTCTTAGCTTGCCGTCCCGTCCGAAGAATTCAGGATCGGCTCCTCCTTCTTCGTGAGGCCCGTTGTCGCTGCTAAAGAAAACGATGGTATTTTCATCCAGTCCTTTTTCTTTGAGCTTTTTCAGAATTTCTCCTACGTAGCTGTCCAAACGGGTAATCATACCGGCAAAGTGTGCATGAGTGTGGTCAGAAGGATTATATCGTGATCCTTTTTCGCCGCCCCATGTCTTGTCGGTAAAGAATTTCTTTTTATAATCGTTAAAGATGGAGTCGTGTGGTTGTGCCAGTTCTGCATGGGGAAGGGTGTATGTGAAAATGCCGCAGAACGGTTGCTCTCCAGTTTGTGCGTCCAGCCATTTCAGTGCCTCTTGATGAATAAGGTCTGCCGAATATTGCGGGCGTTTGAAATAGTCGTCGCCAAACATCGGGTACTTGATATTTTCTTCCAGTACGATACGTTTCACTTCCTTGTCGCCTTTCGAACGGCTATAGCGATTCAAAAAATTAGGATAGTATAAGTGTGCCTGAAACTGACATATGTATCCGTAGAATTCGTCTACACCTCGTTTATCGGGAGTAGACCAGGAGCCTTCGTAACCTCCTGCCCATTTGCCGAACATACCGGTTGTGTATCCGTTCTTCTTCATGACTTCGGGGAGGATAACATGAGCTGAATCGTATGGTTCCTGACCGACAACTGCGTAATCTTGGTTCTCTCCGTAGGTTACGACTGCCGACTGAGGCCAGTATTCCTTGTTACCTCGTACGTGAGTGTGGCCGCTATGTTGCCCGGTCATCAGGGTTGCACGTGAAGGAGCACTTACAGGACTTCCTGCGTATGCTTGTGTAAAACGCATCCCTTCTGCTGCCATTTGGTCGATATGAGGGGTATTTATGTATTTCTGACCATAGCAACCTAAGTCTCCATATCCCATGTCGTCGCATAGTATAAAGATGATATTAGGAGCTTTATGCTGGGAGAAGGCGCTGGCAGTACTTATTAGGGCAGATAAAATCAAGCATTCTTTTTTCATGGTATTGTTAGGTTTTTATTCGATAAGTATTGTATAAAATATGCTATTGTAAGGTTTCTCCAAGGTATATTATTACAAAGTTAATTAAATTGTTGTAATTCTTTGTCTTACATGATCTTAAATAGTGTAAATAGGGATGAGCCTATGGATATAGTATACTAGATATCAGCTTGAGTGTTCTTCAAGTTGGTATCTAGTATTCTGTTTTATAAGATAATGTTTTGCTGCTTTCCTTCCAGCCATGTTTTGATATTTTGGAATACAATTTCTGCCCGCGCTTCCATTGACTCGGCAGAAGCGAAGGCTATATGCGGAGTTACAATTGTATTTTTACTGTGCAGTAACGGATGATTTGTATCGAGTGGAGGTTCATTTTCGAATACATCGATTCCGGCTCCGCTTAGATATCCTTCGTTTAAGGCTTGGGCTAGTGCTTCCGAATCAATTACTCCTCCACGGGCTGTATTTATTAAATAAGCTCCCTGTTTCATTTTGCTGATACGTTCTGCATTAATCAGGTGATGAGTTTCGGGAGTGAGCGGACAGTGAAGTGATACGATGTCTGATTGTTCCAGCAGTTCATCCAATGTTACGAAATGAATGAAGGAAGGTTCATTACCCGTTACATGACGTTTGTTACCTAAAATTGTACATCCGAAAGCGTGACACAGTTCGGCTGTACGTGTTCCGATGGCTCCTGCTCCTACGATACCAACAGTCTTTCCTCTCAGTTCACATCCTACCAGGCCGTCTTTTGTCCTTCCTTCCCGACAGCGTTCAGATACCTGAGGTACGTTTCGGAGTAAGGAAATCATCATGCAAAGGGCCAGCTCTGCTACCGATTGTGTAGAATATCCTGCAGCATTGCTTACTTGTATTCCTTTGGCGCGGGCTGCTTCAAGATCAACATGGTCTACACCTGTGAATGCAACGTCAATATATTTGAGTTTTGAACAGCTGTTGATAACTTCTGCTCTCAACGGCATGTTGGCTATCATAATAATGTCGGCATCTTTAGCTTCTTCTATTTGAACTGCTGGATCGGTATTTTTAGGATAGGCCTTAAATTCATGCCCGGCTTCTGTTAGTGGAGCTATGTGGCGTTGCAGGGATGATTCGCTGATTCCCAATGATTCTAATAATACGATTTTCATTTTCTTAGTTTATTTATAGTTGTATAAAGGTTCTTGGTATGTTCAGTTAGAACCATTTTATTCTGCGGAAAATGATGAAAGCCATGGCCGACAGGAAGATCGATGAAAAAACAATGATGGAAAAAGCATGTGGAACTTCTTCTATATGTATGTCGACATTCATACCGTAGAAACTGGCTATCAGTGTAGGGACCATCAGAATGATAGACAGACTTGTCATACGTTTCATGATGGTATTTACGTTATTCGATATGATTGATGCAAAGGCGTCCATTGTTCCGGTCAGGATATCGCTGTAGATATTTACCATATTGTGAGCCTGTTTCAGTTCAATCAGGACGTCGTCTGTCAGTTCTGGATTTTGGTAATCTTTCTCATTGAAAATGTTTTGTAACTTCCCTACCATGACTTCATTTCCGCGGATGGAAGTGTTGAAGTATACCAATGTCTTCTGCAGATTCATTAATCGGAGCAAGTCTTCATTTCTGATACTTTGCTCTAATTCCTTTTCTGCCATGCTTACTTCGTTGTTTATCTGCTTTAAATATTTTAGAAACCATACAGCTGATGAATAGATAATGCGTAAGATCAGCTCGTATTTATTCGGAATATTGATTGATTTACGGCAGATATGCTGAATGAAATCAGGTATCATTTCGGTTGAATGGTAGCAGATGGATACTATAATTTCATTGTTAGTAATAATACCAATGGGTACAGTTGTGTATGGCACCTTCTGATTAGGTGTTTGTACGGGTATACGTAAAATGGTAAGTAGCCAATTCCCTTCTGTATCTGTACGAGGACGTTCGTCGGTATCGGCTATATCGTTTAAAAAGGAAGTTGGAACTTTTAGATCTTCTCTTAAAAATTTGAAATCATCATCGGTAGGGCATTCTACATTTACCCAGCAGTTAGGAAGCCAGTTGTTTTTTTCTACGAAACCTCCTGTTTCACTGTAAAGATACTTTCTCATTGCGTTGCTCCTTTCTTATTTTGTATCCGCCGGTGGTGTGAGCAAGGCAATAAATGGATTCAAAACCTCGCTTACTCCCGGAGGAGAAGGTTAATACTACTTGTGCACGTTCGCGAGTTTGAATCGTCCATGATTATTTTTATTTTTAGGTTACAAAAAAAGTTCGTCTTGTGAACGAACTTTTTTGCTCTTCAGGTTGGACTTGAACCAACGACCCTCTGATTAACAGTCAGATGCTCTAACCGACTGAGCTACTGAAGAAGGTTTTTCTCAATTGCGTGGCAAAGGTAGTAGGATATTTTGAAATATGCAATATCTTTGCAAAAAAAATATTGATAAATGGATAAAATTATTGGAATGGGCAATGCTTTGGTCGATGTTTTGGTCTTAATCGATAGTGATGAGGTGCTAAATGACCTGAATTTGCCTAAAGGAAGTATGCAGTTAATAGACGAGGACACATTATTTAATATACGTACTAAGACAGCTGGACAGAAACTTCATCGGGCAACTGGAGGAGCAGCAGCTAATACAATATGTGCACTTGCAGGGCTGGACGCAGAAGTTGGATTTATTGGGAAAATTGGTACAGATGAATTCGGACAATTTTTTGAGCGGACATTAAGAAAAAGAGGAATAGAAACTTCTTTGTTGAAATGTGACTGCCCTTCGGGAGTTGCTTCCACATTTGTATCACCTTGTGGTGAACGTACTTTTGGTACATATTTAGGAGCATCAGCCAAACTTTGTGCTGATGACTTGTCGCGTTCAATGTTCGAAGGTTATTCCTATTTTTATATTGAAGGTTATTTGTTGCAGGATCATGATCTTATTGTACGTGCCATGCAATTAGCAAAAGAGGCTGGTTTGCAAATCTGTCTTGATATGGCTAGCTACAATGTGGTTGAGACCGAGCGTGAGTTTTTCGATATGTTGATTACAAAATATGTGGATATTGTATTTGCTAATGAAAGCGAAGCACGCGCCTATACGGGTAAAGGACCTGAAGAAGCTTTACAGGAAATATCATCTAAATGCAGCATTGTAGTCATAAAAACAGGTAAAAGTGGTTCATTGGTAAAAAAAGGTACTGAGGTTATTCGTGTAAATCCTTTCCCTGTCAAGAAAGTAGTTGATACAACGGGGGCTGGCGATTTTTATGCAGCAGGTTTCTTATATGGTCTTACATGTGGCTATTCACTTGAAAAGTGTGCACAGATAAGTTCCATTTTGGCTGGGTATGTTATTCAGACAGTGGGAACAGCCCTGACAAAGAAGAAATGGAACGAAATAAAGTTAAATATTGAGTCCGTCTTGCAGGCTTGAGCAGAATAATATGTTTATTTGCAAGCTAAAATCATGATAACTATGAATACAAAAAGAACGCTGATTGGAGCTTTTATCATTTTTCTTGGTCTGGGACTTTCTAGCTTTAAAGATGATGACCGTAATTTTCAGATATCAAAGAATCTGGATATTTTCAATTCTATTTTTAAGGAGCTGGATTTATTTTATGTAGATACTATCGATCCTGAAAAAATGATTCAAAATGGGGTTAACGGTATGCTGGCTCTGACCGACCCATATACCGAGTATTATCCGGAGGAAGGTATCAACAGTCTGAAAGAAATGATTACGGGAAAGTATGGTGGTATCGGAGCTGCTATACGATATTATAAGAAAAAAGATCGTATTGCCATTGTGGAACCTACTGAAGGTATGCCGGCTGCAGAAGCTGGTGTAAAGGCGGGCGATATTATTCTTTCGGTTGGTGGAAAGGAAATGCTGAGAGGAAATATGAAACCTCAGGAATTTTCATCGAAAGTAAGTGAGGCTTTGCGTGGTGAACCGGGTACTTCTTTTGTTTTAAAAGTGCTTCGTCCATTGAAGAACGATAGTACCGTGATGGAGTTTAAAATTACGCGCAAGAATATCCGTAACAATCCGGTTCCTTATTATGGTATAATTAAAGATAGTATAGGCTATTTGTCGCTGACTGGTTTTACAGATAATTGTGCCAAGGATGTGAAAAAGGCATTTATTGAGTTAAAGCAGCGTGGAGCTAAGTCTTTAGTAATAGATTTGCGAGATAATGGAGGAGGTTCTTTACAGGAAGCTGTAGAAATTATTAACTTTTTTGTTCCGAAAGGAAAAGAAATAGTAGTGACGAAAGGAAAAATCCGTCAGGCTGCCAGTTCATTCAAAACTCAGAATGAACCAATAGATACAGAAATGCCTCTGGCTGTGCTTGTAAATGGTAATACGGCTTCTGCTTCTGAAATTTTGAGCGGTTCTATGCAAGATATGGATCGTGCGGTGATTATTGGTACACGTACTTATGGAAAGGGTCTGGTGCAGACTACTCGCCCATTGCCGTATAATGGTACATTGAAGGTTACTACATCTAAATATTATATTCCAAGTGGCCGTTGCATTCAGGCTATCGATTATGCAAAGAAGAATGCAGACGGTTCGGTAGCACGTATCCCTGATAGTTTGACAACTGTATTCCATACTGCTGCCGGACGTGAAGTTCGTGACGGTGGAGGTATTCGTCCGGATATTGAAGTGAAAGGGGATAAGTTCCCGAATATATTGTTCTATTTGATGAACGATGATTTGATTTTTGATTATGTTACTCAGTATTGTCTGACGCATCCTGCTGTTACTTCTGTAGATTCGATACGGATTACTGATGCTGATTATGCTGAATTTAAGAAACAAGTCAAGGCTGCTAACTTTACTTACGACCGTCAGAGTGAAGGACTTTTAAAGACGTTGAAAGAAGTTGCCGAATTTGAAGGCTATATGGAAGGGGCAGCAGAGGAGTTTAAGGCTTTGGAACAAAAGTTGAATCATAATTTGGACCGTGATCTTGATTATTTTGCAAAACCGATAAAAGAACAAATTGCTGAAGAAATAGCAACCCGATATTTTTATCAGCGTGGAGCAGTTATGCAACGTCTGAAAGACGATGAGGACTTGGATAAAGCTATTGAAGTTCTGAATTCTCCAGAAAAATACAAGGAGATATTGTCGGTTCCAGTGAAAGTTGCAGAGAAGCAATAACTAGGGCCTGAAAGGTTTTATATAAACTTCTATCAGAGAAGAAATGTATTTTTCGGTTTTTATGCTCTTTTCAAGTAAACTGGAAAAGAATTGCTTCTAATGATAAATTTATTAATATTGTTCGATAAAAATTTTGCGAATACCTAAAAAGGGACATTCAGTAAAATAGAATAAAATTAGCCAAGTGATTCATACGCAACGCGTTATGAATCACTTGGCTTTTTGTGCCTTTAAGTATTCCCCGCAAATAAGGTTGGGCAGCCCAAATGGGGGAAATTCCCCAACCAAGATATGGTTTAAGATACAAAATATTTTAGAAATCACTTTGTTTGAGGCTTTACAGAACTTGATATTTTGGAAAAATATCGCATTAATGGAAGTGAGCTTGGCAGACTTCATTTCGTGTTTCTGTTTAAGTGTATAGCAAAAATTGTGGGCCTGTCGGAACAGTTTTTGGGGCGCAGGGACATATTTATTCCTTCCGCACATCCTTATAGCTCTGAAGGCCTACACTAGATTCTCCGACAGGCAGCTGGTGAAACATCTGAACGGCAACATACACTACAAGATGTTCTGCGGAATCATGATAAATCCGTCCTTTCCCATAACCGACTACAAGATTGTCAGTGCCATTATAGATCCAGTCTTGATATTGATTCACTCCAGAAAGTGTTGACCTTACACTGGAAACCTTATCTTGGGAACTTTCATGTGTGCATGACCGATGCCACATGCTATGAGAGCCATATGAGCTTCAAATAGGTATGAAACTATTAAGAAAGCTTCGAATGGCTCTACAGATATATCTGCAAGCATTGTGGGAAGCTTGGTATAAGACGTCCATGTAATAAATATAGTAATGTTGCAGTCTATTACAAAAAGGAAGAGAAAAGTTTTAAGTACAAGGATACTCAAACGCCGCATGTTCATCAAACAGCCTGAAAAGCTTATCATTCAGATAGATGAGATTCATAGAGAGCATGGAACTTCATTCTAAGATATACAGGATTATCAAAAACGTCTTTCTATGACCAGAAAGGTACTCATATACACAACAATACCAATAAAAGGCTTTGTACGAAATACGGAATACTCACATCCTTTGTGCGTAAGGGAAGAGACGATAAAGGCAAGCATATGAGAAGTATACTTAGAAGTGAAGAGAATAAAAGTCAGATACAAAAAGACGGAAATCCTGTGGATTTTCTTTGGTATACATGCAGCAATGTCATTATAATAATTATACATACAAACAGCTTCGAATCCTTTGAGAGCATAAAGAAGATGCATACTAGGTAGATATTGTATATTTGTGAGCATACCTCGTACTTCATCAAAGGTAAACCACATGTCTATTTCATAAGAGGCAAAATGTTAAAGTTATATCTTTCAATGGTTGCTAGAAATGCTAAAATAAAGATTTTCAAATTAGGAATACTTTGAAAAAACTACACAAGAAAATGAGTTTGGCATTGCGTTAAATGCAATAATATATAAATTGATACAAAAATGTTTGCATTGGTAAAAGGACCCCCTTTTGTGCAATTGTGGATAAATAAAGGTAGCATAATTAAAATTAAAAGTACAATTGATAAAATGAAACAAAGAGAATTTACCTGTTAAAATCTTAGAGTTCATGTTAGTTACTATAAAACTTCTCTTTGTGTAAATATTTCTAACATTTCGTAGTCAATACTATGTATAATTAATAGTAATGATATTAGTACCTAACTAGTGCTGATGATTTTAATATAAAAAAATCGTTGTTGTATCAGAGGTGAACTGTATGTTTGAAGGAACTCCCTCATTTGTATAGATTGGCGTATAAACCTTTATGTCTCTTTTCTAATTACTAGTTTTAGGATGAGTTAAAAGGTTGAGAAATAAGGTAATATTAGTGCGTTTTGCTCAAGTATCTCTCCAATTTCTACAGTTATCAATGATAGATGGATTCATATATGGACTCTGGGTGGTATTTTTTCTCATTGGAAAGAGTGCTGTACAAAGACATTGATCTTATATTAAAGACAAAGTTTACGGATTATTACCAGTATATAAAAGTCATTATCTCACACGGAATCCAAACGCATGATGACAACATAAGATATTGCAATAAGATGTATTCAGCCATTGAATATAGTACTCGTTACCATGTTTGTAGTTCATAGAAAGATTTTGACTTATTGGGAAATTAAACATGATATGGACTTATATACCATAATAAGTAAGTCTATACTTTTAAATGGTTTTTTTAAATTTATTATTTATGGGGATAAATACAATGATAGTATTGGGTATTTTTGAAAAAAACAAGGTTGAGTTTTTTTTATAACCTTGTTTCTGAATTATCATACTTTTTTAGTGTATCTATTTAACTATGGTGAATCATATGAAAGCACATATATTACATAATACGGCTAAACAATTGTTATTGGATTTATTGAAAAATGATACCCTGTTGAAAGATCAGGATGTCATGGTCAGGATAGAGGAAATCGTAAATTCACGTAAAGAAAAAGAAAATATACATCCTTTGAGGTTTAGTCCGGTAGTGATAGACGACGATTGTAATATTGTGTTTCCTGTATTTTGTGATACTCCGTTGAAAATGCAATACTTATGGAAGACAATTTATATCTTTCTTCTTTTAAAAAAAGATGGGGTGAATTTTAGTAAGCTCTCTTTTTATAGAGATGATTTGTATCAGATCTATCAGTTGGTGTCTAAAGAAAAGAATATGGATGCCCGGAAAATAAATAAAACATTAGAAAGGTTATCTTCCAAAGGCTCTAATGTACCTCATGAAATTTGTTCCCGTATTCGTAGCATCTTGAAGAAAGTGGTACCGGAGGATGTTTTTCCAAACTATGATATTGTAGTAAAGCGTGGGGGAGTACATATTGTGTTGCTTGATCGGGCTTTACTGATTGTTAATAATGAAAAGCTGTCTGTGTTTCGGGATTGATAGTGAGGAAGTTGTTAAAACAAGGTTTGTAAATTTAATTTATCCTTGTTTTCAAAATGATGATATCGTATTTTCCTTTCCTTTGTGAAAGTAATTTTGATTATGAAATATTTTTTAAGTAAAAATTAAATGAGGAAAAAATATGGAAGTTTTGTTCACTATTATATTTCATTCTATCGGGAATTTATTTTGGGGGATTTTGCTCACATTAATAGGAATTTTTTTGTTGTATTTTCTGATTCGTTCTTGGTTTGTACATCGCACGTTTACACCGCTCAGTTTTATTATAGGAGGAATTTTGTTTCCTTTTTTGACCTTTCAGTCGATACTCCTTTGTGGAGCAATTACTATCAAGTCTTATAGTGAGAATGTAAAAAGAGCTATTGATGTATGGGTACAAGATGTTCCAGAGGATATTCAGTTTACCCAGCACGATAGTCAGGTGATTCTTGACAATATTTCTGAAGAATGGCCTTTGGTAGGGTATTTTGTGGATATGGCAGATTTTTCGGGACATACTTCTGCTAATATAGCTGAAGCGATGACTGATGAGCTTTGTTCTTATATGAACTGGTTTATATTTCGTCGGATAGCCTGGAGTATATTGTTTGTGCTGTTGGGAGCTGCAGGAGTTATTTGGTCGATGGATTATGAACGGAAACGCAGCAATGGAAGGCGTAGTACTGGCAGAGGAAGTTATGGAGGAGGAAGAACTATCCGGAGAAAACGTTATGATGATTAATTTTATAATAAGATAAATTATGGCAAATCACTTAGTAATAGGTTTAGGAGGAACTGGAGGCTCGGTTTTGCGTGCCTTACGTAAACGTATTTATGAAGAATTTCGTTCGAACGAACCTGCAGGTAAGGCTAATATTGAATACTTATATGTAGATTCAAGTCTGGCTGATTTAAATGATGAAGAAAGTTGGCAGACACTTGGTGTTTCTGTACAGCTTGCTCCTGCACAACGTTTATCTATCAATGGAATAGGAGCTGGCGTTTTGTCTAATCTGGATCAGTATCCAGGTATAAATGCTTTCATTAATCGCCAGGATGAATCAATGTTGAAAGAAGGAATTGGTGCAATCATCAGTGAAGGTATTGGGGGTCAGCGTCGTCGTTTTGGTCGTATGTTGATAGCTAATAACATGTGTGGACTTCCTCAAAATACTTTTGTAGGTCAAGTACATGCACGTGTAAGAGCCCTGAAAGAAAAGGAGAAAATTGATGATGTAACTTTTCATATTTGTGCCGGTTTGGGAGGTGGTACCGGTTCTGGTTCTATAGTGGATGCCGTGACTCAAATCCGTAATGAGTTCCAGCGTACAGGTGATGACCGTTCAAAATTTAAAATTCAGCTTTATTTGTATGTCCCTGAAAAAATTATCCAGATTCCTGGTGGGGAAGATGCAAATCGATATTATCAACCTAACGGATATGCTGCTTTGCTGGAGTTGAATGCGATGTCTGTACGTCGCTATTTCCCAACGGATGTAAAAGGGAATACAGATGAATATGGTAATGTACGTCGTTTGCTGAAAGATCAGGATGCTTTTGATATGGCGTATCTGTATACTAATGTGACTGAATCGACTAATCTGAATGAATCGGGTATAGAGGTAAATATTCATAAAGTATTGCCTAATATTGTGGGTGACTTCCTGTTTCAGAAAATCGTAGTTTCTTCTATCGGAAGCAAAGGAAATATGGAGCGCCTGAGCATGTGTGAAAATAACGGTTTGCTTCCTGAAGAAAATGAAGCGAAAGAACCGGTACATAGCCGTAAGTTTATGACATTTGGGGTGAAGCGTATCGAATATCCCGAAACTGAGGTTGTGGAATACGGTGCTTATTATTTTGCCCGTCAGGCTTCTATGCAGATGCTTTATGGCTTGTGGGATGAAGCCCGCGGATATGTGGAATGTACGGAAGATTCTGTAGGGAAGAGTTTTGTTCATGATGTGGAAAAAGCGTCGGAGCTGGAGGCAAATCTGCTGACAGATGATTATCTGATGTTGAGCAAACCACTTCCTTCTATTGAAAAGCATGTAACTAACTGGAAGCCTATTGTATCGGGATGGGAATTTTATATCGACCGTTACAAACAAGATGTACAGGCCGAATGCCAGAAGAAAGAATGGTATGAAGAGTTCAACCAGCTTTGCGAGAAGTTCTTTGATTCCATGTATCGCGGTTGTGGAGTGAAGAAGTTCTATTTTGACTATGAAAGTCAGATTTCTGGTTTTGCTGAAGAAATTTGCCGTCGGATTGAAAATAACCTGTTTGCACAGTGGAAGAATGGTACAATGTCAATGCTTGAAATCCATAAGTATCTGACTGTCTTGCTGGGTAAGTGTACGGAACGTATTGAAGTTTACAAGCAGAAAATTACCAAACGTACATCCTATCTGAATGAAGATCTTGCCAATGAATTGGAAGATATTCGCAGAGATTGGAATAATATCGGTTGGCTGAAAGATGCCATTACAAATGCATCGACCAAAACATTTGGCCGTTTTGCCGATGCCAAGCGCGAGCAGATGACCTTGATGACCAGCGTATATGGCTATGGTTATGCTGTAAAACTAATGTCAGAGGTTATGAATCAGCTTACGTTGCTCAAAGTGAATAGTGTGGAACCTTTGATGCGTGTACTAGGCGAATTTAATGAGTTAATGAAGCGTCAGGCAGAAGATAAATGTAAACTGAGTGATGTAACAAGCAATATGCGTGGGGAGGTTGTAAAAGAATACGATCCGAAGTTAGTTCGTGATGTGGTACAAGGATTCCTTAAAAATCAAACGAACCAGAAAGCATATGCTGACAGTTTGCGTGCTGGAATTGTAGAATCTATTGGTACTTCAAACGAATGCTTCAGTACACTGAGTAAGAAAATCAATGTCGGAACATTGATGGAAATTACTTTGAAGAATTGTATTGAGAATGCACATAAGGAAATGGATGATTATTCGAAGAGAAATCCTAACCAGCGTTTGGTAGATGTCAATATCTTGGATAAATTACGTTCTACTGTGTGTAGTACTCCTGATAACCGTAAACGTTTTGTAAAAGAACTCTATAATGCGGCTCAAAGTTTCTTACCTTTCAATGGCTCTGAAGAAGGTAAAGGTAGTCCGGAAACAGCTGCAAACCACAGAAAACTTATTCAGATTTCTCTTCCTCTTTACGAGGATGACGATACTTTCCGTAATGACTTTATTAAAGATTTTGGTGAAAGTGGTACAATTCAGTTCGACAAGGACGACGATGTATCAGTCAACTTTAAGACGAATCAGATAGTGGTGGTTACTGCCCATAGTGGATTCCCTTTGCGTTATGTAGACAACGTAAGAGTGTTGAAGGAAAAATATGATGTGTTGACTCGTAGCGATGTAAACCGTATGGTTGTTCATACAGAAAGCTTCTCGAAACCATTGCCTAATTTGTTTGGTGAAAGTGCAGAGGAAGCTAAGAAGAGATTGATGCCTATTGTTTTGCTTGCTTATACATTGGAGGGTCTTATTGTAGATCGTGAAGATGTGGAAACCGGAGAAGTAACGAAATGTTTTGCCGGTGAGAAAAATAAGATGGGTCGTGTAAGTCGTTGGATTCCTGTAGGTACTGATATGGTAAATACATTGAATGAATTGTGTAAGATGAACAGGGCTGTGGATGCGGCTTCTTTGAAAAAAGCTGTATCTGAAGAGTTGGAAGCCAACTACAAGCACCGCGAAAAGAAGGATAAACTAATGCTGAAGATGGGTGAAACATTGGATAATGTATTGTTACCATTGTTGGGACAAAATGAAAATAATCCGGTGTATGTAGCCTTTAATAAAGCAGCAGAAAAATTATGTGACGACGATTTGAAAATAGATTAAACAGAAGAACCTTGTGTCTGTAGGTCTCTTGTTCTTAGAAAAAGAGGAACAGAGACTTACAGATTGATAATTTTTAAACTAATAAAAAATAAAGATATGGCAAAGAAAGTAGGAATCTGTAAAAATATTGATTGTGAAAACTATAACAAAGAGGTAGAGGTCGCTTCAGGAGCGGAATTTGAATGTCCGCGGTGTTATCAGACTTTGAAAGAAATAGGTCCTAAAAGGAATAAATTACCTTTGATTATAGCAGTTGGAGTAGTGGTGCTTGGTCTTGTAGGAGGAGGTATTTATTGGGGATTGAACCGTGGAAAAGGAGATAGTAATACAGATTTCATGAAGGATTCAACTGCAGTAGATACAGTTGTTGTAGATTCTGCCGCAGTAGATACCACAATAAAAAAAACGGAAGATACCGGAAAATCGGGGAGGAAAGATGAATCGAATGGAGGAGTCAGAAAAGGTACAGTAAACCTGCCTTATGGTAGCTATACGGGTGATCTGAAAAACGGAAAGCCTCATGGTTATGGAACAATTACTTATACCGTTAGTCACCGGATTGTACCTTCTAAAGATTTTGTGGCAAATCCGGGGGATACTTTTGAAGGTGAATTCCGAGATGGACAAATCAGTGGAATCGGTTATTGGAAACACGACGGTAATACAACAGCTATCAAATTATGATTAAACGTACTATCATAATAATTTTGACGGTAGTAGCATTCATGTCTTCTATGAATGCTGCTCCGTTGTTCCGAACACGCTGTCTGGAAACATTGGCAAAAGCCATGAGGATGAATTTTTCATCAGATATGGGTATCAATGTGGATAATGATTCTACCTGGCAATTCAAAGGCCGGGTGTTGCGTGTACGTACGAATCATTATGGGGATATTTCACACATCGGATATAAATTATTTGATAGTAGATGGGCCAGTCAGTATGAAGCTCGTCCTTTGCTGGATTTTATAGAGCGTTACGCTTTGGAGCAAGATGTAAAAATAGAGGGAATAGATAAAGCAGAAGCAGCCAGTCGGAAAAACGTGACTTTTTTACAAGGAGATGCTTCGCTTCTGAAAAAAATTACATCAGAAAAGATACTCCGAATAAAGGAAGTGGAACGTAGATATTATTGTGTAGAGTGGGGAGAAGATAGCTTAAGGATAAAAATGAATGTGCCTGCTGATTATCAAGTGTTGGTGGGAGCGAATGCAATAGAACTTGAATCCATTTTTGAACGTGATTTAAAGAGAACTTCGTCACTTTTATTTTCGAATAAATTACCGGAAAATTGGAAGAATGGAAGTTTTTCTTACTCAGAACAGTTTTGTATAGTCAGTAACGGGTGCTATTTGAGCAATGAAATCCGTTCGGATTTGTATTTGAATAAGAAGAAAGACAACGGTCAGGAATATGTTGTATTGATAGACAAAGCAAAACCTCTGCAAAGTATTACCAACATACTTCTTACTGGGTGTATAAATAGAGATATTCCGATGATGCTGACTATTGACAAGTATGGGTATTCTAAGGTAAAGCTTGAAGTCTCTTTACAGCAAGTGCTGAGATTTTTCTTTCAAGATGGATGTAGTCCTTATTTGGGAATTAAGACATATGATGGTACTGTTTTGACTGCTACTCTTTTTGCATTGAATACTAAAATGGGATATAATCATATGCTTTCTTTGGAAGTACCATTGAGTATTCTTTTGGAAGAAACTGGGACAATAAAGGGAGAAGTGTATGTATATACTCCTTTACAGAATATTACAGAAAAATTTTTTACAAACGATATAAGATCAAATAAGCCGTGAAGAGAATATTTTTGATATCAGTAGTTCTGTCTGCTTTTACATTATTTCCTTTGTTTGCGCAGCAAAATGGTAATACAGATGAAATCAAAAAGCAGATAAATAAAATAAAAAAGAATAATCAGTATATCTATGCGGAGTCTACCGCACCTACTGAAACAGATGCAAGAAACTATGCAGAGGAAAAACTGTATGAAGAAATAAATGTTTGGGTAGAAACCCGGCGTAAGTTGAAGAAAAGTAGCAATTTGGTTGTAAATAATAAAAAGGAATTGTGGACTATTCTGGAAATGCCTCGTGGTAGCAATATGTTTCGGTCTTTTATTTATGTGAAAAAAAATGATATTTTTCCAGTAGAAAACTCTACAGTGATTGCAAACACGAATATTCCTGTGGTAGAAGAAAAAATAAAAGAAGAGCTTCCGGAAGTCATAAATAAGTTGGCATCCTATACTAAATATGCAGATATAGTGGAAGTAATTAAGAAAATGAAGGAGAATGGACAGATTAAGGAATATGCCCGTTATGCTTCTTTGAATAATCCGGATGTATGTTATCTAATAATCTATAACAGAGAAGCTAAAATTGAAGCAATTCTTACGCCTGGTAAAGAACGTCGTAACATTAAGACTAATAAGCCTGATGGAGTAAAGAACTATAGTGGATGTGGCGCAATTGGAATTGAATTATAAATTAATAAAAGAACAGACGATGAAAACAAAATTACGATATATCATGCTGGCATTTGTATGCCTGCTGTCTTTAGGATATGTAAAAGCAACTGTTACAGTGACATTGACTGTAGATGAGATGGTAGAGCGTCCTGTAGCTTTGGATCGTGCAGCTTTTAATTTGGGAACTTTGCTTACAGAAATTAATCGAGCACAAGCTGCCGGCAGTATTCTGACTACCAAATACCTGGAAATGGATGATTTTTCTTTGAAATCGTTATTGCGCTTGTGGGCAGTGACTCCTTTTTATTGCGATGATGAAGAAGTGGTAGAGCGTTGTTGGGTATTTAAGGATGGTACAATGATGGTAAGCCATATTCCTTTGATTATTACTCCAGAAGGTGAGGACTTTGGTACCGGTACTTATCAAGAAGCTGTGGTTGAATTTAATTCACAAGGAAAGATTACTGATTTTCGTTTGGCATTGGATGCACATATGTCAGAAAGTATGGAACGCTGTGGCAGTGTAGTAGAGAAAGAAAAGCAGATGGTTATTATGCAATACATTGAGCGTTTCCGTACAGCGTATAATCAGCGTGATATTGATTTTATCAATCAGATATTTAGTGATGATGCTGTAATTATTACAGGAAAAGTGATTACCTTACGAAAAAGTAGTGATATGGGAGGATTAAGCCATAAGGTAGAATATTCTAAACAGTCAAAAGAGCAATATATCCGTAACCTGAGAAAGGCATTTATGCGTAATAAATGGATTAATGTAAAATTTAGTGAAATTGGCGAAAATGGAGAGGAAGGTGGTTGTGCAGGAATCACACGTTCTAAAATTAATCCATCTATGTACGGAGTACGGCTGCGACAGGAATGGACATCGAGTACGTATAGCGATCAGGGATATTTATTTTTACTTTGGGAGTTTCCTGAAGGTGGAGGAAATCCTGTTATCCATGTACGTACTTGGCAGCCAGAATGGGTAGGTGGAAAGAAGCAGAAACCCAATGATGATATATCTACTTTAGGTGGTTTTGATCTATAATCAAATATATGTTGGACTGAAACTGAAATCGTTATGAAGTATGTTTTTTGTGTGTTGTTCTTGATTGTTCTTTTATCTCCTCTTGCAGGACAGGCACAGTATATCTCTTGCGTGCGTGATGAAGGGGCAGACCGAATAGAGAATCTGAATGGGGATAAAGGATATTTGTTATTGGCTAAACGGAATGACTTGGTAGTGGTGGTAACAAATGCCAGAAAGTATGAGGTATATCCTAGTCCAGAAAGACCGGACGGATATTATGAATATCGTATCATAGTAGATGCAGATGAAACCTTTCAACCCAAAGTAGAGGTCAGTAAAAGAGGAAGTGTCTATAAAACGGATTTTTTGGAAACTGTAAAATCGGATTTTTTGATTGCTTTTCGTTTGGAAGAAGTGATGATACCTATTCGTATGGATGCACAGGAATCTGTACAGGATGTACATTTTAATGAAACAGAAGCTGCGCTAGAGTTTACTTCTTCTATTAAAGGACTGCAGGTACATTGTCATCCAGGCCTGAAAGCCGTGATTACATCAAAAAAGCATGATAAAGATGTGAATATTACAATTATTACGGTTACATTTCCCTTAGATGTTATTAGACGGGCAAAAGAGAGAGTGGAAGAGGCAAATAAGGCTTTTGTTGCACAAGATGTGAAAATCAATGAAGCGAAGGAACAATTGCCTGACGCAGAATGGGATACTTTGGATGTATTGGATTTGAGAAAAGCGCAGCGTGAATCTGAATTACTGGAATTGACTACGGTAGATGTTTTTGCGGAAGGAACAAATCATCTTCCAATATCGGTAGCAGATTTGGGGCCTCGTGATAAGAAATGCTATGTGGTACTTCCTTTAGTTATAGAAAAGAATATTTTTGTGACTGAATGTAGTCAGTTTATGGATTTGGGAACTCAATTGTTTAACAACCGTAAATATAAAGAAGCACGTGATGCTTACGAAAGTGCATTTAAGGCAGAAGATGTAGTTCCGAATATGCGTATGGCAATTCGTGAATCTATTGGTCAGTGTGATAGTTGTATGCTATATGATGATTTGGCAGCTAGAACATATAAGAAAATATTGGAGTTAAAAAAGGAAGGAACAGCTACTCAAGAAGAAGTTTCGAATTATGCGTCTGCCTTAATAGATTTTTTCTCAAAGATAAATAACTATAATCCTTGTGATTATTATCGTCGTCAGATTGATAATCTGCAGAAGCAGTTGAATCGTTTACCTTTGAAGATAAAGTTTCGGGTAGTTGAGTGGAAAACGTTGAATGAAGGAGATTATATACCTGGAGTTGAGTTTTGGGTTTATCATGGAGATGCTCCTATTTCCTCAAATATGTTTTCTACAGATAAAAAATTTCAAAAGGTTTTAGAGAAGAATGGAACTTCTTTTCAGCAGATTGGAGTTACAGATGAGAATGGGGTTGTAGAATTGGAGTTGGATAGAGAGAAACTTCCAAAAGGTTTTTTATTTCGTCCGGATAAAGAAAAGAATATAAAAATAAAGTATATGACAATGGAGGAGTTGATGAGACAAGCTCGGGGTACATTTATGGAAAAGCAGTTCCGATTGAAGATGTTTGTTAAGTAAGAAAATATTACTAAAATATTTACAGGCTATTGGAATAGGTAGAATTTTAATTTTTATAATTATGAAAAGAGGTTATTTAAGAATTGCAGTGATTATTGCGTTAATGTCTATGTTTGCAACCAATGTATCTGCACAATTTTGGAAGAAATTAGAGTCAGCTGTTTCAAAGGTAGAAGATGCATCTAAAAAAGTTGATGATGTAACAAGGCAAATAGATGATGTAAGCAACCAGTTGTCTCCTAGAGATCAAGAAAATGGAGAACAGGCAAGAAACAGTATTTCTACTGAGGATTTTTTGAAAAATGTACCTTACTATACAGTAAAAAAAGTGATAGAAACTGATACGGAAGGAAATCCTGTCAAGAACGAAGATGGAACAATAAAGTATACATTTCAACTGATTGATAAAGACGGTAATGTAGGAGATCGTAATACTGCTAAAAAGCATTTGAATTCTGCTTTGAAGTCAGGAGCTATTATTTTAGCAAAAGTTGGAGGAGGTGCGACCGCTGGAGCATTAATAGGAAAAAAAGTGGGAAAATCGAAGAAAAATGCTTGGATTGGTGCTGGAATAGGTGCCGCTGTGGGTTTGATAGGATCGGCCGGTGATATTAAGAAAGTAAAAGAACAGGTTAAGTTATTGAAAGACTGTAAAAGAACACTGAGCTTGTATGAAAAGACTTTTACTGAAGAAGGTACTCCTATTGATGCCACAGTTGATTTGACTAATGTTGATGGTTTTAATTTTATGGCATGCGAAGAAATATCTAAAACATCTGAAGATATAAAGAAAGAATTGTTGGCTTCTAAACAGGCTGGTGATGCAATGGGAAATGAATCTTTAGAGGATGTAGAAATACCAGATGATTTGTTGGGTTAGTATAATTTGAAAAATTGTAGTTTGATATACACGTATTTTAAGTCCTTTTATAAGAAAATGTAAATTAACGTGAGTTCGAAATAAAATTAGGAAAGGAACTATAAATGTTTTGTGTAAATGGAAAATACGGGATTCAAGTTTGAGTCTCGTATTTTTTATTTTATAGATTTGTAAAATGAAGAAGATTATGAAAGAAAAGAATCAGATAGTTCCCGATGAGGTGTTAAGCAAGGAGTTAACTTAGCCAGTTTAAAACAGAATCCGATGTGAGCAAGCTTCTGAGGCAGTTGCATGCCTAAGTATTAGAAAAGATGCTTGAAGGCGAAATGGATGCCCAAAAAGAATTCTGTGACAGGAAATAACACCGGTAACTCTCGGAATGGTAGTTATTTGAAGAAAATTCAGACCGAACATGGAGAATCTGTCATTTCCATTCTGCGTGACCGTAAAGGCCAATTTGAACCGATAGCAGTACTCAAATATGAAAACCGTGGACTTTCTATAGAAAAGCTTATTATCTCTTTATATTCCAAAGGATGAGTCTCTGATATAGAGGAAGAAATGCGTGAGATTTACGGAATAGAGCTCTCTACGTCAGCTATTTTCTATCATAACAAACAAGGAAAATCAGGCCGCCTAGGAGTGTCAGAATCGAACTTTAGATCCTGTTTTTCTCATTTATGGATGGACGGGATAACGGCAAGATTATAAATAAGACCGTTTATCTTTATGTTGGACTGAAACAAAACGGATTGAAATAAGTCCTTGGCATGTGGGTAGGTAAATCGGAAAGTTCTTTTTTCTGGATGGGTGTCCTGACTGATTTAAAGGCACGTGGAGTATAGGATATACTGATTATTTGTACCGACAATCTGAATAGATCTACGGATACCATCCGTACCGTGTTCCCTCAATCATCCATTCAGATATGTGTGGTACATCAGATCAGAAATTCCTGTAAATATGCCGTTAATAAGGACAAGAAAAAGTTTACGGCGGATATGAAGAATATCTATAATGCACCCAACAGAGAAGTTGCAGCCACAGAACTTGACAATCTGGGAAAGAACACTATGTCATACTGTCTTGGAAAAATAATTGGGATGACCTGACTATTTTTTTAGTTTCCGTTGGAAATCAGAAAAATAATCTATACTACAAATCTCATTGAAAACCTAAACGGGAAAATCAGAAAGTACACAAAATCAAAGCTTTCATTCCCTTCGGATGATGCCATCAAAAAGACCGTGTATCTTTCACTTATGAAGATTGAGAAGAAATGGACACAGCCGATTCATTACTGGAGTTTAATCATGAGTCAATTTATGCTTATTTTTGAAAACAGAATCCAGATATAAGAAGGGCTTACAACAGGATTCTGCTTTCATTTATATAAAATTTTGGATTGTGGCATCAAAAGACAAATCCTAGACGGAAATAGTGTAACTTACCATTACTTGATACGTTTTGACCGTCTATAGATACATTGATTTTTTGAAGGTTAAAGGCATATCCTACGTATATGTTTTTACAAAGATTAATACCAGGACCGATTTCAAAACAAACCCCTCCGTCATTATTCATAGCACTGCTGTCAGTACTAAAGCCATATCCCAAAGCAATAGATAAATACCCGGACATATCTTTGAAAAAATTAGGAGTAGTACCACGTACACCTGTCATAATTTGCAAATTTGGATTCTCGTCAAAAGTATTTTTGGTTGGGAAAGCTGCCTTTACGCTGATAGCATCCCATCCAAGAAATGGAGCAAAATTACGTTGATACCTTACACCTAAATCAAAACCTCCACCGCCTTTTGCTCCACCTACACCTAAATCTATGGCGATGCGATTCTTCTTATAATGCATACCTTCGTACGAAAAAGATGAAAATGAAGAGTGCCAGTTTTCGGCATAAATAGGTAAACTCATGATTACAGTAGCAATAAAAAACACCATTTTAAAAAAAATACTCTTTTTCATAATTGCATACAATGTCTATCAGTTCCTATAGACTATTACGTTATACGAAAGAAGCGTGGAGCTGAAATGCGTGTTTTGATTTAGGTTTATAAAAATGATATACATATTTAAACCCTCTTATGCCTATAGTCAAAAGTAAGCATAACGCTTCTTTTATTTACATTGCCTTTTGATAGGTTTATTTTTAATTATTTACAAAAATAGCTTGTTTTTGTAAATAACTATTATTTTGGGAGTATTTTTTTATTATTTAATTTTTTGAAATAAAGCAATGGAAAGTAATAGTGCTTTACTGTTAGCTGATAGAAAGAATATTTTAAATGTTGCTTCTTTCCTAAAAACATATTCATATGTCAGTAGACAGAAAGTTCTGTAGTATATGACAGTGTTACTTTATGTTATATATGTTCCGCACAAAGTTGATGTATGTCATGAAAATATTAGGTGTATTTATAAAAAAACAGCTAGGATTCATTTCCTTATTATAAGTGAACCTACTGAAATTTAAGGTATTGATGGGAGCCTTGAATGATGTTTGTTCTCGATCGAATTGAAGATAAAGAACAATATGAAAAGGATTTGAATGTCATTGTATGAGAAATTGATTAAATAGTAAAAATATGATTACTTGTAGCTCTGTTTTTATTGTATCTGTTGATTTCTTAAATTTTCATTCTAATCCTTTTTGTTCGTTTCCTAATGATTCACAATAAGACTCTGATTGTTATTATTTTTTCCCTTTTTTATTTTTGAATATATTTTTCTAAAATTGTTACATATTGTCTATTTTGGGGGAGTGAGTAAATTTTCAGAATGAATTTATTTTCCGCAATTAAGTGACAAACAGATTTCTGTTGGAAATATCTGTAAAAGCTTCTTTTTTATTTGTACCTTGTAGATAAAAATACTCCCAGCATAACCAGCAATACACCGATGAAGGCATAAATAGTCAACGTCTCGTTTAATACGACAAAGGCTGCTAAGGTAGTAAACAATGGATTGAGATATAAATAGTTTGATGACATTATCGTACCGAGATGCATCAATACCATATTCCATACAACAAAGCAGACCAGTGAGGCTAGAAGACTAAGGAATAGAAGGTTGATGAATACTTCAGGACGGAGAAATCCCTCCAGTGGAAAAGAAAAAGGATGGATGATGAAAGTTGGAAGTATTCCTAAAGTTCCGTAGAAAAATATTTTGCGGGTAATGAATATAGAGCGGTATTTCTTCGAGAGTTTATTGATTATAAGACTATAAAAGGCCCAGGATAATGCAGCTGCCAGTGTCAGAAAATCTCCGATGGGGGAGAGTTTCAGAATCACGCTGCCATTGAATATAAGTATAGCTACGCCAATGAGTGCTGCTATAGATCCCAGAAGCCAGTTGTGGCTGACTTTATTATTTCTATCTGTCAGGAGTGATAGTCCCGTAGTTAGCAGAGGAGTAGCACATATTATAAAGGCTACATTAGTAGTCTGGGTAAATTTTAAGGCAGTATTTTCGGTCAGGAAATACAATGTACCTCCAGTTAGTCCGGCAGCAAACATAGTAAGTTCGTCTTTGATGCTGTCTGAAAAAATCTTGCGAGGAGAGATGAACCATATTCCGATATATGCAATAATGGAGCGGAGAAGAAATATTTCCTGAGGTGACAATCCGTTGTTTATCAGAATTTTTGTAGATATGAACGTAGTTCCCCATACCGCTACGGTGAGAATAGCCAGAATGTGATATTTTGCCTTTAATGAACTTGTCATATTAATTTATGTAATACTTGCTGCTGTAAATATGCGCAAAATTAGATATATTTTCCATATTTCTGAGACTATATCAGATACTAATTTGTCAGCTGACAATAGTAAAAATAGAAAAGGCTGCTTCATCACGAGGCAGCCTTCCCGAATATCCAATTGAATTTGTTAGGGTTAGTATAAGCATTTGTAAATGCTCAATTGCAAATATACGATTTTATTTGATTGCTTGATAAAAATCTTTCCAATTCTTGCTGAAATCTGACATAGAACGGAAAAGATAATTAGCTCCTTCGTCCAGTAAGACTTTATCGGGCAGAGGACCTGTATTTACAGCTACTGTAAAGATACCAGCAGCTACACCAGCACGTACTCCGAGAGGAGCATTTTCTACAACGATAGCTTCATTGGCTTTGACACCGGCTTTCTGAAGTCCCATCAGATAAGGTTCCGGATTGGGCTTTCCATATTTTACATCGAAAGCTGTTACCATAAGCTCGCCTTTGAAAATATTTGGAAAATTTCTGTTCAAGCGTTCCAGCAATGATTTCTGTCCTGAGCCTGTTACTACCACTGGAATCAAATTGTCTTCCTTTATCTGATTGAGCAGTTCGAGTGCTCCCGGCATTCGTTCGGCCTTAGGAAGGGAATTGAAAATATCGCTTTTAGTCTGATAGATTTCTTTTATTTCCTCTTCGGTTGCTTCTCTATGACGCTGTCGGGTACTTACTATATTGATTGTTGATGCCCCTGTACGTCCTTCGTGCATATATGCTTCTTCCGGACTCAGATGCATACCGTACTGCTTCATGGCTTCGTGCCAGGCTGCTGCATGATTTTTCATGGAATCGAATAATACACCGTCCATATCAAACAGTACAGCTTTCAGGTTCAGTTTATCAAAATGATGGGTTGTGAGATAATTTTCTATTGCTTGTTGGAACATCTTTTTCAGTTTAAGAATAAACTACATATGTGTAAATAATGAAAAAATGAATAATGATAAATGAAGAGCGGTATTGATACTGGTTACCGCTTTCCACTTATCATTATTCATTTTTTATTGTTTAATTTTTATTTTAAACGAGCTTGAATAGCCTTAGTTTCTTCTTCATATCCAGGTTTATTCAACAAAGCAAACATGTTTTTCTTGTAAGCTTCTACACCTGGCTGGTTGAACGGATTAATTTCAAGCAGATAGCCGCTGATACCGCAAGCTTTTTCGAAGAAATAAATCAATTGTCCCAAATAGTATTCGTTCAGTTTTGGAACACTTACGCGCATGTTAGGTACTCCACCGTCAACGTGTGCCAGCTGAGTTCCAAGTTCTGCCATTTTATTGACTTCATCTACGCGTTTTCCTGCCAGGAAGTTCAAGCCGTCCAGATTTTCTTCGTCTGAAGGTACATGAAGTTCGTGGTTAGGAGTTTCAACAGAAATCACTGTTTCATAGATGGTACGTTCACCTTCCTGAATCCATTGTCCCATAGAGTGCAGGTCAGTAGAGAAGTCTACAGAGCTAGGATAGATACCTTTGTGATCTTTACCTTCAGATTCTCCGTAAAGTTGTTTCCACCATTCCATGAAATAATGCAACTTAGGCTGGAAGTTTACCAGAATCTCAATCTTCTTTCCGTTCTGATACAGTTCGTTACGAGTTGCTGCATAAAGAGCGGCAGGATTTTCCATCATATTCTGGTTAGCACAAACTTCTTCCATCTTGCGCGCACCTTCTACCAACTGGTCGATATCGATACCTGCTACAGCGATAGGCAATAATCCTACTGGAGTCAGAACAGAGAAACGACCACCTACATTATCAGGAATAATGAATGATTTGTAGCCTTCTTTGTCAGCAGTTACGCGAGCAGCACCTTTCTTTGCATCAGTTACGGCAACGATAACCTTACGTGCCATTTCTTTGCCGCGCTGGTCTTCGCATTGTTTTTTCAGCAGGCGGAAAGCCAAAGCTGTTTCAGTAGTAGTACCTGATTTAGAAATATTGATTACACCGAATTTCTTGTCTTTCAGGAAAGAAGTCAGCTCGTACAAGTAATCTTCACCAATGTTGTGTCCGGCAAAAATGATAGTAGGCTGTCCTGCTTTCTTTTCTTGCAACCACAAGAAGCTGTTGGACATAGCTTCGATAACGGCGCGGGCACCCAGATAGCTTCCGCCGATACCAGCAACAACTACAACTTCACAGTTTTCGCGCAGAACCTGTGCTGTAGCTTTTAAGTCGTCCAGATGTTCTTTAGTAATGGAAGAAGGCAAATGTAACCAGCCTAGGAAGTCATTTCCCAATCCTGTACCTTTTTCCAATGTTTCCATACATGCTCTTACCTTAGGTTCGTAAGCAGCTAGTTTGTCTTTGGAAATAAAACCTAAAGACTTGTTGATGTCAAGTTTAATATTTTCCATAAATATTCTTCTTTATTATCTGAATGAATCAGTCAGTAATTTGATTTCAATCATTGGAGAAATCCGTTCATACAAAATGTTGTAAACGGCGTCTACTATCGGCATATTGACGTGCAGATGCTTGTTCAGTTCCTTGATACATTTGGTTCCGTAATAGCCTTCGGCTATCATTTCCATTTCTATCTGTGCGCTTTTTACCGAATATCCTTTTCCTATCATTGTTCCGAATACACGGTTACGGCTGAAGTTGGAATATGATGTAACCAACAGGTCACCCAAGTAAGCCGAATCGTTTGTACACCGGTCTACCGGATGTACTGTATCGAGAAAACGGTTCATTTCCTGAAGAGCATTCGAAACCAGTACTGCCTGAAAGTTATCTCCGTATTTCAGGCCGCTGCATATTCCGGCAGCTATGGCATACACATTCTTCAAAACAGATGCATATTCTATACCTGCTACATCGGTATTGACCGATGTCTTGATATAGTGTCCCGAAAGCTGTCGGGCAAACATCTTCGCTTTTTCAATGTCTTTACATCCGACGGTCAGATAAGACAAGCGTTCCAATGCCACTTCTTCTGCATGACATGGACCAGCCAATACAGCAATGTTCTCTTCTGGAACATCGTACATTTTATGAAAGTAGTCGGACACAATCAAGTTTTCATCGGGAACAATTCCCTTGATTGCCGTCACAATGAATTTATCCTTGAGTTTTGTCTTTAGCTTTTTAAGGTGGCTTTTCAGATATGGCGAAGGAGTTACGAATATCAGTGTATCCGATTCCTTTACTACCTTATTTATATCTGATGAAAAGTTGATGCACCTCATGTCGAAGCGCACACTAGTCAGGTAAGCCGGATTATGCCCCAGACGCCGAAATTCTTCAATTCGGTCGTCGCGGCGCATATACCAGTTTATCGAGTCGGCCTGGGACAATATAATTTTGGCTATTGCCGTTGCCCAGCTTCCTCCACCCATGATTGCTATTTTCCCGGGGAGTTTCATTTTAGCCTATTTTCTGTATCCAGCCAGCTACTTCGTCGACGCTAGGATTCTTCAATTCTAATTTATATTTTTTATTCACTCCGCAGATGTCCTGATGTAATTTTTGCGGATTAACATCTTTCATGTCTGAAACCAAGTTGTAACCGGCTTTCTGAATCACCGGAACCCATTCTTCGGCAATACCCAGTTCCATGAACTTAGCAGGAGCGTCTTTCGGGATAACCTTTTCCGGACGCATCTGCGGGAAGAACAATACTTCCTGAATAGTGCTTTGTCCTGTCATCAGCATGACCAGACGGTCCATACCGATTCCCATACCAGAAGTAGGAGGCATACCGTATTCCAGTGCGCGAACAAAGTCTTTGTCGATAATCATAGCCTCGTCGTCACCCTTTTCGCTCAGACGCATCTGTTCTTCGAAACGTTCAAGCTGGTCAATCGGGTCGTTAAGTTCTGAATATGCGTTACAAAGTTCTTTTCCGTTAACCATCAACTCGAAACGTTCTGTCAGATCCGGATTGTTGCGATGACGTTTAGTCAGCGGTGACATTTCGATAGGGTAATCAGTGATGAAAGTAGGCTGGATATAATTTCCTTCGCAGAATTCGCCGAAGATTTCGTCTATCAGCTTGCCTTTTCCCATTGTATCGTCTATCTCCATGTTCAGTTTCTGGCAGACTTCGCGGATCTGTTCTTCATTCATTCCGGTGAGGTCGTATCCTGTAAATTCTTTGATTGAATCGAGCATGGTAACACGCTTGAACGGAGCCTTGAAGTTGATTATGTTATCACCTACCTTAACTTCTGTTGTACCGTTTACATCCATACAGATCTTTTCGATCATATTTTCAGTAAACTTCATCATCCAGTTGTAATCCTTGTAGGCTACGTAAATTTCCATACAAGTGAATTCTGGGTTATGAGTACGGTCCATACCTTCATTACGGAAGTTCTTTCCGATTTCGTATACACCTTCAAATCCACCTACGATCAGACGTTTCAGGTAAAGTTCGCTGGCAATACGCATATACAAAGGAATATCAAGTGCATTATGGTGAGTAATGAACGGACGTGCCGCAGCTCCTCCGGCGATAGATTGCAGGATAGGAGTTTCAACTTCGATGTATCCTTTCGAATTGAAATACTCACGCATAGAGTTATATACCTTATTGCGTTTCAGGAATATATCTTTTACTCCATCGTTTACTACCAGGTCTACGTAGCGCTGGCGGTAACGGAGTTCTGGATCATCGAATTTATCGTAAGCTACACCATCTTTATATTTTACGATAGGAAGCGGGCGGATAGATTTTGACAAAACAGTCAGTTTCTGTGCATGGATAGAAATTTCACCCATCTGAGTGCGGAATACGAAACCTTCAATGCCGATAAAATCACCCAGGTCGAGCAGACGTTTGAATACTACATTGTATAAATCCTTGTTTTCATCAGGGCATATATCATCGCGGGTAATGTATATCTGAATACGACCTTTAGAGTCTTGTAACTCAACGAAAGAAGCCTTACCCATAACACGGCGTGACATGATACGTCCTGCAACAGATACTTTGCGCGGTTCTGCCTCGTCATCCTTAAATTCGGCTTTTATATCAGTCGAAAATGCATTGGTTACATACTCGGCAGCAGGGTACGGATCGATGCCCATCGCTCTCATTTCATTCAGACTGTTACGTCTGATAATCTCCTGTTCACTTAGTTCTAATACGTTCATTTGTTGATACATTAACTCAATTTCGCTACAAAAATAACAAAGTTTTTGTAAACAACATCTAAATCAGGCTACTTTTATTACCTTTGGACGTACTGAATTTATGGAAACGGATATGGAAATGAATAAACAAACATCATTTATAAAGGTGACAGTCTTACAGACAGATATAGTTTGGGAGGAGGCGAAAGTAAACCGTATGGCTGTAGAACAGCTGATAGAAAAGCATTGTGATACGGATTTATTTGTTTTACCAGAAATGTTTTCTACCGGCTTCAGTATGAATCCGATGGAAATAGCCGAGGATGAAGGAGGAGAAACTTTGCAATGGATGTGTCGGATTGCTGCTTTGCGTCAGTGTGCTATAGCCGGAAGTCTTTCGGTTAGAGAGGCAGGGAAATTTTACAACCGTTTCTATTTTGTATGTCCTGACGGTACGGTGTATCATTATGATAAGCGGCATTTGTTTGGTTTTGGGGGTGAAGATAAGCAATACACTTCGGGAGATGAAAGAGTGATTGTTTCTTATAAAGGTTTTCGCTTTCTTTTACAAATATGTTACGATTTACGCTTTCCTGTATGGTCGCGTTGCCAGAATGATTATGATGCGGTTATATATGTAGCCAACTGGCCTGCCAGTCGCCGGGAAGTATGGAATATATTGCTGAAAGCTCGGGCACTTGAAAACCAGTGTTATGTAATAGGAGTGAATCGGGTAGGAAATGATCCGCAATGTCTGTACGATGGTAGAAGTATGATAATCAGTCCTTATGGTAAGATATTGGTTGCGTGCACTGACGGTAAAGAAGAGGTAGCAGGAGCATTGCTTGCCCGTGAACCATTGGATAGCTTCAGAAAACGTTTTCCTGTTTTAGATGATGGAGATGACTTTGAACTGCTATAGATGAAATAGGCATTTATTAAAGACAGAAATATTATGATGAATATTAAGAAACTTATTTCTGCTTCCATGGTTGCTGTAGCGTTAAGCGGATGCCAGAGAGAGGCTGTAAAACCAAATGTGTTGTTTATTTTAGTCGATGATATGCAGGCTGATGCCATTGCTGCATTGGGGAACAGAGATACCTATACTCCGAATATCGATAGACTGATTAATGAAGGTATGGCGTTTACAAGAGCCTATACCAATGGAGCTTTGTGTGGAGCTTTATCCATGCCTAGTCGTGCTATGTTACTTACCGGAAGGGGAGTGTTCGAAGTGCAGAGTGATGGAATGAAGATACCTGCTTCGCAAATCACATTGCCTGAGCATTTGAAAAACAATGGTTACCGGACATTTGCTACCGGGAAATGGCATTCAGACCATGCTTCGTTTGCTCGTTCCTTTACCGAAGGAGATAATATCTTTTTCGGAGGAATGTATCCTTATGAAGAAAATGGACATTGTGCTCCTCGCTTACATCATTTTGACCCGACTGGAAAATATGATGAGCCGCCTTTTGTAGGGCAAAACTTTTCTTCGAAAATGTATGCTGATGCAGCCATAAATTTTCTGAAGACTACGGAACATAATAATCAGCCGTTTATGGCATTTGTCTCTTTCACTTCTCCTCATGATCCGCGAAATATTCTGCCTGATTATGGAAAGAAATATTGTCCGGCGGAACTTTCTGTTCCAGATAATTTTCTGCCAGAGCATCCGTTTGATAATGGAGAATTAAATATTCGGGATGAACAATTGTTACCTGTCCCCCGTACTCCTGAGCAGTTGAAGAAAGAATTGTCTTTATATTATGGAATGGTAAGTGAGGTTGATTTACAGATTGGAAGAGTTGTCGATGCTTTGGAAGAAAGTGGAAATATGGATAATACGATTATTGTATTTGCATCAGATAATGGACTGGCTATGGGGCAGAATGGACTAATCGGTAAACAAAGTCTGTATGAGCATAGCGTTGGAGTACCGATGGCTATTATCACTCCGGATGGTTTGTCGTCAGGTAAACGTTCAGATGCTTTGTGTTATTTGTATGATCTTTATCCTACCTTGTGTGATTTGATGGGATTGGACGTACCTGTATCCGTTACTGGCAAGTCGTTGAAACCGGTTATGGAAGGAAAGCAGGAACAGATACGTGAACAGGTTTTTCTTGCTTATTCCAATCAGCAGCGAGCTGTAGTTTCTGGTGATTATAAGTATATTATTTATAATGTGGAAGGTAAGATAACCGAACAGTTGTTCAATTTGCAGAAGGATCCGGGAGAACTGGTAAATCTGGCTGATGAGTTAACTGAAAAGAAGAATGAACTTCATGATTTGTTGATGAATCAAATGGTAGAGAATCATGATTTTTGTGACTTAACTCAACCTTTGTGGTGGAAAGATGGACATAAACTTACTTGGGATGAGTTAATTAACTTATATGTTTTCGAGTGAGAATTTGCTGTGATAAGTTAAAGCTGTTAGATATGATGAACTGGAAATATTTACTGACAGGTGTGTTGGCTGGTAGTACATTAGCCTTACGGGCTGCTGGCGAAGCAAAAGATGAACGTCCGAATATATTATTTATTTTAAGTGACGACCATACTTCTCAAACTTGGGGTATTTATGGTGGTATTTTATCAGAATATGCCCAGACAGAGAATATTCGTCGGCTTGCTGATGAAGGGGCAGTCTTGGATAATTGTTTCTGTACAAACTCTATATCTACACCGAGTCGTGCTGCTATATTAACAGGAAGGTATAGTCATTGCAATGGGGTATATACATTAGATGATACCTTGGATGTTTCCTTGCCTACTTTTGCGAAAGAATTACAGAAGGCTGGATATCACACCGGACTGGTAGGAAAGTGGCATTTGAAATCACAACCTCAGGGTTTTGATTATTATTCTGTATTTCATGATCAGGGAGAATATCGTGATCCTACTTTTAAGAATAGTGATGATCCTTGGCCAGGACAGCGTAATTTTGGAGAGCGTATACATGGTTTTTCCACTGATATTGTAACAGAAAAAGCTATCAGATGGATGAAAGCTCAGGATAAAAGTCAGCCTTTTTTGATGTGTTGTCATTTTAAGGCCACACATGAGCCTTATGATTTTCCGGAACGTATGCGACATTTATATGATGGCGTAGTGTTTCCTGAACCAGAGAATTTGTTAGACTGGGGGCCTGAAACCAACGGACGTACTTTCGTCGGACAAAAACTGGAAACTATCGGACACAATTGGGAGGTGGCTTCGGCTGATCCAGATAAATGGTGGTGTCGTTATCCGGAACTTCCTTTTACGACAAAAGGAATGAGCCGGATTGCTGCAAGAAAAGCTATTTATCAAAAACTGATCCGAGATTATTTACGCTGCGCTGCTACGGTAGATGATAATATTGGAAAACTGTTGGATGCTTTAGACGAAATGGGGATTGCAGATAATACTATTGTTGTCTATGTTGCTGATCAGGGATACTTTTTAGGAGAGCATGGATTTTATGACAAACGGATGTTTTATGAAGAATCGGCACGTATGCCATTTGTTATCCGTTATCCCAAATGTATTCCGGCTGGCAAGCGTGTGAACGAACTTGTTTTGAATGTAGATTTTGCTTCTACATTGTGTGATTTTGCCGGAGTAAAATCTCCAGAAGGTACACAGGGCAGAAGTTTTAAAGATGTTCTGGCAGGAAAAACTCCTAAGGACTGGCGGAAGAGTATTTATTACCGTTATTGGACTCAACATGATATCCGTCCGGCCCACATCGGTGTACGTAATGAGCGTTATAAGTTGATATTTTTGTATGGTGACCGATTGAATATGACAGGGTCTTCAGGCTACAAATCAACTCCATCTTGGGAGTTTTACGATTTACAGAAAGATCCGAAAGAAAACCATAATGCTTACGGGGAGAAAGAATATGAATCGGTAATTCGTGAAATGAAAAAAGAAATGATGCGCTTGCGCGAAGAGGTGAAAGATACGGATGAGGGAGAAATAAGAATGATGGAAATTTTAAGAAAAGAAGGACTGGAAAAATAAGTCTTTATAATTGATATATAGGTTGTTAAACAAAGATGAAGATGTTCTCTCCGATTCATGATATCGAATCGGAGAAAATGTCCTCATCTTTTTAATTTTTATGTACGAACTTTCAGGAAAAGATGAAGATGTTTTCATTAAAATAAGCTGAAAAACAGATGCGCATTTGTTGAAAGTGCATAAAAAATGTATCTTTGTACATCTTTCGTCTCAAAATAAAAACAATCAGATTTTATGTATACGAATAAAGAAATATGGAATGTCACTTACCCGATATTCTTGGGGTTGCTTGCGCAAAATGTTATCAATGTCACCGACACGGCTTTTTTAGGACATGTGGGTGAGGTAGCTTTGGGTGCAGCCGCAATGGGAGGACTGCTATATATCTGTGTATATACCGTAGCATTCGGGTTCAGTGTCGGTTCGCAGATTTTGATAGCCCGTCGTAATGGGGAAGGGAATTTTCATGCCATAGGACCGGTTATGTGGCAGGGTACAGCATTCAGTTTGGGGATGGGAGTAGCTTTACTTGCCATATTGCTGGTATGTGCCGAACCATTGATTCGTCTGCTGATTACTTCGGATACTATTTTTCATGCTACATACGAGTTTTTTACATGGCGTATCTGGGGATTTCTTTTTGCCTTTGTCAATGTCATGTTCCGTGCGCTTTATATAGGTATAACCAAGACAAAGGTACTGACCATGAATGCTGTCGTCATGGCCTTGGTGAATGTATTCCTCGACTATGCGATGATATTCGGAAAGTGTGGATTCCCTGAAATGGGAATACGTGGAGCGGCATTGGCATCGGTTATAGCAGAAGCATCTTCTATGCTGTTTTTTATTGTGTATACGTATGGTAAAATTGACTTGAAGAAATATGGGCTGAATCGTTTCGGGCATTTTGATTGGGATATGGTGATGCGTATTTTGCGCATTTCCTGCTTCACCATGGTGCAGTATTTTCTTTCCATGGCCATCTGGTTTGTATTTTTCATGGCACTTGAACGACTCGGACAACGGCAGCTTGCCATTGCCAACATTGTGCGTAGCGTATATGTTGTGCTGTTAATACCTGTCCAGTCGCTTTCTACTACGGCAAATACACTGGTCAGCAATCTGATTGGTTCGGGAGGAGTAGCAGGAGTTGTCGGATTACTGCATAAAATAGCCCGGATGTCATTCCTTATTATGGTAGTATGTGTGGCCCTTTGTGTTATCTTCCCTCAGGCTATTTTGTCGGTTTATACAAATGAGGAAGCACTGCTTCTTGAATCGGTTCCGGCATTATATGTCGTTTGCGGTGCAATGTTGATAGCTGCTCTTGCAAATATTTATTTTAATGGAATTTCGGGTACGGGTAATACACAGGCTGCTTTGGGACTGGAAGTCGGAGTACAGATTTTTTATGCATTGTATATTATTGTAGTAGGAATGATGCTTCGTGCTCCGGTAGATGTTTGTTTTACTACCGAAGTCATCTATTATTCGTTAATGCTGACATTCAGTGTTATTTACTTGAAAAAGGCGAAATGGCAGAATAAAAAGATTTGATGCATCCGATTATTTTTGTAATTTTGCGCCCTGACAAATTGGAAAAATAAAAAACAAGAAAAATATATGTTCGATAATTTAAGTGAAAGACTAGAACGGTCGTTTAAAATATTGAAAGGTGAAGGTAAAATCACCGAGATCAATGTGGCCGAAACGTTGAAAGACGTACGTCGTGCATTGCTGGATGCCGATGTGAACTATAAGGTAGCAAAGAGCTTTACCGACACTGTAAAGGAAAAAGCTTTAGGACAAAACGTGTTGACTGCCGTTAAGCCTAGCCAGTTGATGGTTAAGATTGTGCATGATGAGCTGACCAAACTGATGGGTGGCGATACTGCCGAAATCGAATTGAAAGGTCGTCCTGCCGTAATCCTGATGTCAGGTTTGCAAGGTTCTGGTAAGACAACTTTCTCTGGAAAGCTGGCACGCATGCTGAAAACCAAGAAAAACCGTAAGCCGTTGCTGGTTGCCTGCGACGTATATCGTCCTGCTGCTATCGAACAGCTGAAAGTATTGGGACAGCAGATCGAAGTGCCTGTATATTGCGAATTGGATAGCAAAGATCCTGTTCAGATTGCACTGAATGCTATTCAGGAAGCAAAGGCAAAAGGTTATGACTTGGTTATTGTCGATACAGCGGGACGTCTTGCTGTAGACGAACAGATGATGAACGAGATTGAAGCGATCAAGAATGCAATCAATCCGGATGAAACGTTGTTTGTTGTTGACTCAATGACTGGTCAGGATGCCGTAAATACAGCTCGCGAATTTAACGAACGTCTGGACTTCAACGGTGTAGTTCTTACTAAGTTGGATGGTGATACCCGTGGTGGTGCTGCTCTGTCTATCCGTACCGTTGTGAACAAGCCTATCAAGTTTGTGGGAACAGGTGAAAAGCTTGATGCAATCGATCAGTTCCATCCGGCCCGTATGGCAGACCGTATCCTTGGTATGGGTGATATCGTTTCATTGGTAGAACGTGCACAGGAACAATACGACGAAGAAGAAGCTAAACGTCTTCAGAAAAAAATTCAGAAAAACCAGTTTGACTTTAATGACTTCCTGACTCAAATTCATCAGATTAAGAAGATGGGTAATTTGAAGGAACTTGCTTCTATGATTCCGGGTGTAGGAAAAGCCATTAAAGATATTGATATCGATGATAATGCATTCAAGAGCATTGAGGCTATTATTTATTCAATGACTCCGGAAGAACGTACTCATCCTGAAATCCTGAACGGAACTCGCCGTACACGTATTGCTAAGGGTAGTGGTACAAGCATTCAGGAAGTAAACCGTTTGCTGAAACAGTTTGACCAGACTAGCAAGATGATGAAGATGGTTACCGGCAGCAAGATGGCAGGCATGATGCAGAAAATGAAAAAGAAATAAAATATTTTACCCTCTCTGGTACGGAAGCAGATGGGTCTGTTTTACGTGCCGGTTAGAAGCGAGGAGAGAGAATCAGCAGATGGAAAGATTCTTTCTCCTCGCTTGTTTTTATATGATCTTGATCAGGACTTATTCATGAAGAAATGACTTGGCAGTAAGTTAAAATCGTAATCATGTGAGAATATCTTTGGATAATCTGAAAAAATCTGTTATTTTAGAAAGGTTTTGGCAAGTGGAAGAGCTAGTATAATCAGATATTTAAATTACATAACGATGAAAAGGACTAAGATATGGAGCTATGCTTTCGGTGTGACTATGGTATTGTCACTTGCTGGTTGCGGTAATAGTGCCAAGAAACAGGTTAATGAAAAAATAAATGCAGATAGTATGAGTGTAACAAGTAATCAAGTTGGTTTGCAGGAAGATAGTACTTTGTCGACGTTGGTATTCGACGGAGTAAAAGCTACATGGATTCGTGATAACGCTTCTGCGAAACTGATGCCTCCTTCACTCTTTCCGGATGCTGGTGAGGACTTGATGAAAAAACTTTCGCTCGAAAACGGAATACCTTCTTCCATTAGTACGTTTTTGATAGAAAGCAATGGCATACAAATTCTTTTTGATACGGGAATGGGGGCATCCGATAGTCGCTTATTAGCTGGGTTACATGCTTTAGGGATTACTCCTGCCGACATTAAATATATATATATTACTCATTTTCATGGTGATCATATCGGAGGACTGATGAAAAACGATAGTGTAGTGTTTCCTCATGCTGAAATTTATGCTTCTAAGGCTGAGTATGATAGTTGGATGAAAATGGAAGCCGAAAAGAACGGACAAGTTGTGAGAGCCATGAATGCATATAAGGACCGTTTGCACCTGTTTGCTTTTGGTGATACGTTGCCGGGAAAAGTGGTAGCAATGGAAGCTGTTGGACATACTCCCGGACATACTGTTTTTCAGGCAGGTAAATTATTGATAATTGGAGATTTGATTCATGGAGCAGCTCTGCAATTGGAACATCCGGAGATTTGTGCTACCTATGATATGGATAAGCAGGAAGCAATAAAGACTCGTAAAAACTTATTGCAGTATGCTCGTGAGAATGGACTGGTTATAGCAGGTATGCATTTGCCAGTTCCTGCATTTATAAAATAAATAAGCATACCGGTATGAATTGTCAGGTATTATAGATTTCTGTCACTCATACCGGTATGTTTTTATCTGATCTTTAAATTTTATTGTCCAGCCAGGCATCAATCAGTTGGCGGGCGATGCTGAGCTTTTTCGGTATTTCCGGCAGGTTGTTTCGGTTGTAAAAGGCTCCTGCACTCAGTTCTTCATCCTGCAACTTGATGGTTCCGCTTTCGTATTCGGCATAATATCCTACCATGATTCCGCTGGGGTAGGGCCACGGTTGACTGCCGAAATATTTCAGGTTTTTTATGGTCAGTCCTGTTTCTTCCATGACTTCGCGGTGAACACACTCTTCCAACGTTTCTCCAGGTTCGAGAAAACCGGCTACCAATCCTTTAAACGTCCCCCGGAAGTTGCGGGCATGTACAAGCAAGATACTGTCTTCCTTTTTAATAAGTACAATGACCGCCGGAGAAATACGCGGATAAAATTCCTGCCGGCATTCTGGACATCGTTTGGCTATGGGGGAAACTTGTACCGTAGGTACACCACACATGGGGCAATAACGGCTGTTCTTGTCCCAGTTCAATATTTGTGAAGCTTTTCCGGCACGCTTGTATTCTTCCAGAGGAAGTACATCGAAAGAAGCACGCAAGTCCTTCATCATGCGTGGACTGTTTTCATCTCCACTTACTGGAATATGAATAGCATACGTCTTGGCAGGATAACCGTTTATCTCTCCGATGGTATGAATGGTACTTCCGACGGGAACCTCAACCGGAGGTTCAGGTCCGTAAGGAATATGATATCCGTCTTCTTTTTTTTCTATCAAAACCTGTCCGCTGTTGAAGACGAACCATCCGCATGTTTGTTTTTCTGTTTCCATCAATTAAGTCCTTTCATTGTAAGCTGGATGCGCTTGCGTTCATGGTCAATACTGAGTACACGTACGCGTACATGCTGGTGCATACTGACTACTGTTGTCGGGTCGCTGACAAACTTATCGGCAAGCTGGGAGATATGTACCAGTCCGTTTTCTTTAATCCCTATATCTACGAAGCATCCGAAATTGGTAATGTTGTTGATGATGCCCGGCAATTCCATACCTTCCCGCAGGTCGTCGATAGTCTGCACATTCTTGTCAAATTCGAAGACCTGAATCTTTTGGCGCGGGTCACGTCCCGGTTTATCCAGCTCTTGTAGAATATCAGTCAGTGTAGGTAGTCCTACGGTATCAGTTACATAGTTTTTTATGTCTATTTGGCTACGTAATTCCTTGTTTTTTATCAGGTCGGCAACGGAGCATTTCAAGTCCTTTGCCATCTTTTCTACTATGGCATAACTTTCCGGATGTACAGCCGAATTGTCGAGCGGATTGTCTGCTTGCGGAATACGCAAGAATCCGGCACACTGTTCAAACGCCTTTGCTCCCATACGAGGTACCTTCAGCAGTTCTTTACGCGAATGGAATGCTCCGTTTTCCGTACGGTAATCTACAATGTTTTGAGCCAGCGTCGGTCCCAGTCCCGATACATATGTCAACAGATGTTTGCTGGCCGTATTGACATTTACTCCGACAAGGTTCACGCAACTCTCTACTGTCTGGTCGAGCGATGCCTTCAGTTTACTTTGATCTACATCGTGCTGATATTGTCCCACACCGATAGATTTGGCATCTATCTTCACAAGTTCGGCTAGCGGGTCCATCAGTCGGCGACCGATTGACACAGCTCCTCGCACAGTTACGTCATATTCAGGAAACTCATCTCGTGCGATTTTGGATGCAGAATAGATGGAGGCGCCGTCTTCGCTGACAACAAACACCTGCACTTCGCGGTCGTATCGTTGAGAAGTGACGAAACGTTCGGTTTCACGGCTTGCCGTACCATTTCCGATGGCGATGGCTTCTATCTTATATTGTTCGACGAGTTTGACAAGCTTGCGTCCGGCCAGAGCTGTTTCCGATTTGGGTGGATGCGGATAAATTGCTTCATTGTGCAGCAATGTACCTTGGGCGTCCAGACAGACAACTTTGCAACCGGTACGATATCCCGGATCGATTCCCATTGTACGCTTTTGTCCCAAAGGAGGAGCAAGCAACAGTTGCCGGAGATTTTCAGCAAAGACACGGATAGCCTCTTCGTCTGCCTTTTCCTTGCTGAGTGCGGAAAATTCTGTTTCTATAGCGGGTTTCAACAGACGTTTGTATGCGTCGTTCACGGCTTCTGCTACTTGTGCGGAACATTCTCCGTTTCCATGTACATACTGTCTTTCCAATCGTTCGGTACATGCTGATTCATCGTCGGGAGTGATGGATACTTTCAGGATACCTTCGGCTTCTCCACGGCGGATGGCGAGCAGACGGTGAGATGTACACTTCTTCAATGGTTCACAGAAGTCGAAGTAATCGCGGTATTTCAAGGCTGCTTCTTCTTTTTCTTTGCCCTTGACTACTTTCGATGTAATCATAGCCTGACGGCTAAACTGGTTTCGTATCAGATTACGGGCACGTTCATCCTCATTCACTTGTTCGGCAATGATGTCGCGTGCTCCTTTCAGAGCATCCTCTTCGTCCTTGACATCTCCCTTGACAAACTGGCGTACTCGGGCAGATAAGTTGTTTTCCCGCTGCATTAATAGTAGCATGGCAAGCGGTTCCAGTCCCTTCTGGCGTGCAGCCTCGGCACGAGTTTTTCGTTTGGGCTTAAAAGGCAGGTAAATATCTTCCAGTTCTGTCGCATCCCAACAATTGGAAATGCGTTCTCGTAAAGTGTCTGTCAGTTTTCCTTGTTCTTCGATGGTAGAAAGAACCGTTTCCTTTCGTTTGGCAAGTTCACAGAGCTTTTCGTAACGCGTATGGATATCTCCTATCTGTACTTCGTCGAGACCTCCGGTCGCTTCTTTTCGGTAACGGCTTATAAATGGTATTGTAGCACCTCCCTGAAGCAGTTTCAATGTATTTTCTACCCGATGGACAGGTAGCTTCAGGGCTGTGGCAATCATTTGACTGAATTGTTCCATGTATATGTTTTTCTAATAATGTGGCACAAATGTAATTAAAAAAAGGATTCGAGGGAGGAGAGGACTCATTTTGAAAATAATTTAAGAGACGGTTTTAAGCTTTATTCGGATTTGAAAGACGTTTTCGAGGATTGAAAATGTTTGCTAAAGAAGGCGTGAATAGCAACTGACATTACATATAGGAAAGTTCAAACAGGTGGATGCACAGAAAGAGGAACCCAAAGAATATTTGCTGGCTAAAGCTTTGAAAGCGGAAATTGATACAATGAACCTTTTTCAAAAATTGTTTGTTATTTTTTTATATGTAAGATATTATTCCGGAAATATTATATGATAACTTAAACTAACGCTATGACTTATGAATAAAAAAACAAGATTCTGGTGCATAATCCTTTTTTCTTTTTTAGGCATATCGGTAGCAATGGCGCAGAAGTCAGAGAAAGACCGACATTGGGTATGGGAACTTTATGGTGGTGCAAACAATTATATGACATGGGAAATAGAAACGGATGTCGTATATAAACCGTGGCGTTTTATTGGAGTTGGAGCAGGCTTTCTTTTTACTCCTCCAATAGATGGAAATAAGACTTATTCTGGAGAAGCAAGAGATAAAAACTTGCGCTGGCAGATTGAGGAAAACCGTTTGATGTATTTGTTTGCGTTCCGGTCGGGAGTTTATCTGTATTCGCCTCCTGTTTATCTGAATCATGACCATGATGTGGCATTATCGTTTCGTGTGTCTCCTGGAGTTACCATTCCTTTGCCTCCCAATTTAAGTACTAGTGTAGATTATGTTCCGAAGGATGCGATTATTCATGTACCAGCCACTTCAGGAGAAGTCAGTAATTCGCATGCGAAGGCATGTTATTATCATGTGAAATTTGCTATGGCTTTGGAAGTGGAACGTGTATCGGTATTGCTTGGGTATACGACCTCCAATTATGATTTATACGGAGGAAGCCGTAATATGATAGTCGAAGGACAAAAAATAGAATTACCTCAAAAAAAGCAGGCAGGAACTTTCTTTATCGGGCTGACCTACGATTTCTGATACATATTGAAGAAAACAGGACCTCATAACCCCTTTTTATAAAAATACCCCCGCCATAAATTTTTATAGCGAGGGTAAATTATACATTATGGGAATTATCTGCGGTAGAAACGCAACTCATTTTCCAGACTTCTTACTTTATTTTGCAAGTTGTCTATTTTTGTCAGTAAGTGGCGGATAGCATCGATCCCTTCTATATTGATGGACAAGTCATAATATAAATGAGTATACCTTTCCAGTTCATTCAGCTGAGAAGCCGGAAAATAACTGGTATCATCTATTACTTCGATATCTATCAGACCGTCTTCACCTAGCATGAGGATGAAGTCGGGTTCGATATTGCAATGTGTGCAATAGTCGTTTATGATGATTAAATCGTTCTGCATAGTCGTACGGTTTTAAATTATCCTTGCTGCAACTGTCGGAACAGGTCTTTCTGCTTTTCCGTCAGTGTAGTAGGAATTGTTACATGATAAGTTACAATCAAATCGCCTGTGACGCCTTCCTGCTTGTATACAGGAAATCCTTTTCCTTTCAGACGAACTTTAGCGTCATTCTGAGTACCCGGACGAACTTTCAGTTTTACTTGTCCGTCTAATGTGTTGACTGTAACTTCACCTCCCAGTACGGCAGTGTATAAGTCGATTGTTACATCTGTGTACAAGTCATTTTCTTTCCGTTTAAAGACAGGGTCGTCAGGAATAACGAAAGTGATATACAAATCTCCGTCGGGTCCTCCGTTTGTTCCTTTACCTCCATGTCCCTTCAGTTTGATAACCTGACCGTCTGCTACTCCGGCTGGAACTGTAATACGTAATGTTTCACCGTTGATGCTGAATGTTTGTTTATGAGTGGTTGCAGCCTCACGTAGAGACAACTGTAGAGAAGCTTCAATATCTTGCCCTCTGAATCCGCCTCTTGCATTACGTCCTCTGCCGGCTCCATGCCCGAACAGTTCTTCGAAGAAATCAGAGAATCCACTGGCATTTCCACCAAATCCATGCATACCTTCTCCTCCGAATCCACTTGTAAAATGTTGTCCGTCGGTAGAATACCAATATTCACCGCCGTTACCTGTACCGCCTTGAGCACGATATGCTTGCTGTTGAGCTTCGAACTCGTCGGCGTGTTTCCAATTCTCCCCGTAAGCATCGTATTTCTTACGCTTTTCAGGGTCGCTCAGTACCTCGTTAGCTTCGTTTATCTCCTGAAACTTGTCCTTGGCCGTTGGGTCATTCGGATTTAAGTCCGGGTGATATTTGCGAGCCAGCTTACGGTACGCTTTCTTGATTTCGTCTTGAGTTGCCGTTTTGTCAACTCCAAGAACTTTGTAATAGTCTATGTAAGCCATACAGTCTGTTTTTTTATTTGAGAATGAGGCAAAGAATGTGCCAGATAGTCCGTTTGTTAACAGACTTTTAACCATATTGAAAGGTATTTATCTTTTTGTGGGTTTTGCAGGTGGTAAAGTTCCATTATCTTTGTAGTTACTTATTGGATATACTATGAAAATGTGACATTTTGTCGTTTATATATCACTTAACCCGCTAGATTTATGATGAAACTATTTACCAGTTTGATGTTTGTTCTTGCCTTAGGCGTTACAAGTCCTGCTTATGCTTCGCAAGACGGTGAAGTAACTTTGAAACTTATTGAAACGAGTGATGTGCACGGATGCTATTTCTCCTATGACTTTATAAGTATGAAGCCTCGCAAAGGAGGGCTGGCTTGTGTCAGTTCATTTGTAAAAGAACAGCGTGAGCAGTATGGAGATGGAGTTGTTCTGATGGATAATGGAGATATTTTACAAGGACAGCCCATTGCTTATTATTACAATTACATCGATACAACTTCTGTTCATGTAACTTCAGCGATGCTGAACTATATGAAATACGATGTAGGTACTATGGGAAATCATGATGTGGAGACTGGACATGCCGTGTACGACCGTTGGGTGAAACAGTGTGCTTTTCCTGTACTTGGGGCAAATATTGTGGACAATAAAACGGGAGAACCTTATCTTACTCCCTATAAAATAATCGAACGGAAAGGAGTAAAAATAGCAGTTTTAGGTATGATAACTCCTGCCATTCCTTCATGGCTTCCCGAACAGCTGTGGAACGGGCTGCATTTTGAAGACATGGAGGATTGCGCACGTAAATGGGTAAAGATTATCAAGGAAAAAGAGAATCCGGACGTTTTGATCGGATTATTTCATGCCGGACCTGAAGGTAATAAACTGGATAATGTTGTAGAGAATGGTTCGGGCGATGTAGCAAAAAATGTTCCGGGCTTCGATGTAGTATTTATGGGACACGATCATGTGCGCCGGTGTGAGAAGATTGTCAATGTGGCAGGAGATTCTGTTTTACTCGTCGATCCCGCCAATGCGGCCAGATATGTTTCGGATGTTACAGTCAAAGTGACTAAAGCTGGAGGTAAGCTTGTGCGAAAATCTGTAGAGGGTGCTTTGGCAGATGTTTCCCGCTATGCTGCTGATGAGGATTTCATGCGGGAGTTTGCCGGACAATATCAGGCAACAGTCGACTTTGTATCTCGTAAGATTGGACGTATCGAAGAAACCATTACAACCAAAGATGCCTATTTTGGTCCTTCTGCATTTATCGATTTGCTTCATCAGTTGCAGCTTGATATTACGGGTGCCGATATATCTTTCTGTGCTCCTCTCTCGTTCTCAGCAGAAATCAAGAAAGGAGATATTTATATGAGTGATATGTTTAACTTGTATAAATACGAGAACCTGCTTTATACGATGAAGCTGACAGGTAAAGAAATCAAGGATTTTCTGGAAATGTCGTATGCTTTATGGACTAACCAGATGAAATCACCCGACGACCATTTAATGTTGTTTAATGAAGAAGATAAAGGGTTCGGCCGTTTCAAGAATCCAAGTTTCAATTTCGATTCGGCAGCAGGCATTATTTATACAGTCGATGTAACGAAACCTCAGGGTGAAAAAATCAAGATAGAAAGGATGGCAAACGGAGAGCCGTTTGATATGAATAAAACATATCGGGTAGCTGTTAATTCGTATCGTGGAAACGGTGGGGGAGATTTGCTGACAAAAGGTGCTGGTATTCCCAAGACAGAACTGGCAAAACGTATCGTATACTCCACAGATAAAGATTTACGTTTTTATCTGATGAAACGGATAGAAGAAGTAAAAGTTCTCGATCCGAAGCCGCTGAATCAGTGGAAGTTTATTCCGGAAGACTGGACTGTACCTGCATCGAAAAGAGATTATGATATTTTGTTTGGAGAGAAAAAAGCTGTGGAATGATACCTTGAGGGTGAAACTGAAATGAAATTTAATTCCGGAGAGCCTGAACTCATTCATTCTCTGATGATTTTGGTTGAAGAAGAGGGACGGAATTAGTATTTTACCGAAGTGTTCAGAGATTTATGGGCATGAATGACACAAAATATGCTGATATTTATCATAAAATATCAGCATATTTTTTATAAAGATGCTGTTCTTTTTTCTATCCTTCTGTAAATAGAAAAATGAAAAAAAATCTTATCGTTGAAAAAAATATCATTTTCATTTTGCAAGTTGAAATAAAACCGTAAATTTGCATCGCTTTTCATAAACAAATTATCGCCGAAATAACTCAGTTGGTAGAGTAACTCATTCGTAATGAGTAAGTCGCGGGTTCGAGTCCCGCTTTCGGCTCTTCAGAAAAAGAGATATACTGAAAATAAAAAGTATATCTCTTTTTATTTTTCTTTATCTCTTTTGAACTCTGCGTGATTTGATAAATGGTTATAAAAAATACTTTTTGTATTGCTATTTTAAACAATCTGTCCTATTTTTGCTGTCAAAATATTATAACTGATACATTTGTTACAACATGAAATATTCTTTTATATCGGCAGAAGAAGCTGCCGCCAGTATTCATAATGGAAACACGATAGGCATAGGAGGCTTCTCGTCTGTGGGAACACCTAAGGCTGTTCCGGCTGCTTTGGCCGTTTATGCCGAAAAACTACACAGTGAAGGTAAAGAGTTTAAAGTTGGACTTATAACCGGAGGAGCTACCGGAAGTCAGGTTGATTCTGCATTGGCACAGGCACATGCCGTAGCTTTTCGTACTCCTTTTCAGTCGAATAAAGAAATGCGTAATGCTATCAATGCAGGAGAAGTACAGTATTATGACGTGCATCTTTCGCAGATAGGTCAGGATGTACGTTACGGTTTTCTGGGAGATATAGATGTAGCTATTGTTGAGGCATCCGACATCACAGAAGAAGGAGATATTGTGCTTAGTACATCGGTCGGAATTTCTCCTACCTTGATACAGGTTGCCCATAAAGTTATTATTGAGTTAAACGAAGCCCATGCCGGCAAGTTGACCGGAATGCATGATATCTATATTCCTGATGCTCCACCATACCGAAGAGAGATTCCGATTTATCGGGTAAATGATCGCGCAGGAAGTATCAGTGTAAGGGTTAATCCGGAAAAGGTTGTAGGAGTGGTTCGCACGAATGAACGAGATCGGATAGCAGCTTTTACTCCACTGAATGATACTACTAGTCGGATTGGGCAGAATGTTGCTGATTTTCTTTTGGGAGAATATCAGCGGGGAGCCATACCACGAGAGTTTCTGCCATTGCAGTCAGGGGTAGGTAATATAGCTAATGCTGTGTTAGGAGCATTGGGAGCCGATAAAAAACTCCCGGCATTTTCCATGTATACGGAAGTCATTCAAAATTCAGTTATCGATCTGATGATGCAAGAGCGCATCCGTTTTGTTGCCGGAAGTTCGTTGACATTGTCTGATGACCGTCTGGATATGCTTTACGATAATATTGACGTGATGAAAGAAAGAGTCTTGTTGCGTCCGCAGGAGATAACCAATCATCCCGAAATGATTCGTCGTTTGGGAATAATAGCGGTCAATACAGCCCTGGAAGCAGATATATTTGGCAATGTCAACAGTACACATGTCTTAGGCAGCAAGATGATGAATGGAATTGGAGGTTCGGCCGATTTTGCACGAAATGCCTATCTCTCCATATTTACTACTCCTTCTACGGCTAAAGATGGACTTATTTCATCGATTGTTCCTCATGTTTCGCATGTAGACAGTACAGAACACGATGTACGCATCTTGGTTACCGAACAAGGCGTTGCTGATTTGCGTGGCAAGTCACCTTCACAGCGTGCACGTTGTATCATTGAAAACTGTGCTCATCCTGATTATAAAGAGCTGCTTTGGGATTATCTGAAGCTTTCGGAAGGAAAAGGATGTCATACTCCTATGTCATTGCGTAATGCACTGAAGATGCATATAGCGTTTGCTGAAACAGGAGATATGCGGAATACAAAGTTTGAAATGTAATGCTTTATAAAAAATACGGCATTTGTTCCATCAGAGGACAAATGCCGTATACTGTATTTTAGAATTCGAATTTCTCTATCTTCATTTCAGCCAGTTCTTCTATCTGTGGAACCAGTGTCATAAAGTGAGGAGTATGTTCATGAGCTGACAATGCTTCTGCATCTTTCCATGTTTCGCAAATCATCAGTACATCGTGGCGAGTTGTACTTTCGAATACATCGTAAGCAATACAGCCTTTATCTTTTTGAGATGCTGTTACAAGTTCTTTAGCAGCAACGAGTACTGCTTCACGCTTTTCTTCTTTTACTCTGATAAATACGTTTAGTCTGATCATAATATTGTATATATTTATATTGAATTACTATTTGCCTGAAACAGGCTGTTCTTTCTTAAAACAAATATAAAAGGCGAAAGATTATGATATTTGGATATCTTAACTTTTCGCCCTTTACTTACTCCTTATTTATATTGTCTGTATTACCATTCTACAAACTTACCTCTTGCTCTACGTTCTTTCAAGATAGCTGCAAGACGTTTGTTCTTTGATGACGCGATATATTTACGTCCGAAGATATTAGGAATAGCAACACCTAGTGCAATACACATAATAACCAGTCCCGAGTTTACACCACTTTCGATAGCCTTCATCAGCGGGGTAACTTGATCGATTGACTGAACGTTCATATTGATTAAACCGAACAGCATGCGATACATCAATACTCCCGGAATCATAGGGATGACAGATGGGATGGTTAGCACATGGTTGGGCACATGGAACCAGTGTACGGCTTTAATTGCAATTAAGCTAACCAATACAGAACCGGCAAACGAACCGATAACCAGACCCATATCCAGACCAATGTTGTCTGTGCTTGGTCCAAGGTTTACGAAATTACGGGTACATACAGCGAGTATTCCTCCTATAGCTACTACCCATAATAACCGGCGTTGGATATTGAAGATCATAGAGAAGCCCATGGCCGAGATAGCTGCAGCAAGTGCATATTCCCAATAAGCGTGGTGAGGAACCATACTGATAGTCGGGAAGAAGTCGGCGATGCTACATAATTTTACAGCAAAGGCAATACCGAATGCCATAGCTGCCACCATTAACAAGGTATTGACTGCACGTACGATACCTACTTGTATGTAATTGTCGAGCATATCGTCTACAAAGTTAATCAATGGAACCCCCGGCACGATGAACAGTGCGCATGCCAGCAACGGATGCCACGGAGTATTAGTCCATTCGGCAGGAAGGAAGGTAGAGGCCCATGCTATCATAGTAGCGATGAATGCAGAAATGGCAATACCCATATAATGATTCAAGCCCGACTCGTTACATTTCTGTCTTACGCGCATACCGATAATAGCGGCAATAGACGCATATAAGAATGCCATCCAGTCGCAACCGAACTGAATACAGAATCCTCCACAGGCAAAACCTGCTCCGATAGCGACTTGCAGGGGAGTATAATTACGCTTCTTGGTACGTATTTTCTCTAGCTCTTCTTCATACTGGTCGAGCGTGTAGTCATTTTCTATAGCTCTCCATGAGAGTTTGCTCACTTCAGAAATAGCAGTCATGTTTACGCCATGTCCTTCGATTCGCTGGAATTTTGTAAACGAATAATCGCCGTCACTTACATTCACCATCAGCATGGTGAAACTTACGTTAATGTGCAACTTTTCTTCGGGGATACCTAAATAAGCTGCTGTACGCTTCATGTTTCTCACAATTCGATTGGTATCAGCCAAACTCTCTACCAAAAGTTTTCCTGTACGAAGCAAAAGATCAACTCGCCGGTGCAACTGCTGGTCGTGAACCTTTACAGTAGTTTCTAAATGTTCCTCTAATATCATTTTGTTTAAAGATTTTTTTCGGATGCAAAGTTAGCAAAAATATTATTCAGAGGCGAGCTTTCCCGTTCTGAAAGTATGAAAAAGATAGGAAAAACATCATGGAAATCTGAATGTTGGTGTTGATTCTTTTAGAAAAGAACGAGGAAAATATTTTGCATGTTTCTTTTTATAGGGAGATAGGAGAAGAGAAAATGGGGAATAAAAACGTGGCTTGATTGTGGATAATTTCCACAACTTATCAGAAAAATCCTCAACTTCTGTTTATATTCGTTTGTCATGATGCTCTGATTTTCAATATACAAAAATATTTTCGTACCTTTGGCACAGGTATTGCCCTTGTTCCTATGGCATCTAATAATAAAAAAATCAAAAAGAAAGTATGAAACGTTTTTTGACAAGGAAAGAATTAAAGTTAAAAAAGAAGCAGAGTATTTATGCTGCAATCGGCATCGTCATTATCATTGCACTTTATTTGTTTCTCACACGAGAAAAGCATGTTGAGCCTGAAGCTCCTATAGTTTGTGTTGCTCCTGTTCAGCAACAGGATGTAGAATTGTATGGAGAATACGTAGGCCGTATTCGTGCGCAACAATTCGTCGAGGTCCGTGCCCGTGTGGAAGGTTTCCTTGAACAGATGTTATTTGCCGAGGGTACATATGTAAAACGTAATCAGGTACTTTTTGTTATCAATCAAGACCAGTATCGTGCCAAAGCCGATAAGGTACGTGCGCAGTTGAAGAAAGATGAGGCTCAGGCCCGTAAGGCTGAACGTGACCTGGAACGTATCCGGCCATTGTATCAGCAGAATGCTGCCAGCCAGCTTGACCTTGATAATGCTGTAGCTGCATACGAAACGGCTGTGGCCAGTGTTGGTATGAGCCGTGCTGATCTGGATCAGGCAGAACTTGAATTGGGATATACGATTGTTCGTTCTCCTATTTCCGGTCAGATAAGTGAAAGACACGTCGATTTGGGAACTTTAGTAGGCGGAAGCGGTAAATCGTTGCTTGCTACTATCGTGAAAAGTGATACAGTGCTTGTCGATTTCAGTATGACGGCACTCGATTATCTGAAAAGTAAGGAGCGTAATGTTACATTGGGACAGAAAGATTCTACTCGCTCATGGCAGCCTACTGTTACTATTACTTTGCCCGACAACAGTGTATACGAACAGAAAGGTGTAGTAGATTTTGCGGAGCCTCAGGTTAATCCGAAAACCGGAACATTCTCCGTACGTGCAGAAATGGCAAATCCTGAGCATGTTCTTTTGCCGGGACAGTTTACCAAGGTAAAACTTTTGCTTGATGTACGTGAAAATGCTACCGTTGTTCCACAAAAATCATTGATTATAGAAAAGGGTGGAGCCTATGTTTTCGTAATGCGCCGTGACTCTACTGTAGAAAAGCGTTTTATTGAACTTGGACCTGAATTCCAGAATAATATGGTAGTAGAAAGAGGACTTGCACCGGGAGAAATGATTGTAACTGAAGGTTACCACAAACTGACTCCGGGACTGAAAGTCCGTGTAGGTGAGGCTCCGAAGGCAGAGTCGGAAGAGCAGAAAGAGGATTAACCATATTAACCCATTAAACTTTACGATTCATGAAAGTGAGTTTCTTTATCGACAGACCGGTCTTTTCGGCTGTCATCTCTATATTAATAGTTATTGTGGGTATTATCGGACTGCAAATGTTGCCGATAGACCAGTACCCTCAAATCACTCCTCCGGTAGTGAAGATCAGTGCATCTTATCCGGGTGCAAGTGCCGTGACTGTATCACAGGCTGTTGCTACACCGATAGAGCAGGAACTTAACGGTACTCCTGGTATGCTTTATATGGAGTCGAACAGCTCCAACTCAGGAGGTTTCTCGGCAACTGTGACATTCGATATTTCAGCAGATCCTGATCTGGCTGCGGTAGAAATACAGAACCGTATCAAGCTGGCGGAATCGAGTCTTCCTGCCGAAGTTATCCAAAACGGTATTTCGGTGGAAAAACAGGCAGCCAGCCAGTTGATGACCATCTGTCTTCGTTCGGATGATCCGAAGTTTGACGAAATTTATTTGAGTAACTTTGCGACAATCAATGTGCTCGACTTGCTTCGTCGTGTGCCCGGAGTAGGACGTGTGTCAAATATTGGTAGCCGCTATTACGCGATGCAGATATGGGTAGATCCGGCCAAACTGGCTAATTTCGGACTGACTGTACAGGATGTTCAGAATGCTTTAAAAGACCAGAATCGTGAGTCGGCAGCTGGTGTGCTGGGACAGCAGCCGGTCAGCGGATTGGATATTACCATTCCTATCACGGCTCAGGGCCGTCTTTCTACGGTTAGCCAGTTCGAAGAAATCGTGCTTCGTGCCAATGCCGACGGTTCGCTTATCCGTATGCGTGATGTTGCACGCGTTTCGCTTGAAGCTTCCTCATATAATACGGAGAGTGGTATAAACGGAGGTAATGCGGCTGTATTGGGTATTTACATGTTGCCTGGTGCAAACGCAATGGATGTAGCAGAAAAAGTAAAGGAAACGATGGAGGAAATCAGTAAGAATTTCCCCGAAGGATTGCAGTATGAGATACCGTTTGATATAACGACATATATTTCAGAATCTATTCATGAGGTATATAAAACCTTGTTCGAGGCATTGGTTCTGGTTATTATCGTGGTATTCCTTTCTCTGCAAAGCTGGCGTGCAACGGTTATTCCGATTGTGGCTGTGCCCATCTCCTTGATCGGAACATTCGGTTTTATGCTTATATTCGGCTTCTCGCTCAATATGCTTACTTTGCTGGGATTGATTCTTGCCATCGGTATTGTGGTGGATGATGCCATTGTGGTAGTAGAAAATGTTGAACGTATCATGGAAGAAGAAAAGCTCAGTCCATATGAAGCTACTAAGAAAGCTATGGACGGACTGACAGGTGCTTTGATTGCAACTTCAATGGTTCTTGCAGCAGTATTCGTTCCGGTAAGTTTCCTGTCGGGTATTACAGGCCAGCTGTATCGCCAGTTCAGTGTGACTATTGCCGTATCTGTAATCCTTTCTACTGTTGTAGCATTGACTTTGAGCCCGGTAATGTGTTCGCTCATTTTGAAGCCAACCGATCCTGATAAGCCGAAAAATCGTGTGTTTACATTCATCAATAAATGGCTTGCTATTGGAAATACTAAATATGTAGCAGGTATAAAGCGAGTTGTTAAACATCCGCGTCGGGTGATAGTCGGTTTCGGTATCGTAATTATATGTATATTTATGTTCCACCGTCTGGTTCCTACCAGCTTCCTTCCTACTGAAGATCAGGGATTCTTTACCGTAGAGCTTGAACTACCGGAAGGTACTACACTGGAAAGAACCCGTGAGGTAACCGACAGAGCTGTAGCTTTCCTGATGAAAGATCCGTCTGTAGAATATGTTCAGAACGTTACCGGTAGCAGTCCGCGTGTAGGAACCAGTCAGGCCCGCAGTCAGCTTACCGTGATACTGAAAGAATGGAAACAGCGAGATGATACAACTATCGGACAAATCATGCAGGATGTTCAGGATGAACTGAAGCAGTATCCTGAGTGCAAGGTCTATTTGTCTACTCCTCCTGTTATTCCGGGATTGGGTACTTCAGGTGGTTTTGAAATGCAGCTTGAGGCTCGTGGAGATGCAACTTATGATGATCTGGTTCGTGCTACCGATACATTGATGTATTATGCTTCGCAACGTAAGGAGTTTGCAGGACTTTCTACTTCGTTGCAGGCTGAAATACCTCAGTTGTATTTCGATGTAGACCGTGATAAAGTCAAATTGTCGGGAGTGCCGATGGCAGATGTCTTCTCTACCATGAAAGCTTATACAGGCTCGGTCTATGTGAACGACTTTAATATGTTCAACCGTATTTATCGTGTATATATTCAGGCTGAGGCCCCTTATCGTGAGCACCGTGACAATATCGGCTTGTATTTCGTGAGAGGAAGTGACGGCGATATGATTCCGCTGACTTCACTGGGTACAACCGATTACACGACTGGTCCGGGTAGTATTAAGCGATTCAATATGTTTAATACTTCCATTATTCGCGGTACGGCAGCCAATGGCGCCAGCTCCGGACAGGTAATGGAGATTCTGGAACAGATTGCACGCGAAAAACTTCCAAGTAACATTGGTGTTGAGTGGAGTGGACTTTCTTATCAGGAAAAGCAGGCGGGAGGTCAGACCGGAGCCATTATCGCATTGGTATTCTTGTTCGTATTTTTGTTCCTTGCTGCACTGTATGAAAGTTGGAGTATTCCTATTGCCGTGCTTATTTCACTTCCGGTTGCTGTGCTTGGAGCGTATGCCGGCGTAGCTTTATGTGGATTGGAAAATGATACCTATTTCCAGATTGGTTTGGTTATGTTGATTGGTTTGGCAGCCAAGAATGCCATTTTGATTGTTGAGTTTGCCAAAGAGGAAGTAGATAATGGAAAAGACCTGGTGGAAGCAGCTTTGCATGCAGCTCATCTTCGTTTCCGTCCTATCCTGATGACATCACTGGCTTTCATTCTGGGTATGGTTCCTATGGTTATTGCAACCGGACCGGGTTCGGCCAGCCGTCAAGCTATCGGAACGGGTGTATTCTTTGGTATGATTGTCGCCGTGACGGTAGGTATTTTGCTTGTGCCTTTCTTCTTTGTGATGATTTATAAGGCGAAAAACAAGCTGAAAACAAAAAAAGCTAATTAACAAAACCTGAAACGTATGAAACGAACGAAATATACTTATCGCTTTTTATACATGCTGACAACTCTGTTGCTTTTGGGTAGTTGTCAGTTGGGCAAACATTATACTCGTCCGAAACTGGACTTGCCCGAAACGCTCGACAGCATGAGTGTAGACACTGTTTCCATCGGAGATTATCCATGGGAACAGCTCTACACCGATACGACCTTACAAGGATTGATACGTAAGACCTTGTCGTATAATAAAGATATGCTGATAGCCGCAGCGCGCGTTAAGGAGTTGGCTGCAATGAAACGCATTGATTATGCAAATATGTTCCCGGCAGTCGGTGCAAAGGTGTATGCTGAGAAGGAAGCGGAGAATTATGGAGGCAATCATTATAAGTCCGATTATGAGATTGATGCCAAGGCTTCAGTTTCGTGGGAGCTTGATTTATGGGGCAATCTTCGTTGGGCACGCGATAAGAGTCTTGCCGAATTTATGGGATCTGTCGAAAATCAGCGTGCGCTTCGTATGAGTCTGGTTGCACAGGTTGCTCAGGCTTACTTTGAACTGGTTGCGTTGGATAATGAATTGTCTATCGTGCAAAAGACAGTAGATGCCCGTCGGGAAAGTTTGCATTTGGCGCGCGTGCGTTACGAAGGTGGACTGACTTCTGAAACTGCTTTTCGTCAGGCGCAGGTGGAGTTGGCACGAACAGCAACATTGGTTCCTGACCTGGAACGTAAGATTTCTCTGAAAGAAAATGAAATCGCATTTTTAAGTGGCGAATATCCACATCATATCAAACGTTCGGTGTTGCCCGAAGATGTTATGCTTTCTGCCAGTTTACCCGTAGGTTTGCCTTCAGCACTGCTGGAACGCCGACCCGATATCCGTCAGGCAGAACAGGCTGTTATTGCTGCAAACGCTGCGGTAGGAGTGGCTTTTACCAATTTGTTCCCTCGCATAACGTTGACTGCTACTTATGGTAGCGAGAGTGCTGCATTGAGTGATGTACTGAAATCGCCTTACCATTTGTTGAGTGCTAACATTCTGCAACCGATTTTTGCTATGGGAAAGAATCGTGCGATGCTGAAAGCAAAGAAGGCAGCTTGCGAACAAGCAGCTTATGCATACGAAAAAGCTGTACTGAATGCCTTTAAAGATGCTTATAATGCCATAGCAGAATTTAATAAGATAAAGGAAATCTATGAAACTCGTCTGCGTCTGGAACAGGCATCGAAAAGTACTCTTGACCTTGCACAGCTTCAATATCTGAACGGAGTTATCGGTTATATGGATTTGCTGGATGCACAACGTGGATATCTGGACGCTCAGATAGGTTTGAGTAATGCCGTACGCGACAAGCAGATTAGTATGGTAAATCTTTATAAAGCACTTGGAGGAGGCTGGCAAGAATAACCTGTATAACTTGTTTTTTTACAGTCGGGAGATAAGTTTTTAAAAAAGATGTAGATTATTTTAAGAAACATATTCGAAATATGCCAATAAATCTTTATCTTTGCATCCCGAATTGTGATGTACCCTAATGTGTAGTTTAGTGAAACAGGTAAAGAAAAAAGGTTTTACTCCGGATTCGAGATTGCAGAATTTGATTCAGGCAGTGGTGGAAAACAGAGGTCTTTTCGGGATTTCGTTTTCCTCGAAGCTTTCCTTTTTTCTGAATAATGCTACATTAGGCATTACTCATTCTGATTTTTTCTTTTGTAAGATTTTAAGCAAATGCGTTAATAATAAAAATACCTGGAATTACTTTTCAGTAAGTTCAGGTATTTTTGTATATATAGAGTAGCCAACTAAACGATACGAAATAATATGGAACCGCTAAAGCATGAATGTGGAGTAGCGATGATTCGCTTGCTGAAACCACTAGAGTATTATCAGGAAAAGTATGGCACGTGGATGTACGGGCTTAATAAGTTGTATTTGCTGATGGAAAAACAGCATAATCGCGGTCAGGAAGCTGCGGGACTTGCGTGTGTAAAACTTCAGGCTGATCCGGGAGAGGAATATATGTTCCGCGAAAGAGGATTGGGAGCTGGAGCCATTACTGAAATATTCGGAACGGTACACAGCTATTTCAAAGATCTTACAGCCGAACAGCTTCGTGATGCTGAATATGCGAAAAAGTGCTTGCCCTTTGCCGGAGAGCTCTATATGGGACACTTACGTTATTCTACAACAGGAAAGAGTGGTATTTCGTATGTACATCCTTTTCTGCGTCGCAATAACTGGCGTGCCAAGAATCTTGCTTTGTGCGGAAACTTCAATCTGACAAATGTGGATGAAATATTCGCCGACATTACTGCCTTCGGACAGCATCCTCGTAAATATGCCGATACATATATCATGTTGGAACAGGTGGGACATCGCCTGGACCGTGAAGTGGAGCGTCTTTACAATGAGTGTAAGGCTGAAGGTCTGGAGGGTATGAATATTACACATGCTATTGAAGATCGTATTGATTTGACTAACGTATTAAAGACATCCAGTCCGAAGTGGGATGGAGGTTATGTGATATGTGGGCTGACTGGTAGCGGTGAAAGTTTTGCTGTACGTGACCCATGGGGTATCCGTCCGGGATTCTGGTATATGGATGAAGAAATTATGGTGCTGGCATCCGAACGTCCGGTTATACAGACTGCATTGAATGTGCCGGCTGACAGTATTCATGAGTTACTGCCCGGACAAGCTATTCTGGTAAACAAAAAGGGAGAAATGCGTCTGGCGCAAATCAATGAGCCGAAAGAAAAGAAGGCTTGTTCGTTCGAACGGATTTATTTCAGTCGAGGAAGTGATATTGATATTTACCGCGAACGTAAACTGTTGGGGAAGAAACTGGTTAATCCGATACTGAAGGCAATAGACTACGATGTAGTACATACCGTATTCTCTTTTATACCAAATACAGCAGAAGTTGCCTTTTATGGAATGTTGGAAGGTTTCGATAACTATCTGAATGAACTGAAAGTGCAGCGTATTGAGGCCCTGGGACACAAGCCGAGTCATACAGAATTGGAGCAGATTCTGTCACAGCGTATACGTAGTGAGAAAGTTGCAATCAAGGATATCAAATTGCGTACTTTCATTGCTGAAGGAAATACACGTAATGACCTTGCTACACATGTGTACGATATAACTTATGGCAGCTTGATTCCTTATGAAGACAATCTGGTTATTATAGACGACAGTATCGTACGTGGTACTACCTTGAAACAGAGTATTATCAGCATACTCGACCGTCTTCATCCGAAGAAAATTGTGATTGTATCTTCTTCTCCACAGGTGCGCTATCCTGATTATTACGGTATTGATATGGCAAGTATGGAACAGTTCATTGCTTTCAAGGCCGCGATAGCATTGCTTGAAGAGAGAGGAATGCAGCATGTGATAGAAGAAGCATACCGTAAGTCGAAAGCACAGCTTGGACTTCCGAAGGAAGAGATGGTGAATTATGTGAAAGAAATTTATGCTCCATTCACCGATGAAGAAATTTCTGCCAAGATGGTACAATTGCTGACTCCGGCTGGTACACAGGCAAAGGTTGAAATCGTATATCAGACACTTGATGGATTGCACGAGGCATGTCCGGCACATTTAGGTGACTGGTACTTCAGCGGTGATTATCCGACACCGGGTGGAGTGAAACTCGTCAATCAGGCCTTTATCAATTACGTAGAAGAGATTTATCAGTTCTGAAACGTTACAGAACGAAGTCGCTAGCTGTTTTGGTGCCTTTATATAAAGAAGAAAAACAATATTAAAGAAAACGATATAGATAGAAAATGAGAAATGTTACATTAATCCTCGACGACGGGAGCCGCTTTCATGGCAAGTCGTTCGGTTATGAGAAGCCGGTAGCCGGTGAAGTTGTGTTCAACACCGCAATGACCGGTTATCCGGAAAGCTTGACCGATCCTTCGTATGCAGGTCAGTTAATGACGCTGACTTATCCGCTGGTGGGCAATTATGGAGTTCCTCCTTTCACAATCGAAGCAAACGGTCTGCCTACTTTTATGGAGAGTGAAAAGATTCATGCCGAAGCGATTATTGTAAGCGACTACAGTGAAAAGTATTCTCACTGGAATGCGGTAGAGAGCTTGGGTGACTGGTTAAAGCGTGAACAGATTCCTGGTATTACAGGTATTGATACACGTGAGCTGACCAAGGTATTGCGTGAACATGGTGTGATGATGGGAAAAATCGTTTTCGATGATGAACCAGACAATGTTCCTGAAGCAACTTATGCGGGAGTAAATTACGTAGATAAGGTATCATGCAAGGAAGTAATCCGTTACAACGAAGGTGAAGGCAAGAAGAAAGTCGTTCTTGTGGACTGTGGCGTGAAATCGAATATCATCCGCTGTTTGCTGAAACGTGATGTAGAGATTATCCGCGTACCTTGGAACTACGATTTCAATTCGCTTGAGTTCGACGGGCTGTTCATTTCAAATGGACCGGGTGACCCTGATACTTGTGATGCTGCTGTACAGAACATTCGTAAAGCTATGCAAAATGAAAAGCTGCCTATTTTCGGAATCTGTATGGGTAACCAGTTGCTTTCGAAAGCAGGAGGAGCAAAAATTTACAAATTGAAATACGGTCACCGCAGCCATAACCAGCCGGTTCGCATGGTAGGAACAGAAAAGTGTTTCATTACTTCACAGAACCATGGTTATGCCGTAGACAATAATACATTAGGAGCCGACTGGGAACCTTTGTTTATCAATATGAATGATGGTTCTAACGAAGGAATCCGCCACAAGAAGAACCCTTGGTTCTCTGCACAGTTCCACCCGGAAGCTGCCAGCGGTCCTACCGATACAGAGTTCCTGTTCGACGAGTTTGTAAAGTTGCTGTAATCCATTAAAAACAAAAGAAAACAATGAAAGAAAATATAAAGAAAGTATTATTGTTAGGTTCCGGAGCTTTGAAAATCGGTGAAGCTGGTGAGTTCGACTATTCAGGTTCGCAGGCACTTAAGGCGTTGAAGGAAGAAGGTATTGAAACTATCCTGATAAATCCGAACATTGCTACCGTACAAACTTCGGAAGGCGTGGCAGACAAAATCTATTTCTTGCCAGTTACTCCGTATTTCGTAGAAAAAGTTATTGCTAAAGAACGTCCGGATGGCGTATTATTGTCATTCGGTGGGCAGACAGCCTTGAACTGCGGTGTTGCTCTTTACAAGGCAGGAATATTCGAGAAATACAATGCACGTGTACTCGGTACTCCGGTACAGGCTATCATGGATACAGAAGACCGTGAACTGTTCGTTCAGAAGCTGGATGAAATCAATGTAAAGACCATCAAGAGTGAAGCTGTTGAAAACATCGAAGACGCTCGCCGTGCTGCCAAAGAACTGGGTTATCCGGTTATCATCCGTGCGGCATATGCACTGGGAGGTCTGGGATCTGGTTTCTGCGATAACGAAGAAGAACTGAACGTACTGGCTGAAAAAGCATTCTCTTTCTCTCCGCAGGTTTTGGTAGAAAAGAGCTTGAAAGGTTGGAAGGAAGTAGAATACGAAGTAGTGCGCGACCGTTTCGACAACTGTATTACAGTATGTAACATGGAAAACTTCGACCCGCTGGGTATTCATACCGGTGAGTCTATCGTAATAGCTCCTTCACAGACACTGACAAACAGTGAATATCACAAACTTCGTGAACTTGCAATCCGTATTATCCGTCACATCGGTATCGTAGGAGAATGTAACGTACAGTATGCGTTCGACCCCGAATCGGAAGACTATCGTGTAATCGAAGTAAACGCTCGTCTGAGCCGTTCTTCAGCTTTGGCTTCTAAAGCAACCGGTTATCCGTTGGCTTTCGTTGCTGCCAAGTTGGGTCTGGGTTACGGTTTGTTCGATTTGAAGAACTCGGTTACTAAAACAACTTCTGCATTCTTCGAGCCGGCACTGGACTATGTAGTATGTAAAATCCCTCGCTGGGACTTAGGTAAGTTCCACGGAGTAGACCGTGAGCTGGGCTCAAGCATGAAGTCTGTCGGCGAAGTGATGGCTATCGGCCGTACATTCGAAGAAGCTATCCAGAAAGGTCTTCGTATGATTGGTCAAGGCATGCACGGATTTGTAGAAAACAAAGAATTGCAGATTGCCGATATCGACAAGGCATTGCGTGAACCGACCGACAAGCGTATCTTCGTTATCTCGAAGGCAATGCGTGCTGGATATACCGTAGATCAGATTCATGAACTGACAAAGATAGACAAGTGGTTCCTCGATAAGTTGATGAACATCATGCAGACTTCGAAGGAACTTCACGAATGGGGCAACAACCACAAGTTGCTGTCACAGCTTCCAAACGATTTGCTGTACAAGGCAAAACGTCAGGGATTCTCCGATTTCCAGGTTGCACGTGCTATCGGTTACGAAGGAGAAATGGAAGATGCTATCATCGATGTCCGTAACCACCGTAAGAGCGTAGGTATCGTACCGGTCGTTAAACAGATTGATACGCTGGCTGCCGAATATCCGGCACAGACCAACTACCTGTATCTGACTTATAGCGGTGTGGCAAACGACGTACACTATTTGGGCGACCATAAGAGTATCGTTGTTCTTGGTTCGGGTGCTTACCGTATCGGATCGTCAGTAGAATTTGACTGGTGCGGTGTTCAGGCGCTGAATACTATCCGCAAAGAAGGATACCGTTCGGTTATGATCAACTATAACCCTGAAACAGTATCAACCGATTACGATATGTGCGACCGTCTGTACTTCGACGAATTGACATTCGAACGTGTAATGGATATCCTCGATTTGGAAAATCCTCATGGCGTTATCGTGTCAACCGGAGGACAGATTCCAAACAACTTGGCACTTCGTCTGGATGCTCAGAAAGTAAATATCCTGGGAACTTCTGCTAAGAGCATCGACAATGCTGAAGACCGCGACAAGTTCTCGGCTATGCTCGACCGCATCGGTGTAGACCAGCCTGAATGGAGCGCGCTGACTTCGATGGAAGATATCAACGCCTTTATACAGAAAGTTGGATTCCCTGTATTGGTTCGTCCGTCGTACGTGCTTTCAGGAGCAGCCATGAACGTATGTTCTAATCAGGAAGAGCTGGAACGCTTCTTGCAGCTGGCAGCCAATGTATCGAAGAAACATCCGGTTGTTGTAAGCCAGTTCATCGAACATGCCAAAGAAGTAGAAATGGACGCTGTAGCACAAAACGGAGAAATCGTAGCATATGCTATCAGCGAACACATTGAGTTTGCCGGAGTTCACTCAGGAGATGCAACTATCCAGTTCCCGCCACAGAAACTGTATGTAGAAACAGTTCGCCGTATCAAGCGCATTTCTCGTCAGATTGCTAAAGAACTGAATATCTCTGGTCCGTTCAACATTCAGTTCCTTGCCCGTGAAAACGATATCAAGGTAATCGAATGTAACCTGCGTGCCAGCCGTTCGTTCCCGTTTGTGAGCAAGGTATTGAAGATAAACTTCATTGAACTTGCAACAAAGGTTATGCTTGGCTTACCGGTAGAAAAACCAGAAAAGAACTTGTTCGAACTCGATTACGTTGGAATCAAGGCAAGTCAGTTCTCATTCAACCGTTTGCAGAAAGCAGACCCTGTATTGGGAGTCGACATGGCTTCAACCGGAGAAGTAGGATGTATCGGTGAAGATACTTCGTGTGCTGTACTGAAATCAATGCTTTCAGTAGGTTACCGCATTCCGGAAAAGAATATCCTGATGTCAACCGGTACACCAAAGCAGAAAGTAGAAATGCTGAAAGCTGCTCAGGAACTGAAGGCAAAAGGTTACAATATCTTTGCAACAGGCGGAACATCAAAATTCCTTGCCGAAAACGGAATAGAGAATACCCGCGTATACTGGCCGAGCGAAGAAGGACATCCGCAGGCATTGGAAATGCTGCATAAGAAAGAGATCGACATGGTAGTAAATATCCCGCGTGACCTTTCTGCCGGAGAGCTCGATAACGGTTATAAGATTCGCCGTGCAGCAGTCGACCTGAATATTCCTCTGGTAACAAATGCACGTCTGGCAAGTGCCTTTATCCATGCATTCTGCACGATGACTATCGACGACATCGCTATCAAGAGCTGGGACGAATATAAATAATCCTGCCTCTTGATAAAATAAATATTACTTAAGCGCCACTTCGGAAAGGGAAAATTTCCGGGTGGCGCTTTTTCTTTAAAAAGGCTGTTTCCTCGTGGCAGGATTCAGCCTTTTGTTGTTCCTTTACGCATTTTTTTATGATATCGATGTAAGTATATTCCCGAACGAGCGACTAAATAAAGTAAAAAACATGTAGAAACCAGATGCTGTATGAATAAAAACCTGCAACAAGAAAAAGACTTTCTCCTGCTGATAGAGTCGCACAAACGAGTCATTTATAAAGTCTGTTACATGTATGCAACCGACGATGAACTGTTGAACGACTTGTATCAGGAAATAGTAATGAACCTTTGGCGCGCCTATCCCAGTTTTCGTGGCGAAAGCTCTCCGGCCACGTGGATATACCGCATCAGCCTGAACACATGCATTTCGTACCGGCGGAAATCAAAACATCAGATTCAGGCTGTAACCTTACCGGTCAATTTCGAAGCTTTTGCCGAAAATGACGGGAACAAATCGTCGCAATTGCGTGAGCTTTACCGGCTGATACACGCACTCAATCCACTGGAACGGGCACTTATCCTGCTTTGGTTGGAAGAAAGAAGTTACGATGAAATAGCCCGGATAGTGGGAATATCGAAAAACAATGTCGGTGTCCGTCTGAATCGTATCCGTGAAAAACTGAAAAATATGTCGAACCAATAAATGTCTGCTTTATGGAACTTGAAGAACTGAAAAATCAATGGAACTTGCTTAGTGAACAACTGAAGAAGAATGAAATCATCAATCATGAAGCGATAAAAGGAATGATAGAAAAACGTACCCTGAGTGCCCGCGACCGTCTGATAGGGGCCAATGTGATTGCCGTTTTTGTACTTACAGGCATGCTGTTTCTGTTTCCGCTAGCAGCTACCCGAGTAATTATCAGACAAGAACTTCTCTGGATGTTCTACATCGTGTTTCCACTCCTCATTCTATATTCACTATGGAACATACATGTATTGTATAAATTCAATCTGGCTACCCGTACCTTACTCGAACTCCACCGTTGGATATTATCCTATAAGCGCAGGCTTCGCATAGAAATCTGGTGTACTCCCTTCCTTACACTGGGACTTTTTATCTCTGTTTTCCTTATTCATCATCACTACCGCAATCTGCTTATGATTGTTTTCGATATCCTGATGCTGTCTGTGGGGATGATGGCAGGATATATATGTTATCGCTATGTAGATAAACGTTCGGTAGATGAAATAGAGCAAGGAATGAAAGACTTACAGGACCTGGAGTAGGTTAAATACATCAGAAAAACAGGATAGTTGGCAATGTTGTCAGATTGCTGGGCAACATTGCCAAAACCATTGCTGAAGTTTTATGAAAAACATGCTGAATTTTTGCTAAAACTTTGTACAAACTTTTGGGAAGTTTGTACGAAAGATAAAATAATTTGTACAAATAAATGACATAATTTGTACATCTTTTCCGAAACACATGCTGAAGACTTTGGGAAATGATGGCCGGAGAAAAATGATTTACAGAAATAATATTTTATTTTTGTGAAAAATAAAATATATAATCATGTCAAAGCAACAAAAAGCATTATCTCCAGAACAATATATCCGCCAGCGAGCACGTAAGTTGCCCATTGGTGATTGTTATCTCACAGAAGGATGGGAAGACTGTGGAGAATTGATGGTATGGGTAACCCGGTGTCACCCGCAGCAAACCTATACAGTAGGAATTTATCTCATTGATACATTCTGCTGTGGAGTAAAAGATAGTCACTGGTATTTCAGCCTCGATAAATCGGATTATGCAGACTTGCTGAAAAAGATGGAAGAATGTGAAGACTTGAAGAAAGTTTCTTACGAAGAGGTTCATAATCTGATATACGGAGTGATTTCCTTTGCTCAGGAAGGAGGCATAGAACCAGATTCGTCATTTAACCTTACTCAGTTCCTTTTGGAGGAAGATACAGAGGATATTCCTTTAATAGAATATACATTTGGAAAAGACGGAAGGCATTGTATATTTGCTGACAACCGCTTGGAGCTGTCTGCCTATGTAACCAAGCTTCAGAAGGCTTTGGGAGATGATTTTTTGTTCGTATTGTCGGACATGGACAAACCTATGGAAGGACGTGAATACTCGGGTTTTGATTTTACAGGATTATCTTCGGATGAAACAGATACCGAAAGATATTCTTTTACGTACACCGGTTATCCTGAGAACTTGTCTGTAAAATATGAATGGCTGATTCCTTTATTAAGTAATCCGGTTAATGCGCTTTATTTGTCTGATGAGTCGATTAAGTCAATTCTGGCAGTGCCTCGGGATGAACTGAGGAAAGATTTAGAACAGATTGTGCTTTATGAAACAGGACGTACCTGCGAAGAGATATCCGACGAATGCTGGGATAACAAGACTGATACAGAACTTCTGCATTGTATCGTACTATTGGGTGAAGTCGGTAATGAAGAATCCTTGTCGACTGTATTGCTGTCGCTGTGTCAGAATCAGGACTATTATGATTTCCATTTTGGAGATGCGGCGGAAGAAGCTTACGTGCCTACGCTTTATATGTTGGGAAAAGACCATCTGGACAAGCTAATGGAATATATGAAAACTCCGGGGCTTTATTCATTTGCCCGTATTCATATAGTCGAGGCTGTAGCCCGGATTTGCCGTTATCAGCCAGAGCGCCGTCTGGAAGTCATAGAGTGGTTCCGCCATCTGCTGAACTTTTACGATGGCAGACTGGAAACTTGTCAGTGTTGCGATGGCATGCTTATAGGTATGCTGGCGAATAGTCTGATAGATATGCATGCTATGGAATTACTGCCTGAAATAAAGAAACTGTATGACACGGGTCTGGTAGATGAAATGTGTTGCGGTGACTTTGAAGAAGTTCAGAATGAGATATTGCATAGTTCATCAGACTTGAGTGAAAATTATCCTGTAGATATCTATGAAAGATATCATCGTTTGAAAAGATGGATATAGTTTGGTGAGGGCTATGTAGAGATAAGTTTAATCTTATATAGATGAAATTATAAAGCCATATCATTCTCTGAAAAGAGCTTGATATGGCTTTGATTTTTATGAAAATATTGTAGTAATATTCTTAAAATCAAAATAAATTATATTCTGTTGTTTACTATATTGTTTAAATTTTGTATATTTGTAAACCTATTGATGTTAGATTTGAATAAAGTATGATACAACCTGATCTATTGAAAAGTATAAGGAAAATGCGGGGTCTGACTTTAGATGAAGTATGTGACTGTATAAATCAGATAGTTTCCAAACAAGCTTTGTCAAAATATGAGAGAGGATTGATGCAGCCCTCTTCTAAAGTGCTTGATGCCTTGCTGGCTGTATATGGAATTTCTTTGGAATATTTACAGGGGACACAATCTATTATGGTTGATAGATGGAATTTTCGTAGAGGAGAAATATTGTCGGCTAAAGAAGAGGAAATGATGAAGGAAAAAATCAGTTCTGCTTTGCGGCAGTATCTTTTTTTGGAAAATAAATTAGGAATGTCAACGAGTTATAAGTGTCCTTTCTCTAGTAAACGTTTTCTTTCTATGTCGGATATGGAGTCTGCGGCTGAGATTTTGCGGACAAAATGGAAATTAGGTGATGATTCTCTGCCATCTGTTTGCAGAATCATGGAAAAGGCTGGTATAAAAGTTTTAGAGCTGGATTTGGATATGAGAATTGATGGAATTAGCGGCTGGATAAATAAAGATATTCCTTTTGTTATATTAAACAAACAGACATTACGGGTAGAGCGGAAGAGGTTTACCGCTTTGCATGAATTAGGACACCTCTTATTTGATTTTATAGAATCACTTGATATTCGGACGAAAGAAAAATGCTGCCATAAATTTGCATCTGCATTGCTTTTTCCTGGTTATGTCGTTTATATGCATATAGGAAAAAAGCGGAGTGCTCTGTCATTGGAAGAACTTGTTGAATTGAAGAACTCGTATGGTATATCTGTATCTGCGTTAGTGCATCGGTTAAAAGATCTGGATGTGATAACAGATGCATATTATAATCATATTTTTGATGTATGGATTAAGCAGAATCCTACAGAAGAAGGATGGGGTGGATATCCACTGGTTGATCATGCTGAAAAATATCAAAGAATGCTTCAGCGCGCATTTGCGGAAGGGATAATTGTCCCTAACGATTTATATGCGTATTGTAGTGAATCGAAAGACTTAGTTAAGGAACTTCATATATTATAATGTTATGAGATTTAAGCTTACATTGGAAGTTAATAAGAAAGCCTTCGGAAATCGGTTACCAATTAATTATCAGTATGAGCAGTCTTGTGTAATATACAAGATTCTTGCCCGGGCAAATAAGGACTATGCAACCTGGTTACATGAGAATGGTTTCCGTAAGGAGAATGGGAAAACATTCAAGTTTTTCTCTTACTCCCGTCTGCTGATAGAAAAATACAGAATATTGCGCGAGGAAGGACGGTTGCAGATATTGTCGGATACGGTAGAATGGCAACTTAGTTTCTTGCCGGAAAAAAGTACCCGGTGCTTCATTCAGGGACTGTTTATGAATCAGGTTTTTGAAATAGGTGACTGTAAATCGGCTGTACAGTTTATCGTACGCAATGTAGAGGTAATGCCTTCTCCTGAATTTGTGGAAGAAATGGTTTTCCGTACTTTGTCGCCGATATGTTTGAAGCTTCGTCATGAAGGGAAGAAAGTCGATTATCTGTCTCCTGCGGATTCTGTTTCATCTTACATTTTATTTAAAGGGCTTATTGAAAAGTATTCTTTGTTTTATGGTACTAAATGCCCTTTTTGTGTGGAGGATTGTCGGATGGAGGTTTTGGATCAACCTAAATCAGCGTTGGTAAAAATTAAAACTGATACACCTCAGGAAACCAGCGTGCGTGGATTTATGTGCAGATTGAAGATATCAGCTCCTATGGAGTTGATAAAGTTGCTTTATGAATCCTCGGCGGGAAGTCTTGGCTCTATGGGCTTTGGATTCCTGAAAGTTGAAAAAAAGTAAAAACAACTTCCCGGCAGATTTGCAAGTATATGGTGTGATTATTATGTCTGATAAATCAAATATACTAAATTTCAATTACTCTATGTACAAAAATAGAATAACTGATGTAAAGCTTGTCTGGTGGTTAAAATTTAATTCAAAGAAAAAATGTGGAGTTGCTGGTGTTTACTGTAGATTTAATAATGTTGATTTTGAGAACTTTATTGTTTGAACTATGAATATAATTAATCATTATACCGGAAATCCGATGGTTAATAATGCTTTGATGACGGTAAAAGCATTAGCCGGATTGAATAGTGTACGTGACATTACAACAAAATTGTTGCGTAATATGATTGCGAAAGTATGTGATGATCTTCCTTACTCATTGATGAGTATGAATTTGCGCTTTAAAAGTTATACAATGCTATTTACTAAAAACGGACCATTGTACAATGATAAGAAATTAGGAGAAAAAATATATGAAACACTATTATATAAGATAGTGGACGGCTTTGAATCGGAAGGGGATAAGCAGTGTAATCTAACGGGACTACATTATTCTAAAAGTTTTTCGGATTTTATGTTGGACACGTTGGTTAGTTTGGGTGTACCAGAAAAGGAGGCGAGAAAGAAAGATTTGACTTTGAACAGATGCTGGTTCCCATTATTAGGAGGGCTTGGCTCTGATGCTCAGTCCCTTCCTATGGCTATACAGACTTATCATGTGCACCCTATTTGTGTGGTATTGTTGCAGTTCCTTCCTTTCTGTGCTTATATATATAAAAAAGGTATTTTACTTATTGATTCCACAGCTTTGGAGTTTTGTGAGGAGTTTGTAGAGGAAAAAGTAAATGATTTGGTTGATAAAGTAAGGGATGTCGTTGCAACAAATGCGCCAATTGAGAATATGAAGGGGGTTACTAAGGGTAATTATGTATTGGAAGCCCTGGAGGTGATGGAAAGATGTAAGGCTGACTGTGAACATGCAGATGTTAATTTGTGGAGTTTTTCAAATTCAGGAGCAGGAGCCAGTTGCTTCATAGACCGAGTACCAAATGAATTACTTAGACAATTGTTTGTATTGCGTAATCGACATAGAGGAGAATTGGAGCATATTTTGAATGATTCTTTTTTAAGTTCTGGCTTTTTGGAATGTTTGTCTGATAAAAAAGAGTGGAAATTTCTTTATCCCTCTAAAAAGTTTGAAGGAGTTAGCGTGAAGTTCTTTGAATCATATTGGGAGGTCATTCATAAGGAGAAACTGACCGCAATGGCTCAATATATTTCTGGGTTAATAATGAAATATAAAGATGCGAAAGATGAAATAGTGTTGAGTAAGACTGATGCTTACGAAATAAAGAATGATTATGCGTCGTTGTTGAGTAGAATTTTATTGCGAGCAACTGAAAAAGGTGATTGGTCAATGAGTTGTCAACTAGCTATTCTGGATGACCCTGAACAGCTACCTGTTTTATATCGTTGTACTCAGATTTATAAATTAGTGCATTTTTATTATCAGAAAGGAACTTCTGTGTCTGCCATACCATTGGTGAATGTAAAAGAAACGATGGCCTCTCGTTTTTGTGTAAAAATAATCAAACTGTTGAACCAGGCTTCTGAGTATCAACGGATGAAAATTATTGACAGAATTTTGGATTTTCGATATGGTGAAAAGAATAATGATGTAGATTTTTCTATTCTAGATGAACTGGTGATTGAGAATGCTTGGGAAGAAGGTGTTTACCATTTATATCCGCTGTTCTATACGATAGAGGGGAAGAAAAATGTATATGGAATCTGTTCTCTGTTAAGGCTGTATTATATGAATAAGGAGGATTTGTCATCTTGGGAAGATAAAATATATTTTTCATCTCAGCAGATAGATCCTGATATAAAGAAATGGTTAGATCGTATCAATAAATTTACCGCTCAATATACAGATTACAGATTTCAAAGTATTGTTGATGACTCTAAATATGTCGCATTGTGTGAGAAGATAAAACGTTCGATACCGCGTAGTGATTTACGTTCACAAATTGTGTGGTTTTATTCCATAATGCAACGTTTGAACGAGAGTGGAAAAGAATGGAATGAGTATGATTTGACTTATGATCCTTGGGGAAATTATGCCTTCAGAACTTTTCTATTTGCTTTCAAACTGAAACTCAATGAAATTTTTTCAATATACTTTAATAATAACCTTAAAAATAAATAATTATGTCAGAACAAATTCAAAACATTACAGGAAACGTATTGTGTGATGCAACAGCTGTTTTTTTAAATGGTTCCGGATTGGCTACGGGAGAAGACCAAAATACAGTAATTCCGAAAACTTTTAAAGAAACTGTCAATGGCCGCAAGGAAGATGTACCTTATGTTTCGGCACAAGCATGGCGTCGTTGGCTTAGAAATACAGCTAATGAAGAAAACGGATGGCAGCCCAGTGAGTTACATGTAATTGAAACAAATGCGAAAGGCGCTACATCTAAGATTGCTACAGAACTGGATCCAGTAACCTATCCGGAAGATGATTTATTTGGCTATATGAAGAGTGGCTCTAAAGGAGAGGAAAGCATTCAACGCACATCACCCTTCAAAACTTCTATTTTGAAAGGAATTCCTAAAATGCGTGCACTGACAACGGATAATGCTTTTGTTTTTCCTAAAGACGGTACTCCTTTGCCTTATTCAACCCGCTTTTATTCCACTCATCTGGAGGGATTCTTTAATCTGGAATGCTATCGTTTAGGTAGTTTTGTGAATACATCGTCACGGGTAGAATTATCAAAAGATTTAGTAGAGAGGTATAAAAATTCTCTTATAGAGGAAAATCCACAGAAAAATGTGCAGATTTATACTGTACAGAATGCAGAACAATTAAGAAAAGAGCGTGCTGCGGGTTTATTGAAAGGTTTGGTACATTTGCGTGGAGGAGCTAAAATGGCTGCATTTGGGGCAGATGTATCTCCTAAAGTGATTGTATTTGCAGGAATGTTATCAGCGAATCCTTGTTTCAATAATTTATATATTGGAAGCGGTGAGCGTCCACGATTAAATATAGATTTACTGAAAGAACTTGTGGACGATTATAAAGACAAACTTCAGACACCTGTCTGTATAGGAATCCGGAAAGGATATTTGGAAAATGAAGAAGAGGTAAAGGCATTGGCTGGTGATGACTTTATGGTTGATAGCCCGATAAAGATAGTAGAGGTGTTCGTAGATAAATATTTAAGATAATGGATAAAGTACTGGAAATACAGTTCTCAGGCTGGACAGCGACTCCCCGTCTTCCTTTTGTTCTTTCCGGGAATGCTTTATGCATGCCAGTACCTCCATATTCTACTATTCTAGGAATAATAGGTTGTTGTTTGGGGCGGTTTGTTTCTCCCGGTGAAGTGAAGGTGGGTTTCCGGTATCTTTATGATACTGTATCGTTAGATATAGAGACCCGTAGAAGATTACAGTTTGACGGGAAGAAGGTAAAAAATCATGATAAAGGGAGCGATGCTTATATACGTGAGTTTCATACTAATCCTTGCTTGACTATTTGGATTGACCGTCTGGACTGGATTAGTTTTTTTGAATCTCCGGTAGGAACTCCGGCGTTGGGACGTTCGCAGGATTTGCTTCAGGTAAAGAAAGTCTGTATAAAAGAAGTGGTACAGATTTCAGAAGGTTGCGTAAAAGGCTGTATGATTCCTTTTGATATGAGTGAAACGATTCCTGGACAACTGGTGCAACTGGCTGAGTCTTATGCCGAAGGTGAAAAAGTCGGAAATGGAAGAGTACCTGTCAATCCGATGATGTTTGTAGCCATCCGCGGAGAAGGTGAAGGTGTGTATGTCAGGAACTCTAATCTGTATCGTATTCAGGATGAACAGCCTGTAGATTTTTATATGCATACTTTTACGATATGAATGTAGAGGAAATAAAGAGGATTAAAGCAAAAAGTGACGGAACCACTTTATATGAACATACCTGTATGGTGATAGAGACAGGACTGAAGTTGCTTCAGTCACTGTCTTTATCCGATGATGCGCGAACTTTTATAGAAAAAAATTTTTTGCAGACTGCTATATTACATGATTTGGGGAAAGTGCATCCGACTTTTCAGAAAAGACTGAATGGAGATAAATATGCCAGTATCCGTCATGAATTGGTATCTGTTTGGTTTGCAGAAACTTTCTTGGAGATGGATAATGCGGTATTATTTGCAATTGCGACGCATCATAAAAGTGTGGAGTCACGTTCTTGCAAAAAGTCATTGTGCATGCTAGATTTAAATGGAATCAGTATTTCAATTGATGAAGGAGCTTATTTACGTGACTCAGAAGGAAGTATGTGTATGGAAACCTTGCAGTCATGGCTTTCTTTATTCTTAACAGAGTTTGTTTACAGAAAGGAGAAGCTTGACAGGATTTCGTCTAATTTTTGCTATATGTTCAGAGAAAGCAAACAGAAAAAAGTGATTCCTTGTGTAGAAGACAGACAAAGATTCTCTTTAATGAGAGCTTTTTTGCAGGCTGCCGATCATCTTGCATCGGGAGGAAAAATAGAAATTCCAGACTATCAGATACTTTCTTTAGATGATTTCCAGCCGTGTGACAAGTCGACAAAATATCCGTTCCGTCATTTTCAGGAGAAGCTACAGCAATGGAAGGGGGATGCCATCTTACATGCTCCCACAGGTTCCGGTAAGACAGAAGCTGCCTTGAGCTGGGTTTATGCAAACCAGTCAAAAGGGAACCGCTTGTTTTATTTACTTCCTTACACTGCTTCCATCAATGCGATGATGACCCGCCTCTGCAAAGTATATGACCGTTCTGAGGTAATGATACAACATTCTAAATCCTTAAACTTTATATATAATGAATTGTGTGAGGAATATTCGAATGTTATATCTAATTATGCAGAAGTTGAACAAGAAGCTAGAAGTTTGAACTCTTTATCGCGTGAGGTCTATTATCCAATAAAAATTATGACCTTGCATCAACTTTTAAGGATTCCTTGTCATGGGAAAGGATGGGAGTTCTCTATGCTGGAATGTCAGAATGCTTTATTTATCATTGACGAATTTCATGCATATAATGCGTTTCTGACAGGAAAAATGCTGGGTACGGTAAAAATTTTCAGAAGTTTTTTCAGGGCTAAGTTTTTGTTCATGTCTGCTACAATTCCTGATTTCTTGCTGGAGCAGATAATAGAGAAAGTTTATGATGGAGATCATTCTCGAATCATTCGTCCCGATTCTGCTTTTCCTTCAGATGCGTGTGTAATGGGAAGAAAACGTCATCATCTGGTTTGCCATGCAGATGAAAATATAGGTCAATATATCGGGCAGATAGAATCAGATTTAGAGAGAGGCATGTCGGTACTGGTAGTTGTCAATAATGTGAAGACTTGTCAGCAAATTTATCAGGCGATTGATTTCGACGATTCAAAGAAATTGATATTGCATGGCGGGTTCAATCAAAGATCGAGGAGAGAGATTGAACGTTCTGTGACGAATGAGGATAGAAACCTACGCCCTCAGCTATTAGTTGCCACACAGGCTGTTGAGGTCAGTCTAGATATTGATTACAATACAGCTTATATTGAGAATGCTCCTATAGATTCATTAATTCAACGTTTGGGACGTGTAAATCGTGGTGGAAAATTAGCAGATACTTCCGGTAACAAGAAAATGGCAGATGTGCATCTTTTCGAGAAAGTTATGGGTAAAACTCCTTTTTATGATGACCAGTTACTTCGGAATACCTGGAACGTAATGTTACAGTTAAACGAGTGCGATTTATCTGAGGATGATTTGATACATGTTTGCAATGAAGTGTATAAAGAAGGGTATTCTGAAAAACAGAAACAAGATTATGATCAAGGATTGAATTCTACCTCTGATTTTTTAGATAAATGGATTGCTGGGATGTGTAGAGATTGGGCTGATGAGATAATGGATCAGAATAATCAGAAAATTGAGGTGTTATGCTATAATCTGAAAGACGAATATTGTAGTCTGATAGAACAGAAACGCTATATTGAGGCAAATGAACTGCTAGTTTCCGTATATCCTTATCATTTGGATAGAAGGAGTTACGATGACAATTGGGATGTGTGGATTGCGCAAGAATTATTCTATGATGAAAAACAAGGTTGTATTGAAAAGAAACAGGATTGTTATGAGATAATATAATAAACAAACATGAAAATCACTGGTACACATTTTAATTATTATCAGGTCTGTAAACGTAAGCTTTGGCTGTTTGCGAGTGGTATTCATTTTGAACATACCTCTGACCTGGTACTCGAAGGAAAGTTGATTCATGAAGATTCTTATCCACAACGTTCGGAAAGATATGAAGAAATAGAACTGGATGGAATAAAGGTCGATTATTATGATGCCAAGAGTAAGGTGATTCATGAAATTAAGAAATCAAACAAGGTAGAAAAAGCTCATGAATGGCAAGTAAAGTATTACCTTTATGTATTTGAACAAAATGGAATAGAAGGAGTGACAGGTTTACTAGAATATCCAGTTTTAAGGAAAACTCAGCCGGTCATTCTGAGTGATTTTGATCGAGAAAAGATAGAAGAAATGAAGGAGAATATTGAGAAAATTATCTTAGATGAGAATTGTCCTTCGTTGGTTCAAAAATCTTTGTGTCGTAGTTGTAGTTATTTTGAATTTTGTTACAGTAAGGAAGTGGAAGAATGAAAAAAACTTTTTATTTGTTTAATCCTGGAATTTTGGAAAGAAAAGATAATACGTTGAAATTCACTCCTTGTACAGAAGAAGATGAAGGAATGGCAGTTGCTGCTCACCCCCGTTACTTACCTGTGGAAGATATTAGTGAGTTTTATGTGTTTGGTTCATTACGTGCCAATAGCTCATTGTTTAATTTCTTGGGACAGAAAGAAATTGCTGTTCATTTTTTTGATTATTATGAAAATTATACTGGCTCATTTATGCCTAAAGACAGTCTGCTTTCCGGTAGAATGTTATTGGCACAGACTTCTCATTACCAAAATAATAAAAAAAGAATGTGTATTGCTCAGAAGTTTATTGAAGGAGCAGCCTGTAATATGATTAAGAACCTTCAATATTACAATCGGAGGGGGAAGGATATGGAAGAGTTGATAAACATAATAAAAAATCTTTCATCAAAAATACCTCAGACAAAAAGTACTGAAGAGCTAATGGGTATAGAAGGTCAGATAAGGCAGTATTATTATGCTGCGTTTAATTTGATTTTGAACGATTTTGAAATGGGAAGTCGTACGAAACGTCCTCCACTGAATGAGGTAAATGCGTTGATCTCATTTGGTAATATGGTATGCTATACAATTTGTTTGCGTGCTATTCACCAAACACAATTGAATCCTACCATAAGTTATTTGCACAAGCCAGGAGAGCGTCGGTATTCTTTGGCACTGGATATAGCCGAAATTTTCAAACCTATTCTAGTGGACCGGGTTATTTTTAAAGTCTTGAACCGAAAAGAAATACAGGAGAAACATTTTGATCGAAAGCTGAATAAATGCTTGCTTAATTCCTCAGGAAAGAAGATATTTGTAAAAGCATTGGAGGATCGTTTGCAGGAAACAATCCAGCATAAGTCGTTGAAACGATCTGTAAGTTATCGTCATTTGGTTAAACTGGAGTGTTATAAACTGGCCAAACATTTGCTAGCAATGGAAGAATACAAACCATTTAAAATGTACTGGTAAAGATGTATGTGATTTTAGTATATGATTTTGGGGAGCGGAGAGTCGGTAAGATGCTGAAGTTATGTCGTAGGTATTTGAATTGGATTCAAAATTCTGTATTTGAAGGTGAAATTTCGGAGGTCCGATTAAAGGAGCTATTGATGCAATGTGATGCTTTTATGAAAAAAGAAGAAGATAGTATTATCATATTTAGTGGTTCTTCTCAAAATGCAATGGATAAAGTGATTGTAGGTAAAGAATGTGCTGACTTAGATCTTTTTCTTTAAAAGTGTAGTTGTCGATGAGTTATCATTTTATACATTGTAGAATATAAATTATTCGATTGTTCTTTGACTTGTTGAAACACAGACTTTTATAAGAGTGTCGATGCTTAAGCTTTTTTATAGGATTAAGTATCGACATTCTTTTCTCATATTTTTTATATATTTGCAGTCGGAAAGAGTTTCATTTTCAGTGTATATGAGAAATAGAAATGAAGGCTTTTAATCGTACCTTATGGAATTGAAACGGACCAGGTTCTCAGAAAAGTCTTTCGATGGTAAACTTTTAATCGTACCTTATGGAATTGAAACAATCAAAAGGAACTATTACTAATTTGTTTCCCATCTTTTAATCGTACCTTATGGAATTGAAACGTAACAAGGCGTTACTCCTATATACTCTTCCATAACATCTTTTAATCGTACCTTATGGAATTGAAACACTTATTTTTTAATGTATTGTACAATTCGGATGCATCTTTTAATCGTACCTTATGGAATTGAAACGTTTACCGGATTGCGTGACAAGAACGGTAATGAACTTTTAATCGTACCTTATGGAATTGAAACGAAGATGAAATACAATGAACTACGTCCGTATAAACTTTTAATCGTACCTTATGGAATTGAAACTTTTATAGAAGAGGATTGAGTGGATTGCAATATCTTTTAATCGTACCTTATGGAATTGAAACAGATGTCCTAAATGCTAAAGCAGATTAATACCAAGCTTTTAATCGTACCTTATGGAATTGAAACTTCCTCACTGACGAATTTTGCGACCAGCATAAACGAACTTTTAATCGTACCTTATGGAATTGAAACTAATAGTATTGTAGGTCAAGATGATGCAGAACTGTTCTTTTAATCGTACCTTATGGAATTGAAACATCATTACCGGCCATATCAGTTACACCGAAGCTGTCTTTTAATCGTACCTTATGGAATTGAAACATGATATTTTTGCACCTGCGTTCGTGTTTGTTGCTCTTTTAATCGTACCTTATGGAATTGAAACAACGGCTGAGAGTATTTTCTTCATACGGCTTGTGCTTTTAATCGTACCTTATGGAATTGAAACAGAAAAATGAAAATAGGTAATTATAGCGAATTAGCTTTTAATCGTACCTTATGGAATTGAAACCTACATCAACAGAGGTCACATGTCAACTCGATTTGCTTTTAATCGTACCTTATGGAATTGAAACATTGCAAGATGTCCGGTTCTACCTGTTTCAGAAACTTTTAATCGTACCTTATGGAATTGAAACTTATCACCAGCTGTTGCTGCACCACGATAACCAGCTTTTAATCGTACCTTATGGAATTGAAACTATATGGTATACGAGGTTTAGTTGTTACAGACGAACTTTTAATCGTACCTTATGGAATTGAAACTAATACATTTATACACACTAGCAATTCTCTAATCACTTTTAATCGTACCTTATGGAATTGAAACAATGGATCAAATACAACTTCACCTTTATTGGAATCTTTTAATCGTACCTTATGGAATTGAAACTCCGTATACGGTTTTCCTATCTATCGCTATACCTCTTTTAATCGTACCTTATGGAATTGAAACCGCTTACGAAGTTCGGTCACCAGCTGCTCATTGGTGCTTTTAATCGTACCTTATGGAATTGAAACGTCTGCGAAAAAAGAGATATCAGGATTTATCAAACCTTTTAATCGTACCTTATGGAATTGAAACTGGAGAATAAAGACTGCCGTCTGGCTACCACGCTCTTTTAATCGTACCTTATGGAATTGAAACTGTCTTGATTTCCAAAACAGTTTGTGCAGGGAACACTTTTAATCGTACCTTATGGAATTGAAACAACAGTGACGAACGTATTCTTATGATACAGCAGCTCTTTTAATCGTACCTTATGGAATTGAAACTATAATTAACGTAACCATCCAAAATTGGCGTATTGACTAGCATGTTTCTTTCCCATACCTTCGT
>OHDG01000072.1_pt1 | contig 84177 bp, 64 predicted proteins | sample 1566961 | NCBI WGS metagenome assembly OHDG01 (sample SAMEA3879539, study PRJEB24766) | human gut metagenome | biome: human-associated habitat; feature: feces | place: USA | collected 1985/1987
AGTACCCCGTGGAGCGCATGATGCGCGACGCGAAGATCACCGAGATCTACGAGGGCACGAGCGAAGTCCAGCGCATGGTCATTTCCAGCCATCTGGGCGTTAAGTAATCTGAGGAGGTAAGAGAATTATGAAAATTATGGTAACTGTGAAGCAGGTTCCCGATACCTCCGGCAAGGTGGCAGTGAACCCGGACGGCACGCTGGATTGCACCGCAACCGCACGGCTGGCAAAGGCCGCCAATAGTGCTGGGCTCACCCTACACCGCGCCATTGATGTATCTGCCGACCCATTGCAAACCTACCGCGACGCCGCCGCCCTTGGAATTGATACCGTGCTGACCAGCGGTGCCGCCGCCAGCTGTGTGCAGGGTGTTGACGTTCTGTGCAGCCTGTTGGCAGAGCGTGACCGCACCAATGGTCCGGAAGTACTGATCGGTGCCGGGGTAAACGCTGGGGTGATCCGGCAGCTTTCGGCTGCCCTGCCGGGCGCAAGGGCTTACCATATGAGTGGGAAAGTGGAACTGGAAAGCCGGATGGTGTTCCGCCGCGAGGGCGTTCCCATGGGGCTGCCCGGTTTGGACGAGTGGCATATCCTGCAGACGGATACAGCGTCCGTGCGTGCCGCGCGCCAAGTGTTGGACGATTTGGCGTGATTTTATTGTATTTTCTCTTTTTCTTTTTAATTTTTGCAATTTCTTTTGCTGTTTTTTTCATTTTCATGCTTGACATTCTGCAGGGCTTATGGTAATATAACTATCGCACCTTGGTGGTGGCCACTGTGGAGAGGTGTCCGAGTGGTTTAAGGAGCTGGTCTTGAAAACCAGTGACTCCGAAAGGGGCCGTGGGTTCGAATCCCACTATCCGTATTCGGACTATTCTTACGGATTTACTTGATGGCCTAAATAGTAATGAGGAGAAATAAGTCCGAGAGGTTAACCTTTATATTATATAGCGTCTATAGGACATTAAAGAAGATTGAAAAGTTGGTGGAATACTGGAACCCAGTGATGAGGAAGCTGCGAATGTGTTGGTTGTATGGTTTGGACGCATTGAAAGGAAACATTTATATAGATGTGCTTTGTGCTAATGAGGTTGTGAGTGGGCGTTGGAGGAGGATCTGGTAGCAGATGTGTAATTAGTTACGAAGCGAAAAGTAATTGAGTCAGTGAGGTAGAAATAATGTGGGAGGGCTTTTGAGAGTGATGACGATCGTTCGTGTAACTGACACGATTGCATAAGCAAGTTTTTTACAGATATTGTTACATTTCTATATTGTGGGTGTAATTATAACGCCCACTACATGGAAACTTAGCTCAGTTGGTTAGAGCAACCGGCTCATAACCGGTCGGTCCTGGGTTCGAGTCCCAGAGTTTCCATTTCTCCTGCAAGGCGTCAGGAGTGACTTTTATAGTCTCCATTTTCAATATGAAAGAGCCGTTTCTGGTTACGTAAAATCAGATGGCGCTGGAAAGACAGATAGTTTAGAGATTGTTTGCGAGTAAAAAACGTACTGCTTTATAGAAAATGTAGGGAATTGAGCGAATCAAAGAACACATAATCCTGTTGTGACTGCAGCACGGCAGGTCATGCATGAAAAATGATAAGTAGCTCAGTTGTGAAAAAGAGCGCACTGCAAAAGTGAGGTCGGTGGTTCGAGTCCACTCTTATCATATTTGTAATGATGTCGCGCGGATCATTACAGAAGAAAATAGTAACTACTGAAATGTATATTTAAGGAGGCAATAAACATGACTAAGCATGATTTATGTACTGGTAATATCGTTCTTTCCACAAAGGGAAGCTACGGTATTGTGCTAATCGGAACTAACGGAGATGATCAGATCAAATGGTACAGTAATAATAAAGGACAGGTTGTTGACAGATTTAGATCTTTTTCTATGCTTAATGAAGATCTTACGTTCAAATATGATTTAGGTAATCGTATTATCAAAGTATGGAGAACGAAAAATAAGCATTATATTGGTGATAAAGCAATTACAAAATATCATACAGCAGAAAATCATGGATTTGAATGCATCTATGAAGAGCTAATAAAGGAAGTAACTATGGCTGAAGTAGAAGAAAAGTTCGGCTGTAAAGTGAAAATTGTTAAGGAATAAAATTTAATTATACAGGCACGTATAAATGAGAAATAGGAAATAATATTTGAAGCACTATCTTAAAAGATCAGTGCATAGATGTCAGTGTGACAATAAACTGCAAAGTTATTCCACTTCGGAAAGCGAGGTGAAATAATGGAGCAGAAGAAATTTATGGATATTCAACGTCTGAAAGAAGGATATGCAGATGGATTTGTACCGGGTGACTTAATTGTTATCCAGGAAAAATTTGATGGATCTAATGCAGCAGCTAGATATGATGCAGAGACTGGCAAAATGGTAGCTTTTTCCAGAAGACATACGTTGAATCAGAACAATACATTAAATGGTTTTTATAATTATGTGCAGGAGTTAAATCCTGAAGATTATAAAGACGTTCCGGACTATGTAATATTTGGAGAATGGTCTGGAGCAAGAAATGCGATTATTTATTATCCAGAAAATACTAAGAAATGGTACGTATTTGATATTTATGATGTAAGGGAAGAAAAATATCTTCCTCAGTCAGAAGTAAAGGCATTTGCAGAAACGCATGGACTTACATATATCAATACATTTTATGTTGGACCGTTTGTCAGTTGGGAACATGTACAAAGTTTTATGGATCATCCGGGATATGGAGAAATTCAAGAAGGTATTGTTATAAAGAACCAAACAAGATTAAACGATCCGAATAGCAGATTACCATTTGTAGTGAAAATCGTTGGAGATAAATTTCATGAAGTTGCAAAAATGAATCATGTTAAAAAGATCCAGGATCCGCAAAAGTTGCAAGAACGAACAGAAGCACAGGAACTTGTAAAATCTGTCGTGACGCGGCGTAGAGTTGAAAAAGAGTTATATAAAATGCGTGATGAAGGAATCATCCCAACAGAGTGGTGTGAACAGGATATGAAAACTGTTGCAAGGAATCTTCCAAACAGAATTTATACAGATTGTGTAAAAGAAGAACCGGAAGTAGTTCGAGCAGCAGGACAATATTTTGGAAAATTCTGTTCCGTTATTTCGATGAATTACGCACGAGAGATTATTCTCGGTCCGACTGGAGCAAAGTAAGGCGAAAGGAGGACACGAATGGTGGCAACAGCATTTAGTAGATTATGTACTTCTTGTAAAAAAAGATTTGCATACAAACAAACAGACGCCATCTTTGATGAGAATGGATATGGATATTCAACCAAGCTTGTGAAATGCAAACATTGTGGGCGATTAAATGTGATTCGATATTTTGAAGATGACTCGATGAAATTAAACAATGATAGAAAATATTATGATTATGACATGGTATAGAATAGGAGAATAATAAATAATGGCAAAACAGAAAGAAAAAAAACCGTTAGATAAAAAAGGCTGGGTTCAGACATTTGAATTGATTGGAAAAGCATGTATTAAAGATTACACATTCAAAATTGATGAACATTCTAAGAAAAGCGACTGGATTTACAATTCTATTAACCTGAATGTTGACTGCGGTGATAAATACGGAAAAGTTGGCTGCGAATTAATGGGTGGTTATGGAGCTGGCAGAAACAATGTTATTTATGTTCATGGCAAAGATGAGAATGGTGGAGATGATTTTGATAACAGATATCAGATTGATTTTGATGATCGATTTGACGAGGATATTCTAAAAGATATCGGAGAGCTTTGCTTTATCAAAATTGGTATTGAGAAGGATACAAAAGGTGAAGTTGTTATCAATAAATTCTTACATGCATATGATGCAATTAAATATCTGTCTGAAGCATTGCAGGATGGTATGGAGATTAAGGTAAGAGGGCAGTTAAAATATACTGTATATGACAAACATATACAAGTAAGAAAAGAAATTAACAGCATTTATCTTCCAAGAGAGAAGGAATTGAATACTTATGAAGCAGCATTTACTCAGTCGATGCTTCTTGACAAGTATTCAATCGGAAAAGCAGATAAAGATAAATGTGCGTTCCCGATAACGGCATACATTCTGGAGAAATTCAAAGAATATAATGGTAATGACTTGACTGAAGGTGGCGCTGTAAAAGGCGGAAAGTTTGTACCTTTGAGAAAGACATTTGAATATGTTTATGATCCGGAAGATGAAAAATCTATTGAGCGCGCAGGAAAACTTTTCAAAGTTAAGAAAAACGTGACATTGATTACTTGTCAAGGAGTATTTGTTGAAGGCGGTGCAGTGATCCAGACAACTGAAGACGATTTACCAGACGATATTAAAGAACTGGTAGAAATGGGAGTTTACAGTTTGGAAGAAGCATTAGCACTTTGTACAGAAAATGCTAGTAAAGAACGCAGGATGTTACTTACTAGACCAGTTATTAAGTTAGTTGGAGAAGACGGATCTAAGATTCCACAGATTCAGAAATTTGATTCTATGTATTCAGAAGATGATCTTGTATTAGATTATCTGATTGAAGCAGATGATGACGAAGAAGTGGATGAAGTAGAAGAAGATTCAGAAACTGATACAACGGATCAGGATGAAGAAATTGATTATGATTCAATGTTAGATTCGCTGCTTGATGATTAACTATAATAATTAAATTATACAAAGTACAGAAAGGAAACAAATACTATGGGATACGGAAAAAAGAATACAATTAAAATTGATCCTTTATCATATAATATTGGACTTATTGGGGAAAGTGGTATCGGAAAAACAACAATTATTAAAGAGATGTGCGAGAAACTTGTAGGTGAAGATGGATATCGTTTTCTTGAGTGTGGTAAAGAAGATGGCGCTGACGGTATTAATGGAATCAACTATTTGAATTGTCCGGAATGGTCAATGGATTATGATGAAGAAACAAACAGTATTGGATTTGAAGATTTTGTGGATGATGTCGTTGAGAATAAATCCACAGAATATCCTGATTTGAAAACAGTTGTTATTGATACATATGATCAGCTTGTAGAAATTGCAAAGCCAGAAGTTATTCGTATGCATAATGCGGAGAATCCTGAGAAACCGGTAAAATCTATTAAAGCAGCTTTTGGTGGTTATATGGCCGGAGAGGATAAGGCAACAGAAATTGTTCTGAATAAGTTATGGGAACTGAAATCGGTTGGTGTTCATTTCATTATTATTGGACACGTTAAGCAGCGTACACAAGACGATGTAACAACAGGACAGACATATACTTCTCTAACAACTAATATGTCAATGAGAGATTTTAATGCAATCAAAACAAAATTACATTTTCTTGGTGTTGCTTCTATTGATAGAGAAATCGTGCAGGAAAAGACTGGCAAGACTAAAAAGGAAGGTAAAAAAGATGTAGATATTATGAAAGGTGTAATTACAAGCGAAAGCCGTAAAATTACATTCCGTGATGATTCTTATTCTATCGATTCCAAATCAAGATTTGCTGACATTGTTCCGGAAATTGAATTTAGTTCAGATGCATTAATCAAGGCTCTTACAGATGCTATCAAAGCTGAAGCATCTAAAGGGAGTAAATCTGTTGATGAATTAAAGAAAGAACAGGATTCAGCTGCAGAAAAAAGAGCTGAAAAGATTGCAGAAGCTGAGGCAGAAGCTAAAATACAGAAAGAACTTAGTGAAATCACAGAAAAGATTAAGGCGTTCTGTATTGCTAATAAAGGTAAAACAGCAAAATTAAAACCACTTGTAGCTGCAGCTAAAGAAATGGGTTATGACAATCCGATGAAAGTAACAAATATTGATGACGCAAAAAAGATTCTTGAACTTACTGTTGCGTAAATAAATATTGCTCCCAGGGCTTCTGCCTTGGGATTTCTAAGGAGAATAACATTGAGTAAGGAAAATAAAAAGGACACAACTGGTTGGAAAAATGAAGACTTCTTACAAATGTGTGATTGGGTTGAAAGAGAATTGATGGGGTATTCTGGGACGCAGCGTTTGCATAAGAACGCATGTCTAAGGTTGCAGGGGCTAAGAAAAGGACAAAGTATGGCGAATAATTCTCATGAAATGTATGGAGAATATCCTATTGATGTTATTTTTAATACTTTTAAAGCGAACAAATATGTCATTTTAAAAGCAATAAAAGGAAAAACATTTAACAGCGAAGATCAGAAAATGGCTTACATTTGTGCTATTGTAAGCAGCCGAGTTAATGATATGTACACCAGAATGAAAAATGCAAAGAAAAGTGAAGAGAAGTCTGAAAAGATTGATATAGGAGCGCAAAATAGTGAAGCCGCTAAATATCAACGTCAGACTGAAGAAGTCGTAAATTCTACATTCGAGGGGATTTGGTAATTGACATCTATCACTACTAAGACGAAGGATCGCAGTAGTGCGAAAACAATGTCTCCTTTTGAAAAGGAATGTATTGAGACTATTAAAAAGGTAAATGAATATAAGTTAATTGCAGAAGCAAATGCAGTGTCTTCTATTTACAAGAACCCGGATTTAGTCAGAGACACTTCTTTGAAACTGGAAGATATAACAAATAATGCTTGGAGAGTATATTTTTCAATTGCAAACGATATTATCAATGTAGAACAAAAAAATACATTAGATGAAATTACAATCAATATGTATCTATCGAAACATTCAAAATTAAGTAAGAAATACGATGAATATGGTGGATATGGGAAGATTGAAAGTTCATTTACATACATCGAAGAGGCTAATTTTGATTCTTATGTGAATGAGGTAAAAAAGTGGAATGCTGTAATGAAATTAGCCCGAATGGGCTTTCCTGTAAAAGAAAAGTTAAGTAAATATGTCGATGCTAAAGCTGAAGATATATATAACGAACTTGAGGCACTTTTGAATCACACATTTATTAATGTGGAATCTGAAGTTAAAACTTATAATGCCTGCGACGGATTATTTGATTTGATTGATAAATTAAATGCTGGAAGTCAGGTAGGAATGCCACTTAAACATTGTGATATTTTGAACAGAGAAATTGGCGGCATTAATTTTAATGGAAACATTTATGGTCTAGGTGCCAATTCAGGTGTTGGAAAATCAACAACAGCAATCAACTATTTAATGCCTTCAGTGTTAGAACATAATGAAAAAATGGTCATTATGATTAATGAAGAAGATCAGGACAAAGTAAAGAAAGAGTTACTTGTCTGGGTTGCAAATAATTTATATAGTGCTGGACTACATAAATATATTTTACGTGATGGCCATTTTAGTAAAGATGTTTTAGATAAGCTTCGTAAGGCAGCAAAATATCTTGAAGAGTTAAAAGAACGCAGAAATATTACAATCGTTCCCTTTGAAAAATATACTGTCAAAGCAGCAATCAAAGTAATAAAAAAATACTCTAGCATGGGAGTAAGGCTATTTGTTCTGGATACATTAAAAGAATCATCTGATTCAAGAGACACAGAAACATGGAAATCTATGGAACGAGATATGGTTGATCTTTATGATGTTGTGAAACCAGCTGCTAAAAATGTAGCATTATTTGTTACATATCAGTTAGGGAAAGCTTCAGTAAAGATGAGGTATCTTACAAATAATGAAATTGGACAAGCAAAGAATATATTGGATGTATTTAGTGTGAATTTAATGATGCGTAAACCATTTGAAGATGAATTTCCTGGAGGTTCACATGAGATTAAAGCTTATAAATTGGCGGGAAAAAATAATTCCTCAAAGATTCCATATCATTTGGATCCGGATAAACATTATATGATCACATTTATTACTAAAAATAGATTTGGTGCTACAGACCAATTTCAGATAATCTCAGAGTATGATCTGAGTACAAATATGCACAAAGATGTTGCTATTTGTAATATAGCACAAGATTTTTAAGCGGAGAGTAAATATGACTGCATTAGAGATTAAGGAATACATTCAAAAAAATGGAAAAATACCTTATGTTTTAGAAAGCATTGGGTGTAGCAATATAGTATATCATGATAACAAGGATTATTATAGCTGCTCTAATGCGGTGGGTGGCGACTGTAACAATCCAGCCGCCATCAATATAAGAAATAATAAATATCTGAATTATCGAAATTATACCAGAGGAGTTGAATATGACGATGGTAAGGATTTAATTTCTTTAGTTCAGTATAATAAAAATATTGATTTTGCAAATGCAATGAAATATCTTCATAAACTTTTAGGATTGAAAAATTTATACAAAGTAAAAGAGGAGAAGAAAAAGCCGGATGATTCCTGGTTCGTGTTCTCAAGATTTGTGGTTAAGCGTAGGAAATGTGTCGTAAATGATTTTGATCCTATGAGTGAAGATATTTTAAATGATTTTGTTCCATATATTCATATTGATTTATTTCGCGAAGGGATTATAAAACGAACAATTAAAAAATTTGGACTTGGATATTCGTATAGATGGAGGAGAACAATATTTCCAATTAGATATTGGCTAGATGGAACTTTGATGGGATATAATGCCAGAAGTTCCATCGAAAATTGTTCTGAATTTGGAATATCAAAGTACTTTATAACACCTGGGATGCGAAAAGAAATTAATATATATGGATTGTGGGAAAATTATAAAGATATTCAGAAAGCAGGATATATTGTTATATTCGAGGCCGAGAAATCTGTTCTTAAAAGAGATAGCAGAATGGATCCAACCGGCGGTGCAATTGAAGGCCATGTACTTTCAGATGAGCAGGTGCGAATTATACTTGGCACCGGAGTAGAAGAAGTTATTATCGCGATGGATAATGATGTTCCAATAGAAGAGGTCTGGAATATGTGTGAGAAGTTTTACGGATTACGTAAAGTCAGCTACATTCGTGATAAATGGAAGCTGCTTGGCCCAAAGGACTCACCTGCAGATGCGCCAAATAAAATATACAATTTTCTGTTTAAATGGAGAATTCCTTATGATGAAAGTAAACACAGAGAATATTTAAAGAGTTTGAAAAAATAGTTGAGATTAAGCTATGAAGAACTGCAGAAGATGTGCGAGGCACTTGGAGTCGATAGACTCAATTCATGGAGCCGTGTAAACTGCGTACACAATGGTCTTTATGAGTATTTTTTGAAGTATGTATTACATAAAAAAGAGGATCGTGATGATTCTATTTATAAAGTAACTGGCGGTATTAGTCATGATATTATAGAGCGATTTTATACTGAAGAATTAGCTTATGAAAAAATGGCTGAAGAGTTTGATGAAGGATGGATGATGGCATTTGATATTGCTGATCTAAAATTTGTTCGTGGAGATGGTGCCAGAAACAATAGTATTGCAACTAAGTATTATTATGATTTGAAAAATTTCTTTGAGACACACGAGAAGATTACTGATCATATTGATATTGAAAAGTTTGTAACCGTAAAAGTTGGTGATGAATATTACCAGGGGTATATTGACGCTCTGGTGACAGATGAAAATGGTAATTATACTATATTAGATTGGAAGACAAGCAGCATATATAAGGGAGATAAAGCGAAAAATGAATGTGGGCAGTTGGTAATGTACTCTTTGGCTTTACATCAGATGGGAATTCCGTTTGAAAAAATCAAAATTGCATGGAATTTCCTTAAATATCAGTGTGTAACTGTTCAATCTAAAAAAGGTGTAAAGAAAGTAAGAGAAATCGAACGCTTTGAGCTTGGGGAGAAGCTACAGGCAAATGCAAAGATGTGGTTAAAAGAATTCGGATATGAAGAAAACATGTTGGAGTATCTGGATAAATTAGCTCAAACAAATGATATTACCTGTCTTCCACCGGAAGTACAGGAGAAATATGAATTGCATGATTGTTATGTATATGTTGACTTGACTCCGGAGTTGATTCAGTATTGGGAAAATTTTATTATCAATACTATGAAAATGATTCGTGATAAAGAAGCTACATATGCGGAACTAAAGGCAGCAGGAAAATATGATGAAGCAGATAAACTTTGGTGGGAAGATGAAGAGAGTCTAAAAAAGCAAAGTTATTATCTTACGAATTTGTGTGGTTATTCCACTAAACTTTATAAACCGTTAAAAGCTTATCTTGATGCTCAAGATGCAAAGAAAAATGGAGATATTTTGGGTACGAAAAATAAGCAGGATGAAGAATACGACATTGACAATTTAGATTGGCTTAACGATTTATAAGGAGATAAAATGGGACAGTATACTATTTATCATTGCCACTCAAACCGTTCTCTTCTTGATAGTTGTACTGGTTATAAAGAATATGCAGACCGTGTATCGGAGCTAGGGTATAAAGCCTTAGCTCTGACGGAACATGGTAATGCCTACAATTGGGTTGAAAAAAAGATGTATATCAATTCAAAAGGATTAAAATACATACACGGAGTTGAGTGTTATTTAACAGCTTCACTAGGAGAGAAGGTAAGGGACAATTATCATACAATTCTTTTGGCTAAGAACTATGAAGGTGTAAAAGAAATCAATCTTTTGATTGATAAATCTACACAACCGGATCATAGATATTATAAACCACGTATTACATTTGAAGAATTTTTTAATATTTCAGATAATGTAATCAAGATTTCTGCTTGTTTGGCATCACCTTTGAATAAATACCCAAAGGATGTCCAAAAGCAAATAGCGGAAAAGTCTGCAGTATTAAAGCAGGAACTGGCAAATAAAGTAGCTGAACTTGAAAAGCAAAAAAGTGATCAAAAAGCCATGATAAAGTGGTTCAAACAGTTTGATGACTTTGAAGAAGAGGAGTTACCGTGGGTAATAAACGGATGTATTCCGGGGGATTCATATTTGCATTATATCGAAGCTCAAATTGATAAGTTGAAGCAATATTATGATAATCTGCTTGAAGAAGTTCAGCTTATGAATGTGACAGCGAGAGAGACTTTTTATAAGTTACTGGAAACATATGATTACTATGAAATTCAGCCGCATGATTTTCCAGAGCAGAAACGATATAACGAATTTTTATATGCTGCATCAAAACAAACAGGGAAACCTTTAATCGCCGGAACAGATACACATAGCATTGATTATTATAAAGCTGAATGCAGAAGCATTTTACAGAAAGCAAAACGTATCGAATATGCTGATGAAGATAAATTTGATCTGACATTAAAGACTTACGAAGAGTTGGTTGAAATGTTTCGTGTTCAGAATTGCGATATTCCATTTGATGTGATTCTGCAAGCAATAGAAAATACAAATGTGATGGCTGATTCTGTTACTGATTTCAAACTTGATACTTCTGTAAAATATCCAAAATTATACGATAATGAAGAGGAAGTATTAAAGAAAAGAATTTTTGATAAATTGCATGAGAAAATTGATGCAGGAATTATCAAAAAGAAAAAAATTCCAGAATACGTGAAGCGTATCAAAGAGGAAATGCGTGTATTTAAAAAGATTAATATGATTGGATTTATGCTCTTTATGTCCGAACTGGTATGTTGGTGTTGGGAAAATGGTATACCAGTTGGGCCATGTAGAGGATCTGTAGGTGGTTCTACTGTTGCATACATAACAGATATCATTGATGTTGATCCAGTTATATGGAATACAATTTTCTCACGATTTGCAAATGAAGATCGTGAAGAGGTTGGAGATATCGATCTTGATATTTCACCAGATCAGCGAGAATTAGTTTACAATCACATCATTGAGTCATTTGGATATGATAAGACAGCATATATTCTTGCTATCGGAACTGTGTCTGATAAAGGCACTATTGATGAAATCGGGCGCGCTTTAGATATTCCACTTGATGAGGTTGCACATATTAAGGAAATGTATAGTGCCTATAAAGATACAATTGAATCAACCGGAAAAAGAATTAAAGAAATCGAAGATATGATTCATTTCGATGAAATTAAACAGGCAGATAAAGAATCAGAATATTATGGCCTACGTCGTGATTATGAAAATAAAATAACTGAGCGTGACAAGGCTATAAAGCAAATGAATGATTTGAAAGATAATCAGTACAGGAAATTGTTCTATTATTTTGATGGAATTAACGGCACTCCGGTTTCTCAGTCAATTCATCCGGCAGGCATTGTAGTTTCTCCGGTAACACTTCCAGACAACTATGGAACGTTTTGGAATGATGGAAAACGTATTATGTGTATTAATATGGAAGAAATTCATGATGGAGCCGGTCTTGTTAAATACGATTTACTTGGACTAAAGAATCTGGAAATTATTCGAAAGTGCTATGAATATGCCGGACTTCCATATCCAAAATCACATCAGATTAACTGGAATGATAAGAAGGTATGGAATGATATTGTTCTTTGTCCTGCTGGTGTATTTCAGTTCGAATCGCCATATGCATACGAAATGCTTAAGAATTATGGCCCACAATGTATCAACGATTTATCAATGATAAATGCGTCACTAAGACCATCTGGGGCTTCATATCGAGATAGGCTGCTGGCAGGTGAGACAAATAAAAATCCATCACCACTTATTGATGAATTGCTGAAAGACAATAGAGGATTTCTTATTTTTCAGGAGGACACCATTAAGTTTCTTCAAAATATATGCGGGTTAAGTGGGTCTGCTGCTGATAACGTTCGACGAGCAATCGGACGTAAACAGATGGATCGACTGCAGAAAGCTTTGCCTGATATTTTGAATGGGTATTGTAAAATGTCTTCTCAGCCAAGAGAAATAGCAGAGAAGGAAGCAAGGGCATTCTTACAGATTATTGAAGATAGTGCAAATTATCAATTTGGGTACAATCATTCTACAGGCTATTCTATGATTGGTTACATGTGTGCATTCTGTAGGTATTATTATCCAGAAGAATTCATTGCTGCATATTTAAACTGTGCAAACAATACAGATGATATTCTGATGGGGACTGAATTGGCGAAGATAAAGAACATTGAGATAAAAAATATCAAGTTTCGAAAATCCGGAGCTGAATATACCGTAGATAAAGCGAATCATGCATTATATAAGGGTATTGCATCAATTAAATTCTGTAATGCTCAAATAGCAGATGATCTTCTTGAGCTGGCAACGAATCAATATAACAATTTTACAGAAGTTCTGGCAGATGTAAATACAAAAACATCTGTGAATTCCAGACAGTTAACGATTCTTATTGGATTAAATTATTTCGAGGAGTTTGGAAAAAATCAGTATTTGATGCAAGTATCCGAGATCTACGACAAATTTGCTTTGTGTAAGATTATCAGTAAAAAAAAGATGGAAAGTCTTGGCTTGACAGAGTATCTGATGAAGAAATATGCCGGGAAAGAGACTGCTTCTCAATATAGGGATTTGGATAATACAGGGCTTATAGCTGAATTATCTAATCGTTTAGAAAATAAAGCAATGTCTGTTATTAATCAGGTGAAGTTTGAAAAGGAATATTTACAATATGTCGTATATGTAAATCCAAAAGTAAATCAATGTTTTTACGTCGTGACAGATTATAAAACTTTCAAGGAAGTCAGAAAACCATATTGTGTATTACATAATATTAAAACCGGAGAGGATGTAAAAGCAAGAGTAACCAGTATAAAAGTATATCAGGATAATCCATTTGGTGAATTTTCTATTTTGAAAGTCCCACACTTTACAAAGAAAAAGAAGAAAAAATGTGTGAATGGAACATGGCAGGAAACAGATGAACTTGAAAATATACTTGATGAATATGAAGTAATTAAATAGGTGTGAATATGAGTAAAAAAGAAGTGAAATTTAATTGTAAAATCGTAAAGTGCATGTATAATTCGGAGGATTATAAGATTTATGCTACAGATGTAGATAAAAAAGAGTTTCCCAATATTAAACATAATAAATATGATAATGTTACTATTTATGGAAACGTACATAATTTAGTAGTTTCACAGTCGTATGAAATTACGGCTGTGGAACAGCTCGATAAATATGGTTTTGGGTATGATATTGTAAATGTGAGAATGGATAAGCCTAAAAATGAAGAAGAAGTTTATATGTTCTTAAGAGAAATTTTAACTGAGAACCAGGCAGGAGTACTTTGGCAGCATTATCCAGATATTATTGATATTGTGTTAAGAGGAGAAGATGACACTGTTGATCTTGATAAATTAAAAGGCATCGGAGAAAAAACATTTGAAACTATTAAAACAAAAATAATTGAGAATTATTGTATCTATGATTTAGTAATTGAATTTGGTGGAATTCTCACAATGTCAATGTTAAAGAAATTATATGATGAATTTAAATCAATCCCTAAAATGAAACAAGAATTGAGGAAACAACCATATAAATCTTTGACAAAAATATCTGGTGTAGGTTTTATTAAGGCAGATAGTATTCTTTTAGAATTGCAGAGACTTGGCAAGATCAATTTTCCGTTTGAATTAAAATCATCTGCGCAAAGATGTGCAGCATGTATGGAATATTATTTGGAAGAGAATCAAAAAGAGGGAAATACTAAAATGGATCTCCGCGATCTCAGAAAACAGGTTGTAAGACTTGTTCCTGCTTGTTCATCACATTATGTTGAATGTTTAAAGGATCCAGATATTTATTATAACAAAGATACTTTTGAGGTATCTTTAAAATCTACACATGATACTGAAACTGCTATAGCTGCTGTATTATTTTCAGCAAACTTAAAACCTAAAATATGGGATTTTGACTGGAAGAGCTATCAGACGTCAGGAGAGTATCATTTAACTGACGAACAAACCAGTGCATTGGAATGTATATGTAACAATAATATTATGATATTGAATGGTTTTGCAGGATCAGGTAAAAGTGCTACTTCTGCAATGATCATTAAAATGTTAGAGGATAACAATATCTCATATACTTTAATGGCTCCAACAGGACGTGCTGCAAAAGTGTTGAGCGATTATACTGGTAAACCAGCAGCTACAATTCATCGTGGCTTAGGTTATATGCCGAAGAATAGGTGGGGATATGATAGTGAATACAAACTCCCATTTGATGTTGTTCTTGTAGATGAATTCTCTATGACAGATATATTTCTGTTCTTACATTTGTGTGACGCAATTGATTTTAACAGAACGAAACTTATCGTTGTAGGTGATTCAGCGCAGCTTCCATCTGTTGGGCCGGGAAATCTACTTTACGATATGATCAATTCATTTATTATACCTACAGTGACTTTGAATCAAATTTTCAGGTATGCTGAGGGTGGGTTAATGAAAGTTGCTACTGATGTTAGAAATATGAAACCATATTTATATGATTTGAGTAATGGTATGGTAAAATTTGGCAAGGATTATACTTTTATTAATGCTAATAATGAACAAGCAGTAAAATGTGCAATTGGATTATATCAGAAGCTTCTTTCTCAATATGTTCCTGAAGATATCCTTGTTCTATCTGCTTTCAATAAAGGTGATTGTGGTACTATTGCAATTAATAATGCAATCCAGAAAATTGCTAATCCAAACTATGGATCAGAAAAATGTATCAAATCTGGAGATACGACATATTACGTTGGTGATATAGTAATTCAGATCAAAAATAATTATGAAGCAGAAGTGGATATGGGGGATATGAATATAGAAAATGCTTCTCAAAATGATGAACCTTCTATAAAGAACACATTTATTCCTAATGGTATGTTAGGAAAGATTATTGATATTTATGACGAAATTATTCCATATACAAATGAACATAAGACAGGCGCTATTATTGATTTTGATGGTGTCAGAGTAAAATATGAAAAATCAGAAATGTCAATGTTGCTGCTTGGATATGCAATTTCTATTCATAAAAGCCAAGGAGGAAGTGCTAAGGTGACGATTACACTTACACCATCTTGTCATGCTTATATGATGAATTCTAATTTATTATATGTGGCATTAACACGTACAAAAGAAAAATGCTTTCATATTGGAGATAAAGACACTGTAAACAGATCCATTAAAAAGAAAGAGAATTTTAAGAGGAACACTTTTTTATTAGATATATTAAAGAAGTTAAAAATTAAATTAAACAAAAAGGAGAGCAAATGAAGTCAGAATTATTTAAAAACGAATTAAAAACAATTACTTCAGATGATATTCGTGATTTTGCAAAAGTTGTTTTGGACGATGCCCCAGACTATTTTTTCAAAGTTGCGGCAAGTTCTACAGGTAAATATCACCCGGCATACGCGCTGGGTGATGGCGGTTTAATGCGTCATACAAAAGCAGTATTAAGGATTTACAATTATATCATCGGATTAGAACAGTACCAGAATCAGTTTGATGAGAGATGGATAGATCTTGGACGTGTTGCTTGTTTGGCACATGATATTCAAAAGTCTGGTACTGCAGAAATATATGAAGAAAAGGCAAAGGATGGAAAAAAGGTGTTTACTGTATTTAATCATCCGTTGTTGGCAGCAGAATATATTCGTAATTATAAAGGATTATATCTCGAAGATGATGAACTTGAGATTATTGCTGATGCTGTTTCGTCTCATATGGGACAATGGAACACAAGTGATAGAGAAAGTATTGTATTACCAAAGCCAAAATCACAGTTAGGGAAAATTGTACATGTAGCAGATTATTTGGCTTCCAGAAAAGACATTGATATTTCTTTTAAAGATGATACTGATGCATATGATTTACCGGATATTGAGACATACAAATGTCCATACAAAAAGCATAAGGATGAATTACTGACAGATGTTGCAAAGACAGATCCTGAGTATCTGGAGTGGCTACATGAAAATGTTAATATGAGAGAACCTATGAAAACATTCGTAAATGAACTTTTAAAAAATAAAACAAATTAAATTAACTTTTAGTATTGACATCAGAAGCCTACGGTGCTATTATAATGGCACAGGGAAAACAAATTAAATTAACTCAAGGAGATATGTGGACATGAAAGTAACCCTTACAGAAATGCACTCAATTAGAGATGCAATCAGAACAATGTACATGAGCAAAAGAACATGGAATAGAGAGATAGAGCAGCAGCTCAAAGAAATGGTAGATCATTGCACAGATCGTTATGGGAGGCCATTAGATTTGCCAGAGGATGATGAATTAAAAATTAAATTCGACAAAGAAGTAGCAAAACTTCTTAAATGGGGACAAAAGCATATCACAATGCTGCGATTTGAAGATATTTCAGTTGTTGTAGAAGGTCTTCATAGAGGAGCAACCGACGATCTTGACTCCCACGCAAAGAGAATGGATAACAGAATTATTCGTAGCAGTACAAGGCTTGCAGATTACCATGAAGGAGAAGTTTCTGAATGGTATGAAGATAAAATTATCACATGGGATGAAGTATTGAAATATCTTGGTATGAAAGTTCCTGGTGAGATTAGTTATTATGGTGATACTTATGTAAGGTCAAATAATGGTTTCATCAAAAGAGGATTAGAAAATAATAAAGATGTAAAACGTGGTTTATATCCACTGGCAATTCCCATGAATTTTACTTTCAAAATAAACATTACTGAATTAGCGCATATTTATGTTGAGAGAGGATCAAAAGATGGTGGCGCTCATGGAACAGCTGCACCGGAGCTTCAGATCATGATTGAAGATTTAATTAATCAGATTGAGTCTTGGTATCCGGGAATTAATAGAGAATTACTTTTAAAGATTGCGAGTAATAATGTATGAATGTATATTTTGCAAACGGAACTAATATTGTAGTTGGATGCGATAATGAAAAAGATAGTTATTATTTTTGCCAGAAAGATGGTAATGAGTGTTGCAAGAAAGATACTTGCAAAAGATTTCTTGATTCAGATGGCAATGTAAGCACAAGACTTTTTAAGATTATGTGTAATGATGAAAATCATCACATCTTATATATACCGGAAAGGAATGAAACAAATAATGCATAAAAAGTTAGTATTTTTATTTATTGGAAGAACCGCTTCTGGTAAATCATCGCTTGCAAGATATATATGCGAGACATTAGGACTTCGACAGGTAAAAAGCATTACAACAAGACTGCCGCGCAAAGATGAAATAACAGGATATGAAGATCATTACTTTGTATCTGAGAGTGAATTCGATGAAATTAAATTTAAAGAAGGCTTTGTAGCGTATACTGAAATCAACGGAATTAAATATGGCACTACATATAATGAAATTGTGAATTCCGATATTTATGTAATTGATCCGAACGGAGCAAAGTATTTGAAAGAACATTGCAAAGATGAATTTAAATTTATCGAGATTTATTTTTCTTCCCCATTTGAATTAGCAAAAGACAGGTTCCTTAAAAGAGATGGATCAGAAGAAGAATTTTACTCCAGATATAACAGTGAAGATGAACAATTCACTAAATATGAAGAAGCTGAAGGGTATGACCACTTATTTGTGAATGATATGAGCTTTTCGAAAGCTGCAGAAGCATTATGTGACTTACTTAAGAGTGAAATGGAAAAGGAGAAATCGTTATGAATGTAGTTAAAAAGGATTTAACAGTTGAACCTTTTAACGATCAGAAAATTGTTGATGCTGTAAATAAGTCAGCATCACGAGTAATGGTCGAGTTAACAAATGATGATTATAAAAGAATCATAGATCTTGTTTGGGACGAGCTTATTGCTGATGATATAGATGAAAATACCACATGTACAGTAGAAGAATTACATAATGCAGTAGAATCCGCATTGGATGAATTTAATCCAAAGATTGCAAAATCTTATAAAGATTATCGTAATTATAAGAAAGAATTTGTTCATATGATGGATGACGTTTTCACCAAGAGTCAGGCTATCCGCTATATTGGTGATAAGAGTAATGCCAATACAGACAGTGCGCTTGTAGCTACAAAGCGAAGCCTGATCTTTAATGAACTGAACAAAAACTTGTATAGAAAATTCTTCATGACAAGAGATGAATTACAGGCATGCAAGGACGGATATATTTATATTCATGACCAGTCTGCCAGACTTGATACTATTAACTGTTGCTTATTTAGAGTTGGAGAAGTTATGAAAGGCGGCTTCGAAATGGGAAATGTCTGGTATAACGAACCAAATTCTCTTGATACTGCGTTTGATGTTATGGGTGATATTATCCTAAGCACTGCTGCACAGCAGTATGGCGGATTCACAGTACCGGAAGTAGACAAGATTTTGGAACCATATGCAGAAAAAAGTTATCAGAAATATTATAAAGAATTTTTTGAAGTTTTTGATTCCGATATTGATGGTGTTTATGTTGATGCTTTTTCAACATCAGAACATTTGATTGAAGAAAAAGCTTGTGAATATGCAACAAATAAAGTAAAACGTGATTTTGAACAGGGCTGGCAGGGAATTGAATATAAGTTAAATACTGTAGGATCATCAAGAGGTGATTATCCATTTGTAACAATGACATTCGGTCTCTCAACCACAAAATTTGGTAAAATGGCTTCTATCACATTCTTAAATGTTCATAAAGAAGGCCAAGGTAAGGCCGGTAATAAAAAACCTGTGTTATTCCCCAAATTGGTATTTTTATATGATGAGAATTTACATGGACCAGGAAAGGTTAATGAAGATGTATTTAATGCAGGTATTGAATGTAGTATGAAAACAATGTATCCAGACTGGTTATCTCTAACAGGTGAAGGATATGTACCAAGTATGTACAAAAAATATGGTACGGTTGTTAGTCCAATGGGGTGTCGCGCATTCTTAAGTCCTTGGTATGAAAAAGGTGGAATAGAACCGGAGGATGAGAACGATAAAGCAATTTTTGAAGGACGTTTCAATCTTGGTGTTGTAAGCCTTCATCTTCCAATGATTTTGGCAAAAGCGCAGCGTGAAAGTAGAGATTTCTATGAAGTATTGGATTATTATCTTGAGATGATACGTAGCATTCATAAGAGAACATATGACTATATTGGTGAAATGAAAGCTAGTACGAATCCATTGGCATATTGTGAAGGTGGCTTCCTTAATGGTTATTTAAAACCAGATGAAAAAATACGTTCAATTCTTAAACCTATGACTTTATCATTTGGAATTACTGCTTTGAATGAATTGCAGGAACTTTATAATAAGAAGTCATTAGTTGAGGATGGTAAGTTTGCTGTAGATGTAATGAAATACATTAATAAAAAGATTACTCAATTTAAACATGAGGACGGATTATTATATGCGATTTATGGAACTCCGGCCGAGAGCCTTTGCGGGCTTCAGGTAGAACAATTCCGTAAGATGTATGGCATTGTGAAAGGGGTTTCTGACAGAGAATATGTGAGCAACAGTTTCCACTGTGGAGTGTGGGAAGATATTACACCGATTCAGAAGCAGGATTTAGAAAATAGATTCTGGGATCTGTTTAATGGAGGCAAAATTCAATATGTTCGGTATCCAATCAATTATAATCGTGATGCTGTAATCACATTAGTTAGAAGAGCAATGTCTCTGGGATATTATGAAGGTGTAAATCTTTCACTTGCCTATTGTGATGACTGTGGGCATGAGGAACTTGAAATGGACGTGTGTCCGGTCTGCGGTTCCAAGAATCTGACAAAGATTGACCGTATGAATGGATATTTGTCTTATAGTAGAGTCCATGGAGATACACGATTAAATAAAGCGAAGATGGTTGAAATCGCAGAGAGGAAATCAATGTAATGAATTATCACGATATTAAACATGATGACATGAACAATGGGCCAGGATTAAGAGTCACGCTTTTTGTTTCCGGTTGTGATCATTATTGCAATGGCTGTCAAAACCCGGAAACATGGGATACCAAATCTGGAATTCCATTTGATAATACAGCAATAGAAGAGATTTTTGAACAGCTTGATAATGATTATATTTCTGGAATTACTTTTTCTGGAGGAGATCCGTTAAATGAAAATAACAGAGTTGAAGTTTGCAATTTAATTCATCAAATTCGATTGAAATATGGTAAAAGTAAATCTATTTGGATTTATACTGGATACACTTGGAATGAAATTATAGAAGAAGCATTTCCTATTTTAACAGATATTTTGTTAAATACAAATGTAATTGTAGACGGTATGTTTCAGAAAGATTTGGCAGATGTAAATTATCATTGGGCTGGATCAACTAATCAAAGAGTAATTGATGTGCAGAGATCACTTGAAGAGAAAAAGATCGTTCTGTATAAAGATGATATTAACAATGATTGATAAGCTATTAAAGCTTTGATATAAAAATTTAATTAAACAAAATACGGAGAAAAAGGAGAACTAAAAACATGGCAGAAATTACAATGAAATCAACAAAGGCAGAAATTATGGAAGCGTATAAGGCAGCAGTGGAGAAACTTGATACAAGAGACCGAATGATTGATGATCCTGCAAAAGAAGCAGCGAAGGCTAAAAAGGTAGAAGTTATCGAATCTGCAGATAAAACAGCTAAAGAAGATATTTTTAATCCAGAGATTATCAAGAAATACAATGATCTTACAGAAGCTATTGAAATTAAACAGCTTGAGTTAGATGAATTATATGGCATTGAGACAAAGGCCAACGCTATGGCAGCTATGATCAATGCTTATAAAGAGAAAAATGAAGAGTTAAAAGAGGCTCAGGCAGCGAAAGAAGCAGAGATTGAAGCTGAATTGGGTGAGAAAAAAGATACACTGAAAGCTGAAATTGAGGCACTCAAGCAGCAGAAACAGGAAATTATTGATTCTGTCAATGCAGAAGCTAAAGCAAGAGAAAATGAAATTAAATTAACTCGTAGTCGTGAGGAAGATGAATATACTTATAATCTGAAACGCAGTCGTAAAGCCGAAAATGATAAATGGGAAGATGAGAAAGCTGCTAGAGAAAAGATTTTGGAACTTAGAGAAACAGCGGCTCTTGAGAAAGAAACAGAACTGAATGCAAAAGCTGATCATGTAAAGGAATTAGAAGCAAAAGTAGAAGAGATTCCGACATTGATTGCAGCAGCAACAGAGGAAGGTATTAAAAAAGGTAAAGCCGATGCTGATAAATCAAATGCGTTTGAGGTCAGAGCACTTAAGAAAGATGCTGAATATCAGAAACAGCTTCTGGAAGATAAAAATGAAAGACTTGCAGAGGATCTGGCTAATGCGAGAGCAGAAAAAGTTGAATTACAGCAGAAACTTGACGATGCATATGCTCAGATGAGAGAACTTGCTGCTAAGACTGTAGAATCTACCGGTGGAGTTAAAATTCTGAACGGTCAGACTCAGCAGAATAATAAATGATAATTTAATTATACGGTATGCGTAAGAAAACGCATACCGTAGTAAGGAGAATTATATGAATCCGGTGTTTATATTTTTAGTATTAGTTGGAGCAGTAATTTTATGGTTTCTATTGTCTGCATTGTTTTATCCATTTGGACGATTCTTGCATAGAATCTGGAAAGATGCAGCAGATGAAATAAATAGAGAAGATCAAAACAAGGAGAAGAAAGATTAATGAAAAAAGGATTTTTAGGTAGTATTGGATTAGCAGTAATTATTGTAGCAGGATTAATTTGCGTAGCAAAGTGTACGGTAAGAGTACCTGCCGGTTACGTGGCGGTAAAATATGAGATGAATGGAGGAATTTCTGATGATACGCTTACTCAGGGATGGCATTTAGTTTCTCCAACGATCAAAACATCTTTATATTCAGTTGGTATCGAGCAGTCATATCTTACATCTGAAGATAAGGGTGATTCTCCAAAGGATGAAAGCTTTAAAACTCCTACTGCAGATGGTAAGCAACTTCTTGTAGATCTTGAGTTTTCATATAAATTTGATCAGGAACATGTTGCTGGTGTATTTACAAGATTTAAAGGTCAGTCCGGAGAAAGTGTAAAAAATACTTTCATTAAACCTAAAATGAAAGCATGGACACAGGAAGTGACTGCTAAGTATCCAGTAACAGATGTATTTGGTGATAAACGTCAAGAACTGAACGAGGCTCTTGACACATATCTGAAAAAGAAATTTGAGCCATATGGAATTATTATTGATACTGTAAACTTTACTTCAATTTCTACAGATGATGAAACTCAAGCAGCTATTCAGAAGAAAGTAAATGCACAGCAGGAACTGGAGCTTGCAAATATTGAAGCTAAGACTGCAAAAGTACAGGCAGATAAAGATAAAGAAGTTGCTCTTATTGCAGCAGAACAGGATAAAGAAAAAGCTGCTATTGAAGCTGAACAGGCAAAAATCACTGCGGAAGGTAAGGCGGAAGCTACAAAAATTAAAGCGGATGCTGAAGCAGAAGCAAATAAAAAGATCGCTGAGTCACTTACTCCAGAACTTATTGAGAAACAGAAGATTGATAAGTGGAATGGTGATGTGCCGAAGGTGCAAGGTGGAAATGCTGCAACAATTGTTGATGCAGGTGATTTAACATCAGGAACGGCAACTGTAAAAGGAGAATAATATGACGGGAATGTTACTTATTATTATGTAATTATTGGCATTAGCTTTAAGTTGGATCGTAACATGTGGAATTATAAAATTAATTACATTATGTTTCGGGGTCGCTTTCAGCTGGTTGATTGCTACAGGAATTTGGCTTGTAATCTTATTACTGAAATCAGTATTCGGGAAGTAGGCGGATATGGTTAAGTTTGAGTTTAAGTTTAAAACGTATGAAGACTTTTTATTAAACGCAATTAAATTAGAAGAGGAGAATAAACAAATGGCAAAATTAACAGGATATTATGCAGTAGCAGTAATTGAAGAAGGAACCGGTTATTGTAAGAAAGACTACTATTATGCAGTTTTTGATGACGGTAATACATATAAGGCCGGGGACCAGGTTTTAGTAAGTGGTTGTAATAAAGATGTTCTGACTATTAAAGAAATTTTAACAGTACCGGAAGCAAAAGAAAAAGGAAGAAAAGATATTACTGCTGAAATTATCTGTAGAGTTGATACATCTGCATATGACCAGCGTGTTGAAAATAGAAAGAAAGCTGAGAAGCTTAAAAAAGATATGGATGCCGTTATCAAACAGATGGATGTAACAAAGAAATATGAAATGTATGCGACTGAGAATCCAGAACTGGCGGCCTTGCTTGATCAGTATAAGGAGTTAACGAAATAATGATTAAAACGATATTAAAAAATATTGTGTTTTTCATTATCAGTGTGATATGCATGAGCGTTGTTATGAATAATGTTGTTCCGGATGGTTATTGGCCTTCTGCAATATCATTACTTATGTTAAGCGTTAACTACTTCATTTGGGGGTTATGCCAATAATCTGGGTAACCGGAGATACGCATGGGGATTGGATCCATAGAGTTAATATGGATTCTTTCCCCGAACAGCGTGAGATGTCGAAGGACGATTATGTGATAATTCTTGGAGATTTTGGGATATGGAGAGATTCACCACAGCAAAGGTGGTATCTGAATTGGCTTGAAGAGAGAAACTTTACTACACTCTTTATTGACGGAAATCATGAGAATTACGATATATTAGATTCTTATCCGGTAGAAGAATGGCATGGTGGTAAGGTGCATTTTATTAAACCATCAGTAATTCATCTTATGAGAGGACAGGTATTTGATATAGACGATTTAAAATTCTTTACCTTTGGAGGGGCTGCAAGTCATGATATTTCAGATGGAGTATTAGAGATTGACGATCCAAGAGTAAAGGAATGGAGGGATGATCCGGATAAAATGTACCGAATCAATCACATTTCATGGTGGGAGCGAGAAATGCCAGATGAAAAAGAGATGGATGAGGGTATAAAGAATCTGGCAGAACATGATAATAAAGTAGATTTTATCCTGACACATTGTACAGCTTCTTCTACAGCAGCATTATTATCACATGGATTATATAAGCCAGATAAGTTAACTAATTATTTTGAAGAAATAAGGTGCAATGTTGATTATAAGCGTTGGTTGTGTGGACATTACCACGACAATAAAGCAATAACAATAAAAGATATAGTTCTATACGAACAGATTGTGAGAATTGCATAATGAAGAAAATAATAGATAAATTGGAGAAATGGATATATAACGATTCACTCGATCAATCACAAATAAACAATAAAGCTATGCTAGTAGCAGGATGCCCGATTATGATAGGCTTTTTAATAGGTCGAATAATTTCTGTGATATTAAAATTATTGGGAGTGTAAAAATAACTATGGATGAAAAAGATTATCTTATGGCATTAAAAGATGTATTGAAAAGAAAATACAGCCTTTCAGGAGAGGATGCAGCAGATATGATCCTATCTTCTTATATTATTTCTTTAATAGTGCTTTACCCAGAAGAGACGTTACATGATGACATTGAAGTACATGCAGATAATATTTATGAGGATCATCAAGCATCAAAAAAAACAAAAACAGAACGGTTATTGTTAGAGGCCGGGTACGAGGGAACAATATTTTTTACAAATCCATCTTATGAAGATGCGTTTCTTGGTATTTCTTCTGATGATAGAGCAATATATGATTACGAAAAAATGGTTGAATCTTTAGTTAACCATGAGGATATGACAGAAGATGAGGCTAGAGAATTTATAGATTACAATGCGACGTTCTATATTGAAGGTGGACCAATTATTTTGTATAGACTGGAGGAATAGTAATGCCGGAACGCAACAGAGGGTATTTAAGAGAACAAAGATTAAAAAGTATTGAAAAGAGACGCAGATTAATTAAAGATCAAAAATATTCCGGATGGTATCTTGGAAAATGGATTGATGAACTTGAATTTAAATCTGGTATATTAGCAAAAGGTCATAATGGCTTGCTTGGTCGAGGTGGTACTGCAGTAAAAACTAATACTCGTAAAGGACATGCTTCATATCGACATAAAGGCGCTTATGGTCCAGCAGATAACTATTCAAAACATGATAAGCAACAAGTTGAAGATGGGGCACAGCAAATTAAAGAATGGGAGAACGAAGATGGAAAAAGAGAAAAAGAAAGTTTTGATTGTAATTGATGTGCAGAATGATTTTGTAACCGGTTCACTTGGTACGCCGGAAGCTCAAGCTATTATTCCGAATGTAAAAGAGAAATTTGATGAATATAAGAATAATAAGAACTATGTAATTCTTACAAAGGATACTCATCATTCAGATTACGCAGATACTTCAGAGGGCAGAAAACTTCCTGAACATTGTATGTATGGTACTAAAGGTTGGGAAATTGTTGATGAACTTGATTATAAAAATCTCGATAGTTTTATGGTATGTTGTAAATCTACTTTTGGATTTGATGACTGGAATTGGGAAGAAATATTTAATACTACAGATGGTTCTTTATTAGATATTGAAATTATTGGCATATGCACAGATATCTGTGTTATTACGAACGCTCTTTTGATTAAAACTTATTATCCAGAGGCAAAAATCACAGTTGATGCATCATGTTGCGCAGGATCAACACCGGAAAAGCATAAAGCGGCTCTTGATGTAATGGAAAGCTGTCAGATTAATGTAATCAATAGAAATTAAATTAAACAATGGAGGGAATTAAAATGATGAATAATTTTATGAATGGAATGTTTGGAAAAATTGGTAGTGGAATGTGTAAGTTATCCATGAGCGGTAATATTGCAGTAAAAACTTCCAATGGATATAAGAGCTACAATGTTAAATCCGGAAAGCTCACAAACTGCGGCAATTTTGTATTTCCTGGAGTAGATGAGAACTTCTTCTTCGTCATTCCGACAAATAAGGTGGCTAAAGGAGATATTATTCTTGTAAATGGAAGACCCAAATGCGTTATTGAAGCAGATAAAACAAAGATCACTGTAATCAATTATGAGGACTCTACAGTTGAAACAATTCTGCCGGAGCGCCATGTATTTATGGGCAATACTTATTTCTATGGGAAAATTGTATCTATGTTCGGAAGTAATCTTGGAAAAGATAAGAATAGTGCAAACAAAATCTTTAAATATATGATGATGTCCCAGATGATCAATGGAGCGACCGGTACCGGAACTGGAACAGACAGTAATCCAATGAGTGCTATGATGCCATTTATGATGATGAATGGTGGTATGGGTGATGTATTTGACGGTATGTTTGATTTTGGCATGGATGATACAGACACAGAAGATAGTGAAGATGATGTAGAGGAGGAAGAATAATTATGGGAAGCGGAAGTTGGACAACGGCAAGTTTTGTAAATTATGCAACAACAAAAGGATATGACACTGATTCACGAGGAGTAATCACAAAAAGCTATTCTAATCAGGAAATGTTTAAATCAAAAGAACTTGATTCATCACTCAATCCTAAAAATGTCGTAAGAGAATGTTGTGATAGTAAAGAACATCCAAATACAGTTCCAGTTATTTTAGCTTTAGATGTTACCGGATCTATGGGGCAGGCAGCTGTTGAAATATCTAAAAAACTTAATAATATTATGACGAAATTATATGAACAAGTTGAAGATATTGAATTTATGGTAATGGGTATTGGCGATTTGTCATATGATAGGTTTCCAATACAGGCATCTCAGTTTGAATCCGATATTCGAATTGCAGAACAGCTTGAGAAAGTTTATTTTGAGTTTGGTGGTGGTGGTAATTCTTATGAATCTTACACTGCTGCATGGTATTTTGGTGCCAGACATACAAAGCTTGATTGTTGGAATAGAGGTAAAAAAGGAATAATTATCACAATTTGTGATGAGAGACTTAATCCTTATCTTCCAAGGACAGCATATTATTGTGGCTTATCAAATGCTACAGGAGATTCACTTCAGGCTGATGTAGAAACAAAAGACTTGTATACAGAAACTGCTGAGAAATTTGATATCTATCATATTAATGTAAATCATCGTGGTGGGTATGACCAAGAGCAAATTAAAAAATCATTTTTAGAATATCTTGATGATAAGCATTTTTGTACAATTAATAAACTTGATGATATTACAGATACAATTGTAGAAATTATTACTTCTGCAAATGAAAGCAACAACATCCCAGAAGTAACACCATTAGTTCAGGCAGAGACAGATGAATCAGGAGCTATTGTTTGGTAAGGAGAATAACTTATGAAAGATATAAAAATTGTCATCGGAGCAAACTTTGGTGACGAGGGTAAGGGCAAATTAACAGATTATTATACTAAAAATGCAGATAACTGTATCGTTGTGTGTTCAAATGGCGGCGCTCAGATATACCATTATGGTTTTTCTACTCTTGTAGCTTATATCCCATCTATAGGAAGAGGACACAATATTTTAAAAGCTATAGCTAATGATATTGGGTTACCGGAATATGAAACTTATGAAGAATTATATAAGGCACTTGAAGATGAAGGAACTGTACGAAGTATCATGGAAAACGACAAAGAAATAGAGTTTAAGTTCCATGCTCGTAAGTTAGAATACATAGCACTTTTTCTCAAACCTGCGATTGCAGGAGCTGATATTAGTCCTTTCTCGACTAAGAACTTACCCAAGTGTAATTACCCTATTCCTGATGAAGATTTAGCAGAATACAACGCTATTTTGGATTCTATGGACAGTAAGGATTACTTGTTAGTCTCTAGGGTAACCGATGCTTTTTTGACCAATAAACTTCAAAAAAGTAAGCAGTATAGGACAATTGATTTGAAAAAAGATATGAAGAAAAAATGTTTAAAAACTAAAGAATATATCCATTCATTAGGCGAATGGAATGAATATATTGAATATTTAAAAAAGGAGATTTGTAAATGAAAAGAATAGCAAAGTTTGAAAAAGTGAGCTTAGAAGAATTCATGAAAGATTGGTGTGATACATTCGAATTAGACGCCTCTGATGCTGACACGAGACGTGAAATAGAAGGCATTTATGGTAGTATTGAACTTCCTAAAAGAGCAACAGTAGGAAGTGCCGGTTATGACTTCTTCACACCGCTTACACTTAATATGAAACCAGGTGAAACAGTAAAAGTGCCAACTGGAATTAGATGTAAGATTGATGAAGGATGGGTACTGAAATGCTATCCAAGAAGCGGCCTTGGATTCAAATACCGTCTGCAGCTTGATAATACAGTAGGTATCATCGACAGTGATTACTATGATTCTGATAATGAAGGTCATATCTTTATTAAAGTTACTAATGATAGTAAAAGACCATGGAAAAATCTTAATGTACTTCGCGGAGAAGGATTCGCTCAGGGTATTTTTGTTGAATATGGTATTACTATTGATGATGAAGTTGCAGGAGTACGAAATGGTGGATTTGGAAGTACAACAGAGAATAAATAGGAGGGTTTTATGTGGATCAGAAGTCAAAATCAAGAAAATTATTTAGATGCATCTGGAAAGACATTTTCTATATATAATGGAAATCAGATTCGTATGAAATATGCAAATAGTTCTGTATTACTTGGAGAATATTCTTCTTCTAAAAAAGCACATAATGTATTGAATAAATTAAGAAAACAAAATGATAAATGGCATTCTATGAATGTATTTTATTCAAGTAATAATATGGGTTTAACTATTTCATCTATGAATAATGTACTTGCTGCACTAGAAGAAACCAATACATTTGAAATGCCACAGGATGAAGACGTGTAACTATGCTTACAACAGATAGAGAAAAGACTATATGCGAAAAATATAGCGCATATGATAAAAACAATCGTGTCCATTGTAATGAGTGTCCACTTATTAAAGGGGATCCTGCTCAACATGACTTCCGGTGCAAAGCGAATAGTCATTATAATAGACACACTCGTGAATGGGAATATGATGATTAAAAGTAAAAAAAAGAGGCACTCCGTATATGGTTAGTGCCTCTTTAAAGAAAAATGTGTATGGTTATATGTATGAATGCTATACATCAAATACAACCATGTATAGTATATCATTTTATTTGATAAAAAGAAAGGATAACTATGAAAATTCGACTAAATAATTCAGCAGATGCTACGGCTGTTGTATCTATTGCAAATAAGTTTAAAGATTGTGATATTGATGGAAAATTTGGAAGATATATTATAGATCTTAAATCTATTTTAGGAGTGTTATCATTTGAACTTCCAAAAACAATTGAAGTAGTAATTCAGAGTGACAATACTAAATTAATAGAAGATCTGGAGCATCAACTTGGATTTTGGAAAGTAGAAGAAGATGATCGCATTATCTGAGAAATATGCTCTAACTATAGATGAGGCTGCTCAATACTTTAATATAGGAAAGAATAAGTTACGTGAGCTTGTTAAAGAACCGGGATGTACTTTTGTCATGTACTCCGGTAATAGATGTCTGATAAAAAGACAGAAGTTTGAAAAATATTTAGATAGCATTGTCTATTTATAATTGAAAGAAGTCCGTATGTATGATATGATTAATGTAGAAAATTGCCTCATTGTACATACGGACTTTTTGAAAGGATGATGTATAATGGGAAAAGATTTAAAAGGTAAAGAACTCGGAAAGGGCATTTCACAGAGAAAGGACGGTAGATATCAAGCCCGATTTACAGATAGGTTCGGGAAGCGTAGATGCGTATACGGGATAACTTTAAAAGAAGTTAAAAATGCATTAATGAGTGAAGTTGTAGATAATTACAGTAAAAATAATGTAGTAGACTCCAATATGACTTTGGATCAGTGGTATGAAAAGTGGATGAGAGTATATAAAGAACCTGTTCTGAAGCCAAGTACAATTAGAATATATATACGTACATACCATTGCTATATAAAACCTGTGCTAGGCAGATTGCCATTGTCATCAATTACTAAATTGATGGTAACAGATTTACTTAACGGGCTGGGTAAAAGGTTACATAAAAGTACAGTCAATAATATACGTACAGTTTTGTGCGATTTATTCTCTTATGCTATGGATAATGATTTATGTACTAAAAACCCGGCAAAAGGCATAAAAATAATCGGAACTGACAAAAGAAAAATCGTTACCTTATCCCGTGAGGATCAAAGAGATTTCTTCTTTATGGCGAAAGGATGCTTCTATTATAATCTATATGTTGTCGCAGTTAATACAGGACTTCGCTCAGGAGAATTGAGAGCGCTTACTTTAGATGATATTGATTTTGAAAATAATACTATAAATGTTACTAAAACTTTAACTTATTTTAGAAAATCTTCAAAAGATGATTTTTTAGGATACAAAATCAGCATACCAAAAACTAAATCCAGTATAAGAACCGTACCGATGAATTCCATATGTAGAAAAGCAATTGAAGATCAAGTACAGCAGCTCAATACATTGCCACCGATTGATTATGACTCTGACGTTCTTGGCAAACTCCTTTTCGTGACAAGAAATAATAGACCCTTGATGGATGAAGTACTTGGTAGTTCGATACGTACAGTAAGAAATAATGTTAATAAAATTAGAGCATCTCAAAATCAGCCTTTGATGCCAAAATTTAGTGCGCATACATTTAGACACACATTTGCTACACGCTGTTTTGAGGCAGGAATCCCACCAAAGACAGTACAATCATATCTTGGACATACAAATATTCAGATGACCATGGATATCTATACAGAAGTTTTAAGTGATAAAAAAATGAGTGACATTAAGTTGTTAGAAAGTACGATGAACGATATAAATACGTGCAGAGCATTCCAAAAAATCAGCTAATTATAGAATGGTGTAAAAATGGTGTAAAATCAGTATTAGCACATTAAAACCATTGATTTTACAGGGATTTATAAACGACTTATAGAAAAATATAAGCATTTCCATGAGGAACATGAAATTAAATAAATATGACCATTTTTAACCATTATATATTGAATTTAAAGGATTAACATTCACGTATCATGTTATATCTTCACGTAACTTAACACAAAAATGGTGTACAAATGGTGTCAAAACTAAACAGTACAATGAGACAATTTTCCTAAAATAACTACCAGAGGAGGTAGGTAAATGATGTTAACACTCCGGTGACATCTTGTACCTTTAATAATTTTATGATATGATTATTTATAATTATGTCAGGAGGTACTTCAAATGAGAGGTAAAAGACGAGTAGTGGAATTAACAACTGAAGAAGTTAAAGCGCAGATTGCATCAACAGAAGAACAAATTACTAAGCTTACTGACGAGCTTAAGACTCTTAAATTGCAGAAAAAGAATCTTTCTAAAGATCTTGTTGCAGCAGAGAAGAAAGAAGCAGCCGTAAAAGAAGAACAGTCTATGAAAGATCTTGCCAAATTACTTCGAGAAAAAGGACTTTCTGTAGAAGACGTTCGGAATATGCTTGATAAATAAAATATAACAGAATAACATATATGTATGATAACTTTTTGGTTGTCATACATACACATTTTTTTAGTTTTCAGCAAAAAAATAAAAAAAATAGACAGAAGAATGCTCAACTGTCTATTTTTTTTATTGACATTACCACGCATTGTGTGGTAACCTTTTCCTGAAAGAGGTGAATAATTTGACTATTACAGAAATGAGAAATTACATAGGAGTCTCCAGAGCGGAGTTCTCCAGGCGCTATAACATTCCGCTCCGGACGCTTGAATCGTGGGAATCCGAAGTTCGAACTCCACCGGAATATGTTCTGCAATTATTGGAAGAGTCTGTTAGAAGAACAGATATCATAGAAGTCACATTTATATACGATACGCTTTTACAAAATGGTAAAATTTATCCATGGTCCAAAGCTAACGACAAATATGGCGCTGATCAAGCGGCGTATAAAACTGTGCTGAATATAGTTGATAGATTCCGGGAAAGGTATCATAATTGCGAATGGGAAGACGAAGATATAGATTACATCGATGCAATAGAAGGCTTTGCTACAAATCTCTTAATGGCAACATTGGGAAAAGGAGAGGCGAATGAATAGAGGAAGCGGTACTGGCTATATCCCAGATAAAAGCAATTTAATGTCAAGCACTTTGACGATGTTAGAATTTTTCAAAGACGGGGAAAAAGCTTTCTCCAACTTTTCAGCTTTTTTAGAATCGAATTATGATATAAGGTCTTCAAACACTGTCAGAATGACTTTCACCACGTTATGTAAGTGGAAGTTATTGTATGAGGTAGATTTCAAAACTTATGCACTCACAGATACAGGTGCTGACCTGCTAAAAACACATTCTGAAACTTCATTGGGCAGACAAATACAAAACAGTACGCTTTATTTTGGAGAAATTTTGCAAGAATTAGAAACAGAAGTGTTAACTGGATCAGCACTAAAACAGGCGGCAAACCAGAGATACGGTATGTCGTTCAAGTCGAGCAGCGACTTATCATGTCGCACTCAGTATTTGCTTGGATTGAGTTTTATTGAGAGAAGCTCAAAGAAGTATAGAATAACTTCACAAGGAAGAGATTTCTTGCAGTTATTAAAAGAAGAAGGTTTACTATCAGAGTGTATTAATAAAAAACCATATAAAAAACCAGAATTAAACAATCACATTAACCTTGAGTTGCCAAATAGCTTTTTGAAGAAGTGCCAAAAACAAAAGTTATTACCAGAGTTTGTATTACATGAACTTATGACATATTACGCAGACAATAAACTAAGTCTTGGCATTCAATCCAATGAAAAAAGGAGATAGATCATCCGATCATATCTCCTTTTTCATCTCGCATGTGCCATTCCATGTTTGGATTTTTCACATCAGCTACAGTTTCGAATACTTCACAATCCTGATCACATTCATCTTTCATGCAGGCACAAGCCATTTTTACCTTTTTAAAGTGCCCAGGTATCCCTTCATACTCTACACGCCACAATCCATTGTAGTGGAGCAGTTTGCAGAAGCCTGGTTTATATTCGTATCTTTTCATTTGTATTTACCTCTCTGAGAGAGTATAATAACACATATATAAACCTTGAACAATAGGAGACATATATGAAACAGATAGACAAAATCAAAAAAGATATAGCTGAAATTATAGAACCGTTTGAACTGGCAGGATATCTTGATGGCATAGCTACGGCTGCTGCAATATACTGTAAGAAAGAATATCCAGATGAAGTGATTTTTAAGGATGGAAAATTGAAAGAAGTTACTGTTTATGGAATGAGCTGTTATTTAAGCAAAGAATCAAAGTAAAAAAATGGGTAGCCAAGTATAATGCTTGACTACCCATAAATTATAGTACATTGTCTTTTGTATATCTGACTTCCAGAGATTCAATATCTGGAAGTAATTTCTCATGATAAATATCATTTCCACCAGCCTTTTCATAAAGCTTTCCCATCTCTAGGAATGTCTTTAATCCATCCGGTGTGATGTACCCTTGTGCCATAAAGTCTCTATGCATTCTCCAGAGAGAACTTCTAAATGATGCTACAGTACACTCATCTTGATTAGTTATAAAGTTCTGCATCAAAGTTGTAAGATCAGTAAGCTGTGTGCTTAGAGTATTTTGATTTGTTCTCAGATCATCTCTGATATTAATGGACTGATCATGATAATTATGCTGAGACTGCTCAAAATCAGCAATTTTCTGTTCCATATCAGACAACTTCTTCTCTAAAGCTTTCTTCTGTAGAGATGCTTTTGTTTCGAGACCAAGAACATCAAGAAGTTTCTCCCATCCAGCTTTTAAAGCTATAACAAGCATTGCACAAAGAAGTAAAGATATGATCACATTGATCTCACCAAACTCATGGATTTTCTGTATCTGTTCAATACCCATGACGTACCTCCTTATGCCTTAATGATATATTTGGCTGATACATAGCCAACATATTCATTTTTAGTAATTGATACTTTGTACCATCTGTTACCTTTAGTATCTTTTGTAACTCCGAGGACATTAACAAGATCGTCTTTATTTAACATCGGATACTCTGGAAGTAATGGATGTTCAGTACCGGGTTTTTTGCGAACATTCAATTTACTTGCAGTTACTTTTCCTACAAATGGATATTTTTTTGTAGTTGTTGCAGCAGGAGTATTAGGATTTTTAATGTTAGATTTTTCTACATACCCTATATATTTTGCAGCGATACGAACCTGATATCTTGTACCAGATTCACCGATGATATCCACAAGATTACCTGCATTAAGTTTAGGATATGTACTTAGCTTAGAAGCTCCTGTAGCGTCTGAGAATACATCTGTTCCATTAGCTGTACAAGAACCTACCCATGCAGTATAAGATGGCTGTACAGGTGCAGTAGATGTTAAAATGGATGTGACAATAGAATAGTCTGGACGACAGAATTTAGTCCCAGGGAGATTTGAATTATAATAACTCTTAGCATAAACTCCACCACCATTTGGAACAATAGAAGAGCCTCCTGAAGTGTTACCTTCAATAGTATAAAATTTATCTCCTTCGACTTTTGTTACTAATCCAGTATGAGCGAATGTACCATTACGATAGAAGATTACAATGTCTCCTCGCTGTGGATTTGCGTACTTTGTGAAGAGATTTCCAAGAGTAGGACAGTATACATAAGGCCAATGTTTAAGAAGCTTTTTAGCTGTCTCTAAGCCGAATGTTTTCATCATACACCAGCTCACAAATGCAGCGCACCAAGCCTGTGCCTGATACTGAGGATATACGTCTCTCCAGTATTTAGTGTAGTTATTGTAACCTGCATTTGCAGTTTTATCATCAAGCTGAGAGTTGGACTTCTTTTCGAGATAACCAACTTCAGCCCTTGCAGTAGCAATAAGAGCATCAATAGCTTTATCTTTATTCATAGTATCACTTCCTTGTGTAGTTGTTGGTTTGAGAGAGTTTGTAGAAGTAGTAGAAGATTTAGAATAGTCTTTATAGAATACACTTCGATCGGTTTTTGTTGGAATACCAGGAATGGTTGCCTTACTAGAATATTGCCATCCAATAACACCAGTAGAAGCAGGAACTCTTAATCTTTCCTGTAATTCACCGGTATCATTATTAGGATATCGAGCAACCCAACAATCATACTTTTTAGCACCTTCTGGTAACTGGTTCTGATACCAAGAATAGCCGCAATAAATACCAAATTTATATCCAGCTTTGACAATAATAGCTCTAAATGCTTCAATCATTTTCATCATTAAACTGTCAGATAAATTCTCCTGACATTTATCCTCTATATCAAGAAACACAGGATAATCCAGTTTTCTTTTATTCAATGTTTTAATAACTACATTTGCTTCATTTTTAATTTGAGCAATAGTAGTAGCATAGCTGTATTTATAGACTCCAACAGGAATTTTATTCTCAATACAGCCTTTATAATTAGGTTCGAATGTGCTATCAACAATATTTCCTTTTTCTGTAATTCTTAGGATAGCGAAACCCATTCCATAACTAGCAACAGTTTTCCAGTCGATGTTTCCATTCCATCTGGAAACATCAATTCCTTTAATTTCTGCCATAATATCAAGCCTCCTTTTAGTCAATAAAAAAGAGAGGCTTTTAATCCTCTCTTTCAAGTTCTTTCAACATATTAAGTTCTGATTCAGAAATAATCTCAAGCGCCCATTCATCTGGCACATAGTTTTTCATTCGCTTACTCATATTATTTTTTCTATAATATTTATTCCAGAAATACAGATTCCCAAGAGCACGAGCTTTATGCATAACACATATATAAGTAGCTTTTGAGTCAGGAGTACCATTCACTTGATAATCATAACCAGAACAATTAGAACATCCTGCAGCTATAGGACAATAGAAACATTCATCTGTACTCTGTGTCCTTCTATCTATTTTTGCCATACAATTAATTCTGCATTTATAACATTCTGTGCATCCTATACCATTATCTACATCACCAATAGAGTACGGTTCTTGCTCTCCATTAAGAGAAGATTCCATATATCTGATACATGGAAATATGCGACCTTGAGGATCGCAAGCAATCATTGAATTACCAACGCCTCCACACCAACTTTGTAAATCATCAGGATCTTTAGGCTGAAAGAAGTCTTCATTATAAAGGGAACAGAAGAAATCACGTTCAAAATCAAAATTCTGCTCCAAGAAATAATCAGATATGCGTTTCATTTGATCGTAAAGAACAGTTGCATGTACAGGTGTCCAACCCTTTTCATATACACAATTGGCATTGATTTCATCATATCCAAGATCGACCATGTGCTTAATAGCATCGTATAGAAAGCTGATATTGCCCGGAGCAATTGTGATCTTGCTTCCCATATGATTTCCACGTTTCATCCAATCTGACGCAGCATCGACAGCTATGTCATAACTTGGACCACCATCTGGAAAAACTCGACAGGAATCATGTAATTCTTTATTCCCATCAATAGTAACTGAGAAAGATAATCTATTGGCCCACTTACGAAGAAATGCTTGTACTTTTTCGTCTCTGTATAAAACACCATTTGAACAAATAGAGAACATAGTTTTCATGGCCCAAGGATGATCCAACTCTATGAGTTTATCCATAATATAAGTACAGATTTGATCTATAAGTTCTATCTCAAGAAAGGGTTCTCCTCCAATGAAATCTACAACCAATCCAGGAGATTTCTCTGGATTGATATAAGATTTAAAACCTTTTTCACCTGATACAACTAAATCAAAGAATTTCTTAGCTGTTTCAAACGACATTCGATTTTTTCCTTTGTGTCCTTGGTAACAATATAGACACGCAAGGTTGCAATCATCAGTTACTTGAAAAGTGATACTCTGTGTTAATATTCTTTGTCCGTCATCGGTTTTTACCTTCTTAGATGGATAAAGTCTAGCTATCTGATCCGAATATTGTTCTGTTCTTTTCATGCTATTCCCTCTAATTCTGGAATCTCACAATTACATTTAATAGTAATAGTCATTTCATCAGAATTATTTGGAATAATCCAACTATACTGATGACCTTCGAGGTATTCTGGGATGTATTCCTTTGCCATCTCATTTGCAAGAGCAGCATACTTTCTCTGTAATTCTGCACCACGTTTATTGTAAGACATAAGAGTATCTCCATTGATGAGTTCTAAATCGCTTGGATGTGATTCAATAACTCTCTGTACAATGTCTTTTACGAAGTTTAATTCAAAATTAACTCTTTCAAGCTCTGTAGCTTTTTCTTTATCAACCTTTACGATTATTTTTCTCATATCCTTATATTCCTTTCATTCTTAATTATTTATCAGAAGCTGTTTCCGTTTTTTCTTTAGTTTCTTCTTTAGTTTTTTCTGTTGTTGTTTCAGTGGTCTCAGTAGGAGCTATGGTTTTATCTGTAGCTAATGAGATATTAATAACACTTCTTTCATTGGAGATTTCTTCTGAAATACTTTCAATTTTCATTCCAGTATAATCTTTCTGGGTATTCCCATAAATAATTTTAAAACCTGTTCTATTTTCATCAGTAATCATATCCTTAATAGTGTTTAAAGATTTATCAGAGTTGAAGATAGAAATAGTAGCCACGATATTTCTATTCATATCATTTCCCAACCCATCTTTATATCCTTCATATGAATATGTATCGTTAGCACGAGTAATAGTTAGTTCTTGTCCATCTTTTAAAATAAGTTTCATAACAATTCCTCCTGTAATTTAAACATGGACCAAAGCATTACACTTTGATCCATGATCCGTTTTGTTTTACAAATATTTTTCCTGATTTACGGGTGATTCGACAGAAACCATTTCCGGTATGCCCTGTTTCATTTGTTCCATCAGGTGATTTAAATGATTGATTTCCTGCTATAGTTTGCGCATTGGTAAGGTAGTAAGAAGAATTTACATAATTACCACTTGGATAATTAGCAGCAGTAGCTGAAGTGTAAACATATCCTGAACCTCCGCCATTATAGCCTTGGTAGTTAGTGCTATCACTATAATCAGAACATGCACCACCGCCATACCAGCCGCCTCCGCCACCGCCGGAACCATAATTATAATTAGTTCCAGAAGTTGTTGCAGAACCACCTTGACCAAACGAACCATTTGTACCTGCAGCAGTTTGTGTAGCTCCATATCCAGAAGCAGAAGAACCACCAGTAGTTCCGCCGCCATATTTTGTTGTAAGCGAATTTTCTGATGATGAACCTCCACCGCCACCAGCGACAATAACTCTAGCATAAAGATCATTTTTTTCTATACGAACATCGGTTGCACCGCCGCCGCCTTGTCCATAACTACTATAATTATAAGTTCTTGAACAACCTTTTCCTCCTCCGTTAAATCCACCAGGTGTTTCACCTGTTGAAGTTGTAGCTTCTGGTTGTCCACCAACATAAATATATAAATCCGTAGAATTTTTAGTTAGAGTTATGGTTCCGACAGAATATCCTCCAGCACCACCATAATAACTACTATATGAACCTCCTTGAGCACCCCAGCATTCTATTGTATATTTTCCTCTTGGAAGTGATATAGCTTGAGCTGTTCCTGTATAAGCAAAATCCATTACGGCATTAGCGCCAGCATCATAAATTTTATTGTTCATCTTCATAAATACTGGAGCTGCTTTTTTAATTTCATTATTCATTTTACAATGTAGAGTTTTCTTTTTGATATAACAGGTAATCCTACAATAGCCATTATCAGAATGACCAGTTTCTGTAGTGCCAGAAGGAGATTTAAAAGATTCATTGCCAGATAAATTAGAAGCATCAGAAAGATAGTAAGATGAATTTAGAAGACAGCCTTGAGGATAGTTAGAAGCAGAAGAGGAAGTATAAACGTAACCAGAACCACCTCCGCCACCGCCATCATCATCTCCAGGACCATCAGGATAAGTACCTTGTCCACCGTACCATCCTCCGCCACCGGCTCCACCATAACCTGAAGCGTAATAACATCCAAAACCACCGAAACCAAAACCAGCAGCACAATTAGAAGAAGAGTTTGTAGTACCTTGTGAATTAATAGCACTTAAAGATGAATATGAAGCAGTTTGAGATCCACCATATCCATATGAACCATATCCAAAATTTCCCCTAGTACCAGATACACCACCTGCATACCCACCACTATAATTAGGACTACCATCAGAACCACCGCCACCTGCAACGATAACACGGGCATATAAAGAAGCACTTCCAATACGAATATCAGTAGCGCCACCACCACCTTTATAATTGTATCTATATCCACCACCATTGAAACCTCCGGGATAGATTGAATTTGATGCTGATGTAACAGAATTTCCAGATCCACCGACATATATGTATATAGTAGTTTTTTGAGTCAATGTTAAAGTCCCTGTAGAATAGCCACCTTTTCCACCATAACTAGAATTAGAACGATAACCTCCCTGTGCTCCCCAGCATTCAAGAACATATTTTCCAGGCTCAAGGGTTACAGATTGAGCTTTACCTGTATAAGCAAAATTCAATACACTCTTCTCTGAGTTTCCACCATACACAGAAGATACAGAACAAACAGCAGTACAATTGTTATCACATGAAGCTTCACAAGAAAAGCCGCATGAATTATCACAAGAACCACCACATCCACCTGTACAGGTTCCTTTGCACCCGCCAGTGCAGTCATTGGCGCAAGTGGTAGTGCAAGTAGTATTACAAGTGCCAGAACAACCACCAGAACAGGTAGAATCACAACCATAACAACCAGTATAACAACCGGAATCACAATTTCCTGAGCAATTACTTGAGCAAGATCCACCACAACTGGTGCAGTCGTTGGCACAAGAAGCAGTGCAAGTATGTTCGCAATCATAAGCACAAGTAGCAGTACATGCAGCATTGCAATCATTAGAGCACCTTTGAGCACAGGCGCTTGTACAGTCTCCATCACAGTTGTTCCCACAGCCAGTGCATCCGGTTACACAAGCATTTGTACAAGCTCCGGTACAGTCATTAGCACATTTGGCAGTACAGTCAGAACAAGTACTTCCTGAACCTCCCTTACAAGTTCCATCACAATATCCAGAACATCCACCAGTACAGTTAGTAGAGCAAGAACCACCACAAGAACCACCACATCCACCAGATGATGAATGAGTGCAGTCAGTAGAACAAGAAGTTCCACATCCATTACTACAAGCCATAAGCCTCACCTTCCTTTCAGTCTTTTATTCATAAGTAATCCAAATATCTCCATTTTTTCCGTCACTAGCTGCAGGTTCCGTTGTTGAAAGATGAATACCTATTTCAGCTAACGACCAACTTACGTTTCCAGATCCATTTACAGATTTACTTGTATTTCCTACAGTAACGGTTCTTGTTGTTCCCCAATTAGCAGTAGTAATATTAGCTGTACCATCAAAATTCGTACCATTAATAGTTCGTGCGGTTTTTAGTTTTTTAGCAGAGCCGCCACTACCTGTTCCGTGAAATATAATCGGCATAGTTAAGCCCTCCTTTTATAAATCTATGTGTTTCCAACCAGAGTTCGTTTTTACGTATAATCCATATTGTGTTGGGTTCAAATTTGTAATTCTGCAGAATCCACTGCCTGTGTGACCAGTTTCTGCTGATCCTGTAGGAGAAGTAAAAGAAGTGTTTCCTGCGATAGTCTGAGCATTTGTGAGATAATGAGTAGAATTTAGTAGACATCCGTTAGGGTAATTTTTAGCTGTAGAAGAGGTATAAACATATCCTGAGCCTCCTCCACCCCAACATCCATCAGAGTCAGAATCACTGTCATAGGCTCCACCACCGCCATACCAGCCGCCTCCGCCACCACCACAAGAGTAGCCTGAAGCATTTCCGCCTTGACCAAAAGTAGCCTGAGTGCTCGTGCTCCATGTTTTGCCACCTGCAGTTTGTGAGGCACTACCACCACATCTATTTTGACCTATAGTATAAGAACCAGTGGTATCATTGTAATATCCATCTCCACCATATTCTCCACCGCCACAACCACAAGGATTAGCATTGGCACTTGTTACACCAGCTCCGCCGCCACCTCCGGCTACGATAACTCTTGAATATAGAGAATTTTGACCTATACGAACATCTGTAGCTCCTCCACCACCTCTACCAGAAGAAATACCAGTTCCTCCACCATTGAATCCTGCAGCAGTAGAAGAGGAAGATCCAGCCCCACCAACAGATATATAAACAGTAGTTGCTTCAGTAAGAGTAATAGTACCCTTGGAATAACCACCGTATCCGCCTATGTAACTACTGTAAGTTCCTCCTTGGCCACCCCAGCATTCTATTGTATACGTACCTGGTTTTAGAGTTTTAGATTGTACTGAACCTGTATAATTAAAATCCATTATGTTGTTCTTAGCATGAGTAAGATATATTACATCTGATAATTTAGTGATTTTTACATGTCCATTACCAGAATGACCAGTTTCTGTAGAACCTGTTGGTGAAGGGAATGATTTGTTGCCAGCAATGGTTTGAGCATTAGAAAGATAATAAGTAGAATTTAGTAAACATCCAGAAGGATAATTTGAAGCAGTGGCAGAAGTGTAGACATAACCTGATCCACCACCAGCAGAATCACAATGTAATCCACCTCCATACCAGCCACCGCCTCCACCAGGCGCTACATCTGTAGAATTACTGGCTGATGCTCCACATCCGAATTTAGCTTGGACAGAATACCTATTAGGTTCCTCTGATGATCCTCCTGTACCAAAAGTAGTTTGTTTTCCGCCAGTGCCATGATAAACGCGGTTTGATAATCCATCTTGTCCTTTAGTACCTCCGCCAGCACCACCATTAGCTGCATTATTCCTAACGTCATATCCTGCAGATCCTCCGCCGCCTGCAACAATAATTCTACTTAATAGTGAGTTTGTATCTCGAATGTTATTTATAAAATAAGATGAGTGTGAAAATACAGGACTCATTAAAGAAATATCAGAAGCTCCACCGCCTCCGCCACCTACGCCAAAGTTGTTAGTACCATAACCATCACCGCCGCCATTAAAACCACCAGCAGTTCTAGTATTAAGGATGCCATTTTGACCTTGCCCTCCTACTGTTATATATATAGTGGTATTAGTTGAAACATTTAAAATACCAGTAGAATAACCACCTTTTCCACCATTACCATAAGTTCCGTTTGATTGATTGCTATTTCCACCTTGAGCGCCCCAGCATTCAAGTTTATATGCACCAGGAGTCAATGTAGCAGTTTGAACCGAACCAGTATAATCAAAATTCATAACAGAACCATTATAATTAGCAGATCCAACGCCGTACATTTTGTTGTTGTTTAATTTAAAATAAAAAGCAGTAGCTTTTTTTATTGAATTATTTATTCTGGCATATAGTGCCGTATTCTTGCATTCAATAACAGTAATTCGACAATAGCCATTACCAGAGTGCCCTGTCTCAGATGAACCTGTGGGAGAAACAAAAGAATTATTGCCTGCGATTGTTTGAGCGTCAGTAAGGTAATAAGAAGAGTTTAATAAACAACCTGATGGATAGTTTTTAGCTGTGGATGATGTGTAAACATAGCCTGAACCGCCTCCGCCACCTTCAGAATCAGATCCAGTAGAGTATGATGAAACGGAGTATCTACTCGCTCCACCATACCATCCTCCACCGCCAGCTCCGCCATTATATGTATTGCCACCAAGTCCAAAGCCAAATGAATTAGTTCCACCAGAAGTTTGAGAAGCTTGTGTTAATGAAGTGTTCCCAGATCCTGCGCCACCGGTTTCACCACCACCATATCCACCAGTTTCGTTATCTTCACCTGAACCGCCGCCGCCGCCTGCGACAATAACTCTAGCATATAATGAGTCTTGAGCAATTCTTACATCTGTAGCTCCGCCACCACCATTTCCAGGTTCACCTGTACTCTCGTGAGAAGCAAAACCACCGCCATTGAAACCTCCTTCAACTTTCACATTACCTGTAGAACTAGACATTCCACCTTGCCCACCGACATAAATATAACAAGTAGTTAATTGTGTTAAAGTTAGTGTTCCAATAGAATAACCACCAAGTCCAGAACCTGTAACTGTAGCAGAAGCACTATCTTGGCTCCGATTTCTACCTTGAGCACCCCAACACTCTAAAGTATAAATTCCTTTAGGTAATGTGATACTCTGAACAGCGCCAGTATAATTAAAATTTAAAATATCACCAGTTTTAATATTATTAGAATCAAACCCCTTAAGTTCTTCAGGCGCTCCGCTATAATACAATTTATTATTTACTAAGTCCTTAAAACAATATTTTTTATTATTATCTTTATATGGAATAAGGTTTAATATTAAATTTGAACCATCATAGAATTTAAAAGAGTATATATTTACATTGCTAAGTTTACTTATTGTGCCGTTCGTACACACTGCACCAATATGAAGTTTATTCGGAGCGGAATTTGATGAAACTGTATGTGTATATATTTTTGTTCCGTCACAATATACAGTATCTGGAGTGATTTTATAAGTATGTTTCCCATTTGGATTATATTTATTTTTATCTAATGTTTTGCTTGTTCCGAAATGATCTATTCTTATAGCACCGTTAACTACAAACATAGTAAAACTTGTTGAATCAGTTCCAGATTCTGTAGTTCTTAAACCAAAAATTGCACCAGTATCACTACCAGTACCGGTATATGCGCATGTAATTTCTATAGTACTATTACCATTAACTGTGACTCCAGAAAAAATATACTGTTGTCCGGTAAAACTTATATAATCTATTTCTTTACTCATCGCCATACACCACCCACATATCACCAGGTTTACCATCAGTTGTCTTAGGTTCTTCAGTAGAGAACGTCACATTCCTTAACTGAGATTTCATAATATCTGACTGATAAGCAGTTACAGCCCCATTAACGACCGGTTTATTCTGTAATCCATTATAATCAGTTGTACCCGGATCACCTTTATCTCCATAAACACCTATAACTGTTGGAGTAGTGTACAAATGATTATTGTTTGTCAAAACAAATTCATGATAACACCACAAATATTTGTTTGTAGATGTCATAACCTGAGCAGAAGTCGCCCACCCAGTAGTTTCCTTAGTAACACTTTGAGATTGAGAACTAGCAAGATAATGAGGGATAACACTTGATATGCCGACTCCCTGATCACCTTTAGGTAATGTAAAATTCAATATAGCATCTGTATCGGTGCCAGAATTAGTTACTGCAGCTGAAGAACCAGTTTCGGCAGTACCAATTTTAATAGTTGCATTCTTACCAACTCCGGCAAGACATTGTTCACCTTTATAAATTGCCATGTTATCGCCTCCTTTTATAAATCATTTCTTATAACAATAGTAATGGGAATATCTACAGTTGGTTTCTCGGTTGCTTTTATAGTAATTTGATTTGTAGTCTGCCCTCCGTCAGCTAACATTGCATTTTGGTAAGCTTCAATAGCAGCAGATGAAGCATTAGAAGCATAATCTATTTCTACAATATTTGAAGAAGTTACTCCAGATACGGATAATACATAACTATATGGGGCAGAAGATCCAGTCCATTTACTTGCTGTGAGAGTAGTATTAACAAGTGTACTTTTCTTTGCATATGTTTTTTCTGATTTAGTACTTGAAAACGTACTGTTGGCTGTTACAGATGAGTCGTTAATAACATTTGCAGAATCATATTCATCAATAACATTGTAATAGGTATTTGCGTTTAAAGTTCCAGCTTTCTTTTTTGCAAGATAATCAGCCTTTGTAATTTCAACAGGAACATTAAGTCCCATCTGAGATAAAGTAATGTCGGCAGTGCCATCGAATGAAGCACTACCAATCTTTCTTGCAGTAGCTAATTTTACAGCTGCGTTCGCATTGCCACCGGCTGAAGATGATCCAGCATAATTATGTGTGTGTCCAGTAGCAGATTTTCCATTTAGAGCAGTTGTAATAGCATTTTGAGTCATGGTGCCATCTGTAGCAGATCCTGTGGAAGTATAGAGTTTAGTTGTACCGGAATAGCTTGTAGTACCTACAGAATATGTCGTATTTGTAGGAATTACCCATGTACCATCTGCACGAAGAAATTTTAATTGTTCTCCTATATTAGGTGCAGGAACAAGACCAGCACTTCCGGCGGAAGAAGAAGTAGCACCCTTCATGTTTCCATAAGTATGATCGGTAAATAATGCATCTGCAGGCACTGACTTACCAAGTGTATATGAACAAGCTACTGGCTTACCACCTGAGAAATATACTGGCTGAGTTGATGATCCAGCATTAGAAGTAAGAGCAGCGGCAGATGATGCGCTACCTGCAGAAATAGCATATTTAACACTTTTTGTGGCATCAGCAGTATTGTCAACGTTGCCTAATCCAACTTCACTTTTAGTATGCGTATGTACTTTTGTAGCTTTTTCAGCTAATTTACTATTCATCTCAGTCTCGGTATAATAACGTTCATCATGATTATGAGATGCTGGTGGATAGCTGCTAGGCTTTTCAGTAACTCCAGACCATGGTACAGAAGTAGCAGTTCCGGCAGTATATACTGAATAACCAGCCTCAGAAGATAATTTGCTCTCATCAACAACATAATACATTTTTTCAGTCTTAGTTACTTTTACGGTATCACCAAGCTGAATATTAGCAGTAGTAAGTTTAAAACGTGCAGTATCATCTTCAACAATAACCAGACGTTCTAATGCTCCATGGGGAAGCCTTGCAATATCAATTGTTCCAAAGAGTTTACTTGCGTTGAGAGAAGTAATAGTTGAATCATTATGATTATGCGCAGAAGGAGTATAGGTAGAAGGTTTTCCTGTAATGTTACCCCATGCGACACTACTTGCAGTCGCAGCATTTCCTGTAACATTTACCGTCAGATTATTAGTAACAGGATTATATTTAAACTTATCGCTGTATGCTCGCTTTGTCTCTGTGGTAGAGTCAGAAAACCAAACATGTCTAGCTGCATCAGCAGTACCTTCTCCAGCGGATACATTTGTAGCTGTTCCTGCAGTAGTTGCACTATCAGCAGTAGTTGCATGTTTTACACTCTTATTTGCATCGGCAGTATTATCTACATTGCCAAGCCCTACCTGAGCTTTTGTATGAGTATGCCCGGCAGGAGAGTAAGCACTTGAATTTGTATATGCAGCAGATCCTAATCCATGAATAGGAACAGTAGTTTTATTACCATCTACAGTGAGTGTGATTTTTCCGTTTTCAGTAGCTTCTGAAATAGCAACAGACTTTACGGCTTTTGCTAGAGCAATATAAGTTTTGCTTGAGCTATCCCAACGATAAATAGTATTCGTAGCAGTATTTATATAAATAGTATTTATATCTCCAACAGACGGAAATAACTTATTGGAAGCATATGGAAGTATTTCTTTATGATTAGCTATACTTGTCTTCAAATAACCAACCAGTTCTGTTAATCCAGTGAGATTAAGAAATTGTTCTTTCATTTTGCATTAGTCACATCCTTCCATTTTTATTTTTAAAATAGAAGGAGAGCATTGCAGCCCTCCTCCCAATAAAATCAATTGTATTTTTACGCAGTAAATAAACCTTTGATAGACGCACTTGGAATTGCTTCATATCCATCTCCAACAAGCCCTTTAAGAGCGGTGATATCAGATGTGTTCTTAGCAATCTTCGGTTTTTCAGTAGCAAGATCTTTTTCTACAGCAGTAATTTTGCCTTCTGCTGTATCCATTCTGCCTTTAACAGCAGTAATATCTTCTGCATTCTTTGTGTCAGCAGCTTCTAATGTAGGAACTTTCTTTTCAAGAGCATCAATTCTACCTACAGCAGCTTCAAGATCAGCAGCTTTTGCATACTGAGAAAGATCAGAGTCTGCGAGAGCTTTAGATACATACTCAGCAATATAGCTTACAATATCTTTGGATGTAGCAGATTCTGGAAGAGTACCGATAAGAGTCTTCAGCTTTGTGATATCCTCTTTATTTGTTTTGATCTGAGAATTCATTGTAGCAGCATCAGATGTATGTGTAGAAATCCAATCAGAAATCTCTTTCAGTGTATCATATGCTTCTGGAGCATCTGCAACGATTTTAGCGACTGCATCTGCAACAGCTTTCTTTACTGATCCGTCACCAGTGCCATTCAGTGTTCCAATAGCTGCTGTATTAGCTGCAACGCTTGCTTTTAATGCAGAATCATCATACTGACCAGTAGTAACAGCTTCTTTGATATAAGCAACTACATTTTTAGCTTTTGCATCAGCAGGAATGGTACCAACATAAGACATTACTTCTGTTTTTGCTGTGTTAGCAGCGCCAGCAGCATCGAAATCTGCAACAGTCTTTCCAGAATCTACCAGATTACCATTTTCATCTAATCCTGCAAGATGACCTTTTACTGCACCTTTTACTTTGTCAGCTTTTCCTGTTGGCTGAGGAATAGTAATAGTAAATGCTGCTTCATCAATAGTTACTGGAGCAGTTTTTGTGTAGAAATAAAGTGTGTATCCGTCTTCTGACTGAGATACTGTTTTAATTGAGTTTTTGACAGCCTCACTGATTTTAGAGTCGATCTGTACGTTATGCAGATTTAAAAACTCCTGAAGATTAGAAAGTGTAGCGAACTGTAATTTTGCCATAATTAGTTTCCTCCTTGAAATATATTTGTTAAATCTTCGGAATCAATACCTCCGAGTTTTCGGTCTAAAGCAGAGTCAATATGTTCATCTAAAACATCCAGAACAGTTTCTTCAATGATATTTGAAACATATTCTTTTACAGAATCAGCACTTGCAAAATTCTGTTCATTAATCCAGCTTTCAGTGACATAACGATCAGTCGTATATTCACCATCTTGCTGAATGAAATACAATGTAATAGATTTTCCTTGCATTTTTGTGATTGTTGTGCTGGAAGTATCAGCATCATGAGATATAAGATACAGAACATCGTCTGCAGAAGATTGAACAGTAGTATTGTTTCCGCCAATGATACATTGGCCTTTTACTTTATAAATACCATCATCGAGTGATGATATCTTCACAGGAACAGTAAGTGTACCTATAAGATTTACAATAGGTACGTCAAATAATTTGTTATAAGATAAACTGTTGATATAGTCTACAACAGTGGACTTATCTTCAAGATTACCGATTATATTATCTAAAAGAGTAGAAAGCTCAGAAGATTTGACATAATTATCCAATCCGATTGTTTTCTTGACCTCTTCAATAATATGATCTTTATCTTCATCAGTCATAGATATGTCATAAGAGAAAAGCAGTTTATCTCCAGAGAAAAACATAAGATTTGATCCGATGCATTTTACATCTGTAATCTGTTTATCTCCTTTGACATATTCTAATGTGTTGTCGATGGTCACCCACGCTATACTCTTACTGTCTTGGATGTAACAAAGTCCTGGGTATTTTAGCACCCCTCTTTGTAAAGCCTTTTCTGCAATTTGCTTAGTCGATGCAGAATACCAGGTTGGAATTAACGCCATGCTGTGATCACCTCTTCAATTTGTCATATTCATATTTTGAAATTTCTTTTATTGCATAAATGTCATTATCAGGCGGAAAATTATAGAGACCTTCAATGTGCCATCCATATTTTCCGTCTGAACTTAAAATAGCCTGTGCTTCTGTGATATCACATAGAAGCAACAGACTATGTTTTTCCTGATATTTGATATACAGGATATGATTAAGGACATCTACGACTTCATCATTTTTGATTACTTTATAATACATGTGATATCCTCCTTATAAGAGGGGAATAGTTACCCCTCGCATGAAATTGAGAACATAAGTAAAATTCCAGAATTCTGTCCTGGATAAGAGAATCCATATGTTGCACCAGATTCATTAACCGTATACAACCAGTTTGCAACTGTAGCATTTGGAGATCTGGTCCAATAAGATTTATACTCTGCAGGAATAGAAGGTTTTGCTTTCTTTCTGGTATCATCATCTGTGAAATAAGCAATAGGAGCATTTGTTTCAGAAATATATGGTTCAGAAGTAGCAGTAGGATCAACTTCGTACAGAGATGGAACATAGAATCTGCAATTAGATACAGAAGTGTCATTAGATTTATTACCAATAGAAGAGTATACTTTTACAGGTTTGATCAAAGCTTTCCATAAAGGAGAGATTGCCTTAACCATACGAGTATTCAACCATGTATTTAATGTAGAATCAGCCCATCCACCTGCATTTGTGCTCTTATTATTATAAGGTTTTTCTGTACCAAGGAGATTAGAAGCAACAAATGTAATGTTAGCTCTCTTTGAAGCAACGTCAGACAGATAATATCCTTTAAACTTAGCCACTTCCATAGGGATTACTTCGTGGATCCATGCAGCAATATCCATACATTGTTCTTCACCAAGATCTGCGTACCAGACTTTAGCCCAATGTATAGTGCCTTTTGCAAAGTTTTCATATGCTCCATCGTCAGCTTTAGAACATCCAAATACGAGAGTGGAACTATGCTCTGGAATCCTGATCGCATTCAGAGTAGTAGAAGATACTTCTTTCCCAGTCATGTTTGAATTGTACACATAAAGCTTCTGACTTCCAGCTTCATGACGAAATACAATAATCTCTCGGTTTGTTCCAGCAGATGGAGTTATACTATCAGTATTCCATGAGAAACGAGGTTCCTGAGAATACCAAAGTCTGAATCCATTTGAACCATCACCTTGAAAACACTGAGCAAGAGTGGAGTTTACACTATTTCCTGAATCAAATTCAAAGTCAATAGCAATTGTAAAGTCTCTGTCTTTTTTCATGATTTTTAATCCGGTGTCAATATAGTTTGTTCCATCAAATTTAGTCGCAGCTGAAATAACTTCATGCTCTTCAATGTCGCCATAGCTATAATCAACACCAAGTTTGAAATCTAATGTATCTTTTAATGATAATGATTTTGCTTCAAGTCCCATTTTCATAAGAGTATAAAGCTCAACCTGTGTCATATTGGCCAGATCCTTACTATCAAAGTATCCATCTACGTATTCGCATGTTTCATATACTGCATTGATCGTTTTATTTCCATCGACAAATCCTGACTTATCCCATCCTTTAAACAGATTGTACTTATAAGCAGATTCCTCAGCAGTATATACAGGAGTATCACCTGTATATTTTACATAAGAACCATACTGGGCAGTAGATTCTTGAAGAGATAATCCTTTAGAAACATATTTTACAGTATATTCACGGATTTTACTGTCATATATAGCAGTAATAGTTCTGTCAGCAAAGATTCCTGTCATTGAACCTTCCCATCCTTTGAAGGTATAATCAAGCTTAATTGTGCTTTTCTTTGTAGGAATAGGAATCGGATTAACTTCTCTTGTAGTAGGATCAACAGCGTTTCCACCTTTATCTACGTACTGGATATCAAGAACTGTATTTTCTTCATCGTCGTTGACGAATGTTACTTTGAACTGAGTGATAATTGAATCGTAGGTAATCTCTAAATCTGGCCATAATTCAGCGAATTCATCCAGCCTTTGCTGTCTCATAACAGGAATGTGTACAGTTCCCATAAGAACAGAATGTACAGAGTTATATCCGTTATCATCAATACCAGTCATTTTTGCTAATCTGTCAAGCAGAGTAGTATCGTCCAGTTCCCAATTGATGCCAGTTACACGAACTCTGGTTAATCCAGTAGCTTTATTGATAATGTCTTTTGCATCCAAAGTATTGCAGTTATCAAGAGACAGAGTAGTAAAATTTGCATAACTTGCTATAGTAAGATCGGTCAATCTATACAGGTTCTTTCCGGTAAGAGATGCGATGGCAGGAAGATGAGCAGTTTCAATCTTTCCGCCAGGAGCAAAGATAACACCTGTAATACCAGATCCTTCTGCTAGAAACTCTTCGAGATTTTTACAGTTAGAAAGGTCGATTGTCTTTTTCAGGTTTGGCAGATTCTCAAGATTCAGTCGTTCCAGAAGAACATTCTGTCCGATTGAGAAATCATTCATATTTGTATTCTGATATCCTTCAACATCAGAACCAATAAGAATGTCTGTCATTTTTACACCCTGATTGAAATTTGTATATCCCGGATAGAATGGCGCAATATCACCAATGGATTGCATCAAAGATGCATTATATACATAGACCTCTGTATCGTTCATAGCAGCAATAGGAGATTTGACTGTATAAGTCTGACCTCTCTTAGCTCTTTGACGAACAAGGTTAGAACCAAATCTTACATCAACATAAGAATCAGCATAAGGAACAATATGGAATGTACCGTCCGGTTTTACACCAGTCCAGTTTGTTGGAGTGTAACCACGGATTGTGATTACATCTGAGGTAGTAGTAGAACCTACATATTTAGATGCAATATATTTCTCCTGATATTTCTGGAACTGTCGTCTCTGCTGTTTCTTGCTTCCGTTCATCATTTCCAGATAAGAAGTCGTACCTTTATCCTCGTAAGGTCTGAAATACTTTCTTCTCATATCAGCGATCCAGAGACGTTCCGGTTTATAATTCTGAAGAGTTTCGAATTTATTTAAGATACGGTTTGCAGACCATGTAAGTTTGGCCTCCATCTGAAGGAACATACTCTGCAGATCATCAAACATGTAATCTCTGATATAACAGAACACTTTACTATCAGATGCATTAAAGACTGATTTTGTTCCAATAGTATCAGTATCTTCATATCCGTAAGTAAGAGTTAATCCACCTTCATTATCATTACCCATTGCAGTATCGTTATCATAATCCATACATAAATCCCAGTGAACCAAATCTTCTGTATGCCAGAAAGTATTTTTTGCTCTGTTATCTACCATAGTATGTCTTTCGGTAAATAAGTAATAGAAGAGTAATGAGTCTTTAATAAAGTGCTGTTCAAACTCTTTTACAAATGTTTCAGAATCAGCATTTACAACCCAAGTCAAAAGATCGTTCCAAGCCTGTCTGCCAGCCTGAATTTCTTCTTCTGTACAATTTGGATTCTGATATCTCATTTCGAATGAAGTATCTCCACCCCATTCTTCATTTGATAAGTCATCAGATAAGAAACGGCACTGAGGATCAGTATTGTTTGACACTTCAACAATGAATTCTTTGTGATTTTCTGGATCCATTCCCTGTGCAACTGTATTTTTCTTACTGTTACCAATATCACCTGCAGCATAGAAGTGCCACTGACCATCTTTGAACTCTACAGCATTATCTACATCTGTTTCTTTTAAGAATACAACACAAGGATAGAACTGCATAGTATCACGTATACGAGGATCTTTCTTTCTAGCAGGACGGATATATGGGTTGAATTCCTGATATTCTCCTTGAAGACCTGCATTATTGATATTCTCAGAAGAAGCAATATTTACTTTGACATTGAAATAGTTGATTCCAATAGCATTTTCATCCATAGAATAAACATCGGCAGTTGTATCATCTGCGAATGTAAATCCATTCTTACAGTTAAGTTCCAGATTTCGACCAGAATCACCATAATATTCAGAAGAGGTTCCCTGTCCATTATGAATACCATCACGAGAGATCCAGTTATCAACAGGACGACCATTCTTATAGATCTGCTGTACAGATGTAAATGGTACTTTATTTTTCTTACCAGTTGTAAATACTGGTACTTCCAGTTTAATGATTCTCAAGTCTGGACATTTTTCGGCCAGTACATCAGGATCAAGTCCACCAGAAGAATCAAGAATATCATTGCGGTTGTATCGGTTGATAATTTCATTTGCATTTTTTGCATCAGCAATGAAGTTATCCAGAATCTCATCATCAGTAAGGTTCATTGTATAAGCTTTTATTCTGTATACAATAACGTCGCAGTCATCAGAACCGATTGTAATACCTACAGGATTTGTCTGCGTGAAACTATCAGAAGTGGCATACAGTTTTACTCTTGTAGGAATACCATCAACCCACATAACCATTTCTGTATATTCACTGTCCGGCAGAATATTAAATTCCAGCTCCATATAGTAATCTTCACAATATGGGACAGAGATTTCGTTCTGTTCAGATTTCAGTGTTGCTTCCTGAGCTTTTACAGTATAACCAAGATTATCTGCAAAACAGGAGAGTACTTGAGCTTCATAGTTCTTTACATTTGTACATTTATAAATGAATTTAAAGTTCTTGCCAGTTTTCTTTGCATCATCAGCAAATAACTGATATGGGATAGTAGCAGCAGTTCCTGCTTTTACGCAGAAATAAGTATCTCCATCTTCATCGACCTGATAACCACCATTTGTTGTATCAAAGTTATCTGACACTTCAATTGTAAGATTATCATTGATCTTCAGCCAGTCAGTTTCACCATTGTTTTTACCAGATGGATTAAAGTCAAATGCAAGGTTTGTAGTTACCGGAGATACATTGATATCCAGTTTCTCAATAGTAGCAGTAAGAATCTTTGTGATTCTACGGCAACTGATAGTAAGAGACTGTTTGCCTATTGCGGTAGACTTGTAGCTCCAGATCTGAGCAGTTCTTCCAACAGTAAGAGTAGAAGCAACTTTGCCATCAACAGAGAGTTTTACAGTAGCAGGATTATGTTCTGGATCATATACAACATATTTGATGCTTGTTGTATTGTACTGTTTTGCAGTAAATTCAACCATAGAACATCCAATAATAGGAGTAGTATTTCCTTGTTCAACCCAGATAATATCTTTATATACTGACTCAGAAGTTACGTCCTGATTATTGATACTTGCAGTCATATACACTTTCAGAAGGTGAGCACCATGACTCTGTTTTGCCAGAGTATAAGTCATCTGTCTACCAGAAGCAGTTGTTTCAACTCCTGCAATTTCTTTTCCATCAAGAACAAAATGTACAGTCTTATTAATATCACCATATGGAGTATATCTAAATGTTACCTCGTCTGAATAGAAGAGTGTATCATCAAAAATACTCTCAATTTTAAAGTCAACAATTGTAATGGTCCAAGTCTTAGTAGCGATTGTACCAAAACTGTCAGTGATAGAAAGTCTGATAGAGTTTGCACCATTTTTCAGATATTGTGTAATATCAAAACTATTCTTACCCTGAGCAGCTACAGTAGTAGCAACTGTTGTACTTCCGACACGCCATGTAGCAGTACCATTACCGGTTGTATCTCCTGTATTATCTACAGAGGTAAAGTTATACTCGATCACTGCAGAGTTTCCTGCTAAGAAGATCGCATCAGAACTTGTAATTCTCTCGATTGTGACCGTAGTAGTGTCAGATGGTCCAGAGCCACCAGTGATTGTAAACTGTTTCTTAATTACATCATCTTCATACAGAGTAAAAACATTTTCTTCATAAGAAACGTCATACTCATGACCTGTATTTTTACCTAAATCCTTAATAGATTCATTGATCGCAGTAATGTCACTATTGATGGATTCAAACTGAGAATCATAACCAGAAACATTCTGCTTCAGAATATCTACCGTATTTTTGGTTTCTGTAGTAGTAGCAGAAATTGTTTCGTTAGATTCTTTTAATCCAGCTACATCTGTTTTCAGACCTGAAATATCAGTTGTATTTGTTTCAACTTTGCCTGCCAGGTCATCTTTTGCAGTCTCAAGAGCAGACACACGATCTACAACAGGAGAGAGCTTTTCATCTGTACTCTTAGAAATGTCCTCTTTAAGAGCAGAAGTCCATGCGGCAGACGGTTCAATAGAACTAAGTTCTACAGTCTGGATCTCTGTTTCTCCATTCTTGAATACGAGAGAACCTTTGCCATTCACTACAGAATATTCAACAACAAGATTTGAAAGACTGTTAATAGTGATTTCACCAATCTGTTCTTCTTTATCTTTAAATACAAGATGTCCAGAAGTATTATCATATTCAATTTTCAGATTTTTCAGACTATCAATACCTGAGATAGCAGTGTTCAGTTCCTCAACAGTCTGGTCAATCTCTGTTTTTGTATAGTAATCTTTTAGAGAAGCAGCTACAGTCTGATTTAAATTTGCTGTTACAGAAGCGGTTACATCTGCTTTTATATCATCTACATTAATAGAAGCAGCAGACTCTTTAGCTTCATCAGCATACTGTTTTGCTTCGGCTACATGACCAAGAATCATATTTACAAAACTTGTATACCAATCTTCAGAAGGTTCAATGATTCCGTCATAATTTAATCCTTGAAGAACAGTAAACTTACCATTTGGTCTGGTTCTCCAAATATAATTGTTTCCTTTTTCATTTACGCCAGTAGCCATAATTTCAAAAATTATATCTCCGGCGTTTGCTGTAACAGCAGCATCAATCAGCCAACCAAATCGAATATAAGTATTGTTGGAAGCTACATTGATAACTGTTGCTACTTTACCTTTTTTCTCAGCTACAGATTCATATCTTATCTGGATGAGCATATCCATAAGATCCATACCATCCCAATATCTTGGAATCCTAAATGGCATATACTGGCTGTTTTCTTCCTGCATAATATTAATCTGTGTAGCATCAACGGCAATATTTTTTAAGTTATCCACTGTTGAATATGCATTGTCTTGATATTTGGTATATACTTCATAACGACCATCAGTACATAATGTATATTCCTCAGTGTCTACGGCTAACTCAGCACTCAAAGTCATTGCCGAATTAGCCGCAGCAGCAATTTTAGAATCTTTAAATGACATATCATGACTCCTTTACTTTAATAATTTATCCAGATCGACAACCTGATCAAGATGAACAACTCCATCCTGTGTGCCATCAGGATCTTTACCTGTCATATCTTCGGCTACCATAGCAGAAAGATCTTTTACAACGATACCATTTCCGGTATCTTCACCATTTCTGTCTGTTAAAGTGATTTTTCTGTCTTCTGTATTAAGACGAATATCTTTTACCATACCTTCATAAGTCGCTTTATTCTGAGCATTGAGATCTTTAATCATTCCTTCCATAGCAAGGAGCCTCTGATCAATTTCAGTAAACAATTCAGAAGGTTCATATTTATCAAATTGTACAAGTGGAGTAATATGAATAACACCTGATGTGGTTTTTCGAATATAAGAAGTGTATGTTCCATCTTCATTAGCAACAAGTTTTAAGAACGTGAAAGATACTTCGATATCCCCGGCTTCAGCAGTAAGTGCTGCATCGACAGGAATTAAATACTGAATATAATTCTGTTCATATTCAAGATTATTTATAATAAGTTGTGTCATTTTAATTTTGTCTGACACCGGGAGCTTATACTTCATATAAACAGTTGTATCTGACATATCAATCTGTTCCCGATACATTTTACTTGTTACAATCTGAATCTTATCTACATAATTACTTCTTTCCACAATTGATTCTTTGACTGTTGTTACAACAGTATTTTCATCTGTAATTTTTAGTGTATACATAACTGCCTCCTTCCTTATTTAGTCTGAGTTTTTTCTAAAGCTTCAATTCTAGTCTGTAGTGACTTAATAGTTTCCTGCAGTGTTGTGACTGATGAATTCGCATTATCAGCACTTTTCTTGATCTCAGCAGTATTCTGAGTCAAAGTAGTAATATTGTTCTGTATTGTTTCGATATTATTGGTCATGCTAAGTAATGATGTATTGATCTGTTCAATTGAAGTGTTAGAAGAAGAATCTGCAGACTGCAGATCAGAGATAGATTTCTGTACGGCAGTCATAGATTCTTTCAATTTATCCACATCAGCTCCCAGCTGAGTAAGTTTTCTTCCAACAACAAGGGCATCAGCGAATGCACCCTGTTTAGATAATGTCATATCTGATTCAGGGAGATTAGCCAGATAATTGTAATCATACTTAACAACACCAACAGAGGTTTGAATTCCCTGAATATATGTTGCCATTATTACTCACCTTTTTCTACAAATTCATATAGTACTGTCATATCAAGCATAGACAGTTTGTCTTCATTAGATTTAAGCATTTTCTTGAGAGATTCCTCTGGAATCATCTCAACATCAAGTTCACATGTTTTATCATAAATTTTCTGCAGACTTTCTTGGATTTCAGGGATGATTTTATCTTTTATGTCATCATTAAGAACACGATTTCCTGTTTCATTACCGTTTTCGTCAACAATAGGATGTGAGTTTTCCTCTGTAAAATAAGAATCAACTAACTCCTGCTCGACCTCTGAGATTTTATCTACCTGCGCCTTAAGAGCCTTTAGATTCATTGTATTCGCCCAGAATACATCAACATCTCCTGCGATTAAATCCGCACGACTCTTCATAGAATTTAATGTTTTATACATTGCCATAATGTCTGCATTTACAATAACTTTTTTCATAATCCTTGTACTCCTTTTATATTAATATGTAACTTTATTTTCTCTGACGAGTTCTTCAATAGCATCATTTAGATATGCTTCAAAGTCAGAATATAATGTTTCGATAGCCGCTTTAGAATCTTCTGTAATCAAAGCCTTAGCTTTATCAATAGCCATCTGTTTAGCAGTTTTCTGAGCTTCTGCATCAAACTTACCTTCCTTCTTCAAAGCATCTACATAAGTTTGATTAACTGTGAGTACTGCTTTACTAATAGCATCAGTAGCAGCGTCTATATATTTTACGAGCTGATCATTCTCCAAGTTCTTTTCCTGTTCTTTAATCTTTACTTTTAGGAAGAGGATTCCATAAGTAATAAGAAGTGGAAGAATACCAGTAATGATCAGATATAATACGTCCTGAATACCCTGTTTGATGTCCATAGTCATACCTCCATTCATCCTACAGCCTCATCTTCAGATACATGATCGAAGACTGGCCTTTCTTGTGATTCTAAATTGCACATTGCAGTATCATAGGTAATACCTCCGACCTGGTTTTCTTTACTAGCTTTGGCATAATATCCTAAAATTGTAGGAATCAACGCTGCCGGAATACCTATGAGCGCATACATATAACTCGTATCTCCGGTGAGACTTATCATATGTTCGCTAAACCAAAGAATCTGTAAGCAGATAGCAAAGACTACAAACACAATAAGCTTACTTGTATTTGGTTTTTTAAAATTGAATCTTTTAACCTTTGCTGCCTTCAGATTTCGTTTCATTTCAATCTGCCGATTTTGGGCTTTAATTTTCTTTAATTCAAGTTCATATTCTCGACTGGTCATATTTCACCTTCTCAAATAAAATTAAATAAAACAGACTATAGTATCATGCTATAGCCTGTTTAAGAGTTTCTATTTCTTGTTTAAGAGTTTCTATTGTGGATAGAGCAGTAGTAAGAGATTTCTCCAAGTCGTCAATACGATGATGAGCTTTCTGTATCATATGAGTGTTGAGAGAAATAATGTGTCCATATCTAAAAGAATATTCTTCCAGATCACCTGCTTTATTTGGTTTGTCTAATTTATCTTTACACAAAAAAGAATAGTCATTTATATCAAAACCTAGATTGTTCATAATTGTTTCAGTTTCTCTTGCACCGAAGCCAATTTGAATTCTATCATGGTGATCTTCTGTATCAAAGTTCTTTAATTTATATGAAATTGGTTTTAAATTCATATATAGTATTTCTAAATCTGGTTGCTCATCTAAATATTTGATATTATCTTTTAAATGCTCATCTGACGTTTGAATTGTAGTATTTTTAGCATATACATCTTCCCATCTATAATTACCCGCATGTCCAAGGTGAAATGTACTTCTTAGTGGAGAAAAACTCCTTGGGGCAGTAATAACCATTCCAACTTCATAATTACCAGATGACAATGAAGAGCCAGGCTCACCTGGTGGTCCTTGCGGTCCAGGATCTCCTTGATATCCTCTCGGACCACGAGTACCATCTTTACCGTCTTTTCCATCAATCCCATCTTTCCCCTTAGGAATACTAAATTTAAATGTCAAAGTATCTCCTGCAGTGTTTACAGAAGTCTCTACTTTAGGGGCGACGTTATAATTAACTGGACTGGCAGTTGCTTTGTAAGAAGCAATCTTTCCGCCACCAGAATTTAAAGATGTGTATGTGTGTCCACCCATATGAATTGCGTTTACATACAAACAATTAAATTTATTATTTTTAGAACCAATATTCATAGTTGCACTTGCATCTCTTTTGACACTTGTTATAACCGGGATTCCGTTTGTATTCTCATCAGTTTTTTTTTCAGTATAAATATTATAAGGCATAATACACCATGTAGCGGTAACATCAGCATCTTGCTTATCTACGTTACCAATACCAATTGCACAACCACCTTCTGTATTTGGAAGCAACGTATGATTATGTCCATATCCATTATATGAAAAATATTCTCGATTATCATAATCAAGATAGATTGGATTTCCAGAACTATTAACTTCATATGGTGTCCATTTCATATTCTGATAAGGGATAGATCCTGTTGTAGTATCTATAACAAATTGACTTTGTACTAAACAATTGCTTTGTATTTGCATAGGCGCGGTAACAAGGAGAGTATCTCCCATTATTCGCAAGGTGTTCTTGCCACCAACATCTGTAGATATCATATATCCGCAATCATCATTTAGCCCGAATCTTAAATCACCGCTTGTAAGTCCCCAATTAGTAGCAGAGATGATTTCTCTTGAATCAGTAGGGTTACCGTTTACATCATTATAATAAATGCTATAACTTCTTTTTGCAGTCATTGTTCTTGCGGTTACATTTCCGGCGAAAGTACCAGAAGAAGCATAAATAGTTCCAGAAATAATAGCATTACTTGCTTGTAACAAACCATTTTTTGACACTTTAAATCCAGTTGCCCCAGAGGGTATTTCTTGATCTTCATTTTGAATAATACCAATTTTTCCATCAATAGTAATATATCCACTAAGATCAGATGGAATATTAGGTCTATCGTCAAGATCATTATAACTTAGTCCGTTAACAGTTGAACCTGGTCCAAGTGTAAGTGAATTAGCAATTATATCTCCTGTAAAGCTTCCTGAAGTAGCTGTAATATGACCTTTAAATGTAGCACCTTGACTATTAATGTTTAGATAATCACCCCAATGAATACCATCTGGACTTATACTTATGCTTCCTTTATTAGCAGTTAAAGAATTACTTGAAATAATCCATCCACCAATAAATCCATCATTAGCTACAATCTTACCTGTAAACTCACCTTGATTAGCATACATCTTACCGTTAGAATCAACCATAAAATTACCGTCACCAAGAGCAATACCATTTGTACCAATATATACATTTTTATTTTTTGAAACAGAAGAAGGCTGTTTTGTAGGAAAATCTTTTAATCCAGAATATAATTTTTCAGAATCAATTATAAACCCTTTTTCTCCACCAATCTTTCCGTGATTTGCGATAATAGTTCCCTCAACCGTACTATCACCACGAATATAAGCATTTCCATCTGCATCAATAGCAAAATTTTTTGCTTTAATTGCTCCACTGTCAGATAAATCAAACCATATTCCTTTAGTTGAATAACAAGATACTAAACTATCTTCAAATACTTTAGACATAATGGCATCTGTTTTAATAGAATCAGCAGTAATAGTATTGGTTTCAATAATACCACCGTCGATTTTAGTTTTACCTGGTCCAGTGTGTGTGTTCATTGCAGTAATAATACCATTAATGTCAATGGTGCTGGCATCAATGCTAATATGGTCAGAAATCATCTGAATAAATTTATCAGTAACTGTGAACTCAGACTCTTTGTCACCAGTTACCATAAAACTGATTTTATCTGCATTCTGAGTAATAGAAGAGGTGTTTGCTTTAATTTTTTCTTGAGCTTCAGAAAGATCTGTTTGCATACTGCTTACAGTAGATGTAATCCCAGAAACATTTTGTTTGATATCAGAAAAATCTGTTCGGATAGATTCTTGATCTTTAAGATATTGAGTATTACTAACCTTAGTTTCGATTTGTCCGGTCAGAGTATCTGTAACATTCTTAATCTGCTTTGTGTAGTCATCTGTAATAGTCGTCTTTTCTATTCCCCACCATTGATTTCCTTTGCCATCATAAATATTAGTGATGTCAATACCACCTTGTTCATTTGGTTCTATGATTTGGAATCCAAGTTTGTCTTTGGTAATGGTGGCGTTATTAATCATGTCTCCAAGAATTGTATTATCTGGAATACCTGTCTGGGTAATACCATTTTCATCAAATAAAGCGGCTCTGTCTCCATTTTTAACAATAAAGTTGAAATCCCCTTTACCGTCCATACCAATCTGCACACGAACATTTCCTTTGGAATCATAAAACTGTTGGGTACTTTCTTGAAATGCAATAGTAGGTTTATTGTCTTTAGAGATAAGTACAATTTGATTTGCAAGAGCATTTTGAGCCATTAAATCTCCAACTGCAATTTTCTTTGCGATGAGATTAGTAATAACAGCCTGATCAATTTCTGCATTTTCTACAGTAAGATGAATTGTATGTAATTCTCCAACTCCTGCATGACCTGCAAGAAGATTTTTTACATTAATCATATCAGCATTAATCTGATTAGATTCTATAATCTTAGCTGACAGCTTTTCAATATTTGCCTGTTCCGCTTCGAGAATACGAGTTGTGATTTTATCTGCGGAAATAAGTTTTACATCGAGATATTTCATGAAAGCAGTATCAACAGTAAGCTTATCAAATACACCTTCTTTTGCTTTCACGAGTTCTGCAATAATTGTATCAGCGGTAATGGTTCCGCCAGATCCGGATCCTCCTGTAGTAGTCCCACCGAGCATTGAATTGAATAGAGGATTTGAAAAGATTTGCTTAATAGCTTCTGATGTAATGACATAATCAGAAGTAGAAGATTTGTTGATTGAATTAACACGACCACCGGTTCTGTCAGAGGTCTGATTTAATGCATTTGTTAAAAATTCGTTATCATTTGTTAATTTTGATTTATATTGAACCATGTTGGAAAAAGTAACTTCCATCGTTTCATCCATATCACAAGGATTATATCTGATTTCTACAACACGAAGTTTTACATATCGTGTATCAGATAGTCCTAATCGAACAAAATCATTTACTGCAAGCTGATCATGATATTCTCTGAATTCTGGAAGAGCATAAATATTTCCAATTTCATCTGTATAAGTATATTGTGGATGAGATTCTACATACAATTCTTCTACAGCATCTTTATATAATGTAATCGCTTTATCGACTGCATCAACTGTACTATCAAGAGTCGTAATAATAATATTTTCATTTGAATAAGTTGCTTGATTATACAGGCTCTTAATAATATACGTTTCCTTATCTGTAAACGCTGGATATTTTTCCTGTACTTTACCAAAATTTTCCATTAAAACATCTTTTGCAATCTGGTTTCGTTTTTCTTGAATTTCAGGTTTCTTAGCCGCATCATATTCAGCTTGACGTTCCTTTAATGCAGTTTCAGCCTGATCTTTTAAATTCAAATAATCCAGATATTTCTGATGCATTTGAGTGAAATATGCCTCTTCGTATCCAGAAAGAGGATTATATCCATCTGCATATCCATTCTTTTTTAGTTCCTTGATACATGAATCATATATGGCAATTTTAGTTTTTAATTCTGCAATGCCGTATAATTTCCAATCTGTTTCATACGCTTTCATGATTGTTTCAGACTGAGTAAAGTATCCAAATTGAGATGGGGCATCTCCCATTTCAAGCTGCATACCACAGACAGTAAAGTCAGAACTTCCTGTAAATGCCACATCAATAAGATGTGATGTTAGATTGAAAGAAGTATAAACTCTGGTCCAAGAAGATGTGATGTTATAAGAAATATTCTTTCTGTCCTCTCCGGTGTTATTATAACCAAGATAAAATGTACCGGATCCTTTTACAAAACAACTAAGAGTATATCTCTGAGATGGTTCGATACTGATATTGTGTTGATAGATACCACCATCTGTACCGGTTACTTTAACTCCACGAGTAATTCCGTATGCAGGTGCGTCATTAATTTGTACTGTTTGGAACGAAGAAGTTCCGGAACCTACCATATACCAATCTTGACCTAATACAACTGGATTTACACATGAGATGATGTTTCCCTTACCGAAACCCTCTATAGTTTCGTCTTGAGCTTGTAACGCAGCCACAATGGATGGAAGAGTATAGTTCATGATTGATTCGTACATAGGCCAATCGGATGAATTTTTCAAATCTTCAAGATCAAAATTTCCTTCTTTATCAACATGAATAGACTCAAAACCTTTGATTATAGCCATGTTTGAATCATATGCATCTTTTAGATCTTCAACTTTTTGTCCGAACCAATTTGTCTGAGCAGTATCAATAGGGACTCTATTCATCAATTCAGCAAGAATGTCAAGATTTTTATTATACTCCCTAGATAAATTACAATATTCATCTCTTCTTGACTCTATGTATTTTTGCCAAGCTGTATATTTTTCTTGCAGAACGGCATTCATATATGGTTCACGACAAAAATGAGAACAATCTGTAATTACAGAGTTTCCAAAATTTGCAAGATCGATATTGTAATCGTCAAGTCCATCAACATAAAATTGTGTTACCAAACTGTCGTCTCTTGATATTGTTACGCTATCTTGAATATTACGAAAACCAAGTACTACATTTGTATTTTTACCTAAACTATCCGGCTTATATACATTAATTAATAAATTTTCGGTATCAAATTCAAAAACACATTTATATGCAGGAGCAGCAGTTTGGGTGAAAAACGCATATACATTTTGATCGTCCACATCGAAATTACAAATTTCATTCGGAAGTAATACCTTATCATCATCCGGAGTGATGTTATCTACATATCCGATCTTCCATCCAGGTACATCTGCATGCTTCAGCACAATATGCAGAAAACTTAAATCTTCATTCTCTGGATTATAAAATTTAATTTGATAAAATTTACTTGTGTCATGATTTTTTTGGTACATCATTTCATAAGAATCTTCTTCGCCCATATTAATTTTAAAATTTTTCAATTTATACTGGGTAAGAGAGATTTCATATGATTCGGCGGTAATATCCTTTGTGCATTGTGTTCCGTCATTTGTCTCTGTTGGAGGATCCATAATTTTATACCAGATTCCGTCACAATACAATTCCATCATTTCATCAAGTTCTTCATATCCCTGAGATTCTACGCCATCTACATATTTATCAACTGTGAAAGTTAATTCTGCAGTATTATTAGTTCTTAGCGTAACAGAAACAGTAGAAGTATCAATTCCGCCTAATGCACAAAAGAATCGTTTCCCAGGTTTAGCCAAATAAATGATTGCAGATTCTGTATTTCCATAAACATCATAGTTATGAGTCATTCTCATGCAAAGGCACCAACCTTTCTTGGTTCTCTGTATGATATTTCAAATGTAGCATCACCTGTAAATTCAAAGATATTTTCTCCGTAAGCAAGACGAGGCCAATAAATGTCATCTATATTCTCAATGCCTAAGTCTTCAAATGATACAATAGAATTTGTGATGTCATAAATTTTTAAATTTCTACAATCTATATAGAAATCATCACTTTTTAATGCATTAATTTTCATTGTTCTATCATTATCGGTTTTATTCTTTATAGTAATTATCCCATGAGATTTTGGAGAAACTTTAATTGTGGGGTATACATAATCTTCCCAACAATCAGAATTGTTCTGGATAGAATATTCTCTAGGAAGAGTAGAAGAGGAAGTTGTTTTACATAAAATAAGAGGAGTATATCCCCATTGACTATCACAAGTTACTGTGTATGTTAGTTCATATGGAAGAGATGCATGTTCTGTAGATACCTCTGTAATTGTAGCAAAAAATTCGATTTCTTCTGAAAAATAATCGTCTCCAATAAATTTAAGAAGCCTTGGATATTGAGGGGATGTTAACCATGCATTAATGATTCTAATATTATTTGAAGTTAAATAATCAGAATCATTTGGAATAATAATTCCATTTTTTATATCAGCTGTATAATTCATAGAAAATTTTAAAATTCCATTATCTAAATATGGAGTATATGTTGAATCGTATTTTAAAATTCCATTTTTTAATTCTGGAACTACATTTTTGTTTCTGCATGGATTTCTCATTACGCCCATTTTGAATGAATAATTATCACCATATAATGTTCCGAACTGATTTTCTTTTGGTCGATATTTGTTCTTTTCTCCTAATTGCAAAGAACGATTTACAAGAGTATCATTTTCTTCTATTCTAGTCACAATCAATCCATATTCATCAGAAGTATGACCATTAAATTCAAATTGTAGCATTTTTTCACCTCTTTCATATATTTTAATATTAAAAGAGCTGTCTTAAAGACAGCCCTTTTAAATTAGCGAACTTTTTTCCAGTCACGTTTATTACGTTCAGTGATAATATCACCAATTTGATAAGCAAGTTTCTTAATATCTTGCTCACTATTGATTTTATCAACATTGATTGTAATATTGCACTCGCTATTCATACTTGTATTATTTGAAGATGATGGTAGAATAGGAGTGATAGGTTTCGCCATTCTAGCATTAAATTCATTCAGAGTAGCAACTGTAGGTTTCAGTTGATCTGTGAATTCTTTTGTCAGAACAGTTTCGCCCGGATTTGCACCGATCAGCATAGAATCTCCACGCGGTATTAAAGCGTCCCCGCCGATTATATCAAGTATGCTGGCAGGAATACCTTTCCGTACAACACCACCTTTAGAGAATCCGTAGGATTTATATGCCTTCAGGATTTTATTTTTCAGAGTAGATCCCCAAGAATCATAGTTCTTAACACCCGGAGTATTGATCTGAAGAATATCTGCAAGCTGTTGCATTTCTTTTGGTCCGACTTTCTTACCTTTAGCATTAAAATATCCTATTAAAGGACTCACTCCGGCAGGAACGTCTGTTGCACCATCTGGACGATTACTCAGAGAATTTGTCCAATCTTTCAGATATGCTTTCTTAAATCCCTCAACTGCGGTATATGATTGATCGCTATGGTTTGCGCCATTTTTATAAGCATATTCCATAGCATCTCTCAGATTATTACCTGAAGTATCTTTAATGCCAGCTTTATCTGCATAATCCTTGATCTTCTCATAATGAGAATCCGGCATTACATGAACGGTACAAGTAGCTTTAGCAAGACCACCACCGCCAATAGCAGTAATGATACATTTTCTTGTTTTAGACTCATCACGCGCCATTAAACCGTTCTTATTAAGACCTGAAGACACACCACGAACTGTACCATCAGAAGAAACTTTCGCAATAGATTCATCAGAACTTTTCCACTCAATATCAGAGTGTTCCGGTTTCTTTGGTGACCATGTTGCTTTAAGCTGTTTCTTGATATGACTGTATGTCAGATAAATATCTGTATCACTCAGCTTCAGAGTGTAATCAGTATTAGGTTTAATATTTGTACTTCCAGCAGTCTGAGAAGATCCTGCATTATTCATTGCATTATTAAAGGCATTGTTACCGGCAGTTGAACCACCATAAGGCTTACTGGTGTCAATTTTTGTAACACCTTCCCATGCTTTTGTTGCATTTACAGCAGCAGTATTAAAGTCAGCTGCCTTTGTGATCATTTGACTATAAGTTTGAGAAACTTTCATGCCATACTGATCCATTACGTCGCCCAGATGTTTATAGGTGCTGTCGTAATTTGCTTTTACATTAGAAAGCATGCTGCCAATAATAGCTTCTTGGAAAGCTGCATTTTTCTTAACAGCATCAAGAGTATTGTCTAACGCCTTATTTGCCTCATCTGAAAAATTCTCATAGCCGGTATTTTTCATATCGACTTCATGCTGATGCATTGTATCGGCCATATCGTCTTCTGCATCTGCAAGTTCCGCACGTAATTTCTCAAGACGAGCTTTTGAGGCTGCATTTGATGTTCCTTCAAGTGCAGCAATCTGTGCCTTTAATGTATTGATATCCTTAGTTTTCTTCTTTAGAGTCTTATCATAATCATAATATTTCTCTTTAGCAGCAAGGGCATCTTTACGTTTTTCAATATTCTCCTGTAACAGATCGTTCTCTTTAGTAACCTGAGTAGTATACATATCAAGAAGGTTCTGTTTAAGATCGGCAAGAGTAGCAGACTCTTGTTGCAAACTCTTAAGCATTTCATCAGTTTTAGTCTTATAATATTCTGGACCAATTGCACCATTTTTATACATTTCGTCCAGCTTATTTAATCCCTCACGATAATTTGCTATTTTGTCCTTAGTAGCATCAATCTGTTCTTGAACCAATAAAATATTGGTTAAACCGTTTGTAGAGAAGGCTCCATCATCATTATAGAAACTCTCGGTATCGCCAAGTAATTTCTGAGCAGTCTGAAGTTCAGATACAAGATTTGAAAGTTTATTCTGCGCTTCATCAAGAGGTTTAAATCGAAAATCAATTTCTTCTTGAGCTAATTGCTGCATTGCTTCTTTAGATTGAATAATAGAAGTAGTAAGATTATCATATTCCTCAATCTTTTTCTGCATTTCTTCATTGCTCCAAGCTCCACCGTTAGCTTGATTTGCTGCAATTTCTTCTGCGAGAAGCTGTCTTTTCGCTTCATCAGCGCGAATAGTTTTATCATAAGTTTTCAAACGTTCTTCATAATCATTGGCTGAAAGCTGATAATTAATATCATCAGCATTCTTTTTATAACTAAGAGAAGCGTCCTGTTTATCACCAGCTCTTTCCCAACGATCAATTTGCCATTGCTTTAAGTTCTCTCTGGTTTCTTCAAGAGCAGCTTTAGCTTCTTGGATGTGTGTATCAGCCTCAACAATAGACGTGTTCAAATCAGTTAGATTTTTCTTCATTTCCTGATAAGCTTTATCTTTTTTGTTATGACCATTCACATTAAGATAATCTGTCATGCTTTGCTGAACTTTATCTCTTTCTTTTAACATCCAGTCTTTCTGATATTGAGCATAACTTACTTGTTTTTTAAGATCTTTCCAATATACCGAACCGACTTTTTGAGATTTTCCGCTCTTTATACGATTTTCAGCTTTAGCTGCATAATATTCCTCTTTAGCTTTACGCTTACTGATAATCAGATCATAGGAATCGTAAACATTATCAACTTTAGATTTAGCTAAATCAAGTTCCTGAGTTTTCTTATCTCTATATTTTTGAACGGCATCAAGATACTTGTCGTACCACTGTTTATATGCTTCTACGGCAGCTTTCTGATTTGCATCCAATGTTTCTATATTAATAGTGCCATCTTGAACTTTTTTCTTCAGAGCAGGAGTAAGATATTTGCTTACTTCGCCATTGTTTGCAACTTCTTCGGACTTCCTTTTATAAACAGAGATGCTTTCTTTAGCAGCCTTGATTTCTTTATCTGTATTTTCAAGAGCTTTATTATAATACTTTTGAGCTTTTGTATAATGACTATAATCACTTTCGGCAAGATCTGTATACCTAGAAGTTATACGATCAAGACGATCCATAGCAACTTCAACCCAATCCATAGAATTATCATTCAGCTTCTTGATTACATTTTGAAGAGCTTCGCTTACTTCATCAGCCGCGTCACTTGTATCATCACTATTGTTTGATACCGCATCTGTATTATCTTCGATTGCATGTTGAAGACCAGAATTACCGGAGTTACCAGAATTTCCAGATCCGGCAGGTTTAACAGTTGCAGCCCCGCCTTGGAAGTGGAATCCCGGAGTATTACCAGCAGCAGCATAAGCTTTCATAACGCCTGGAGAAGTAACAGTGCCACTTGCATAAGCTCTGGCATGTCCTTGAATAGCCCCGTGTTTAAGAAGAGCATCAGTTTGAGTAGTAGAGAATATAATGTCGCCCTTTTTCAGGTTCTCTATATGAGCACCGCCAGGAATTAAACTCCAAACACCATCACGAACAATTGATTCAGCGTGACCGTTGATACCCACTTCATTTACAAGAGCTTGCTGATCTTGTTTAATAGCAACATTCGTACCACTTGCATGAGCCGGTGTAATATTTAAAACATTGTAAGCACTTCCAGTAGACTCAGCTTTGAACGTACCACTTGAGAGTTTAACTTCTTTACTCAAACCGCCACTTGGTCCACCTGAATTTATCCAATTAACAGTTCCGGTAGCAGTGAATGAAGTTTGAACGGCAGAAATATCATTTCCCCAATGAACAGTACCATGAGAATAATGTTCGGTAGCAGCATAAACATCTACTAAACCTGTCTCATTAGACCATTTTACTTTTCCGTCGCTTTTTTTCTCTTCAGCAAGGTAAGCATCTACTTCTTTATGTTCTGGTTTGAAAGTTACAGTTCCTTGGCCTTGTTGTTCTTTTGTTAATGCTTGGAATTGAGTTTCGTCAATTTTAACCGATATAGCAGGTGTATCGCCTGATAAAGATTTCAGGCTTGCTTTTAAAGCATCAATTTTGGATTGAGCATCTTCATCATTTAAATCAATTCCTGCAGCAATAGCTAATTGCTTATCGCCGTCTTCGCCATTCGCAAGTGCTAACCATTTATCAATATCAGTACTTTGATCCATAAGAACTTGAAGATGAATCTGAGTTTCTCGTTGATCAATCATAGATTGAATTGCATTGTATTCAGGAGAATCAACGTCTAACTTTAATTTTACTTTAGCTTTTTCAAGTTCATCAATTTGAGATTGTAATTCATCTATCGATAATCCGTCAGTATCACTATCAATTTCGAACGAGAGATCAATATCCCCATCTGCTTTCATCTGACGCAATGAAGCCATTCCGTCCTGAGTAGCTTGATCCAATTCATCTATGCCGGAAGTATCAACTTCAGGAGTAACCTTAAGTAATCCCATATCATCCATAACCATGATAAGAGATTCAGCAGCAGCCTGAGCTTCCATTTCAGACATACCCATCTGTTTATAGCTGTCAATAAGCGAATCTACAGATTTTTCTGCATTGGCATATCTTTCATTGTCACTATATTGACCGTCAGTATAATCAATATTCATTAATTCCTGAGCGGAATAGTCTTTTAGAGTTTCAAGACTTTGTTTTGCAGCTTCATCTTCGCCATAATAAGCCTGCTGTACTTGATGTAACATTTCAGCATAGTTATTAGCTTGCTGAATAGAATCATCACCTTCAAAAGTACGAATTCCAATACCTTGGGTGTCTTTACCGGTTTCAAGGATCTCATTTGCATAATGATCTAAAGCTTCAGGTTCAAGAACGTCGCCATTTGGAAGGATTGGAGTTACAACTACAGTTTTCTTTCCGTCGTCTGTAGAATATCCACTACTAAATACAGTAGCTGTTCCATCACCGACATTTTGATATCCCATGTCTGATAACTCGCTGGCATCAATAACAGGTCTATGTGCAAGATCAACAGAACCTTTATTTTTCTGCATCTCTTTCAGTTCTTCTGACATCTCAGGTTGGACTTTTACTTCGCCTAAAGCCTGTAAAACAGTAAGAAGAGCATTGGCTTGTTCTTGAGTTAAATCAAGCTGATCTGCAAATCCTTGTAAGGCATCCTCGGCGCCACGAATGCCAGCATCTTCAGATTCATAAGCTCCATTACCGAGTTGAATTTGTGCCAGATCTGCTGGATTCTCTTTATTAAGGGTTTGAATAAGATCTTGTAGTTGCTTATAATTATCGCTCTTTTTATCCTGAGCATCTTTGATCTTATTAACCAATTCAACATCAGAATCTGTATAATCTCCAGTGTTACCACTTTCAATTCCTTCGTTAACATCCTGGAAGTGTTTGATTTTTTGCCCTTTAGCTTTCGCTTCATAACTCTGGATCATTTCATTATAAGCAGCCTCATCAACTTCAAATTCAGGTGTTAATTTAATGCCTGTCTTCTTAGCTTGTTCCTGAATTGATTCGATATATTTCTTGCCTAAATCAGAATCTTTATCAATACCATTATCTTTTATGTACTGATTGAATTCGTCAATAGAACCTTTGGCATCCTTGATATCCTGAATCTTACGATCAACAGTACCATCTTTGAAATCAGATATAGCCTGAGTAATACCAGTTTTTTGTGCAATTAAATTGTCAATAACTGCTTGTTGATCGTCCAGAGCGGATTGATTTGCACCACTAGCTTTCAGTTTTCCCATTTTAATCTGAGCATCAATGAGTTTATCGTCAATCTCTTCAGATTTCAGGGCACCTTCTTCAAGAGAAGATACAAAATTATTTGTATCGCCATAATCTTTCAATCTACCAAACATAGATTCGAATGATTCAAGACTCATACCCATAGCATCTGCAGCTTCTTGAGTATCAGTGAAAGAGTACATCCATTGCTGATTTCCATCCTCAAGAGTTTTGTAAGTGGCCAATCCCTTAGCTTCAAGATCGCTTAAAAATCTCTTTGGACCGGAAGCATCATCAGTGTAATAATTTTTAAGTTTGTTGTAGTTCTCAATGAAATTATCAGCATCTTCAAAACCATTCTGAGAGAAATATTTTGCAGCTGCTTTAAACTGAGGAGTACCAACTAAGCCTTTATCATACAGATCTTTTGCGTTATCCAGATAACTCTTAGCTGTAGTATATTCATTGCCTTCAGTAGAAAGATTGTCGGCATTAACCATAGCTTGGAAATCAGAGAATTGTTTTGCCGCCTCCTGATACTGAGCAAAATACTGTGCCTGCAGATTTTTAAGATTTTCTAATCCTTGCTGAGTATAATCTTTATTACCTGCTGATAATTGATCCTGATAATCCTGAATCCGTTGTGCAAAATCAGAATTCATGAATTCATTTTGTTGTTCCAGATAATCCTTCATTCTTTCTGTGTTGATTTTCAAACCTTTTGCAGTGCGATCGAATACATTATCAACATGAGCATCTTTTAGATCACTGAATTGTGTTCTAAGACTATCCATAGTATCAGATGTAAGACCTGTTTCTGTCTGCATTTCGCTAATAGCTGATGTAAGAGCGGTAACAGTGTTCTGCATATCAGTTACTGGAAGATTAAATGCTGTTTTTGTCCAATCGGCCTGAGAAGCCTTCATGTTTTCAATAGACATCTGAGAAGCTTGAATCTGATCTTGCCACTGCTTAATTTGTTCGTTATCTTCATCAGAAAGAGGAGATAAGCCTTTGCTATTTTTCAAAGCATCGATATTATTCTGATATTCTTTAATCTGATTATTAAGATTCTCAATCTGTTTGTCACCATTTTCAATTAAATTGGTGTAATCTGAAGCAGTAGCTTTCATATTATAAGCAGATTTATTGTTTAGTCTTGTCTGCTGATTGGAAGCATCAGTTTGAAGACGAGTTAGTTCTTTTGAGAGATTATCCAGATTTTTAGCTGAAGTATCCAACTGAATCTGTACTTTAGTATCTTCAATTTTAGATTTCCAAGTGTCGAGATCAGCATTTGCCATTGATGGATCAAGTGACAATTTCATAATTGCTTGAACTGCAATTTCATCATTTCCATATTCTGACATTAACTGATTTACAAGATTTGGTGTTGTAACAGAGGCCATATGTTTGTCTGCTAAATTCTTTGTTAAATTACCAAGAATTGCAGACTTAGCATTGCTCATATCAAATCCGCTCAGATCCATAGTATCCATAATACTCTGAATATATTTATCAGCGGCAGCAAGCTGTTTCGGATCAGTTACATCTTTTACAGAATCTCTGATTTTACCGATAGCATCACTTGCTTTATCAAATGCTAAATTCTGTAATCCCTGTTGTAGATTATCAGTCTCTGTAGCAAGTTCCGGGAACTGCTGAATAAGATCAGTAATATCTGAATTCTGGAATGTACCGGATTTGATAGAATCCATTGAAGACTTGATATTTGACATATCTGTCTGGAAATTGTCTGTTATGGTATCAAGATCTGTTGCTGTATCTTCAGCAGAGTTCTTGAAGAGAGAAGAGAAGGTTTTTGATTCAGCTTCAATTTTTGCTTTTTCTTGTGATTTATTAAAATTGGAAGCAAGATCCATATAATTCCAATCAGAACCATCTAATCCTTGATCGCTATAATAATTCCAGAAATCTTCTATTTGCTTATCAGTTTTATCCTTAAAGAAATTATAAAGATTTCCTGATGGGCCAACAAAATTATCTCCTTCGTTTAAATCAGCGCTGATATCAAAAATATCTTTCAGATTTTCTTTTATACCTTCAAGATTTTTCTCATCTGGTCTAGCAATAGCCATAATGTTAGATGCAAGTGTATCAGCACTAATACCAGCATTATCTAAAGCTTCTTGTAATCCATCGATTTCTGAGATCTTGGCTTTAACAGCATCGGTACCACCAGATTTTCCAGCATTTACTAATTGATCTTCAACACCATCAAATTTTGCTTTGGCGAAAATATTGTTAATGCGATCTGTTTCTTCCTGAGCTGAATCTGTTACACGACCATATAATGAAAAAAGATCTTCTACAGATTTTGCAGTATCTTTTGTTTTAGGATTAATTAATGCACCTGTATCTTCATCAAATAGTCTATTATAATCATCAGATATTTCATCCATTGCGTCTGCAATTTCGCTCTGTTTCTTAGAAACACGATCATCCATTTGGTTCGCAATATTTTGCTGCTCGGTAAATCCTTCATCATCAGCACTCATTTGATCTAATTTTTGGTATGCAGCATCACGTTTTTTCTGTAATTCAGCTAACTCATTGACTTTTCTGGTAGTTTCTTCAACGATATCTTCTTGTTTAGCAACAACACTGTCACTATATTCATTTGCAACAGCTTGACTTGTTGTATATTTTTTATTCAGATTCATATCTGCGTCAATGGCCTGCTGTTGGGCTTTGGCATCAACAAGTTTTTTCTGTACAGAAACTTGTGTCCCAAGTAGAGAATTTTCTTTCGTTAGCTGAGAGAGTTCAGCATTTTCATCAGAAGTCCTATTCTGTGTAGCACGAAGCTCATGAATACGATCTTGATTAGTATCATACTGAGACTGCTTTGTACTAAGCTCTGTTTTTGCATTTTGATATGCTTGTGCCGACTCATCTGAGTGTTTTTTGGCTGTAGCTTTTGTAATAGTAAATTTATCATCTGCCCATTTCCATGCAGCTGTACCTGCTGCAATTCCGCCAACAACAGCTAATACAGGCCAAATTGATTTGAGAAATGTACCAAGACCTGCAAATGTAGATCCTACAGAGCTAAATTTAGAAGCATTTCCAACTTTACCCGCTCCGTTTGCAGTATACCCAATTTTAGCAAGCATATCTTCCGTTAATGATTCTTCCGGAAATGCTTGTTTAAGAGCTTGATATGCTATACCAGAATCCAAAACTTTCCCGTATTTAGAAATCCAATTAACTCCAGCCGACATATTCCCTGCCGCTCTTAATGAATTGGATAAACTAGAAATACCTGTTGCAATATCTCCGCTAGTAGCAGCAGTATTTAATAGTTTGACAGCATTACTTACTTTTCCGATTTTACTTAATGACATGAGTTGTCTTTAATGTTATAATCAAACTATAAATGTATTGGAGGTAATATTATGGCTCTTATTAAATGTCCTGAATGCGGGGGCCAGGTGTCTGATAAGGCTCCGGCCTGTATTCACTGTGGTTATCCGTTACAGGAAATTGTCTCAAAAAGTACATGTATAATCAATTACGCAGAACAAGATGTTACTGACATTAAAAAATATATTCTGTCTTTATCACCAGAAGATCAGCAATATTTCGCCCAATTTCTTCAATTACAATATGGATCATCTAAAACGCGTCCACCTATCAGTAGTGCGCAATATGCAGAGTTTCATGAAAAAATGGGAGAATGGGCCAATACATATAAACTGACAAACGAATTTGCCGCAAAGATGATTCTTGATTGTATGGCGCATAATTTTGAAAAGTTTACTTTTGAACAAGTACGTTATGTTCAACCCAAATCAAATTCCAATGTCGTCCGTTGTCCACGTTGTGGTTCTACATCTGTTACAACAGAAGAACAAGGTTACGGACTCTTTGGCTGGATTGGTGCATCTCAAAAGAAAAATCTCTGCCAGAAGTGCGGTCACAAATGGTGGCCAGGAAGATGAGGAAATACTATGAATATGCATAATATTGTAAATGGATTTTATGAAAATGTAGAAGAACGTAGACTTCATATGAAACAAGAATTATCTGCTGATATTCAGAATGAAAATACTGCTCCTGTAATCGCTCAAAAACTATATGAGGCATTATGTTCTTATCAAGAATCGTTACCAGACGAAGATGATATGGTTCTTGCAGTAGCTCATTTTGGAGAAACAGTTAATATAATTGTCAACAAAGTCGGCTACATTGGGTACAACCTAATCGTGTTTTACGGAGAGGACAGTTACGGCAAACCGCAGAAACTGATACAACATATAAATCAGTTGGATTTTCTCTTAAGCGCGCAGCCAAAGGAGATTCCAGAAGCCCCAAGACGGCAAATTGGTTTTCAAACTGAATCTGAGACGGAATAATAATGTTATTATTTTTTGTTAAGCTAATCATATAAACACCTACTTTCAGAATGGAGTACATATGTATACTGAAAATTATAGCCCAGAAGAAATCAATAGAATAAAAAAGATTATAGAAATCGGTGAATCTCAAAAACAAATTAAGCAATCATTTTGGGATGAAATTAATACTCCAGATGTTCTAAAATTAAAAGAAGAATCAAATACTCTCTGGGAAGATTATCGAATTGTCGATAAAAAACTTCTAAGGAAAATTCTGGTACATAATAATGGTTTATCAATATCTGATCCTGATTATATAAGCCTTAGTATAAGAATGATTGGACACATAAATTCAAATCTGCCAGACGATTTTCAAGAATTAATTTCTGTCTCACAAAGCAAATATGCAAAGTATAAACCGGTCAAAGATATTTATACGAAAGCGTTACATAAAAATATTGCAAATTTATCATTAACAGTTACTCCTGAAAATAGCATATCAATGAACTCATATGGAAGTACACGATGGGTATTCACAGAATTTTATTATTCCTGTAAACCATTTTTAATTCTTGACATATGTGGATGTGAAGTTATTGTCATTCAAGATATTTTTCCTGGCAAATATTGTCAAACAGAATATTCTATTACAATGTCAGACCTGAAGAATAGGTCGGATTATGAAATACAAACCAAAAAACAGAATTTTCTTGACAATTTTAGAAAAGAATTAGATCCGTATGGAAAAAATTTACATTCGGCTCCGTTTTGTAAAAAACCTGTTCCGAAACCTTTTGAAAACATCTACACACTTTATGCCCAAACTGATTCAGAAGAATATGGCAGGACAAAACGATATCTAATCATTGGGTGCATGACATATGAAAAAGAATAAGATTTACAGACACTGCGACTGGTCACCGCGGTGTCTTTCTTTTTTAAGTATAATTTTTCTCTTTCGCATAAAGCGATTCGGCAGAAGAGAAGTGCCGCTCATGGAACATTCATTAAAAGTATATACAATATACTCCGAGGAAGGGTGCTCTCTCTACTCCTCCTGATTATTAATATGTTTCCCTCGTCATTACTTGCGTAATTGTTACTAACGTTTCACATATGACTAAATCGTAAATCAGGTTGGTACGTGCGTTGTCACGAGCTTTCGCTCACTTCACTATGCGATCAGCATAGAATAGTGAATTCGACGTATTAATCCTCTATTTATTTTAAGTCGCTATTCTCCACATATTGATATGAATCTCTATGTAGATAGGCTCATTGTTAAAAATCGGAAAATAACGTGTAACCCTTAGATTTTTGGGTCAACCTACGACTGTTGCAAGACCTCCACCACTCAGGAATTTTAATCCTGCCATTGTTGCATTTTTTACTGTCATTGCTGCAAATACAGCAGTAAGTAATGCTGGTATTGGTCCAAGTGTTTTTTCAAGTGACGTAAATCCTTCTGTTAAACTATGTACAAATTCAAGAACACCATTTACACTACCTGAATTATAGAAATTAACCCAGAAATCCTGCATCTGTGTTTTGATTGCTTGTAGTTTACCAGCGGTTGATTCCATGTATTTTTCCTGGTTAGCTTCAGCATTACCATTTGCGGTTGTTGCTTCCTCTGCCAGTGACATGGAGTCTGTGAATGCATCAAGCATAGACTTAAACTTACTTGTCTGACGTGTGGCTGCTACATCGAATGCGATCTTGGCTTGCTGTGCATCAGTTAAATCGTCCCACTTATCTTTAAGCTCAGACATAACAGTAATGATACCACGATCAGATCCATCCGGATTATAAACATCTACACCTATAGCATGCAGAGATGCAGAAGCATTAGATAAAGTTGCATTGTCAACTTCGTCGGCATATTGTGGCATTTTACCGACTTTTGTAGTTCTTGTGATAATTGTCTTCAAAGCATTACCAATTGAAGATCCATCTTCACGAGTTCTTTCTGACACTTTAGCAGTAATAGCTGCAAGCTGTTCATATGACATACCTGCATCATAAGCAACCTGACCGGAAGCCTGTACAGCATCAGATATAATTTTGATACCTTTAGCGTAATCAATTCCCACACTTCCGGAAACTTTATCCAGAACATCGACAATATGCATAGAGGCATCAGCAGCAGTAGTAGATCCATCTTCTAACATATGGAACTGCTGTAAAATACCCTGTACCTGATCGGCAGCAGTAGAGGCATCAACGCCACTTAAGTTACTTAAGATAGCAGTTGGTCTTGCTGTTTGCTGAATTTCAGAAGCAGTAGTATTCATATTCGCATAGATTTTATAAATGTCCATAGTATTATCCAAGGACATCGATAAATCTTTTGCCATATCAATTGCAGAAGTACCAAGATTCTGTAATTGATCAGGCGATAAATTCATTGTGTAACTAACATTTGTTAAGTCTTTTTGGAAATTTAAGAAATCATTGAAGCCTTGTTTGGCCTGCTGAATTGCTTTCATGGTCACCTGGAAATAAGAAACATAACTTGCAATATCTGCAATAGCACCTTTAAAGTTTCCTGATACCATACCTTTAAGTGTATTTCCAAATGAAGACATTCCAGATCCATTTTTAGACGTTAGTGATTGAGTTACTCGTAAAGAATTATTAAGCTTATCAATATTTCCAGTTAATGTTACTGTATTACCAGAAATATCAGTAAATGTTTTTGTTACCTGTCCAGTCGCTTCATTAATTTTCGTAGAAATTTCTGAAGTTAATCCAATAGAAGCAGCATACTGACTTAAAAATGCGGAAGCATCTTTCGTATTACGAGTTCTATTTGATGTGAAATCAAGCTCCGTACCTTTATCAGTTACCTGATTATACTTAGAAGCATTCTTAGCAAGATTCTGCATACTTTTTACAACATCTTCAGAATCTTTTTCCGCTTGTGTGGTCAGTTTCTTTCTTTCTTCGCTTCCTTCAGCAAACTGTTCAATGTCTTTATTGTATTTATCCCATATATTATTATAGCTTTGAACATATTCTCCGGCTAATCTAAAATAATTACTGTTTTTTCCTACAGCCTTTTCTCCATTTATTTCGCCTAGAGCCTGAGTAAAGTCAAGTTCTGCTTTTCCTTGTCCATTTGAATAAGTGTATTTTAAATTTCCAAAACGTTGAGCTATATTACTCATTTGATCAAAATAATCTGTAACACCTTGTGAATTTAGTTTAGAAGGATCTGAAAAAGTATTTTGTAAGTTTACAAGATCTGTTGAAAGTCCAGAAAAGTTTTGTTGAAATCCTTTAGAAGCACGTCCTGCTTTTGTAACACTAGAAACATACTGATCTATATCATTTGAAAGAGTTTTGAAATTTGTATTCAAAATATCATTTCGCTGATTATTAGCATTTGTTTTTAATCCCAAAATTGCTTGCTGTTGGAAATCTTTACCAAACTGATCGACGACTTGATCTCGCAATGAAGCATATAATTGCGTCGTATATCCATTTTTACCTTTTAATTCTGATATCTGACCAACATCTAATGAGGTATTCGTAGCAGATTTTAAAAGTTTTGCTTCTGTAGATCTTTTTAATTGATATGCAGTTTTCATCGCTTCCACTAAATCAGAATTATAATTGTTTTTAGTATTTGACATATTATCGAATTGCTTTTCATAGTTATCAAATACTTTCTGATTTAATTTATCCGCTTGAGTGGCATCAGAACTCCATACTTTGTTATGAAAATCTTGTACTTTAGTAGTTAAAGATTTTACTTTGTTCTGAGCTTCAACAATTTTCTGATTATAATCATCTAAAGTAGTGGCAGATTGTCCGGATTTTTTAGAGAATGCCTCTTTTTGAATATTATTAAGCTCTTTATAAGCCTCACCTAAAGCCTTCACATCAGCAATAGCAGCAGTATACTTATTTGTATATGCTTCTTTATCAATTGCTTTTGTCTGAGCAGCGATATCATTTTCAATATCTGTTTCAATTTGATTCGCACGACTTTTAGCTGTATTATATTTTTTCACATTCTTATCGCCAATAACTTCTTTATGCTTTTCAATATATTCGTCGGCACCTTTAACTGCTTCTTTATAAGCATCACGTTCTGCAGTAATATTTTTGATATAATCAGAATTTTTATCACTTTTTAAAGCAGTACGAAGTTCTTTATTTTTCTTCTCAAGATTAGACATATCTGACATAATCTGAGTATACTGATCATTTATTTTTGCAGTTTCTGAATTTTTTGCAGCCTCATCAGCCTGTTTTTTTGCAGTAGACATTTCTTTAGAAATTCCGCGCATTTGTGTTTGGATTTGTTTTAATCCAGATTCTGTATAACAGCTTTCGAGATTTGTTTTTAAATTAGAAAACGCTTCCGCTGATGCTTTACCTATGTCTCCAAGTTTTTTTGCATCAGCAATATATCCGTCAATTTCTGTCGCAGTAGTATTACGATTAAATTTAAATGTTTTATCTAAATTAGCTAACGGTCCAGTCCATGTGCCATTTACTTTATTAATACTATCAGCAAAATTATCAGAAACATTTTTAGTACCAATAACAACATTCTGCTTCCCTGTCAATCCCTGTTCCAGATTATGCACATAATTTAAAGCAGATTCACGAGCCTTATTTGAATCAAACTGCTCATTAATATCTGTGATTTGTTTTTGAACGTTCTCTAACCCAGCAGGAGTAGTAATAGTAGATAAACTTTTTTGTATACCCTGAAGTTTTCCAGCAGCAATAGTACCAGCCTGTCCAAGAGATTCTATATCTGAAATCTGTTTAGAAATATCCGTATTTAGTGTATCTTTTTTTTCATTGAAATTATCACGATTTGTTTTACGAGTTGCAGATAGTGATCTGGCAGATTCAGCAGATCCTTTTCGAAGTGCTTGAGTAAAGTTCTGATACATATAATCGTTATCAGGAAGAGATGCATTTAATCTTGCAATTCTATGTAATTCAGATAAGTCTTGTTGATCAGATTTGATATCATCCTGTAACTTTTTAAGATAATTAGGATTCTGTTTATTAGTGGGTTTATATCTTTCTGTATCAAGTTTCGCATAATTAGAGTTAATCTTTTTACTTAATTTAACAGCTTCTCCCTCAAGTTTCTCATAACTATCATAATATGCAATAACATTTTCATATCCCTCAGCTAAGAGATTACCATTAGCATCGAACTGTTTTTTATATGTCTGAGTGAGGGTATATATAGTTCTGTTGGTATCTTCATACACCTTAATATATTTCTGAGCGTCGCCAAATTCCCTTTGAGAAAGTTGTTTTAAACCATCTAATTCTGGAGGAGTAACAGGGGTTTCTGTTAAATTAGAATTACTATTCTTTAATCCAGATACAGTCTTAATTGCGACTTTTTCTTCAGACTTAGCAATCTTATCATTACTATTTACAACAGCATCCGATTCTTTTTTCTTCGCTTCTATAACAGCATCAGCTGATTGATTAATAGCATCTGCAGTATTTTTAGTTTCATCTATAACATCATTATTTTTAATAGGAGCTAATTTTGGAGCAGAAACAACTTTGTATTTAGGAGGAGTTGGCGGAGTAGACGGAGAAGCTGCGATCACAGCAGCTTTCTTTTCAGATTTAGCAATTTTGTCATTCGCAGCCACAACAGCGTCGGCTTCCTTTTTCTTAGCTTTTGTGACATCTTTACTTTGCTGAATCTGTCTTTCTTCTTCGTTTTCAGGAGTTGGTTTAGATTTTGGTTTAGAAATATTTCCTTTATAAAGCTCTTGAATAGATGGAATTCCTTTTAAAGTAAAGCCTGAATGTCCATCTGCACGAACCATATCCTCAAGTTGAGTTGCTTGAAACTCAATACTTCTAATAACCTGTGCAATTTTATAAGTGTCACCATTTGGGTTATTACGATTATTATACTGCATATCATTTACAGCAATAATTTTTCGAGCCATTCCATCAAGTAAGTCAAACATTTCAGAATGTGTATTTCTTTCATAACCTAAATCATGCAGAGAATTCTTAATTCCGAAAATTTGTCTACTTGTATTATATGCATGATCATATAGTGATTTAGCTTTTAATATACTGAAAGGATCCTTACCAGTGACGTCTTTAAAACTTGATGCAGGAAGAAGTTGCGATTCAAGTATTTTCATATAAGTCGTTCTATATTTTTCACGTGCATTAGCATATTGAAAAGGAGACCCTCCATTTTTATACGCTTCTTTTTTATTAATATATTTATTATATACAAGCTTAAGTAATTCGTTAGCTGCTTCTTCTTTCTGTTTTTCTTCAGATTTAGATGTTGTTGTCTTTGAAACTTTTTTTTCTTTCGGCTTTGCAGGTTGAGATTTAGACTCAATAGCAGAAGCAGGAGTAGATGCGGAAGTATCTTTCTCTTCAGCATCTGTCTGAGTAGGAATAAACTCTTTCTTTTTAGCAGTTCTTTTTCTTGTTGTCTTCTTAGGCGCTGATTTTTCTTCTTTACTTTCTACAGCTTTCTGTTCATTTAATTGTTCCTGAACAGCCTGTTCAATTGCTTTTTGTTTTCCCCTTGCATCAATATCTTTATCATATTCTGATATATCAGATAGAAGAGCTTTATAAAATTCCTCATTGTTTATACCAGATCCGCCTTTAGCAATATATGTTGACATAAGACCAATGAATTTATTTTTTCTTCGTGTCTTTAATGAATCGTTAAGAGTTTCTGCTTTTTTCTTAATATCAGATATACTTCCTAATGCAATCTCACCAAATTGGTCATCTGATAAAATATCTTTTTCAAGTTCTGCAAGATTCTTATTTATATACCTATTTACTAATTCAGAATAATCTTTTTTAGAAAGCCCTTCATTTTGTGATTTTTTAAATATAGCATCAAGATGGTTACTTGTAACACCAAGTTCTATCTTATGTGTTTGATTTGCAACGATTTTATCAATATTATCAGAAAATCCTGCTTTATTTAATGATTGATTTAACAGATATTGAGCATAGTTATTTGGATCATAATCTGGATCATTTTTTTTGATACCCATTCCTAATAATCTACGCATTGTTTTAGAAGAAATATCCTGTTCAACAGGAATATTCCGTTTGTTTGTTTCTAATTGTTTATTTAACTGTTCAAATAAATCTGAGGCAATAACAATATTCTTACTTGTTTTTATTAATCCATTAAGTGCTTTATTATAATCTTCTAAAGATAATGAAGCATCAGGAGCAACAAGACTTTCAGATGGAGGAATAAATTTTCCTCTTTCAGACATTTCTTTTTTACTATCTAATAAATAACTACGAAGTCTGTATGCACTTTCAATTTGAGCACGTTCATTTTGAGATATATCGGACAATCCTTTTTTTTTAAGCTCTGTCATCATTGCCCTATGTTTGCTAGAAGATAGCTCAGGGATATTTGGTAAAAATTTATCCAAACTTGCAAGCGATGCCATTGATTTAGAAGTAATTCCCTGAAGCTTGCTATTCATTTTTGTAGCTGCTTTATTAATAACATTATTTAAATCTTTCGCTACAATATCATTAACAGCTTTTTTATCTATTAAGAACTCCACTTTTGCTTTTGCCGTCGGAAGGTTCTGAAGTGCTTTTATTTCAGAGGCATCAAGTTTTAATTTAACTGGGGTCTCGATTGGTTTTGCCGCTTCCTTTTTTGCAGCTTCAACTTCTGACATATCGACTTTACCTTTAACTGTCAGTGTAACTTCCTTTCCGTTAAGTTTATCAAGTCCTTTTTTTAAATCCGCAACATCTTTTATTAAATCTTTTGTGCCTTTCTGTATTCCGTTAGCCATAAGTGTTACATCGGTATCTGTTTTTAATATAATATGATCGCCCATTAATTATCACCTCGTCCCATAAAGCAATCTAAAAAGTTCGTATTTACTTAAATATTTCTTAACAATTTGCACAACATGTTTTTCTTTTTCGTGAGGACTACTATAAGATTTTGCCCAATTTTGCATTGCACGTACTGGAGAGAAAGTTTTTACAGCAGGTCTAGTTTCGTGACTCCATTTATTAAGTGGACCGCGATATTTTGAACCGCCATGATATCCTTGTCTCATTGTTAAATTATATAATCCTGCATTATTTAAATGATGACCTCCTAAATGATCCTCGTTTAAATATATATCTATAGTATGTTCATCTAACATAGTAATATCGGCAGCT